>Ga0180301_10000192_pt1 | contig 46360 bp, 43 predicted proteins | sample GuaBasSediGuay16_FD_121797 | JGI IMG/M metagenome (GOLD analysis project Ga0180301, IMG submission 121797) | Subseafloor sediment microbial communities from Guaymas Basin, Gulf of California, Mexico - Guay16, Core 4569-2, 12-15 cm | ecosystem: Environmental > Aquatic > Marine > Hydrothermal... | reverse complement strand
TATCTTTAGCTATAGTTTTTAATTTCTTGGTTGTGGAGAATAATCCTTAAATACTTTTACTCGTCACCTAACTTATATTTATACCTCTTAGATATATGTAGTTACTTCCTTCTAATTGGTGCATCAGAATGAACTCTTCCGCTGGAAGTAATGCTAGAGAAGTAACACTATCCAAGGACAGCCGATGGTTAGTTATCCAGAAGATGATAGAGGAATTTGGGATCGCATCGCATCACATACGAAGCTATGATAACTTTCTAGAAGAGAGAATAAGGCGAGTCATCGAAGCACACCCAATAATTGATGCAGAGGTTGGATTTTACTTTGACTTCAGAGTTAAGATGAACGACGATGATAAAGAGAGAGTTAGGGTTGAGATTGAACCACGTAGCTTTATTTTTGATTTTGACGGTTCTCCTCTACCCGATATAACTCCATTAGAGTGTAGAATTAGAAGAGTCACTTATGGAATACCAGTTTATGTCTGGGTATCTTTAAAGAGAGTTAGGTATGAAGGAGATAGAAGAGCAGACGAGGTTGTGAAGAGGGAACGTGTTAGACTACTGATAATGCCCCTAGTTGTTGGTTCTAAATATGACCCCTATCTCAGCATTTACGCCAAAAAAGACAAGAATATGCTAATCATGCTTGGAGAAGACGAAATGGATCCTGGAGGATACCTAATCATTAACGGATCCGAGCGAGTCGTTGTACCACGTGAAGAAGGGGTTAGAGGGAGAATTCTTACAGAAAAAATCTCGGGAGTCTCTACAGAGGCTAAGAAATATGCTGTCATGGCTTGGCTTGTCTCTCCCGGAACATACAGAAACAGAGTAACTATCTACATGGGACGCCAGGACTTGAAGCTTTATGTACAGTTCACTAAAGCGGGTGATAAAGAGCCTATACCATTACTAGTTCTTGTTAGAGCTTTGGGATTCACGCTTCGTGATTTCTCACTATTAGCTGCCCCCGATGAAATAGAGGGTAAAAGCCCTTGGGGCGAGCTTATAACTATGGTTTTACAACTTAATATGGAGGGCTTAAAGCCCGAAGTCTTGATTTCTCAGGAAAATGCTCTCCTAGAACTTGCAAAGTACATAACGGACCTCAGAATACCGCTTACACCAAGAAACAGGGAAAGAATAATTGCAGAGGTCAAAAGAAGACTTAACCTATATTTCATGCCCCACATTGGAACCGATGAGAAATCATGGCCCTTAAAGGGTTACTACTTAGCAAGAATGGTTAGAAGAGTCGTTCTCGTTTATTTCAACAAGATAACTCCTGATGATCGTGACCATTACAAGAATAAGCGATTAAAGATGGTTGGCGACTTTTTGGAGGAGTTATTTGCATTTGCTTGGCGGAACTTTATAGAGGAAACTCGTAGAAAAGTTGTAAATGTTGTATCTACGTACAAAGAGATAAAGTCCATTAGAAGTATTCTACGAACCGATAAGCTATACGATATAATGATGAGAGCTTTAGCTACAGGTATGTGGCCAACAGGAGTTACAGGTGTGACAGAGATTCTTGGCAGATTAAACTATTTAGACAATTTAAGCCATCTAAGACGGGTTAAGAATATCTTAACAAGAACAGCAGCTGAGGCTAAGAGAGGAAAAGTAGAGGCGCGAGACCTTCACCCTACTCAGTGGGGCAGGATGTGTCCTAACGAAACCCCGGAAGGAGAACTTTGTGGACTAACAAAGCATCTTGCTCTAATGGCTTATGTAACCACTCCACTGCCTTCTGAAGAGCGAGACAAATTAATCAATGATATATTGCCAAGCCTTGGAGTCAAGCGCGAGCCCGTACATGTGGGTTGGACATATTATCCAAACACGCCAATATTTGTGGATGGTGAGTACGTAGGTGTTCATCCCGATCCCGAGAAGTTAGTAAGAGACTTTAGGGAGTTAAGAAGGAGCGGAAGAATTCACTGGCAAATCTCCATAAAGTACTGGGAGAAATATGGCGAAGTCCATATTAATACTGATGGAGGACGAATTCTAAGACCTCTGATAATTGTTCGTGAAGGAAAACCAATGCTTAGACCAGAGCATGTAGAAAAGCTAAAGAGAGGAGAATGGACATTCTCTGATCTACTAAGAAACGGTATCATAGAAATGTTAGACGCAGAGGAGGAAGAAGACGCCTATATCGCTGTATGGGAGAAAGATCTTACCCCAGACCATACACATTTGGAAATAGCCCCAGCAGCATTGTTAGGGGTAAATGCTGGAATCATACCATTCGCAAATCATGACCAATCTCCTAAAGTAACTCATGAGACATCAATGGCTAAACAAGCAATGAGCATTCCGAGACCAAACTATCGATTAAAGCCTGAAACATCAACGTATATCCTACAGTATCCTCAGAGACCCCTAGTCACGACGAAAACGGTTGAAATAGTAGGAGCAGATAAGAGAGGGTTTGGTCAAAACGCTATCGTCGCCGTACTTGCTTACGAAGGATACAACATAGAAGACGCCATCATTATAAACAAAGCATCCATAGAAAGGGGCTTTATGAGAGGATATCTCTATCGAATATACGAAGTTGAAGAGAGACGATACATTGCCAGCATGACGGATGAAATAAAGATTCCTCTAGAAGCACCAGGATCAGCGCATAGAGTACTTGAGAAGATAGCAGAGGATGGTATTGCATGGCCAGGGGTTGATATCGCTGAGGATGAGGTAATTGTAGGTCGTGTGAGTCCTGCAGACGTCGGCGTCCCTGGAGTTAGCATCGGTGGAGGAATAAGAATGCTTAGAGATACTAGCGAAAAAGTGAGAAAGGGAGAAGCGGGAGCTGTTGATACTGTATATCTAACAGTGACTAGAGAAGGAACAGCATTCGTGAGGGTTAAATTAAGACAACCAAGACAACCAGAGCTAGGAGATAAATTCGCAAGTAGGCATGGTCAGAAGGGAGTAATAGGACTTATAGTACCGCAAGAAGATATGCCGTTTGACGAGTATGGAATGACACCAGACATTATTATAAACCCCCACTCGATTCCTTCCAGAATGACGATTGGGCAGTTACTTGAAAGTTTAGCTGGCGATATTGCTGCGAAGACTGGTAAGGTTTATGATGGTACTGCTTTCGAGAGCGATAATTGGCTTGAACAATTAGTTAGAGAAGCTAAGAAATTAGGACTAAACTATTATGGTGAGAAGACTCTCTTTGATGGAAAAACCGGTAAAATGCTTAAGACTCATGTCCTCATGGGACCTGTGTATTACCAGAGATTAAAGCATCTAGCGAGAGATAAAATACACGCAAGAGCTCAGGGAAAGGTTACTCTGATGACGATGCAACCAACAGAGGGAAAAGCACGTGGCGGCGGATTACGATTGGGAGAGATGGAACGAGACGCATTACTTGGCCATGGAGTAGCTAGATTCCTACAGGAAAGATTCGTTGAAAGCTCTGATGGAATCGATGTCTATGTCTGCAGAAAGTGTGGTTCCTTCGCATACTATAATCCGAACAAGAAGAAGTGGGAGTGCAGACTCTGTGACGATGGAGGCGAAGTATACAAATTAAAGATGCCGTACGCTTTCGTACTATTAGTTAACGAGCTTATGAGTCTAGCTATAAGAGTACGGCTCAACATAGAAGATGCAATATAAACTCTCTGATAAATTTTCACATACCTTTTGTTTCTCATTAATTTGTTTCTGTATTTTCATGTAAAGCTCTTAGAAATTGCTTCTGTAAAATATTGTTACGAAACATTAGCTAGACCTCTAATACAATATTTAACACTATTATCTTAAAACCGAATTAATCGTATGTATTATTTTTATACGTTTTTTTTTGATAGTACTATGAAGTTTGTTCTTTTTTAACCAATTAACAATTATAGTTTCTAAGGTGTTTCAATGAAGGAAACGATTGATTCAATTCTGGAGAAGATATTTAAGTTTGGTGATGCTTTAGTTAAATTAGCTATACTGGGCTTTATAGTCTTGATTTTTCTGCCTCTACCCGGCATTTATCGATTAGCTACTGGAACGGGACTAATTCTACTGGTTATGTACTATATTGCTTTTTTCAACGGGCTCTACTTTATTAACAAGATTGCTAAAATTGGAGAGATCAGCGATGGCTTTAAGCTAATTGGGACTGGTATTCTAGCATCTATCGTCCTAATCGCTTATGTCGGCTACTCTAGTCTAGGAATGGGAATCCCTTATGTTACGGAATCCATAATAAATTATTCAGGAACTGTTATTAGTGTGTTAATCGGCTCAGGCTTCATTTTTATTGGATTTGGCTTAAGGAAACTCGGTTTGGAAAACAAAATTGATAGAATTATTCTGGCTGGGAATCTCTTAGTAATTCTCGTAGCAGTAGAATTAGTCCTAAACATTATTAGTCTCGTTGTATCTAACTCTATCCTTGGATTATTGCTCGGCATGCAAATAGTTCTAAGCCTAATTACGATTACAATATTCTATGAATTAGGAGTGGGGTTCAAGGAATTGCATAAAAAGCTAGTCGAATATGCTTCTCAGAAAGAATTAATAGATAAGCTAGAGAAGGATATCAAGCAGGTTTCTAATGAGAAATTAGATAGCTTGGCGAGAGAGAGGAATATATCATTAATGCTCCTTCAAATTCTTAAATATACCGCATGAAGAGCAGATACTAGTTATCTCATAATGTTTCAATTCTTAATATTTATTTCTCCTAATCTCAGTGCTGAGAAAACTTAGGGTGGAGGAAGACATAAAGAGGAAGACATAAAATAGTTAAAGAAAAAGGTGTTTAGGAGGTTTCTTTTGATACTTCTTTTATTGATTCTATAAGGATTTCTAGGCCTGTTTCTAAGTGTTCTTCGGTGATTGTGAGTGGTGGTGCTACTCTTATAGCGGTTCTACCCGCAGGTAATAGGACTAGACCTTTTCTTAGGGCTATTTCTGCTATCTTGTTACGACCCTCAGGATAGGGTTCTTTAGTTTCTTTCTTCTTGACAATCTCCACACCTATCATTAAGCCTTTTCCACGCACATCTCCTATGATCTCGATTTCATCCATGGCCTCCTTTAGCCTCTTAAGAGCAATCTCTCCTAATCTAGCAGCTCTTTCTGGTAATTTCTCCTTTATTATGAAATCGATGTTGGCTAAAGCTGCTGCTAGCGCGAGAGCATTACCGCCGAACGTTGAGCTATGGGTGCCTGGTTCTTTGAAATCAAGATCTGCTCTAATGATAGTGGCTCCGAGGGGTACGCCATTCGCTATAGATTTAGCTGTTGTGATGATATCGGGTATTGTATTAAAGTGCTCTACGGCGAACATTTTACCAGAGCGGCCAAAACCGGATTGAACTTCGTCCGCAACTAATAAGATTCCATACTTGTCCGCGATTTTTCTTAATTCCTGGATAAAACCATCGCGTGGAACAATATATCCGCCTTCTCCCTGAATAGGCTCCACAAAAATAGCCGCAACTTCGTCAGGCGGTACATATGTCTGGAAGAGCACTTCATCTATAAACTTGGCACACCAGAGGTCACAGTCGTCGGGGTTTAACCTATATGGGCATCGGTAACAATAGGCGTAGGGAACGTGTTCGACTCCGGGCATTGTTGGGAATAGTCCTCTTTGGTGAACCGGTTTACTAGCGGTAAGTGATAAGCTACCATGTGTTCTTCCGTGGAAGGCCCCAATAAATGCTATAAATCTTTTTCTTCCCGTGGCTACTTTAGCGATTTTTATCGCAGCCTCAACAGCCTCTGTTCCACTGTTACCAAAGAATACCTTCTTATCAAAATTTCCAGGAGTTATTTCTGCTAATTTCTCTGCAACCTTGTACTGGAGATCATCATAAAAATCATGAGGGGCTGAGTGGATGTATTTCTCTAACTGAGCCTTAATAGCCTCTACTACCGCTTTATTTCTGTGACCAGCGTTAGCTACAGCGATACCAGCTGCGAAATCGATATAGACATTTCCGTCAACATCCTCAATTAGATCATTTTCCATCCTAGCAATTACTAAATAGGGTTCTCTAGTAGTGGTGACTAAGTATTTTTCCCCCTTCTCAATAATTTCTCTAGCTTTAGGACCGGGAGGGGGAACAATAATCTTGGGAGCTTTCATAATAACACCTAGGAAAGAAAGATCATCCAACCATAGAGCAAATATTCATTAACATTATTTAGCATAAAAAATACAAGTATATGGTTAAAGAAGGACAATAAGATACATTTTTTGTCTCTTTTAGAATGTGAGCCAATGTGGTTCTAGTCCGATACCTTCAGCTCTAATGAGTCCAGGAGATCCTTGAGAGCCTTTTACTTCAAACTTAGCACCTATTATCATTTGTGCTACTTGGATCGCTGTCAATGTGTGTAGGGAAATTTCTGAAGAGTATATTTCAGAGACTCCTTTGGCTAGAGCCATGAAGGGTACTAGCTGGTCAGTATGGTGGACATCTACTGCTCCACAATTTCTTATTTGTTTGATTAAACCCTCCGCGGCTTCCTGTCCTACCACCTCTGCACGTTTTCCTCTAGCTCCTAGGCTATCATATTCTAATAAAGCATTAGAACTTGTTTCGACCCACAAGACTATACCAGATCCAGGACCAAGGTGAGGATCTTTATCGGGAGGATACCACTCTAGTTCAATATCTATATTCTTAAATCCAGCGCTCTCTAACTTTTCAGTAGCTGATCTTGCTTGTCTTTCAGCTACGTGCTTAGGTAATCTTACACAATGCGAGATTCCTCTAATTCTCTCAATAATTCCCTGCTCCTTGAGTATTTTAGGCTTTAATGGTTCTGTAATTGGCTCAACATATAACTTTACTAATCCTCCTCCCCTTGGATAGTGCCCTCTTCTTATAAGCTCTAGTTTAGCCTCTACACCCATATCTTTGAGACCTGGTAAGAGAACGTATCTAACAGCATCTATAGGAGGTGACCATGGTACATCTGTACCGCCTTTTATTGTCACAATACTTTTCTTTTCAGCAAATATTAGAGCGGGCAAAATTGCTTGAATAATTAACGTAATGCTTCCAGCAGTGCCTGGATCAATAACGAATTCTCCGCCTTCTATCTTTTTAGGATTAAAAAATACTTGTGTAGACCCTACATAATCTCCTCGGACTTCTGCATGAGTAATTTTTGCCAAGGCTCTTAATGCAGAAAGGTGTTGCGGGCGTAGACCTGGGTTGGATCTTTTAGCTCTTATGTTGATTATCTTTACTGGGCAACGAGTAACTGCTGCGTAAGCAATAGCGGTTCTAAAGATCTGTCCTCCTCCTTCTCCCATTGACCCATCTATAATTTTTACTTCACTCATAGGAATCACGTCAAATATCCCGCTTCAACATAATTATGGATAACTTTTTAAGAATAATTCGGCTAAAGAATTGTTGTCGAAACCTTATTTTATTTCGGTAAACGTTTAAGAAAAATGTCTTAGAGAAGTAAACAGTTACTAAACCTTTAAGGGAGAGGCACTTGGCGGCAACTTTCCGTTCGATAGATGAATTACTGGATGTTCTTAAAGATTTAAGGGTACTTAATTGTGATAAGAAGGGTTACGATTATCCTTGTGTCCTGTGTTTAGAGTGCGAGAGAGCTGGTTATAGGGAATATAAATTCCCGGGTCCGCCTGAGATTCTTTTAAAGAAAACAGTTAATTCAGCTATATTATCAGTTAAGATACCGGCCCGAGATGAATTAGATCGCCTACTGATAAGGGAGGTCGCGAAGGCTATTACTAGAAGATTTCCGCTGATATTAGACAAACCAGAGGAGGGATATGATATTTCTCTTCTCATAAAAGCTACAGATGTGGCGTCGAAGAGAGTGCATGAATCAATGAGGGTATTTTTAATAGAGTTTATAGGGAAAATAATGGAGGCTTTGACCGAGGCTAGATCGATTATTAGGGGATGGGCTGAAAAATTGGCGGCAAGAATTCAAATATGAGTCTTCTCAGCAAGTTCCTTAACCAATTCAGTATAATACTTGGTCTCTATGCCTCCTACTCCAGGAAGGCTCCTTAATATATTAAGGATTTCCTCTCTAGCATGATTAATATCTTCCTTTCTCTTCACCAATTTTTCAACCTCAACGAAGTGTCCCAAATTAATCAGTTTTCTTTGCAAAATCCCACTAACCTCACATACAGAGATTTTCAAGTCTTTCTTTGAAAAAATGAAACCTTTTTTCCTTTTTACCAGATCTATTTCAAAACCGAGTCCCATTAGGAGTTTGATAATTCCTATACTAGTTACGGGAATCTCTATCTCCTCCCTCGCACTTCGATCTTTGCTTAATGAGGAGCCTTTATAAGTAACTAGTATGCGTGGGATATTATTCTCTTTCTCTATTCTTACCCGGAGTTCTTCGTCTCTAGGAATAAAATCGCGGCAGGGATGTTTAAAATAATAATCTATTGTTTCATAGGTCTTCTTTTCAAAATTATTTGAGGAAAGGAATTCGTGTAATGCGTGGAGATTAGTGACTCGTGCTTTCATTTCTACTTCGAACATGGTAATCTCGACCCAGATAGATGTGCTTAAAAAACATTCGTTTGCTAATCATTATTTATATTGCTGGTTATCTCTCTATGATAATTGAGTATGGCAAATACTCAGATAAGGATCTGAGTATTAATGGTGAACAATGATGTGGTTACTAGTGACGTATCCTGGTATATTTGCGATTTCTGAAGGTCTAAAAGACATAATATTTAGACCATTCGGTGATGATAAGCCAGATGTAGAAAGGGCTTTTAAAGCGATCCTGTCTCTTGAAAAGCGACAAACGATTGATGAATTAAAAGATGTGATCGAAAAAATAGGCAAAGTGTCGTTGAAAACGGATAATGAGTTCCTGGTAGATATAATAAAAAGCGAGTACCCAGATATTCCAGTACAGATGGTGATGGAAGGCGACGAGATCTTAAAAATAAGGGATAAGATTCGAGAATACTTGGAGGAACTGTTCGGCGGATATGAGAAGTATGTAGAATTCGTCAATAAGGTCAGTATAGAGTTAGCAAAAGAGAAACTGCAGGAAGCAGGAGAGCGTAGAGATTTAATGATAATAAGGGCGGTCACAATATCTGAAGACTTGACAAAGATGATCAATACTCTAGTCTCACATGTTCGAGAGTGGTATGGATATTATTGGCCAGAACTTGGGAAAGTAGTGGAAGATCATCCTCTATATCTTAGACTCATTGCTGAGCTCGGCTCCGTAGAGAATTTCACAGAGGAGAATCTGCGTAAAATAGTGAAGAGTGAAAAACTGATTCGTGAAATCCTTAAAGCAAAGGAAGAGAGAGTAGGTATCAGAGTGACCGAGGAAGATATAAGAATGATGCAAGAGGTAGCTCGAAGAGCTCTTGATCTCTATGATCAGAAAGCTAGGATTCTTCAATACCTAGATAATCTGATGAAGGAGACGGCGCCAAATATTAGGGCTCTTGTTGGTTCAGTTATTGGTGCGAAACTTATTCGAAAAGCTGGTGGATTGGCTGAGCTAGCGAAAATGCCTGCTAGTACCATACAGATCCTTGGTGCTGAGAAAGCTTTATTCAGGGCTCTTCAGGGAAGAGGCACACCACCAAAGCATGGAATAATTTTCCAAGATCCGAGAATATTCAGAGCCCCTTGGTGGCAGAGAGGAAAAATTGCACGCGCATTAGCTGGTAAGCTGGCAATAGCGGCTAGAGTAGATTACTTTAGTGGAGAATACATCGGTGACGAACTATTAGCGGAACTTGAGAGAAGAATTGAAGAAATTAAGAAAAAGTATCCGAAGCCTCCTACTGTTAAGAAGAGAGGTCCTCCTGGTAAGCCTGGTAAACCTAGAAAGAAACCTAAGAGAAAAAGAGGTAAGAAATAAGGTGAGGAACTATGCCTATTGAGGTTGTCGGTGTTGAGGAAGTTTTTCCAGGCATATATTATGTAGAGTTTGAGGATGGAAGACGGGCATTAGCTACAAGGAATCTTGTTCCGGGGCATACCGTATATGATGAAAAACTTGTCCGTTATCAAGGTGTGGAATACAGAATATGGAGTCCTTATCGTAGCAAATTAGCAGCAGCTATTCATAATGGCTTAAAAGAAGTTCCTATAAAGGAAGGAAGTAAGATATTGTACCTAGGTATAGCTTCTGGGACTACTGCAAGCCACATATCTGACATTATTGGTCTGCGGGGTATAATATATGGAGTAGAATTCGCTCCGAGGCCTCTGAGAGATTTAGTAAAGGTTGCTGAAGTTAGGAAGAACATAATTCCGTTACTAAAGGATGCGAGGCTGCCCCAGGAGTATGCCTATATTGGAGAGAGTGTAGATGTGCTCTACGCTGACCTAGCACAACCGTTTCAAGCAGAGATTTTCATTAAGAATGCAAAAATGTTCCTTAGGAAGGGAGGAGCTGGCCTAATAGCTATAAAGGCAAGATCAATCGATGTTACTCGACCTCCAGAAGAAATTTTTGAGGAACAGAAAAAGATTCTTGAAGAGGGTGGTTTTGAGGTAGTAGAGGGTATTAGACTGGATCCGTATGCTAGAGATCATATAATGTTCAGAATGATTTTCAAGGGCTAGGACTTCTCAGTTTTCATTTCCCTCCTTTTTCTTAAAACTATTATAGCATAATACTAGGGTCGATACCACAGCTGGAATCGTATGCTCTGTGGCGAATGTTACCCCCGGGCAGAGATTAATTGTATACTTAGCCCAACGCATAAGGCCTGTTGGAACCCCCTCTCTAGCGCCAGCAAATATGTTTATTCTCTTTTCTTTAGTGAGAATGGATCCTAACTCTCTGCAGGTTTCTTCATCTAACCATTTTCCTCGAGCACTTGTTATAATGAATAATTCTCCATATCTAGCCCTAGCTAATTGGAAGATTTCGTAGATTCTTACGGGAACGAGCCTAATTTTCCTACCGTATGTTTTTCTTTGTATCTCATACCGGGATGCACGACCTTCTAATACTCCTTTAAGAAATGCTTCAAAATCTTCGATATTGATAAGCCTATGAATAGCGATAACTAGTTCTCCAATCTCAAATGCTTGAGCTGCTCGTCCTATTCTTACACCCATTCTATAAGCGCCTTCTGGATCACCATTAACAAAGGGTATTTGTATTACAGAGATCTTTGAAAGGAGGAATAAAATATTCTCTCCTTTTGGTTTTCTAACAGCCTGTTCTCTGGTTATGGAGATATAGGCTCTATCTCTGAATATCTCAACCCAAACAACTTTATCGGGCGCCTCCAAATTTACAGGATTACCTAACCCCTCTTTTATTCTCGCACCAACTATCACATTGATGTCGATACTTGTGAAATCATGAGATCCTCTCCTAGTCGTTCTTACGGCGAAACTTTCTCCAGGATTAATATATTTCCTTGCTAATTCAAAAGCTGTTTCAGCAATAGAGTCTGGATCAGCGATGCTTTCCCCATGAACTGGTAAGGCCTTTTCCACCTCAGGAATATTTTCGAGAATAACTCTAGCTCCATAATCCGGTTCTACTCTATCAACAAAGACTATTCCCTCATAACCATATGGTCTAGGAATGACACTAGCTTCGGGAAAAATTTCCAAGACACGAGATGCAACAATCTTTTCGAAACCTCTTGGAACTTTCAGAATAACAGAGACCATCTACTAGCACCAGTGCGGGGAAGTATTTAGAGGGGGGTGACGGGGATAGCCCCCCTTCTGTATCCCAGAGCCGCCTAATGGCGGCAATCCGGTCGCGGCATTCTACTAAGCGCTAAGCCGCCACCTCATCTCATTGGTGACGGCCTTCGCTTGCTCCCGCGCCGACGGGCCGTTTCAACGTTTCCCTACGCCTCATCAGCGGGTTAGCTCGGGAGCCGTTGCCAGCTCCCTTCTCCGCCTCATCTTCATTGACGTAGGGACGTTTCGTTTCTGTTCCCGGAGCCGGGGGTCTCCCCCCGGCGGCTTACGCCGCGGCGCTTTAAGGGAGGGGGGAACTTCCTCGGGCGCCTAAGCGCCCGACAGCCGCTTCCCCGTCTCCCCCTTTCTCCTAAGTATCTTTAAGGAATATATTGTCAACTATTTTATAACTTTCCCTGATTTCGAAGAATAGACAAAGACAATTTATATAGTATCCCTTTCCGTTTTACATTTGGGTATAAAAACTAAAACTAATACTGGTGAATCGCGTTGAAAGTAACGGTTTCATTAATCAAGGCTGATGTTGGTGGATGGCCTGGGCATGTTAAGGTTCATCCTAGGCTAATTGAAATTGCTAAGGAGGAGCTGGAGAAGGCCAAGAATGATGGATTGATAATCGATTATTATGTCTTCAATGCTGGCGACGACTTACAACTATTAATGACACATACTCATGGCGTAGATAATCCGAAAATTCATGAATTAGCATGGAATACCTTCGTTAAAGCTGCTCAAGAAGCCAAGAAATTAAAACTATATGGTGCTGGACAGGATCTTCTAAGCGAAGCTTTCAGCGGAAACGTCAGAGGAATGGGTCCTGGAGTTGCTGAAATGGAATTTGAAGAGAGACGTAGTGAACCTATAATAGTTTTTGCAGCTGATAAAACAGAGCCTGGAGCCTTCAATTTACCCATATTCAGAATCTTTGCTGATCCCTTCAATACGGCGGGACTAGTAATTGATCCTAAGATGCATGAGGGCTTCAAATTCGATATAATGGACGTGTATGAGGGAAAATTAATAGAACTAAGTTCACCCGAAGAAATGTACGATATTCTTGCACTTATCGGTCAACCGGGAAGATTCGTTATAAAGTATGTATATTCAAAAGATCCGGAAATAGGCATTGCTGCAGCGATCAGTACTGAGAGGCTAAACCTTATCGCTGGAAAATATGTTGGTAAAGATGATCCTGTGTGCATCGTGAGAGCCCAGCATGGATTACCTGCAGTCGGCGAGGTTCTGGAAGCTTTTGCTTTCCCACACTTAGTAGCAGGATGGATGCGAGGTAGTCACCATGGTCCTCTAATGCCTGTGCCTCTGAAATATTCCCAATGTACAAGATTTGATGGTCCTCCAAGAATAGTTGCTCTTGGATTCCAGTTAAGCGATGGTCATTTAATAGGGCCTGTTGATCTATTCGACGATCCAGCATTTGATTATACTAGAAGAAAAGCTATGGAAATCGCGGACTATATCCGTAGACATGGACCATTCGAGCCTCATAGGTTATCAGCAGAGGAGATGGAGTACACTACGTTACCAAAAGTGTTAGAAAAATTAAAGGATCGCTGGAGAAAAATTGGACCAGAAGCTAAGAAAGCATGGGCAGCCGGTGAACTAACGGATACGCATGAATAAACTCTTAAGTTCCTAGCTCAAAACTCTTTAAATACTCTTTTTGTTCCTCTGTTAAACTATCTATTTCTACCCCCAGAGTCCTTAATTTGAGTCTCGCAACTTCTTCATCGATTTCTCTAGGAACATTATACACTTTATTTTCTAGAGTGCCTGCCTTTTTTACTAGATGCTCTATCGAAAGTGCTTGGAGGGAGAAACTTAGATCCATTATCTCTGTTGCATGTCCCTGACCAGCGACAAGGTTCACTAATCGACCCTTAGCCAATAAATACAGCTTCTTCCCATTTTTCAGAGTGTATTCTTCAACTAGATAATCTTCCCAGGGCAATCCGAAATATCTCGTCTTCTTCTTAGAAACAGATATCTCCTCTAAATCCGGTTTCCATATTTCAACATCAAAGTGACCAGCATTAGCAAATATACATTTATCTTTTGCCACCAAGAAGTGTTCTTTTCGTACAACTTTCTTGACGCCAGTCGCGGTAATAACGATGTCGGCTTTTTTCACAGCATCTATAAGTTTCATGACCTCGAATCCATCCATTATAGCTTCAACGGCTCTTATTGGATTTACCTCTGTAACGATAACTTTTGCTCCCATTCCTCTAGCTCTCATCGCGATTCCTCTACCACACCACCCATATCCGCAAACAACAACATTTTTCCCAGCCAGTGTCAGATTCGTCGCGTTCAATATGCCGAAGATAGCAGATTCTCCAGTTCCATATCTATTATCGAAGAGATACTTCATGTAGGCGTTATTAACAGCTATCACGGGGAATTTTAATACACCTTCTCTCTCCATGTTCTTAAGTCTAATAACCCCCGTCGTAGTTTCTTCAGTTCCTCCAATAATATCCTTTAATAAATCTGGTCTCTCTCGATGCAAAAGTACTATCAAATCAGCACCATCATCGACGATTATTTGAGGATTATTATCAAGCACGCGTCTAAGATTCTCATAGTATTCCTCAACGGTCTCCCCGCGCCATGCATAAACTTTAGCCCAATTAGTTAGAGCAGCAGCTACGTCATCCTGAGTGCTTTCGGGATTGCAACTTGTTATAGCTACTCTTGCTCCACCAGCAACTAATGTTTTGACAAGAACAGCAGTTTTAGCTTCTAAGTGCAATGCCATACCAATAGTTACGCCTTTTAGAGGTTTCTCTTCTTCGAAACGTTTACGAATTTCTCCTAAAACATGCATGAAATTTTCTGCCCACTCTATTTTTAGCAATCCTTTATCTTTAAGAGAAAGATCCCTAACAATACTTTCCATGAAAATTCACCATATTCAGGATTTATCTGTTTCTTGATAGGCTCTAAGCAAGATTTTGATAAAAAACCTTTTTCTTTTGAAAAAACAGTTAAATTTTGAGAATATAATTGCTAGAATATGTCTCGGTGTTGATTATGATAGTACTTCATCCTTCCATAATATTAACTATGGATCAGCAGCGAAGAGTTCTTCGCGATTATTTCATTGGAATTGAGGAGGGGGTAATCAAATATTTAGGAAAAGAAAAGCCTACAGATGCCGAAGAAGTATTAGAGCTGCCTAATAGGATAATAATCCCAGGTTTCGTTGATTCCCATACGCATGTCGCAATGACGCTTTTAAGAGGTTTAAAAGACGACGCCGACTTGATGGAGTGGCTTCAAAAATATATTTTACCTATGGAGATGAGGCTTAAATCCAGTGATGTATACTATGGAGCCTTGTACGGTATTGCTGAAATGCTTTGTTCTGGTATAACGATGTTTTTAGATATGTACTATCATGAGATAGAGATCGCGAAAGCGGTAGCTGACGCGGGAGTCAGAGCTATGTTATCATACGGGAGCGCTGATGTTTTCTTTAATAGATCTCCTGACGAGGAATTTAAAATTGCTGAGAATTTTCGAACTGAGTTAGAAAATCTAGCTAAAACAAGGAATGCTGAAGATAGACTTTTCTTCGCTTATGGACCCCACTCACCCTATGGATGCACAAAAGAGCTGCTAGAAATCTTCAAAGAGAAATCTAAAGAGACTGGATATAGGATCCACATTCACTTGGCAGAGACATTAGCTGAAGTTCAGCAAGTAAAGGAGAATACGGGATACACACCAATAGAGTATCTAGAATCCATAGGTTTTCTAAATGAGAAAGTAATGGCAGCTCATGTCGTGTGGGTAGAGGAAAAAGAGTTTGACATACTGAAACGCAGAAGGGTTAATGTTTTGCATAATCCAATATCCAATCTAAAATTAGCAAGCGGAATCGCACCAGTACCTAGAATGTTAGCAGAAGGAATTAATGTAGCATTAGCCACGGATGGACCCGCTAGTAATAATCGCCTAGATATGTTTCGTGAAATGCACGTAGCAGCGATTATTCATAAGGGATATAACAGGGATCCTAAAATAGTTCCAGCACATACAGTCTTAGAAATGGCTACAATTAATGGTGCAAATGCCCTCGGACTAGATAAAATGATTGGATCGATAGAAGTTGGGAAAAAAGCTGATTTAGTAGTCATCAATATACATAAGGGGCCTCATGGCACGCCCATTCACGATCCATACGCTATGATTGTATATGCTCTTGACCAAAGCTATGTCGAATCAGTAATGGTTGATGGGAAGTGGGTATACAAAGATGGGGAATACGCAAACATAGATATCGATAAAATAAGAGAGAAAGTTCAGGAAATTAGACTCCGACTCATGGAAGAGGCTGGAATTACATAAACGTTTTCTCATCTTTTTCATATTTTTACTCTATAGTCTTTAGTCTTTTTGATTATTCTCTCAACTTTTGGCCGCATACTGGACAATAACGTTCCCAACCTTGGAGATTATATCCGCACCTAGGGCATCTTCTCGCAATATCGTAACCTGGGGGGACTGGGTATTCCTTTTCTTCTTCATGGAAAATTAATGGCAAACCAATTAGTGGTAACACGAATAATAGGAAAAAACCTGGAATACCCATGGACCATAATATTAATGTGATAACTAAGGAAATAACTAGAGTTATTATAGCAATTATGATACCGATGAGGATTCTGCTCATTGCGGATCCTCTTTGAGACAAATTTTTCTCTGAATAGTAAATAATAATGAAAATTTTACTTTAGAAATGTATTCTTCCTTGATGTGATTTTTATGTGAAGTCTTGTGAAGAAAAGAATTGTTCTATTCTTCTTATCCCTTCTTCTAATTTCTCAGGAGGGAGCGAGATCGTTGCACGTATGAATTGATCCCCGATCGGGTCACTTGGATCAGAGAAAGCATAACCGGGAACAACAGCGACCTTTGCTTTATTAAGAAGTTCTTCATAGAAGTTTCGGGAGGGTCTTGGTACTCTCAAGAAAGAATAAATAGTTCCCACACTCTTTGAACATCCTTTAAAACCTAGTTTTTCAAGTCTCTTCTCAAATAATTCCTTGTTTCTCCGAATTTCAGCAACTAATTTCTGTAAATACTCTCTAATCTTAGGTAGGACCTCTGGATGTGAGGCTGCCCGCCATATGTCAACACAGAATTTGCTTGGGGAGACTATAGAGTATTGCTGAACAAGAGCTGCGTAACGGTAAAGTTCCTTGTTTCGTGTAATCAATACACCAACTCGCGCACCCATCAGACTGAAAGGTTTTGATAGAGAGTCAGCGTCCACTATTCCCGCATCTTCGTCAGCGAAGTATGATGCTAGGGGAATATCTAGATTGTTCCAGCGAATTAGATGATATGCAATATCATTAATGAGAAACAGATTCTTTTCTTCCTCAATAAATTCTACAAGCTCTTTAAGTTCCTTCTGTGTTCTGAAACATCCTGTGGGATTGAATCCAAACTGTGTGTAATAAACTATTTTCCTATCACTATACCGCTTCTTCAAATCTAGGAGAAACTCTATTGCTGTATCGATTTTGGGAATGAATCCGCTATCTTCATCCGCTGGTAATGTGAAGACATTCTCAAGGCTGGATAGTCGCCCCATTACCATGAGTGCTTGGATGAAATATCTGAAAGTTAATCTATCGACTACAAGAATATCTCCCGGATCCATTATTGCTCCTAAGGCATTTCTAACGGCTCCAAAAGCTCCGTCCGTTAACATGACATTATCAGCGGAGAATTCATCTGAGGAAAATCTGTAAAAGAACGAGTAAAAATTCTTAGCAACGCTTTCTCGAGCATCAATAGAGCCTACAGAAGGTTCATAAAGTATTGGAGCATTGAAATCTTTGTTGTTCAACCATTTAATGGCTTCGAATAATATTCTAGGATTGCCTAGGAAGTTCTGGCCCATCGTTAAATCGATTACTTTTTCCTTTTCTGACTTTGCTTTACGATTAATATCCAGTACTTTTTCAGCTATTTGCCTGATTATTGAGTAGGGAATATTTGCGAAAGATGAATATTTTTTCTCATTATACAAAATACGCACCCAGAAACGAGACTAGTTACCTAACTTAACTATTTTTGAAAAAAATTAAAATTGGTAAAGTATATATACGGACGCTTTTCCCTATCGCTTATAGCCTATTTTTCGAAGAAACTCATGCCTCTCTTTCTTCTCTTTCTCTGTTTCAACACCTTTTGTGTGATAACCGTCTATAACTCCGAGAACTCCTCTTCCCTGCGAGGTTTCAGCAATAATTACTTGGAGGGGATTCGCTGTTGCCGCAAATAAGGTCACAACCTCCATCACATTTTTTATTCTGTTTAGTACGTTTATTGGCCAAGCATCTTTTAGCAGAATTATAAAAACGTGGCCCGCAGCTATTTTCTTAGCGTATTCCACAGCTAATTTGGTCAGCTCTTCATCGTTTCCATCATATCTCACTAGACAGGGACCTGAGGATTCTACGAATGCTAGTCCAAACTTTATACTTGTTGAAGCGGTTATTAGGGCCTCGTATAAATCCTCGACAGTTTTTATGAAGTGACTTTGGCCGAGAATTATATTAACGCCTTCGGGGGGCTTTATTTCAACGATTTTTATCTCGACTGACAAGAAATTCACCAAGCACTAAATTTTGATAACATTCTTCAAAGAAGTATTTCTCTAGGCATTTTTTAAGATTTACATGAAATAGATTAAGGTGAAGTTTATTGAGTTTTAGGGAGATTATCAAGAAAGTAAACAAGGTTTTGGATAATGTTTTTAGATATGAAGCTGAGAAGATAGATTTAGCTACAGCATTGATCGCCCATGCCTGGGAAAATGAAAAGTTTGTGCACGTCTTTGGTGCTGGGCGGGCACAAATATATGCTCAAGAGGTCACTATGCGGGCTGGTGTACCTGTACTCGTTAATGGGATTCTAGATGTAGGTACCTCATTATATGCTGGTATTCTAAAATCGTTTCTAACAAAAAGGACAATTGGTTATGGAGGGGTAATAGCTAGGTGTTCTGAAATTAGTGAAGGAGACGTAGTTATTATCCTTTCGGAGAGTGGAGCTGAAGAAGTTGCTATTGATTTAGCTTTAAACTCGCAAGATTATGGGGCTAGAGTTGTAGCGATAATTTCCATGGAAACAGCTAGAAATGTGAGTTCCGAGCATCCTTCTGGGCGTAGATTAGATGAAGTAGCTGATATCGTAATTAATAATCACTTATCTTTCTGTGGTATTGTTAGTGATGATCTATTCGTTGGTAACTTATCATTGATAGTGAACACTACTATTCTTTATGGATTGTTTAGGGGAGCGGCGAAGATGCTATATGAGAAGGGGAAGAAATTAGAGGTATGGCGTTGTGATGAAACCTATGACGGCTTAAACTATAATATGGAGCTAGCGGAGGAGAAATTTGGTAAGAAATAATGGTGATTTAATGAGAAGTAGGAAGAGGAAAAAGAAGAAACTAGTAGGTATTACGCCATCAGTAGACAAGGTTATTATGGACACTAAGGCTTTTGAAAAAGCTATTAGAGTAGGGTATGAAACAGATACCGAAGTAGGTTTCTACATGATTGGTCTTATTAGGAATAAGGAAGCAATTGTTTACGACCTAATAGAGTTTCCCTACTCAGAAAAAACGCCAGTATCCATTGCTTCTGATCCATATAAAGTAGCTAGAATTTTCTCCATAGTTCCTCTAGGACTATCAATAATAGGGATTATGCATAAACATCCTGATACGATAGGATCTAGTTACTCATCAGTTGATGCAGAGACTTTTTTAAGATGGGCTGGAGATGGCGTACATGCACATGTGATTTTCGCAAAAGGCGGTAAAGACGTTTCCGCTTACACTGTTGCTAATAACGAGATTGTGAAGATAGATTTCCAAGTAGCTGATTCATTAGCGGATAAGTTGAGATTTTCATACGTTGAAATAACTACTAGAATTCCCTTTTTTTACCATGTAGAAGACACTGTAGCTTCGTTGCTTAGCAGACTTGAAGGGGGATTGCCTTATGCTATTATGAAGGAAGTAACGCCAGTTAGAGTGAAGAATGCGAAAATTTTCCATAAACTGGCCGATATCAGTAGATTAGAATTTGAAAGAAGAGCTCGTTTTCTAGTCTTAATTGACGAAAAGGGCGTAGGTTACGAATTTATTTTTCCGACTGATAAAAGATTTGGAGATGTTAAAAAAGAGATCATGGAAGTATTGAGGTTGCCCGGGAACGTGATTTTTTTGTGTAATAATGAGGTTATAAACGATGAGATATCTCTTGAGCAGATTAATGGGAAAGTAATTCATACTCGGAAGCCATTAGAAGAATTTATTAGAGAATTAATTCTTGAAGAAGTGAAAAAGTTAAAAGAAGAGCTATTAGGGGAGATCCACAATTATTCTCTCAAGGAATTAGAAGCTAGACTTAATAAGATAGAGAAAAAATTATTGAGAGAGCTTAAAAAGTTCTTAGAAAAAGAAATGAGAGGTTAGAGGGTACAAAATGGTTCTGATAAGGGATCGAAAAAAGAAGAAGGAGCTCCTAAAGAAATTACCTCTCATGTTCTCTCGTCTGGTGGTGGCAGGTATACCAGTAGATAAGTTGGTAGAAAAAAGTGCATTAATCATAGGTGCAGGAGGCCTAGGTGTTATTGTTGCGGAAATATTAGCCAGGACGGGGATCGGGAAGCTCTATATCGTTGATAGAGACGTTGTGAGAGAAGAGAACTTCAATAGGCTTGGCTTTTCATCTGAAGACGTTGGTCGGCCGAAAGCTATTGTATTGGGGGAGAAACTGAGGAGATTAAGAAATTATGGAGATATTGATGAAAGATATCGGCTTGAGATAGAAACTTATCATGCTGATATTGTTGGATGGGATAAGCTGGAAGAGCTTATTAGTAAAGTAGATATCGTATTTACCTGTGTTGACAACGTTATTGCGAGGAATGAAGTTAATTATCTAATAATGAAGCATAAGAAGCCGCTAGTAGATGGCGCAACGTCTGTTTCTGGTTTCAGTGGTACAGTTATCACAGTGATTCCATGCGAGACTCCGTGTTATGAGTGTTATTATGGATCTGAGACATCTATTCAAATTGATCGTGTTGAGAGAATTGGGCAATGTGATGCTAGTTTAGCAACTACAATGAGTATTGTAGCCGCTTTGCAGACGGATCAAGGATTGAAAATATTACTTGGCTACGGCAAGATATACCCACTAATAAAAATTAGTCTACTTGATGAAATAAAGATAAGCACTGTAGAGAATCTGAAACCAAGGGAGGACTGTTCAGTTCATAGGAGGTTCTGTAATGGATGAAGAGTCTCTTGCAGAATTAGAATTTTTAGCGAATTGGTTATCTAAGTTAAAGAAAAGGACTGGAGAGGAAGCTTTCTCTACGATTCTAAATCTCCTTAAATTTGAAAATATAGTACAACCAGTGGACCAGGACTGGTTTAAACGTGTAACAGAAGAAATTAAGATCTTCAATCTCTTTAAGAAAACGATCTATGGGGATTTGCTACCGCATTTTGAAAACTTAAGAGCAAGTAAAGATAATAATCAAGTCTTCTACGTTGATTTTATAGAAAGTTCAGATAAGAAGTCTAAGAAATGCATAATTCTGTTGCCTAAGCTATATCCTATTCTCCCTCCTAATTCTCTTCGCGCTTTAGATGGGAGTTTAGAAGTTTTTACGTCACATACGGATCCAACTAGATGTTTAGGAGAGATCCTGAAAAGATATTGGGATAAGGCAGGTAGAATGGGTATTGCCCATTGGTTAATTTTCGTGGAAGTATTCTTAGGTTTAGTAAAAAAGCCTCTTAAGATAGCATGATGAGTAGTGAATTCAATATTAAATTCTGGGTAGAATCTTGCTAATAAATAACTATAAACTTTTAAAATGGTAGTTTAAGCTACTGAAATTAATTGATAGAGTACGAAGGGCGAGTTTATTGAGCGAATATCTAGCAACTGTAGAGCTGTATTTCTATGAAATGCGTGAAAGCTCTATAGGAAAAAGCGTTGTTGTTCACGCAAACTTAGAGGATCCAATATCTGTTGTAGTAGCTAAAGCCGCTAAGTTGCTGGAACTTGATGCTGAAGAAGTAGCTTTAGTTACTCCTCAAGGAATACCTGTAACTGTATATGAAGGGGGCCGGGAAAAAACGGTAAAAGAAATTGTGGAAAAATATGGCTTCTCCTTCGCCATAGTTACAAAGGACTTACTAGGAGATGATTTTTAATCCCGTTTTTTCATCCCTCTTTCGCATAATTCTCCGCGTTATTCCACAGAAGAGTTCTAAAGTAACGGATACTACTGCTTTTATTAAGTGACCTCCAAATACTCTGTATTCTTTATCACCGATAGTTATATGAGCGTGTACGATTACTTCCCCATTCTTGTCTCTCGATACATTACCTATCAAGCTCGTGACCTCGAATTCGCCTTCAAGACTTTTTATGACATATTCTTTCTTCTCGAGATCGAAATACCCTATTTCTGGATTTCGAACGGCTCCTATCCCAAAGAAATATCCGTGAAAATCATTTTCTTTAGCGAATTTTTTAATTGATTCTATAATTTCGTCTCCAGGCTCGAGAACGAGTATGTAAATATCACCACTTGGATATACTTTCATTTATAAACACCTTTGAACCAGAACAGTTATATTAAATTGGAAGACTTAGGTATATATGTCATATCGATTCTTTTTGGAAGTCATCTTATGGAATTTTCTAATATGAGGAGTGGCGTTATGGGAACAAGCAGTTTCTTTAGTGAAGAAAGCATAGAATCTAGGCTAAGAAAGGCGGAGGAAGCGTTAGGAGTACTGAAAAAATTGGCTGAGCTTACGTTTGACGAATTCGCTTCGAATCTTATAAATGTGTATGCGGCCAAAGGGGCCCTTCTAATTATTTCTCAGGTAATAATTGATATCTCTAATCTCCTTATAGCGTCAAAAGATCTGGGGGTTCCAACTAGTAGAGAGGAAGTGATCAGCATTTTAGAGTCCTACGAAATACTCCCAGAAGATATAGCAGAGAAGCTTGAAGATTTGATAAAAGTGCGTGATAAGATTCTTCACTCACATGAAATAGTAGGAGAAAAAGCCCTCTATGAAAAGATTCTTGGGAATATAGAGTTATTAGAGAAAGCTCTGGGGATTATTCAGAAAGAGATTCGCTCTCCTTCAACGGGATAGTTGTGTGGATTCTCATTTCATCTCTAATCTCGAGATACTGGCTTATCTTTGTTGCCTTGAAGCGTTTAAATTTTTCTTCATCATCACAGAATAGCATTTGGCCCTCCTTGAGGTAGTTATAAACTAGGATAATAGGTGCATTATCGAGTATGTCAATGATTAGATTATCCTTTTCCACGGATAATTTTTCGAGAAGCTCTGAGAAAATTTTGTGGTAAAGATCCTTCTCCACTTGTCTATCAAATAGTAAGCCTATCCTTATGTTTCCTTTTCTAATATTCTTCTTGTCCAGAAGAATGGCACAAACAGCACCGAATTTCCTCGCTACCTCGATAATTCTTGATAGAATTTCCTCTTCAGTTAAATTTTCGTCTTTTGACATCTAGAGCACCTAGAGTTTGGGTGAAGAAGATCTATCAAAAACTTAGTATATGTTCGTAACTTGATCAATATTTATTTGTTTCAGTAAACCAATGATATAATTTTGTATCTAATCAATCTTAGAGAGTAGCTCCTTTAACCACTTCTTTATCTTACCGCTCTCGGGGAGTTTTGTAAGCGCTAAGTCTAGCATTGCTTTTACGTAACCCTCGACTAGTCCTACATCGTACCATCTTCTATCCCCTATATCGACCGCGTATACTGGATGACCATTGTTAATCATAGCTTGAAACGCATCGGTTTCGCTTATCTCGCCTTTAATTACTGGAGCTTCTCTTAAATATTTTAAGGTCTCTGGACTCATCACGTAGCGACCTACTATGCCGAGATTACTTGGTGCTTCCTCGATAGACGGTTTCTCCACAACTTTTGATACTTCATATACCTTAATACTATCTACTTCAAATACTCTCTTGTAGCCAATGATACCGAATTTTGGTATTAGATGATGTGGGACTGGAGCTACACATAAAGTTACTGATGAGTTCAATTCTTCGTGAACCTTAATCATATCCCTTAACAAGCTACCAACATTCTCTTCCACGATAATATTATCTCCTAGTGGAACCACGAAATGTTCGTCGCTAACGAATTCCTCGCCTAACAATATAGCGCCTCCCAGGCCATTAAGTATCTTCTGTTCATGGAACATTATTTTTACATCCTCGGGCACTACACCATTTAAGAGCTTTTCAGCGAGATCTTTTTTCCCACGTTCTTTCAACCAATTGATCATTTCCATCGGTTTTTCTTGGAAAAAGACCTCCATGATGTTTCCTTTCCATCCCTTAATTATTAGAATTTCTCTTATGTTAGCGCCTATTACCTCCTCAACAACGTATAATATGATAGGTTTCGTAAGTAGGGGAAACATTACTTTTGGATACGCTATTGTGGCGGGCAACATACGGGTGCCGTAACCAGCAGCGGGGATAATAGCTTTTTTAATCATGCGAAACCCTCAGCGATTTATAAACGAGTTTAATCATTTATGATAAGATGAGCGGTTAGATCAATCAGAATTATCACGAATTAATTATTGGAATTAATTATTAAAAATATCTCCGTTGGATTGGGTGGTGAAAACTCTTGAGAAGATTGTTTGCTCACTTGTTCAGACGAGCACCTATGGAAGCTATTGAGATCTCTAAAAAATTAGGGATAGGTCTAGAGATGTCTCTCGTCACAAATGTACTACTTGATCTACGTGAAGATGATATTGAGAAACTAAAAGAAAGCGTTAAAGGCTTGAATGGCCTCTCAGTACATGGTCCGTTTAGAGATCTCATAATAGGATCCATGGATCCAGATATCAGAGAGATTACTATTGATCGATACGTCGAGACTATAATGATTTCTCAAAGCCTTGGGGCAGAGTGGGTTCTTTTCCACCTCAATTATATTCCACTGGTATATTCTTCTGAGCGACTTAGGAGAATCTGGTTAAACAATGCTGTTAATTCGTTCGAGCAGATATTAAAACTGGCAGTACCAATTCATATAGAGAATACATATGAAGATGACCCGAAGGTGTTCAAAGATTTTTTCGAACGATTAAGAAGTGACAAAATATTTATGTGCCTAGATATTGGTCATGCCTACGCGTACTCTAATATAGAAATTTCCGAATGGATAACAGTATTATCTCCCTACATAAGAGAAGTACATCTGCACGAAAGTCTAAAAGGTAAGGATGTTCATGCTGCTTTAGGCTCCGGATATATTGATATGTCTAAAGTATTAACAGAACTGGAGAATAATTGCGGAAATGACCTAATCATAACATTAGAACCAGCAAACGATGAAGACTTGCAAAGAAGTATAGAGTGGCTAAGGGAACACGGTTGGATAAAATAAGTCTTAAACCATGAAAAAATAGAAGCATAGTATATTTTAGAAGTACTTTATTGGAATTTCTAACTCTTTTATTTTCTCTAGTAAGCTTTCCGCTTCCCTCTCGCTTAATTTTATCGTATAGAGATATGATTTTGTACGGAACTTAACCTTTACGAAATCTTTGTGCTTTTTTACTCTAACCTCTAATGTTCTTGGGATTATCTCATCCAGTTCTTCTAACCTATGAATCTCTTTAGGCATTTTTGGTCGCCTCTACTTATTACAAATAATCAACATTTTGAAGATTTAATCTGAGTGATATTATTAAAACTTATTCCTTAGAAAATGAGGTGTAGACAATGATTCTTCTTAAAGCAAGATTCATCGTGACATTTAATGAGAGAAATGAAATTCTGGAAAATGCCTATATTGGGATAAACGAGGAAACTGGAAAAATAGAGTACGTGGGTAGAAAAAAACCAGAGGAGAGTTATGACGAAGTAATAGATCTTCCCCACCATATCGTTTTACCTGGCTTCATAAATGGGCATACTCATATACCGATGGTAATTCTGAGAGGTCTCAAGGACGATGTGGATCTAAATACTTGGCTCTTCAAATACATTTTTCCAGCTGAGGACAAGCTAAAACCCATTGATGTTTATTACGGAGCTCTACAAGGAATCGCTGAGATGATCGAGTGCGGTACTACCTTTTTTATCGATATGTACTTTTTTGAAGAAGAAATAGCTAAAGCAGTATTAGAAAGCGGTATACGCGCCATATTATCCAGAGGGATTCTCGATTCTCCAGAAGACAGAACGCCCGAAACAGAGATTGATAAGTCTCTGAGATTTTTAGACTTTCTTAAATCGATTTGGGCAAGGAATCCCGAGAGTCGAGATCGATTATTCTTTGCTCTTGGTCCTCATGCTCCATACACTTGTTCAAGAGAATTATTTATGGCAGTAAGAGATCTTGCGAGGAAATTAAAAGATGAGTTAAATTATGTATGGATTAATACCCATGTTGCGGAAACAAACAAGGAGGTTCGCGATATTCAGAAAACTACTGGTAAAACACCTGTGGAATATCTAGATTCTATAAGTTTCTTAGACTCTAATGTGCTCATGGCGCACGCAGTGTGGGTAACAGATAACGATATAAAGATCTTGTCTAGAAGAGGTGTAACAGTTATTCACAATCCTACATCAAATCTGAAACTGGGGAGTGGTATAGCTCCTATAACTAAAATGCTTGAAGAGGGAGTAAAGATACTTATAGGTACTGATGGAGCAGCCAGTAATAACAGACTTGATATTCTTTGGGAGGCGCGATTAACAGCATTATTGCACAAAGGAGTATCAAGAAATCCTCAGGTTGTCCCAGCAGAAAAAGTATTAAGAATGCTCACTATTGATGGAGCGAGAGCTCTTGGGCTAGAAAACCTTATAGGGTCTATAGAGGTTGGTAAACAAGCAGATCTAGTAGTACTTAACTTAAGAAAAATCCTGCAAACAGTTCCTTTCCACGATATCTATTCCATGATAATTTATGCGGCAGACCTGAGGATAGTAGAGAAGGTAATGGTTAAAGGCAAATGGTTATATAATAATGGTGAATTCTTAGCACTAAGAAATATCGATACTATTCTAGATAAGATAGCGAATATTAGATCGAGAATTGAGGAAGAGATTATCTCCCGATGATCTATTGAGTCCAATAGAAAAGCTTTTCTTTTTAAGACAATTGCTATGAGTTCTTTTTATCTATAGGGTGTTGAAGATGGCGGAGAAGAAGGTACGATCTCCTATAGTAGTGGTACTGGGACACGTGGATCATGGAAAAACAACATTATTAGATAAGGTACGAGGAACTGCGGTTCAGCTTCATGAAGCGGGAGGGATGACTCAACATATTGGTGCCTCATTCATTCCAATGGATACTATTTTTGAAATAATTAAACCCTTATCAAAGCTAGGTTTAGTTCCAGTAGACAAGTCCAAGTTTATGATTCCTGGGTTGCTCTTTATAGATACCCCGGGTCACGAAGCTTTCACCAATCTTAGGCGAAGAGGATCCTCTGTAGCAGATATTGCAATATTAGTAGTGGATATTCGATCAGGTTTTCAACCTCAGACTTATGAGAGTATTGAGTTGTTAAAAGCTACGAAAACACCGTTTATAGTAGCAGCTAATAAGATTGATAGACTTCCTGGCTGGAAATCTTACCCCGACACACCTTTTCTAATCTCCCTAAATAAACAAGATCCTGTTGCACGAAGAGTACTTGAGGAAGCTCTTGATAGAATAATTCTATCCCTATATGAATTAAATTTTGAAGCTGATAGGTACGATAGGGTTAAAGACTTTAGAAAAACTGTTGCGATAGTACCTACTAGTGCCAAGACAGGGGAGGGTATTGCAGATCTTTTCTTAGTTTTGGTAGGAGTTACCCAGAGATTTATGCAAGATCGTTTAAAATTATCTCTTGGTGAGGCCAAAGGTAGCATATTAGAAGTTAGAAGAATGCCAGGAGCGGGGACTGTTCTAGACGTCATACTATATGATGGAGTCCTGAGAAAGGGGGATTGGATTATTCTTGGAGGTAAACGAGGGGTTATTATAACGAGAGTCAGGGGTTTACTGTTGCCTAAACCTCTAGATGAGATACGGGATCCTCGGGATAGATTTGATAGTGTTGAAGAAGTTGTAGCGGCTGCAGGAGTTCGAATTATTGCACCGGAGTTAGAAGATGCTTTAGCGGGATCGCCACTATATGCTGTACCGAGTAATTTACCTGAGGATGAAACACAAGCCATCATAGAGCGGTACAAGAAGGCTGTTCTAGAAGATATAGGCGCCTTAATCTTCAGGACAGATAAAACAGGCATTATACTCAAAGCGGATACTCTTGGTTCTCTTGAAGCATTATTGCGTAAATTCAGAGAACTAAATGTGCCGGTAGCGATAGCTGATGTGGGGGATGTAGATAAGGAAGATGCCGTACACGCTACTGTTGTTAAAACGAAGGATCCTAAATACGCCGTAATAGTAACCTTTAACGTAAACATCTTACCAGAGGCAAAAGAAATTATCGAGAAGGAAGAGATCCCAGTAATTTCAGATAATGTGATTTACAAGATTTTCGAGAAGTTTAATCAATACCTCTATGAGTATGAGGAAAAAATAAGGAGAGAGATGCTTGAGTCAATAACATATCCAGGAAAAATAATGATTCTCCCTGGATACGTATTTAGGAGAAGTAAACCAGCCATAGTTGGCGTTCGAGTTCTTGGTGGAAAGATTAAGCCAAGATATGGCTTAATTAGAGAAGACGGAAAGGAAGTAGGTACAATTCTCCAAATACAAAGCGAGGGTGAGAGTATTTCCGAAGCAACAGCAGGAATGGAAGTGGCTATTTCTATCGATAAGGGAGTGGTTGACAGAAACATTAAGGAGGGAATGATTCTTTACGTAGATATTCCAGAGCACGAGGCACGATTAATTAATCGAAAATTGATAAATTATCTCCCCCCAGATGCTAAGGAAGTATTCAAGGAATTCCTTAAAATAAAAAGGAAGACTAAGTACATTACATGGGGCATGTGAGATGGTTGTTCCGCCGACAAAGACGATAGAAAAGAGGCTATATCAAGCAAGGATAGTTGCAGCAATATCTTATGCTCTCAAAAATAATCGTAATTTACTTGTGGAACTAGACGCTGGATTAGGAAAGAGAATAATATCGTATCTCCTTAGCAAGCATCTGAGAAACGAGAGAATACTGATAATTACACCTTCACAAGCATCTTTAAGGGATACAGTAAACACTTTCTTGGAACTCTATAAGGCAGAAGGACTAAACAAGGATGAACTTGGTTGGATAACAGCAGGAGTACCAAGTTTTATGAGGAGAAAGATCTTAGAAAAGAAAAGAGTAGTTATAGCCACCCCAATCTCTTTAGCCAACGTTCTTCGAAAACATCCACACCTAATAAATAATTTCGAATTAATAATAATTAATGAGATAGATAAAGTCGTTAGAAGGGTGTCTGAGGAAGCAGAGGAAAGTGAGGAAGTTATTTTAGAGAGTGCTAAAACGTTTTCGCCAGATAGAGTAAAGGCATTAAGGAAACTCAGATTAACTTATCCTTGGAACGAACTTTGTAAGTTATTTCCTAAAGATGCTTGCATAGTGGGGATGAGTGGTACACTTAGGGATCAACATCTTATAAGAACTAAAGAAGGAGTAGTTTTGAAACCAGAGATAGATACTATTATCGAGAACTTCTTTCCAAAAAATAAGGAATTAGATATAATCACAATGGATGATTTAATAAGAAGAACAGATGCTGGCTTGTATGTAGTAAGGAACCTAACGGTGATAAAACGGGTAAAAGTCTCTGATGAGAAGGTTGAGAGGATACTAGATGCTCTTACTCAAGAGATCGATAAGACGGCTGAGAAAATAATTGGACGATACCCAGATACGTTCCGAGAAAAAAATATTGAGAATGTTGAGAAAGCAATAACCATCCTACCCGAAAACGATTTACTGAGGATAAAGATGCTGAGACTCGCACTAGTTAGAAAATTTGTCGAAGCAAGTATTCCTTCTCATTATCGAAAATTCCTATATAGGAGGGGAATTAGGAGAATAATAGAGCGTATAACTGGTGAAAAGCTAGAAAATTTGATCCCTGAAGAATCCAGTAAAATAAATAAGATTGTAGAGATTATGAAGGACTGGATTTCGCGAGGAGAGAAAGTGGTTATTCTGACATCTTATATACGTGTAGCGGAAAGAATTAGGGAGACTATAACTAAGGAAGGATTTGGAAACGTTTTTTTAATAACGGGGAGAACCTTTAACAAGGGAGAGGTTCTATCCTCCTTCAAAAACATTAACGAGCCAGCTATTCTCATAATGACCCCAGTAGGAGAACGAGACATTGATTTATCAGATGTCGGAATAATCATAGTTCATGATATTATAAGCACAGTGAAGACAATGTACCAACGAATTAAGCGAGGAAGAAGATGTTTTGTCATAATTCTTCATTACGGAGGTCATGAAGAAAAGAAGGTATTGAAACTTCTTGAGAGGATGCAAAGGAAGTATCCTTGGTCAATTAGGATACATGCTTAGAGAAGTGGTGGACGGGGCGGGATTCGAACCCGCGGCCTCCGGCTTGCCATGCCGGCGCTCTACCACTGAGCTACCCGTCCATCTTACATGGGTTATCTATAATAGTAGAATATGTTTCTGGCTTATGGGTTTAAAAAACTTATCGTGGTCATGTTGGGGATAAGTATATAAAAATGGGGATCGTGAGTTTCTGGTGCTTCATTCCTTTCATTGCTAACTCTATGGCGTAAGTGCCGATGATGCGTACCTTTTCATCAACATAAGAAAAGGGCTGAGGAAAAGCTAACGCTATCTTGTCCTTACTAATGTCGAAAGATATGCTGGCTAGAAAATATCGAGAAATTGTTATGGGAACAGTTAGCATTAGGATTCTCTGGTTATCCACAGTTTTTACTACTGGCACTATTGGAATTTTCCTAGGAATTCTTTCATCAATGGTGGTTTCATAAACAATAGTTCTTCCATTCTCTGAAACTATTAATAAATACAGAAACCTATAGAAACCCTGTTTGGTGAATAAGAGGGTTGTAAGGTACTGATTAAACAAAGAGTTTTGGCTGGTCATGCTTATTCTAAGATATCCCAACAATAACCTAGTTGTGTTGCTAAACACAGTATCTATGAAGGAGGTTTCTTGTACGCTGATTATTTTCGGGATTTCTATAATTGTATCGGTAAATGCAGCGGGTGTGATCATTACATTGTTTTTCTCAATCCAGATCTTGTCAATTCCCATAATACGCGAAAATTGTTGGAGACGCTCAACCATTTTATCGATGCCTTCGGGGGACATTAGTGGATTGACAAGTAATACGTCCCGCCATAAGATTTCTTGTGTCTCTGGATCAATTATTTTTAATTCAAGCTTATTAATTATTTCTGCCAAAAACTTTCTTCCTCTAAACTTTTCTCTGCTTTCAAGCTTTATTAGGGGTAAATTCTCTACATGAGGGAGAGGGATTTTTAACTCCTTGCCCAACTCAATATTAATGGTCTTTTCTAGCGTAGCTACTTTTCTGAAGAGTTTTTTCCTAAAGATTCTTAAGGCTTTTTCTGTTATCCAAGCCTCCTGAGATATTATTGCTTGGAGAACGAGTTCCCGTTCTTTACTGGCGATTTTTTTAATGAAATTTTCTGTAGGAGTTATTGTAACTTCGGAACTTTCTTCTAGCTGTACAGGTAGCTGAAGATTTAATGCATTATTAGTTTTAATCACTATTTCTCACCCGATAATGGTAACGATAAGGATTATATTATGATATATTTAAAATACATTCGGAACGATGTTGCGAGGTTTTTAACGTGAAATGTGCAGATAGAGTTAAGAAATACCTATGTGATCTATTTGAAGAAGAGGGTTTTGCGCATCTATCTCTTATAGACCCAGATCCTTTCAAAGTAGATCTCGAGAAACTGCCTAAATTAGTCGAAGCATTGGATAAGGGTGGGACTTCAGGTTTCATGGTAGGGGGTTCAACAGCTTTTGATAGAGATTTTCTGGACGGAGTTATCGACGCTATAAAATCGGTTTCGGAGAAACCTGTTATTCTGTTCCCTGGAAATATAGCCGGAGTGTCGAGGAAGGCTGACGCAATATTTTTCCTCTCCCCATTCAATTCAACAAATGCGTATTACATAATTAGAGCCCAAGCTATTGCTGCACCAACGATAAAGAAGTGGGGATTAGAAACTATCTCATTGGCATATTTGCTATTCGAACCGGGAGGAACAGCGGCATATGTTTGCGAAGCACAGCCTATACCGAGAAATAAGCCAGAGATAGCTATTGCTTTTGCAACAGCTGCGGAATTATTTGGTTTCGACATGGTTTATCTAGAAGCTGGCTCTGGGGCTCCCGAACCGATACCCCCCAAGGTTGTTGGGGCTGTGGCGAGATTTGTTGATATTCCAGTTATAGTTGGTGGTGGCATCAAAACTAGTGAGCAAGCAGCAACCATGATAGCGGCTGGTGCTAAGGTAGTTGTCCAAGGTACACGTTATGAGGAGTACTTAGTTAAAGGTGAATTTGATAAAATAGAGGGTATTATACGACGCACTATAGAGGCTATGAAGCTAGCGAAGCAGAAAGGGTGAGCTCTTAATGAAACTTTCTACCATTCCAACGCTCCTAAGAATACATAATGCGGTGTTTGGTGCACTAACAGTAATTATCAGTGGACTTCTCTTTACAAAGGATCTGGTAGTACTTGGATGGGGTGTAGTGGCGTATATAGCACTCGCGGCGGCTGGAAATGTTATCAATGATATCTATGATATAGAAGTAGATAAAATAAACAAACCTCACAGACCCTTGCCCAGCGGCGCAATATCTATAAAAGAAGCGAAAATTATCTACATTCTCCTTGTCATTACCGGCTTAATAGCCGCCGCAAAGTCATCACATATCATAGGGAACCCATTGCCCCTCCTAATAGCGATAATATTTGCTGGTATAGGCATTTTATACTCTGCAAAACTCAAACTCCTCGGCTTCATAGGCAACATAACTGTTGGCTGCTCCTTCTCTATTGGTTATATTTATGGGTGGGTAATAACTGGAATGATAGTGGATTTAGCGAAGATAATTACAGTTCTTCTGTTCTTCATAGTTTCTACTACTCTTTTAGTGGCGAGAGAAATCATAAAGGGTATAGAAGATGTGAAAGGGGATGCATTAAGGAATGTGAAAACATTGGCCAGAACGAGAGGTATACCGTTTGCATCGAAAGTAGCAGCTCTTTTCCTACTAGTAGCCATAATATCGTTCACGATCTTACCCTTTATAAAAGTGATTTCGTGGACGTTTATTCCTTTCATGATTGTCGGAGACATAGCTGCATTTTTATCGCTAGTATACGCTCTTAAAGGCGAAGAAGGAGCCCCTAAAGCCAGTTTCTATGCAAAAATAGGAGCATTTGTTGGTTTAGTTGGCTTCTTAGTAGGAGTTATTCCTGTTGCAGGTTTATAAATAAATTTTAAAATTTCTCAATTTATTCTGTTTTCGGGTAGTTAGTGGATCGGGAGATTACTCGGATCTTTCACACGAATCTTTTGGAAGTTTTGGTAAAGCGTTCTTTTAAAGAGGCTTATTGATGACTGGTAAAGTAATGAAACCGAGTAGAAAAGTTGGTATTGAGGGATGGGGAGCTTATATCCCACGGTATAGGATAAAGAATGTTGAGATAGCTAGAGTATGGAAGGGAGGAGTAATAGACGGTAACGGTGTGTTTCCAACACCTATAGAGGAGAAATCGGTAATTAACCTAGATGAGGATACAGTTACAATGGCTATTGAGGCTGCTAGAAACGCTCTAAGGAGGGCGGGGATCGATCCTAAACTATTAAGAACAGTGCTTGTTGGTACAGAATCGAACCCATATGCCGTAAAAACCATTGGTGCCACCGTGGCCAGAGCTCTTGGGGTATCTGAACATATACTCTCCGCTACCTATGAATTCGCCTGTAAAGCCGGAACGGAAGCGCTAGAGACTGTGATTGGTTTGGTAGGAAGCGGGATGATTGAATATGGATTAGCGATAGGTGCTGATACAGCCCAAGGACGACCAGCTGATGAACTAGAGTATACCGCAGCGTGTGGAGCTGCTGCTTATATCTTGGGTCCCTATAAAGAAGAATCATCTGTGGCTTTAATAGAGGCCTCTTACTCATACGTTTCTGATACGCCAGATTTCTGGAGACGTAGTGAAGAGAAATACCCAAGACATTTCTATCGTTTCACTGGAGCACCGGCATATTTCAAGCACATTATTAATGCAGCTAAGGGATTAATGGAGGAGCTGGGTTATTCTCCTGATGATTTCGATTACGCAGTTTTTCACCAACCAAACTATAAGTTCCCAATCACGGTTGCTAAACAGCTAGGGTTCCCTATGGAAAAGGTTGTTCAAGGGATTGTTGTACATAAAATTGGCAATACATACGCGGCATCAGCTTTAATGGGCTTAGCAGCCACTCTTGATGTGGCAAAACCTGGAAGTCGAATTCTCGTGGTTTCTTATGGCTCTGGTAGCGGAAGCGATGCTTTTAGCATCGTAGTTAATGATGCTATAGAGGAAAAGAGAGAAAAAGCACCAAAAGTTTGGGAAATGATAGAAAAGAAGAAATACGTTGACTATGCATTATATGCTCGAATGCGGCAGAAGCTTCTGAGGTGACATTTTTGGATAAAAAGATCATCAACAGGAAAGACGAGCATATCTACTTAACATTAAATACTGATGTTGCTCATAAAGAAACAACTTGGTTTGAATGTATTAAGTTAATTCATAAAGCCTTGCCCGAATTATCATTAGAAAATATTCAATTAAAGACAGTTTTTCTTGGTAAAACTTTTTCTTATCCTTTTCTAATCGAGGGAATGACTGGGGGAACGGAGTTAGGAGCTAATATTAATAGGAATCTAGCAGAGGCCGCCGAGGAGCTTAATATACCTATGATGGTAGGTAGTCAACGAGTAGCTTTAAAGAATCCTGAGGTTGAGTGGACATTTAAGATTGCTAGGAAAACTGCTCCCGATATTTTCTTAATTGCTAATATAGGTGCCCCTCAACTACCAGAACTCTCTATTAATGATCTTGAAAAGATAGTTTCTATGATAGAGGCTAATGCCTTAGCGATCCACTTGAATCCTTTACAAGAAGTTATACAACCCGAAGGAGACACTAATTATCGTGGAGTTTTAGAGAAAATTTCAGAGATAGCGGATTATTTTGATATTCCATTAATAGTCAAGGAGACGGGAAGCGGGATTTCTAAAGAGGTTGCGAGATCACTAAGCAATACTGGAATAAAAGCTATTGATGTAGCAGGGGTTGGAGGAACCAGCTGGGCGGCGGTGGAATATTATAGGGCACGTAAGAGTAGAGATGATTTACGTACTAGGTTAGGAGAAATTTTTTGGAGTTGGGGTATACCAACAGCTGCAAGCATTATAGAGGCTCGAAACGGTGCAAGTGCTGATCTGGAGATTATAGCTAGTGGAGGAATTAGAAGCGGATTGGATATTGCGAAGGCTTTAGCAATAGGTGCTAATTTTTCTGGTGCTGCGAAACCTTTACTAGAGCCTGCTATGAAAAGTGCTGATGATGTGAAAAAAGTTATTGAAGAGATGATGTACGAATTAAGGATAGCAATGTTTCTATGTGGCGCGAAAACTATTAATGATCTAAAGAATATCGAGTTTGTTATTCTTCCTCCTTTGAGGTATTGGATAATTGATAGAGGATTAGAAATTAAGAGGGGAGTTTAGTGTTTAATGAATTATTAAATGAGGCAAAGAAGAAAGCAAAGAAAGTTGACGAATATATCCTACAGAATTTAGAAGGAGATATAAAAGAGCTTTATGAAGCCTGTAAGCATCTAGTAAAGGCTGGAGGAAAAAGATTAAGACCCTTTCTTGTACTAACTAGCTACGAACTCTTTAGGAATGATGTGGAGCGAGTCTTGCCCATAGCAGCGGCTATAGAGATTTTCCATACCTTTACGCTTATTCATGATGATATCATGGATCAGGACGAACTGAGAAGAGGAGTACCAACGGTTCATAAAGTCTGGGGCGTCCCCATGGCTATCTTAGCGGGGGATTTATTGCATGCAAAATCTTACGAACTTGTTGCGAAATCGGAGCTAGATACATCTATTATAAAGCAATTATTAGCGGAATTCACGGAAGCTGCCGTAATAATTTGTGAGGGTCAAGCACTCGACATGGCATTCGAGGAAAGAATGGACGTTACTCTTGATGAGTATTTAGATATGATAAAGAGGAAAACAGCATGGCTCTTCAAGTTAAGTTGCAGGTTCGGTGCTCTTTCAGCAGAAGCAGAGGCTAGTTATGTAGATGCTCTTACTAAGTATGGAGAGAACATCGGTATAGCCTTTCAAATGGTCGATGACTGGTTAGGCTTATTTGGTAGTGAAGAAAAAACGGGAAAACCTGTTGGGAGTGATGTGAGAGAGAGCAAGAAAACATATCCGATACTATATGCCATTCAGCACGCTAATGAGAGTGATAAAGCGAGACTTTTGGAGATTCTTGCAAAAAGGGATAAAAAAGAAGAAGAGGTGCAAGAAGCTATTGAAATAATTAAAAGGACTGGAGCAGATAGAGCAACTAAAGATATGGCTCAGAAGTATGCGGACGCAGCCATAAAAGCTTTAGATGCGATTCCCGATTCTAAGGCAAAGGAATATCTTGTTTCTCTAGCTCGCTTCACCATAGAGAGAAGTTTCTAGAAGTATGTTTCCGCATAATCAGCATCTAACATTTTATAAACCCTAGAACAGTTTATTTGATGAAAATCAATCTAAATGTATTGAATGGAAAACTGGGGTTGTAGTTTATGACTTCTAAATTCGATTACGATGTGGTTATTGCAGGAGCTAGCATAGCTGGATCAACTCTGGCGCTTCTTCTTGCAAAAGAAGGATTGAGTGTTGCCTTAATCGATATGAAACCCAGAGAGAAAATTGGGGAAAAGGTCTGTGGAGACGGAATATCTGCCAGTTATTTTGATAAGTTAGGGATTCCAAAACCGAGTGGCCCCGAGTTAGCGTCCGTTATACATGCGTCAGAAGTCATAGCACCTGACAGAGAGCATATATTAACTGTTGAGGGCTTGGGGTACACGATAGATCGATGGCACCTTAATCAGAGACTTGTAAATGATGCAGAAAAGAAAGGAACACATGTATTAGATTCAATGTTAGTCATAGGACCATTAGTCGAGGGTGAGGAGGTCAGAGGAGTCAGAGTTAGAGACCTAAAGAGCGGGGAGGAGAAAGAGATTCGTGGCAAAGTAACTGTCGACGCTACTGGCTTTGCAGCGGTAATTAGAAAGAGATTACCGGAAGGTATGTTGATAGAAAATGATATCGAAAGGTTTGACGTAGCAGCAGCCTATAGAGAAATAGTGATGTCTGATGATGATTATCCATGGCCTTCCGATAGAATATATATCTATCTCAGCCATAAATTTGCTCCGGGAGGCTATACTTGGATTTTCCCTAAGGGAAAGAACGTAGCTAATATTGGATTGGGTATACAACCGTTGCCAGATGCTCCAAAAGCGGTAGCTCTCTTGGAGAAATTTAAGAGGTTCTGGGATATCAAAGTCTCCAAAGTACTACATGCTGGAGGTGGAGTAGTGCCCGTGAGGAGGGCGCTATCTCAGCTAGTAAGCAATGGTTTATTACTAGTTGGTGATGCTGCATCACAAGCTAATCCCTTGCATGGGGGCGGTATGGGACAGGCAATGATTGCTGCTAAGATAGCTTCTGAGGTAATTAGTAGCAATGTAGAGGGAGAAAAAGTACTTACAAAAGAGGAGTTATGGGAATACGCTGTAAGATACATGCGAAGTGATGGTGCCAAAAATGCTGCCCTAGAGATCATTAGACTTCTATTACAAGGAATGACTGACAAAGAGATAAACTTCATTATTGAGAAAAAAATAGTAAGCGGAGAAGAACTCCTAGCTATCGAATCTACTTCGAAAGAGAGCGAAGTTGTTTGGAGAAAAATCCTTAGAATCATACTTACTAGAAAAATAAGGTTACTAGGCCGTCTCAAAAAAGCTAGGGATCTCTATTATCTAATACGAGGGCATTTCCAGAATTATCCAGAAAATCCTCAAGACTTACCAGCATGGCATGAAAAAACAACGCAAATAATTATGGAGGCTAGAAAGAAATTATGGAGAAGCCCTCTACAGCATACTTTCTATAAACAATGACGCGCGTATTTCGTTTCTAGTCTCTTTATGTTAGCGTTTCTCTATTTTTGCTCATTCATTAACATATATTCTCTACATATATTCTAATAGTTATTCTTAACAGAGTTCTTTATATTGGTGAGGAGTTACTAAGGAGGTGCTTTTTGGTGAAGATTAAGATAAAACTCTTTGCTCTGTTTAGAGAGCTTGCGGGTAGAAAAGAGGTAGAGCTTGACTTCAATGATGATTCAGTAACTGTGAGAGACGTTATAAAAGCTTTGGGGGATAGAGTTAATAAAGAACTAGCTGAGCTAATCATGGAGAAATACCAGCAGTTAAGTTCCTTGCTAATTTTAGTGAATGGAAGGAATATTCGCTTATTGAAGGGTCTCGAAACTACACTAAAAGATGGTGATGAAGTAGCAATATTCCCGCCAGGAGCTGGGGGATCAGTAGCTAAAAACGCATGCCTGAAGTCTATCGGCTGACACGGTATTATATGAGGTACAGATTTTTAAACAAAAGCTAGTTATAAGTAGTTATCCCCACTTTTCTCAGGGGTTTTAAAATGTTGATAACAGTACCACGGAAAGTATATATTACGGCTGTTAGTGCTGAAGGGGAAACAGAATTAAATGCTTTTGATGCTTGTTTGGTTAAAGCAGGTTTACCGCAAGTTTCTTTAATAAAAGTTACAAGCATTCTTCCACCGAATATTCAACTAGTTCGGAATCCTCCTCTTCTCCCCTTGGGCTGTAATGTACCCTCTATTTATGCTTACGTCGCATCCGATAAACCAGGGGAAAAAATTGCTGGAGCTATAGCGATTGGATGGACTGGTAATGGACCAACGCTGGTTGCCGAGTTCGTGGCTAAGAATATGACGAGGGAGGAAGCTGAGAAGGAGGCTTATATAAGATTAAAGGGAATGGCGGAAGTGCGGGGACTAGAGCTTTTACGCTATAAAATATTTTCGGTAGAGCATGAAGTTAAAAAATGTGGATGTGTTTTAGTTATTGCTGCTGAGGTAGAGTAAGATAAGTGATTTTCTTGATTCCTCTGAGAGCTCTACCGTATGAAATCTACGGTGACCGATTAGTAATAGATTTTTTAAGAAAGGATAAGGATTACGAGAATCTCAAGCGAGCTATTAAGTTCGTGAAAGAGGAATTAAGAGATAGAGCTGTTTCGCAATTTTTTATATTAAGCAAACTATACAAGTTTCTCGGAGACCTAAGAAAGGCAAGACTAGTGCTTCACGGACTCAAATATTTTCTCGCAACCAAACAACTATGCGGTATCAACCATAGCATTCTTTTAAAATTCTTTGAGCTTGTCCAGGAGAACTATCATGGATTTATTGCTTTAGAGTCACGGAAAAAAGCAATGGATCATTTATCTCATCAATTAGAAATACCAAGAGAAGATCTAGCGAAGGCGCTAATATATGACAACATCCGCTTATTTTATTTTGAGGAGAAGAAGCATTTAGACCCAGATAAGCTTCTTAAGATATGCAATTTTTTGATCTTGGAGAAGATAATAAGCATGAGTGAGTATGTGAAAATATTTTTCCCGAAACGAATTGCTGGAGCTGTTCTTAAAAAAAGTGTGTGGCGGGTTAAGCAAGCGGGCATTTTAGCGAGTTTTGACTTGACAAAGGATCAACTTATATGTACCTATGAGGGGCCTTTAAGCATTTTTGGTACATCGATTCCATATCACTATCAACGAGCCTTATCATTCATAGTGATAAACTCATTATGGAAATTTAAACCTTGGAAAACAGAATTTGTGATAAGGATTAGGAAGAGAAATTTTAGGATCAAAATTTCTAGTGAGAGTTACTGGGCACCAGATTTCGTTCCGTTATGGATAATTGATGCCAAAGAAAAGCCGCAACTGAGGAGATTCGATAGTAAAGAGGAGAAGATGATATTCAACATAATAAGGAGAGTCTGTGAAGGCCGAAATATTACCGTTGAAAGAGAAACTTCTTTAATCACTTTAAGTAATGGTAGGATATTTCTACCAGACTTCACGATTAGAAAGGGGAATAAAGAAGTATATGTCGAGGTCATAGGATTTTGGACAGCAGAGTATCATAAGCGAAAACTAGAGAAACTACAGCAACTATGGAGAGAAGGTGTCACAGATCTCTTTCTTTTTATCAATGATAGACTCAGAAACATATATTTTCAAGTACCTTTCAGAAAATTCTTCTACAAAACCACTAAAGAAGGAGTTAAACAGTTAGAAAGATTTTGTAAATTCTTTTTAGAGGGAGTCTAATGATACTCGAAGAATTACTTAAAAAAATAAAACACATAGTCTCTGACGGTGATTGGGACGGCGTGGTTGCCACAGCACTTCTAATAAGGTACGCTAAGAAGCATGGAATAGAATCCGTGGTAGAGTATCCCCACCCCATGGATCTTAAAAATAAACAATTCGAAAACGTTGTGGCTGTGGAGATAACTCCAACAAAAACATGGATAAGTAACTCAATAATAATTGATCACCACGAAAAAGTCGAGGGATTCGGGAATAAGTGGATTTTTGATGAGAATGCAAGAAGCGTTGCTGAGCTTGTAAGTAAGGTTACTGGTGAGAGATTAAGTAAGGAGTTTATGGAGGCGGTTTCTAATATAGACCAAGGTTTCTGGGATCGGGACGAGTTGACAAAGACGTTATTTTTAGCCTTTCAACTGGATCCAGGGCGGTTCCCAAGATTGGAAATCACATACAAATTAGTAAACGGTGACGAAAACTGGGTCATAGAATGGGCAAAAACTAAGAGTAAAAAAGCAAGTGATCTAATATCTAGAGCCGAGAAACTCATTAGTAAGGCTAAAAATCTGATTGAGGGAGAAGACATAGTTTTCTTTGAATACAGAGTAAAAATAGAAGACGGTCCGCGACGCCTAGCTCTTCTAAAACTAGAAACACGACACAGAATTGTGGTTTCTTTAGGGACAAAAGATAATACGTTTGTCACGGGAACAATAGCTACATTTGATAATCAACTAGATTTGAGGGAAATCTTTCATATTCTCAGACAATTGGGCTATAATGCTGGTGGAAGAAAGAATGTCGGTGGCTTCCAAGCAACAAGAAACGTTACCGTTAACGAAGTAATAAGAGATCTAAAAATAGCATTTAAGAGATGGCTAAGGAGAGAACAATTAGTAAAGAATCAGTGGGGAGTTGCTTCATCACTAATCAGACCCGACCTACCCTCATCATGAGCAAAAATAATAAATAGTCCCTCAGGAATAAAATACCTACGTTCTCTAAGAATTGCCTATTTTCGTATTATTGTCAGACTAGTACCAAAGAGGTTCCTTACATAATCGAGGGTTTTTAATGGAAGATATATGGAAAATAATTGATCATGTTGATATGTTTAGAGACAATAGAGAAAAAGTAAAGATCATTAATGTATGGCGTAAAGACAATATCGTTGTTCTAGTAGATTATATGGGAAGAAAATATATTCTTAAGGACTCGATAAAAGGGTGGGGATTTTATGAATACACTTACATGAAACTTCTAAGGCTAGAAGGTTATCCGGTGCCTCAACCAATTAACTTCTATCCTGTTGGAGATGTTTACAATGATAGGTGGGCTTATGGTAGAATGGGAAGATATCGAGGAATACTAGTTTATAAATATATAGAAGGAAGACCGCTATGCGAAACAGCTACCGAAGAAAATATTCGTGAAGCAATTAACTTAATGCATAAATTACATAATGATGCGAGGCATCATCGAAAAAAACCTTTTGTCCCAAATTATAAAAAAGTAGAATCAGAGAGGCTCCTCTACTATCTCCAACGTGTAGATATCCCAGATAAACTCATTAAAAAAATCCTTGATTTGGCGCAGGCTTATACAGAGGAGAAGATAGATTATGTTCTTATTCATGGGGATTATAGACCACAGAACCTGATTGTCTCGGATGATGTTATCTATATGATTGATCTTGAGGGAATATCGGATGGTGCTGATAAATACAAAGATGCTGGTATATTCTCTGTAGAGTGTCAGAAACGGGGATTTCCAGGGATCGAAGACCTTCTTGCAAAGAAGGGATATGATATTGGATCTATAAGATACCTCTTTTATGTAGTTAGAAGGCTTCTAGTGATTATTCATTACGAGAAAAATCCTAATTATCGAGAATGGGCATTAAAGAAAATTGAGGAACTATTACGTGAAAGATTTCTCTAAAACTGTGAAATAAAATAACTTTTCCCTAAAAATTACTGTTTTAAAAGAATGGGTAATAGTGGAATTTCTAGACCATGCATTGTACGATTTCTCGCCCATAAAGACATTCTGCACAACTCGGTTTATTTCCCCAGCAGTCCATTTCATTAGTTTTTCTAAGCGAACAGTATTCTCGAAGAGGACAATCTGGACAAGAAGGAAACTCGAAACGCTTCACCTTATGTCTGAACTTCACATATTCAGGTTTTAACCATATTTCCCGAAGGGATTCCTTGCTAATGTCGCCGAAAGATATTTGCTTTACCACCTTTTCTAACCCAAAGATGTATGACTTGTAAGTATGTATAAAATTATAGCACGGAACCACTTTCCCATCCCAAGTTATGGTAGCTGTATTATTCTCAATAAATAGACAACGTCTTTCGGTTCTCAATTTAAAATTAGGTAAGATTAATCGTACACCCGTTTGATATGTTTCTAAAGCCAATTTACTTGCTAGTTCTCGAATTTCATTATCGGATAAACGTCCATTATACACAACCATTTTCTCCATTTCTGGGTAAACAGGAATCACATTAGATACTATTATCTGAGAGACACCGTACTCCCTAGCTATTTTTGGTAAATCTATCAATTCACTCACATTATTCGCCATCGCGGTGAATAAGAAAGAAACCTTTGGTCTAGTCATACCATGTTTTTCCTTAGCTTTTTGAATAGTCTTGAGAGCCTCTAGTATCCGCGAATACTTCGTTCCGCGAATTCTAGCATATGTTTCATGGGTAGCAGCATCGCTGGACACAACAATAGTTTCAACTTCAAGCTCGAGCAACTTCTCAGCAATCTCGGGAGTTAAGAGGGTTCCATTAGTATTTATGCCGACATCAATATTTGCATCCCGTGCTAAAGCAATAAATTCAAATATTTCGGGATGGGTGAGCGGCTCTCCCCACCCACCAAACCAGATAAATTTCACACCGCATTTTTTGGCATCATCAATAATCTTTTCGAAAAGCTCCTTCTTCATAGAACCAAATGGTTCCTTTACACTGCGACGAAAACACATAATACAGTTTAAATTACAGTTAAGTGTTGGCTCGATATATAATATCCTAGGCCCAGCTTTTTCCTTTAGGATCACGTATGTGCTGTCATATTTCTCAATAATTATTGTTGGGAACTTTGCCTTGAGTTGTAACAAATAACTCTCTAAATCGTTACTAGTCACAGTCAACACATCCATTATAAATGAACATCGTAATGTGAATCTGAAAAGTAGATGCGGTTCTGTATAAAAATAGGTAGCAATAACTAACCAAAAAGTAGAAGAGATAGAATAAAATAAAAATAAAAACCTTCACATGAAGTTAGGAGCTATCTGGCGTATTTCTCTAGATCTAGTTCTTTCAGAATTTCTGGTGTTGGTCTCCCGTCTTTCCATTTTCTCTCCTTGTAATACTCTTCAAGCATTGGCTCTAGCTCGACTACGTGGCCCTTAGCTGCGCCCTCTGGCATCGGTTCTTTTAGAAGTCTGGTAGGTAAGGTATCATACTCTTTTCCATCTCCAAACGCTTTGTAGTTAAAGAGTCTCTCCGCATTATAGATTCTCTCACCAATTCTTAGGAACTCCTCTGCCGTTATATCCCAGCCCGTTACTGCAGCTACTTGAGCAGCTAGCTCATCTGCTCCGTAAGCGAATGTTACGAACTTGCATACAACCATGCTATCTAGTGCGGCGAGCATGTCCTGGAATGTCTTAACCCATTTACCCTTACCTTCAATGGAGAATCTATCAATTAGTTCTGGTACACCTAATACCTCTGGTGAAATTAGGTAAGCTCTTAAGTGACAGCCTCCTCTATTACTTGTAGCATAGGCTAGACCATGGCCCTTAGCTCCTCTTGGGTCATAAGCTGGCAGTTCTTGCATCCTAACAGCCATGGCTAGTTCTGGTGCACCGTATTTCTCTGCAAGTCTTGTTGCTCCTTCTGCTAGGTCGTTGCCGATGCCCGATCTGTAAGCTGTTCTCCATACGAGCTCCACTAGTGCACCAGCATTACCGAATCTTGGCTCTGGTATGCCCATTACTTTGTGTTTTGGTACCTTACCTTTCTCGTAAAGCTCCATGAAAGTCGCTATTGTAGCACCCATAGAAATTGTGTCGAGACCTAGTTCGTTGCACAAGTAGTTAGCTTTCGTAACAGCGTTCAAATCGCCTACACCACAATCTGCACCAAATGCCCAGATCGTTTCATATTCTGGACCACCGCCTTCATCGGGTCCGAATGGTGGGTCTTTGATCTTTGTATAACGACCGCATCCGATCGGACAGCCCCAACAGATATCACGATCTACCAATATAGTTTCAGCGATTTTTTCACCACTTATCTCAGCAGCCTTTTCGAAAACACCAGTTTGGAAGTTTCTTGTTGGGAATATTCCATGTTCATTTATGATGTTTACTAGTACTGCTGTTCCATATTTGGGTAGTGACTCAGCCGTGACGGGGCTCTTCTTTATTTTATCCATAGCATCCGCTAAAGCTTCTTTGAACTTCTCCTCATTAGCTATCGGAACTTTCTGGTGACCCCTAACAGCTATAGCTTTAAGTTTCTTACTACCGAATACGGCGCCATGCCCTCCTCTACCAGCAGCTCTTGTTTTATCAGTGATCAGTGCCGCAATTCTTGAGAGATTTTCTCCTGCAGGGCCAATAGTGATTGTTTTAATCTCTTTATCCCCAAGTTCTTCGCGAATCATATCTGTTGTTTCATAAGTTGTTCTTCCCCATAAGTGCTTAGCATCTCTTAGCTCAGCTGTACCATCATGAATCCATAAATAGACGGGCTCCTCCGCTCTGCCCTCGATTATAATTCCATCGAATCCGGCAAATTTAAGTTCGGGACCAAAATGACCTCCTGCATGGCTGTCGTGAACAGTATTTGTTAATGGGGACTTAGTTACGGAACACCATCTTCCACTAGCGGGAGCACCAGTACCAGTAACTGGGCCAGTAAGAATTAGGATCTTGTTATCAGGGCTAAAGGGATCAACTTTAGGGTTTAATTCCTCAAGAAGATAGTATACGCCTAGGCCTCGACCACCAATCCACTTTCTAAGAACGCTTTCTCCTGGAAGGGACTCCACCTTAATCTTTTTCTTGCTCAAATTAACTCTCAAAATTTTCCCCATGTATCCGCCGGGCAAAGATCTCATCTCCAAGAATAGTATACCCTAATGAATTGGGTATGAAGGCATATAGAATAGGTATTATCGTGCTTTTAATTTTTTCGTTAATAAAATTATGAAAATGAAGAATGGTTTGGAAAATATTAGCAAAATATTGCGATACTAGAAAGAGATTAGCGGATTTTATTTCAAAATGTTTGGCTTTGTTTCAAATTTATCTCTTTTCTCAGCCTAGTTCTTGCCGGTTAATGGCTTCTTAGCGGCTTTGTGGTGGGGGGCGCCTTTATAGGTATTATAGCCGTATTACTTGCGACCACATCGGAAAAAGGGCGCCCCCGATGAAGATATGTTGACTCGGCAGGTTTATAATTGTCAAGGCTATTTATAAACTGGCTAGGAGAAGTCTGCTTAGGCAGAGAAAAAGGAGAGGGCCGAAGAGATACGCCACAGCCTCCAAAGTAGCTGTTCTGGCATGGGTAGTCCTCAGCAACTAGAGCTATAGGCGAGCACTGGACGATCTCAAAAGACTCAACGTATGCGCGAGGATTGGTCTGGAAAGAGTGCCAAACCCAGCCTCGGTGAGTAGGTGGAAGGCGACTCTCCTGGCAACAGTAGCCTTGTTGATAAGGCTCACCTTCTACAGACTGGCAAGGACGAGGTATCGCGGAAAACTCCTAGCAATCGTGGACGGAACAGGCATCAGGCTCGGGAGGGCGTCGAGTCACTATCTGAAGCGGGTAAAGAAGCGGCGAGAATACTTGTTGCTGACTGTTCTCTACGCTCCAGAAGTCGATGCCTTCTTCGACCTTGTCGCC
>Ga0180301_10000191_pt1 | contig 46522 bp, 42 predicted proteins | sample GuaBasSediGuay16_FD_121797 | JGI IMG/M metagenome (GOLD analysis project Ga0180301, IMG submission 121797) | Subseafloor sediment microbial communities from Guaymas Basin, Gulf of California, Mexico - Guay16, Core 4569-2, 12-15 cm | ecosystem: Environmental > Aquatic > Marine > Hydrothermal... | reverse complement strand
GATACGGTGAAAATCCCCACTATCGACGGCGAACCGGAAAAACTTAAAATACCGCCGGGGACGCAAACCGGCACACGATTCGACCTTAAAAAACTCGGTATGCCCCAACTCGATAGCAACCGTAGAGGAGAATTTATTATTACGGTTCGGGTCGTAACCCCGACTCACATTTCTAAGGAAGAGAAAAGACTATTCGAGAAACTGAGGGAATTAGACAAAAAGGAAATTCACGGACCGGAAAAGGGCGATTAATAGCTCGAATTATGATTAGAACGATTTATAATGTCCAACCGTAAAAGAAAAATCCATATTTACTGGCTACAATTCGTAATTGCGGCTGTATGGGTCGGAGTTATCGAAGTCGCGCTTTCGGGCAAAGTTCACCCGAAAGTTCGCGCTTTTATAGTCGATAATCTAATAATCCTTACAGGGGTGCTTGCTTTTCAGCCGGTTGGCAGACAAATTTTTAAATACCTTCTAATTAGTTCTACCGCCTCTATCCTCATCCAAATATTGAGAGAACTCGGGCATTTGTATATGTCGGCGGGTGCGGGTTTCTGGAGATTCGGCGGGCCTGTCGTAGCACTCGCGGCTATAACCGTGTTACTATACGTTATCGGCAGCATAACCAACAAGCACAGATTAAAGCTTTGATAATACCGACGATTACTGCAGTTTTCCGAATTAAATTCCGATATCCCTCCAGTAAAATTCCCTTGACTTATTGAAAGGCTTTTCATATAATTCGTTCCTATGTTCGGCATAAGATTACCAATATCTGAAATCAAAGAGGGGCGGGACGAATTCGTGCTTACAGTCTCGCCGGAGGAACTCGGACTATCCTATCCGGGGAGTGAGTTTCCCGCGCCTGTCCGTATATCGGTAGTCTCGCAAAACTCCGGCCTCGAGCTGACACTCAAGGCGAGGGTGGAGACTATAATCCGCCTTAGATGTTCTCGTTGTTTGAAGATGTTCGATTACGATTTCGAATCGACGATAATATTGTTTATAAAACTGCAACGCGGCGGGTCGCAGATAGCCGATTTTATCGACGAGGATTTCGCGTTTCTGGACCAGAGTTCGGGACTGCTCGACATATCCGAGAGAATCCGCGAGGAAATAATCCTCGGATTGCCGAGAATACCGCTTTGCAGTCAGGATTGCCCGGGGATAGCCTATAAAGTGAAAGGCGAAAAACAGGTGGATGAAAGATGGGAAAGCCTGAAAAATATACATCTTGAAAAGACGAAAAAATAGACAGATTACCGAAAGGCAAAATGGCACTACCAAAGCACAGAACCAGCAAAACGCGCAAAGCCAAACGGCGCACACATTATAAGGCAAAAACCCCGAATATAGTGGAATGCCCGCAATGCAAAGCGCCTATGGTCTCCCACCGCGTTTGTCCCAATTGCGGATTTTACAAAGGTCGGGCGGCTATAATAACTACCGGCGGTAAGTAGCTTTTAAGGTCTAGCACATGGGTCGCTGGATATATTATACGAAAAGGCTTGCCCGGCGCTGGGAGAAGGAATCCACAACACGTGGCGAACCGGTCGTTATCGCTCTCGATGCGATGGGCGGAGACCGCGGCCCCACCGCGAACCTCGAAGGTGCCCTTATTGCGGTCGCCGAACAACCGGGGCTTATCGTTAAACTGGTCGGTCGTCAGGACGAGCTTAAGGAAGCTCTCGGCAAATCGTTCCTTCCGGAAGAAATAGAGATAATCCACGCCGAGGATGCGCTAGGAATGAACGAACCGGCTACTCTTGCCCTGCGACGGCCTAATTGCAGTATAATAAAAGCCGTCGAGTTACTCGTAAGCGGTAAAGCGCACGGCCTGGTGAGTATGGGCAATACCGGCGCGGTAGTCGCATCGTCGCTGGTTAAGCTCGGCAAGATAGGCGGTGTCGAACGACCGGCGCTGATGACCCTCTTTCCGACTCTCGAAAAAAGACCGTCGATTGTCCTCGATATCGGTGCAAACGTCGATTCCCGACCGGAACATATATTGTCTTTCGCCGAGATGGGAAGTCTCTATGCCGAGGAAGTTCTCGAACGCAAACGACCGACTGTAGCGCTTCTTTCGATAGGAGCGGAACCGACTAAAGGGAATTCCACAGTTAAAGAAGCGCATAAACTACTCCGGAAATCGACGTTGAATTTTGTCGGTAATATCGAGGGGGGCGAGATACTCCACGGCACCGCGGATGTCATTGTTACTGATGGCTTCGTCGGTAACACTATCCTGAAATTCGCGGAGGGCAGTATCGGTTTTTTCAAAAGAATCGCCAAAAAAGGACGCAGGAAGAACCTATTTTCGATGGCAGGAAGCGTGCTTATGAGTGGCGGATTTAAAAAACTGATGCGCGAATTCGATTACGCCGAATACGGTGGTGCACCGCTTCTTGGAGTCCGAGGAAACGTTATTGTAGGTCACGGCAAATCCACGCCACTGGCGATATCGAACGCGATAAGCCTTTCTTACGTTATGGTTAACGCGCAAATCGATAAGAAAATCGCGTCGTATATGCGACTTAAAAAGGAGAATGTTGAGAACGAGAATATTAGGGACAGGGTCGAACCTCCCCGAGAAAATCCTGACTAACGCCGACCTTGAAAAGATGGTCGATACGTCGGACGAGTGGATAGTTAGTCGCTCGGGAATCCGGGAGCGCCGCGTTGTCGATGAGGATATACCCTCATCCGAATTGGCTCTACCGGCCGCCAGACAGGCTATCGACGGAGCCGGACTTTCCCCCGAGGATATCGATGCTATCCTCGTAGCCACCGTAACACCGGATATGGCTTTCCCCAGCACCGCTTGTTTGTTGCAGAATAAACTCGGCTGCCGTCAGGTTCCCGGTTTCGATTTTTCCGCCGGGTGCACCGGTTTTATCTACGGTCTGATACTCGCGGATTCGCTGATAAAAACGGGTTCTGCAAAACATATACTGGTTGTTGCAGTCGAAGAGCTTACTAAAATTGTCAACTGGGAAGACCGCAGCACCTGCGTGCTTTTCGGAGACGGCGCCGGTGCGGCGGTCGTAGGGCCGTCGGAAAACGACGATGTCGGCATTGTCGGTAAATACTGGTCCGGCGATGGCAGTGTCGCCGATTACCTTAAATTACCCGCAGGTGGAAGCCTTATGCCGCCCAGCCAGAAAACGCTCGATGAAAAACTCCACACATTGCATATGCTGGGCAACGAAACTTTTAAGACCGCCGTCAGGGCGATGGAAGAGGCCAGCGTCGAGGGCCTCAAGAACGCGAATATCGATGTCGAAGACCTGGACTGGCTGATACCGCACCAAGCAAATATACGGATTATCGAATTTACAGCGAAACGCCTGAAAATGCCGATGGACAGAGTAATTATTACTATCGATAAATACGGTAACACCAGCGCGTCCAGCGTGCCAATAGCGCTCGACGAGGCGCTCAAATCTGGAAAAATCAAGCACGGCGACGATGTCTTGCTCGTCGCTTTCGGCGCAGGATTCACATGGGGAAGCAACGTCATTCGTTTCTAATTATACGAATATAGATAACTCGACAAACCTTTTATAACCTTATTATGATTGCATATATATTTCCCGGACAGGGTAGCCAGAAACCCGGAATGGGAAAAGACCTTTACGATGCGTTTCGCGAAGCGCGCGATATATACGAGAAGGCAAAGAAAATTACCGGTGTCGATTGGGCGGAGATATCGTTCGAGGGGGATAAGCACACCCTAACGCAAACAGAAATCACACAGCCGAGTTTGTTTATTAATAGCGTGGCGATACTGCACTCTCTCGGCGACAGCGCACAATTCGACGGCGTCGCAGGTCATTCTCTCGGCGAATACACCGCTCTTTACGCTGCGGGAGTTTTGGGTTTCGACGAAGCTTTGACCTGCGTTGTCGAACGCGGGAAACTTATGTCGCGTGCACGTTCGGGGGGTATGCTCGCGCCGCTCGGTGCCGATGACGGTAAGGTTTTCGAGGTCGTAGAATCTTTCAAAGATAAAGGGGTCCTCGTTGTGGCGAATTGCAATGCGCCCGGTCAGATGGTCGTTTCCGGCGATGAGGATTTACTGGATGAAGCCTCCGAGGCTTTAAAAGTGAGCGCGAACGCCCGTAAAGTTATCAGATTGCCGGTTTCCGCGGCTTTCCATTCTCCACTTATGCGCGAAACGAAAGAAGCGATGGCAAAAAGGCTTCGCAAAATAGAATTCTCAGAACCGAAAGTCCCGTTTTATGCTAATGCGAGCGGCGCCCGCGCTGAAAACCCCGATGAGATTCGCGAGTTGCTCATAGAGCAAATAACAAGACCGGTTTTGTGGACTAACCAAATACGCGCGATGAGCGAGGACGGTTTCGATACCTTCGTCGAAATCGGTCCCGGGAGGGTGTTACAGGGTTTGGTCGAACGAATTATAACCGCCGATACGCGCGGTATTTCGAATTCGGACGAGGTGAATAAAGAAATGGGGAGCGGTAAATGAAATGGTATATGATAACACTTATTGTTATTTTTGTGTTACTCACGGGCATTATTCCAATATCGGCGAAAACGGGGCAGGAAAACCTCGTAATTATCGGGTTCGAGGGCAAAATAGGAAGCAAGGCCGGGCACAACGCCTTGCCTATAGGTTTCGGAGGAAACATCGATTTTAAGCTGTTCGGCGAAAACGCGCGCTGGGGTTTCGATGTAGGTATCGACGTGTTATCGAGCTGGGAGGACAGCCTGGATATTATGACAAGCCCCGAACCGTCGGATACCGCAAAATATGATGTCTGGATTCAAAGAGGCACCGATATATCCTTTCTGGCAGGGACTATTTTAAGTTATAGATTATTAAATATCGACAAATTCGTTTTTTCTCTCGCCCTTGGCGGAGGTTTCGTAGCTAATATATCCGGTTACGACGATATTAAAAAATCGACTACCGGACCGGCGACAGACCAATCGAGTTACTCGGAAACCGAATTCGAGGGCTATATCAAGCCCAGAGCAAAAATCCAGATAAATAAATTCTATCTCGGTTATGAATACTATGCGATAGCGAATTCATTGGAACATACGCTTTTTATCGGCGTTACATTTTAACTAATTTCAACAGCGAATCTTGCAAAATAGAGAATTTTGTCATTTCGACCGAAAAGAGAAATCTTATGCTGTTGTCATTCAAAAGATTTTTCGTTGCTCCGCTCCGCGAAATGATATTTACTGGCTATTCTGTAGAAGGCATAATTTCAACAGACACTGGAGGAACTATGAAAAATTTGGTTAGACTATTCATCGTAGCTTGGCTGGCCCCAATTCTCTTTTTCGGTTGCGGAGGCGATAAAAAACTGGTCGGTGATTATATTACGAACGGTGTCGAGGTTTCATACGCGCCAGCCGTCGGGAAAACTATCTACCTGCGCTCGGACACAGACGACCATACCGAGTTCACAAAAAGCGGCTACCACGAAAGCACCCTATCCAAATCGACCGCATACGAAGCGTTTACCGTCAATTCCGTAGCAAACGACACGACCTCCGTAACCTATCGTTTTCTCTATGACGAAACAGGTATATTCAAAGACAGCGGTTACGAGTTGGTCGATGAAGAAAGCGAACTTATCGGCCAGGCGCTTACTATTGTCGTCGGTCCCGACGGCAAACTTGTGGACTGGTCCGGACTCGAAGACCTGGAACCAGACGAATCCGGTATCGACCGGGGGGAAATGATGGCGAGTAATTACGCCTCGATTTTCTTCGACCATTTTCCAACCGAACCTATTAAGGTAGGCTCCGTCTGGGAGCGGGTGAACTCTATGGACGTTTCGACGAAAGACGGCGATATGCACCAGCAAACCACGAAAACCTATACAGTAGTGGATTTTGTCGAGCGCGACGGGTACCCGTGCGTCAAATGCAAAATTAAAATCGTTATCGACAATACCGGAGAAGGTGTTTTCGAGGCCGAAGGTAAAATGTATGATTATTATAACGAAGGCAGGGGCGAGGGTAATGGTATCGTGTATTTCGCGTTTGAGGCCGGCCACCCGGTTTATTCTACGTTTAACTGGATTGTAGAGTTCAAGATTACAAGTGTAGAACAAGAAACACAGGAAGAAAACGTCTTTACATATTTCCAGGACCAAAAAGTCTCGTATTCTCTCGTCGACGAATCCGACGTCCCCGAATAAAATAGCGGTTTTTTATCCTCACCTAAAACGGGCTTTGGGTATATATTATAATGTATTATTCTATTTTAGATTATTATAGAATAAAACCGCTGGCACAATAAATACGCTTGACTTTCCATATCAGATTTCCTATAATTGTAATCGATAATCCATATATTGCTTCAGGGGGAATATGCTGAAACGGACCTGTTTTTGTCTGATAATCGCTTCAATCGCGGTTTTTTCTTTAGGAAGCAATTGTGAACACGGCCTTAAACCACGTTTTACCGCGGTCGAGGGAAATGTAATAGTAAAAGGGGATTGGCCGGAAGAGGCTGTTAATTGCTTCTTGTGTATAGTCGAGGAAAAACCCGAAGAACTCGTTCTGGATATGCAACTTTTGTCGGGTTACTATCCGTTCCCGAATAAGATGGTTACGGAGGGTTGGGACTCGGCGTATTTTTATATCGAACTTCCGGCGGGAAACTACGGATGGGTTTTTGTAGCGATTCTCGACAGCGCCTCTTTGGACCTCGAAAATCCCGATATCGGTTGGAGGAACCTCGCGGCGGAATACAGAGACCCTTTGGACCCCGATACGCTGGGTAAAGTAATCGTCGGAGAAGACGAGCTGCCGTTTATAGAGATAGAAATAGATTTCACGGTGCCGTATCAGGGGGTCGGTAACTCTCCCGATGAAAGATTCCATCTGATAGGATAATAAGGACCGAATATGAAAAACATATATTTCATAATTGCACTTATATTAATTGGAATCGCGCCATGCATATCCGCGGAGGAATCCCACATGGTAACCGGCGTGATAACGGACGAAAACAACGACCCGTTGCCCGGCGCTAATGTATTCGTAGTCGGGACGAATAAAGGCGCTTCGACGAACCTATCCGGGGAGTATATAATAGACGGTCTCGCTAGTGGAACATACGAATTCCGGGTGTCTATGATGGGCTATGAAACCACGAGTCAGGACGTTACCATCGTCGCCGACCAGAAAATAAGTTTCAAGCTTCTACCTGTGGCTTATATTTCCCAGCCGGTGATTGTTACCGCGAGCCGCACCCGCCAGAAGCTGCAGGATAGCCCTATGACCACGAGCGTTGTCGAGGCCGAGCAAATCGCCGAGCGTAATTTTCTCTCTGCTGACGAGGCTATGCGTTTCGTTCCCGGTGTTTCGATGAGTGACGACCAGGTGTCGATACGCAATTCCACCGGGTTCGCAAAAGGCGTCGGCAGCCGGGTGCTTGTTATGATCGACGGTGTTCCCATACTCGCAGGCGATACAGGCGAGATAAAATGGGACGCGTTACCAATCGGTCAGGTGCAGCAGATGGAGGTTGTAAAATCGGCCGGTAGCGCGCTTTACGGCTCAAACGCGATGGGCGGTGTAATCAACTTTATAACCCGCAGACCTGAAAAGAAAGAAAGCTACAGGGTAATAACCGAGATTGGTTATTGGGACAAACCCGCTTACGACGCCTGGCGATGGTGGGGCGACGATATACGTCATTACCATCGGTTGTCTCTCGAACACGCCCGCAAACTCGGCAATTGGGGGTTGCTTTTTAATCTCGAAGAGAAACGTAACGATAGCTATCGTCAGGCCGACGATTATTACCGTGGACAGTTCTTCGGGAAAGCGACCTGTAACCTGAACGGCGCGAACAAACTAAGTATCCTCACCAATATCGCTTATGAGGACCGCGGAAGCGGTCTTGCCTGGAAAGGCCAATCAGCCGCGCTCGAGGTCGATTCGACCAAACTTAGTGACAGGGTATGGTCGAGCAAATTCCAGCTTAATACCGTTTATGACGGTAGTTCCGATGGTGGTAAAAAACACTGGAGCGTGAAAGGGCATATCAATTACAATTGCTGGTATGACGCTCTTTCTGACGGCGCCGACGGTTACGATAATCACTATAGCAAATCGACGAGGGCAGGCGTGGATGCCCAATACACACTGATTCCGTTCGAAAACCACCGTTTTACATCAGGAACCGACCTCTCGATGGCGATTATCGATGCTAATATATTCGGTAAAAGAACAGGTTTTGGCGCCGCTGTCTACGCCCAGGACGAGATTAGCACTTTCGACCCGATTGTCGCGACAATTGGAGTTAGAGGGGATATATTCCATGTAAACTCCGTCGATACATACGAAGGGGAAACATACGGTCAGCTTAATCCGAAAATCGGGATTGTGTATCATATCGCCGACAACATCGCTGCGCGTGGTAATTTCGGAACGGGTTTCAGAATGCCAACTATGGCCGAGCTTTTCAGCGAGATAAGAGCCGCGGGTATTATAAACGTCCAGCCGAATCCGTATCTCAAGGCCGAACAAGCGTTCAGTGCCGAAGGCGGCGTGAACTGGATTTTCGGAAGGCAGATGCTCGATGTCGCCGTTTTCAACAACTGGTATTCCGATATGATAGAGCCGGTTCCCACAGGTGTCGGCAATCAGGTTCAATTCCGGAATATTCAGGATGCGAACATATTCGGCGTCGAGGCCTCTTTTAAATGGAATATGGGAGATGCCATCCGCTGGCTCCTTGCCAAAAAAATAGTCGATATTCTCTCAAACGCCGACTTTAATGCCAGCTACTTGTTCACGGAAGCGATTAATGTTACCGAATCCGATTCAACCGGTGAAACCGTTCACCTGCCGTATAGACCGAAACACAATTTCGTAATCGCCGCGAAGGTCGATTATTGGAAGCACGGCGCTTTGATTGTCGATGCCCGCTACAAAAGCGAATTCGAACCGGGGCTATACCTCGACGACGAGGTCTCGGACCAGCGCGTTATCGACGTCGCGAACAAGTTCACTTACAGATTTGCTACGCTGCAGTTTAAGGTTTCCAATTTACTGAATTGGAACTACACCGAAATCGAACGCAACCTCGCCCCAATTCGCAGTTATTCCGCCTCGTTAACGCTCGATTTTTAACCAAAATAGGTAAATCCGTTTTTGGGGCGGGCATTGAGTCCGTCCTTTTTTTATTTTATTTCGAGTGCTTGCATCCGATTGTGGGACCACTAACGATAAAAACCTTTTTAGATAACAACGAATAAGATTTCTCGCTTTTGCCCGAAAAGACAGAACCCTCCATTCTGCAATATTCAATGTTTTCTGCAAAATAAAAGAATAATACGTCATTGCGAGAAGCGAAGCGACGAAGCAATCTCGATAAGTGATTACTATACAATAAGATGAGATTGCCATGTCCTAATTAAATCGGGGCTTTTCCCGAGGCCGTTGGACAATGACGGGATTATCCTATTTTGCAGGAATCATTCTAAAACAAGGTAAGTTCTATGTTCCTTGTAGCCGACACTTTTTTACCATCGGACTTGACAAAAGATTAGTAAATAAGTATTATACTAGTAAGCGGCTAGTCCAGCTATAAGGAGTTGGAAAGTAGAGGTGTGTTATGATATTGCATAGCAATCATAATAGGGGTTTTACGCTTATCGAGCTGATGATAGTCGTTGTTATTATCGGGGTTCTCACTGCTCTTGCTATAGGTTCTTACAGTGGCGTTCGCGATAGGGCTTTGGGCGCGGAAGCGCGCCTTCAATGTAATGCCATCGCCAAATGTATCGAGGCGCTCGGTGCCGATACCGGCCAGTGGCCGGGGCATTGCCCCGCCGGTAGGTCGTGTTACGACGGGGAGACTCTCGACGGAGAAGCCAACGAGGTCTGGGTGCTCGAATTCCCGCGCAGCGGCCTACTTACAAACGACCCTCGCTGCCCTTACCCCAATTGGAACGGTCCTTATTACAACGAATTCATTAAAGACCCCTGGGGTAACGATTACTTTTTCGATGCCGATTACCAAATCGACGGTAAGACATACGCCGTTGTGGGGTCTTTCGGACCAAACGGAGTCGGCCGGAACATTTACGACGACGACGATATATATGTGATTATCTCTACCGCAAGGGATTAAGGACGGAACTCTAATTCCAGGCCTATTCCTTTGTTAATTTACCATTCATTTTCATTACTAACTTTTCGCGATTTCCGACTTATAAATCTACAAACGGTGTGCCGAGGTTGGCTAAATCTTCTCGGGCAAACGGTTATCCGCCGAAATGTTCTTGACAGCCCGATTTTTGCGGATAGCCTATCTTTATCAATTAAAGCTTGACAGAAGCTATTTTGATATATACTTTTAGCGGGTGATTGGAAATAGGGGTTAATGTCCGCTATAATATACATATTAATTACCGTTCCGGTTTTGTTCTTTGCGGTTTTGCTTACAGTGTTTCTTGCGCCGGCGCGATTTACGGTTAGCTTAGACGATTCTGCATGGTTTTTAAGGTTTAACTATCTAGGTTATTGGGCGGAAAAAACACCGGAGGGAAAACACTCCGGTTTTCTATGGTGGAAATTCAAACACAAAGAACCTAAAAAAGAAAAGAAAGCGCAGCTTAAGGCGCGTAGGGCTGAAAAAGCTGAAAAGAAACGGAAAAAGAAAAAAGCGACGAAAACAGCTCCCACGGCATTTTTCTGGTTCGAGCGTCGGTTGGTTTTATTGAAATCGGCTATTATCGTTTTGAGAATGCTGGTCGAGGCTTTTGCCAGCGTTAAAATTACGAAGATATCTCTGTATTTGACTATCGGAAACGGCCAACCAGCGCGAGCCGGCACACTTTATGGCTGGTTGTGCGCGCTGGAAAGCTGGTTGCCGGAGTCGTTCGGTTGGTCTGTCGGTTACGATTTTAATCCAAACGCGGAATGGCGTTATTCTGCGGAGATTAGCTTTGCGGATAATATATTTCGCGCGGTCTTACTTCCTGTTGTCAGAGCGTTATGCCGGCTTCCGAAACGCGACCTTTACAGATTTTATAGAAACTATAAAGCTATAACGAAAACCGAAAAGAAAGCGGGTGTCGTGCCGGCGTTAGAAACCAGACCTGTAGGTGTAGAAACGTAACCAGTGATTATCGAGAAAGGAGATAATATGTTCGCGGAAGACATTTTGAAGGTTATTCTCGACAAGGTCGAGGTTGTAGCCAAAGCAAAAACGATTATCGGCGACCCGATAGAATTCGGGGGCAATACGATAGTCCCAGTGTGCAAAATCGGTGTCGGTTTCGGCGCCGGCGGCAACGAGGGTTCCGGAGAAAAACGCGCCGATAAAGGCGGTGGTGGCGGCGGCGGATTCTCTGTCGAGCCAATCGCTTTTCTGGTCGTTCACGGAGAGGAAGTCAATCTGCTACCCATCAAACCAGACAGAGTCGGTAGTTTCGCTAAAGCGATACCTATGACGGTCGAGAAGATTACCGAGATGGCCGAACGCGCGATAAGCGCGAAAAAGAGCAAAAAAGAGGAAGAAGACTGATTCGGGTTTAGATTGCGAAACATTGAAAAAATAATCCACTGTAAATCATAGAATAGAATAATAGACCCGGAAGGTTTGGAAGGAGTAATTTGTGCCGAATACACAGATAAACAAATCTGCAGAAAAGAGGGCGAGGCAAGACAAGCGCAAGCGGGAAAAGAACCGCATTGTTAAGGGGTATTTGCGTGATGTAATGCGCTCTATCCGTGCGGAAAAGACCCCGGAAGCAACCGACGGAACTTTGTCTCACTTTTATAGTGTTGTCGATAAAGCAGCCAAGAAGCGGGTTATTCATAAGCGAACTGCGGCGCGGTATAAGTCCCGTATTGCTGCGCATATAAAAAAACAAAAAGAAGCTAAATAGACCTGCCGGTTCCCGGAAAAAGGGCTTTGAATAGTTGCCAGAGAAGGCCTCTGCGGCGAAGGATAGCTTTAAGCGTTCCCGGAATATCGATACCATCGTAGCTACCGTGCCCGAAGCGCTCATCTATAAACCGGCAGATGCTTTCTAATTCGGGGTCGGGCAGACGCGAATAGACCTCTTTGGCTCTCGAATAAAAGGCAAGCTGTTTTCCTCTAGCCTTATCCCAGATATTCGAATAGGCCCCGAGTGCGCTTTCGAGTTGCTCCGGGGTTTTCCATTTAAGGGATTCCGCAGCAAGACTACCTGCTATCGCCCCGGAAAGCAAAGCCGTCGCGATTCCACCGCCAGAAACGGGGTCGGTTAACCGTCCGGCGTCTCCAACGAACATAATATTCCGGTAGGCGATACGCGGCAACCGCCGTGCAGTCGGGACGTTACCGCCGGCAATCTCGATTATCTCGCCCTCGCCACCGAACCTTTTTTCTATGAAATTCGACAGCATTTGCCAGGCGGTCGCTTTTCTAGCCTCGGGTAAAGACGGATTGATACCGAGACCGACATTGGCTCGCCGGGTTCCTTTAGGGAAAATCCATGCATATCCGCCCGGCGCTATTTTTCTTCCAATATGAAACTCCGGGAAACCTACCTCGACCTCGACGCCAGACATAACGACCTGTGCAGCGGTATGAATGTCGCTTTCGGTCAGGCGATTATCATGGAAAAGCCATCTTGCAACCGCGGATTCTATGCCGTCGGCGGCGATTAGTATCCTGCCGAAAACCTGCCGTCTCCTCGCTCTGTAATCGAATTCGACTCCGACGATGTGGTCGTCCTCCCAGATAAGTCCAGTGGTCTCCGCATTTATCAGAGTCCGTGCGCCGGAATCGGCGGCCATCCCGAACAGGTCGCGGTCGAATACTCGTCGTTCGAGGACATACCCGGCGTTCGGGTGTTTGACAGTCGTTCGATTGCCGCGCGGCGAGACGAGAATGGCGCCCTCGATAGGTGCCGCGACCCAGTTTTCGCGGATATCGGGTAGGACCCGAGTAAGACCGGAGCGGCTAATACCTTCGCCACATAACTGAGGAATACCGACGACACGCTTTTTTTCGATAAGCAGGACGCTCGCTCCGGTTTCCGAGGCCTTTCTCGCCGCGGTCGAGCCGGCCGGACCTCCGCCTATGACGACGATATCGTAGAAATCGTGCAACGGCCGGATTTCAGGCCATTCCCGTGAAGTTTCGTTTTCATCGAGCAATGCGCCGTGGGGACAAATCGGCACACAAAGCCCGCAATCTGTGCAGTTTTCGGAAAAATCGAGTCGGCCATTTCGGAGAGAAATAGCGTCGACGGGGCAAATCGGAATACACCCACCGCAGAGATTGCATCTTTCGGCCAGGAATCGTATCAACTGGCAGACTCCAAAAAAGCGGCTATCCTGCGCGTATCTCCGCTAAAAAGGAGGTAATCGTTCTCCGCGACCTCGAAATCTGTCTCGTCTGGAAAGGCCATCTTCACAAACCCCTGGTCGGTATATTTTCGCGCCACAAAAAGGAAATTGAAACCCTTCTCGGCGAAATTAATTTCACCCAGTTTTTTCCCGATAAATCCCGGCGGGGCGACCACTCGAACAATGGAAGTGTCGGGCGAAAGGTCGATTTGTTCGGATTCTTTTAATATAAGTTTTTCCGCCAGCCTGTGGCCCATATCGTCCTCGGGCATAACTACGAGTTCCACTCCAATTTTGCGAAATATTTTGGCCTGTTTCGGATTGGACGCCCGCGCGACGATATAGGGAATACCGCCCTGTTTCATATATAGGGCTGCAAGCAACGCGGTGGAGAAATCGTCGCCGATAGCCACCACGCCGGCATCGAAGTTTCCAGTTTCTATCTCGGAAGCGAACGCGTCGCGGTCGATAGCATCGAGAATAAGCGTATTAGAGACAAGACTTTTTAAAGCCGATAAGCGTTTTTCGTTCTTGTCGATAACGACCACTTCGGCGCCAAGTTCGGAAAGTCGGTTGGCGGTGGTATATCCGAATCTACCCGCTCCGACTATTAGTGTTTTTTTCATGATTACCGCATAAAATAGGTTACAGGTTCAATATTGATTATGATAATAAAAGATAACATTAGAATTCCTTCCTCATTACCACGATAAACTCATTGCGCATCGTTTTATCAACTTTCCCCGGCTCGTTCGTGGGGCTGTTCCGCAGGGGCATCCTTTTATTTGGGATTTCACGCCGATATGTATCGATATGGTCGAAGCCTTGTTCGGCGAAAAATGTCTCTGTAGCCTTGTCTGTCGGTAGCGTGACGCCTTTCACCCGCCGATTGGCAACGACATAGCAGGCATAGCCGCCACGCTTTACAGTCTCGGCCACATTTCTTATCGATGAGAGATAATCCGAGTAGAAAGCGACGACATCATAAGAACGTTTTTCATCTTTCGCCGCAATTTTGGCAATCGCGGTGTTTAGAGCCTCGCAAGGATACTTGGGAATCGATTTTTGTTTGCGACCGCCCATTAGCCTATTATCGACCTTGGCCGGTTCTCCGAGGCCGAGCCAAGCGGCTGATAATCTCGAATATTGGCCGTAGGCGACCGTCGTGCGCGAATCGCCGTAAAGCGGGGATGTAATAACGATATCGACGCTTGAAGGTTCGACGCATTCTTCTGGCGGGATACCGATAGAACGGTTCATAGTGAATTGACGAATAGAATTGATTTGTTTAGTTCGAGTAATAGGATAAACCTAATTCCGCTTGGCGTTATATAATAATCCCTGTCGATTTTCGCTAAAAGACCTAAGTCGATACAATAGTTAGAATACATAATAAAAGCGTCCTTTGCGGCCTTTCCTGACCACTCGCTCTGTTTCCCCGTTAAATACCTGAAGCAAATAATAGCTTCTTTAAGAGGCACTGGGTAGAAATTTTTTGATAACGCGAAAACCGTCTCGACTGCAGAATATATCCCGAATATCGCAGGGCTACCGAATGGATTAGTTGTAATATATTCCTTTATTATATCCGTTTGGATATCGCTTATATAATTTATCGGCTTGTCCCGTTCTATATTATCTACGTATTCCTTTCCCAATTCTGTTAGAGTAACTTTCGGTCTAGTTTTCGTAAGACCTAATTCACTTGATAACCTGAGATAGCTCCTGACAGTGCTTCTTGATAACTCAGTTGGTTTCGTTAATTTCTCGATAGTCGTTCCACTTCCGATAGAATATAAGATTCGGTTCAATAAATGGAGATCCCACAGCCCGTGGTTAGAAGGTTTTAACGTTATTAACTTGGATATTGCTTTAACTTTGAAGTAATAATTTTTCAATAATTCGTATGGGGAATACTGAATGGGGATTATATCGTTTTTAACGCAAAAATCCTTGTGGGGGCCTAAAATAATCGGACAAGCTAAATATGATATTAACGGTAAACGTGGTAGCTTTCCCTTTTCTTGTAACTCGACCAATTCATCCCTATATCCGATTATCTGCTCACAGAATTTAATCTCGCTTTTTACCGCTTTTAATTCGACTAATATTAGATTAGAAGCCGAAAGGAAAAGCAAATCTAATCTGTTGCCAGAAGGTAATATCTTTTGCCTTTCAATCAGGGAAACGTTATCTTTTAAAGAGAGAAGCCCCTTAACTTCGTCTAATTGGGTAGCAAAAATGTCTTCAATCTGTGATTCTCTTATTTCCAGCATCTCTTATTCTGCTCCGGTTTGAAGTTTTCTCTTATTACCTCTTCACATTCAGGACAAATAAAATCTCCCTCTGGGAAAGGCTTCCTCATCTCTTTCCTTATTTCGTCGTCGTTGAAATCCGCTACCCCATTAACAAAAAGCCCGGAACCCCATTCTACGCTTTGACCACACTCGTTGCAAATCTCTATAATTATGCGTTTAATCCAATGAGTAATTCGAACATGTGTCCTATGCCAGTCGGCCCTTTCCTGTGGCTTTCTACCCGGCCTTTCTTCTTGAGTTTCTTAAATGCCTTTTTATATTGCACTAATGTCATATTATTACATTTCGGTTACCCCACCATAATGCTTTCTTCTACGTTCTCTATTCGTTTCGGTTTGACGTGTCGCGAGACTGCGAACAGGAATGTAAGCGGCCCGACCCGCCCGAGAAACATAGTAAATATCAATACGAGTTTGCTTGCGGCCGAAAGGTCGAATGTGTGCCCGGTCGAAAGGCCTACAGTTCCGAACGCGCTTGTAACCTCGAATAGAATATCGATAAAACGCCAGTCCGGGTGTTTCGCCAGCTCGAATGTGCAAAGTAAATATGTAGCCAGCGAGATTATCCCGAGCGCAAGCACAATTATCATCGCAGCGACTCTGGCTATACCTGCTGGCAAGGTCCTCCCGAACATACTGACCCGGTTTCTCCCTCTGAGTTTGTCCGGTATAGAGCCCAGGACGGAGGCGATAGTAGTCGTTTTTATGCCGCCGCCGGTCGAACCGGGGGACGCCCCGATAAACATAAGAATTATCAAAACGAGAAGCTGCCCGACCGCAAGGGCACCGATATTCACTGTATTGAAACCGGCGGTCCTCGCGGTAACCGATTGGAAAAATGCGGTCAGGAGCGTTACCGGCCAACCGAAGCGACGTAACTGGTTGTTTGTATCTCCCGCAATAAGTAGAAACATCCCGACGAAAATCAGGAACATGGTAGTCGTAACGACGACTCTCGTTTGTAGGCTGAAATGCGGGATTTTACGCCTTTTATAACGCCAGGGGCTAATTATATATCGACCGATATCGGCGAGCACAACGAAACCGAGTCCGCCGAGTATAATAAGCCCCGCGAAAATGAAGGTCATTTTCCAATCGCCGGTAAACCGGCCGATATTCTCTCTCCATATCGAAAAACCCGCGTTGCAAAAAGCGCTTATCGAATGAAAAATCGACCAAAAAACCCTCGAATTTATCCTATCGGCATAAGGTCCCGTGGAAAAATACATAAGCACCGCGCCTATAGCCTCGGTTACCAGAGTTATTCCGATTATCGCCGCCAGCAGCGACTTTATTTTGCCGAAAACCTGCACATTGAGAACATCGCCGAGAAGGGTTTTCTCTCTCAATCCGAATTCCCTTCGGAAAATCAGCGCGAAAAAGGTTCCGAAGGTCATAAGGCCGAGGCCGCCGAATTGGATTAGTATCAATATAACTATATGCCCGAACCGCGTGAAACAGTCCTCGGTCGAGACTACGATAAGGCCGGTAACGCAGGTCGCCGATGTCGAAGTGAATAAAGCGTCGATGAACTTTATCCCTTTATCGCCGGTCGCGCCGGGCAAAAGCAGAAGAAACGTCCCAACCGTAATAAGAATCAGGAAACTCGATACGAAAACCGCGGCGGGAGACAACGGTAGATTCGCAAAACGAGTATTCAATCTGCCGAACTCGGCGAGAAGTTCGACCAGAATGTAGAGTTGCATTAAGACAATGTATATTTTAGTTATCCCGGCGAGCGAAAGCTGATTGAGAATGTATTTGTAGCCAACATCGGTCAGTATAAGCTGTGCGATTAGAAGCTGGGAGACAAACAACAGAATAAGGATATATTGAAGAGGGTGCTTTTTGATATATCTCCACCAGTTCGGAGCAATAAAAAGCCGTGCGACCGCGTTCGCGATAAACGCCGCAATAATGAATGTATCTATATAATAAAAAACACGAACCGTTCCGCCGGAAAAACCGAAACCGCTTTTGCCTATGAGCGAAATCACGGCCAGAGCGGCGATGAGCATCATAAACAGGTTAAGTCGCTTTTCGAGGTTTTTCCGACGCATAGAAATTACCGGTAAGTTTAATTTCCCTAAATTTAGGTGGATTTCGGGGTTTAGGCAAGAGGTTTATGAGGATTTTGTATTTTGTTACTATCTCCATAAACCGAGGATAATCTGATAGTATACAATGAATTAAGTTAATTTTCAGGAAAAATATCGGGAACCCGCCGATTTCGATGATTATTGATGTCAGTAACAATAAATCGAAAGGCGGTCCCCGTTGGAATTTGTTTTTTTCGGGATAACAACCAACATAAAACTCGCGCTTATTAGCTTGACATAAATGTAATAAAAGTTTAATATGATTAGTTTGGGGAAATTATGTTAAGGCTATTGAAGATAGATAATCTCGCGATTATCGAGCATGCCGAACTCGAACTCGACGGTGGATTTTCGGTCCTTACCGGAGAAACGGGTGCCGGAAAAACGCTGGTTGTCGGAGCGATAGAACTGCTGCTCGGCGGTCGCGCGGATTCGAAAAAAGTCCGAACCGGAACGTCGGAAACAAATATTGAGGGGAAGTTCGATATAAACGGGAAGAAAATCGAGATTCGGAGGAAAATCACAGCGTCGGGCAGAAGCTACGCATGGATAAACGATTCACCGGTCAATATATCCGAATTGGAGTCGAGAACCGCCGCGTTCGCCGACCTTCTGGGTCAGCATGAGCACCAGGAACTTCTCGACCCGGATTCGCATATAGGTTTCCTGGATTCTTACGCCGGCAATAAAGAGCTTGCAGATTCCTATCGAGAGGACTATGAGCTTTTTACGGAAGCTGTTTCCCAATTAAAAAGACTCGACAGGAAAATAGAACAAGCCGTCGAGAACGCGCGCCTCAGAGAGTTCGAGTTACGCGAATTGACCGAGGCGGGACTCGATATCGACGAATTGGAGAGCATCGACGAAAGACTGCGGCGTATAGAGGCCTCCGAACGAATACTCGCTAGCGCAGGTGCGGCACGGGACGCACTGACCGAAAGTAATACGAACGCTTTATCCCTCCTAACCGTCGCCGAGAAGGCTATTCGGGGGATTCACGACGTTGTCGAAGAGTCCGCGCACATTATCGAGTTGATTGAAACCGCTCAGGTCGCGGTGTCGGAGGCAAGCCGAACCGCCGACGAGGTGGCCCAATCGGTCGATGTCGACCCGGAGGAGGCCGAGCAGTTTCGCGGACGCCAGGCTTTAATCCAGCGGCTTTGCCGCAAATACAACCGGGACGTTCGGAGTTTAATAATATACCGGGACGAATTGGAAAAAGGAGCGGAGAATATCGAGGAATTGAAAACCGAACGGGAAAAATTACAGAACACGGTGGATTCGTTGCTTCGGGACCTGACCGAGCGCGCGAAGCGCCTTTCGCAACTCCGCCGTAAAGCCGCGCCGGTTCTGGCTTCCGATATTTCTAAAGCTCTCGTTCCGCTCGGGATGGACAATGTCAGGTTCCGGGTCGATTTCAAGATGGAACCGGACCCAAAAGGCCCGGTCGAGATAGGGGGCGACCATTATGCCCTTCTTCCGACTGGAGCGGAAAGCGTAGAATTCCTTATTTCGCCCAACCCCGGTGAGGAACTTCGCCCGCTGGCGTCTATAGTCAGCGGTGGGGAGCTTTCGCGCATTATGCTCGCACTTAAAACACTTATAATCGACGACGATTCACCGGCTATTATGGTTTTCGACGAGGTTGACACCGGTATCGGCGGCGATGTCGGCCATGCGGTCGGGGAAGCGTTAGCGGAACTAGCCAAACGTCGGCAACTATTGGTTATAACGCACCTGCCACAGATAGCTCGCAGGGCGGATAGCCATTTTGTTATCGAAAAGCTCGAGGAGAAAGGACGCACCAAGGTTAATCTTAGAAAAGTGAAAGATGTCGAACAGAAAGCGGAGCTTGCTAGAATGCACGGCGAGGAGGTCGAGGTCGTATCGAAAAAATGACACCGAACGAAAACGGTATAGACTATTTCGCAAAAGACTACCATCGCCGAAACGACAGCGTAGTCTACAGCGACCGTATTCTGACAGTCCCGAATATCCTAACTTTATCGAGACTTATCGGATTGCCTTTTCTTATCTGGTTTATTAACAGAATAGATAGGTTCGGTCCGGTTCCGGCATTGATACTGGGTTCCTGTATGCTTCTGTCGGATATTCTCGACGGTATTCTCGCACGAGCGCTTCGCCAGATTTCTCTGGTTGGCGCGATAATGGACCCGGTAGTAGATAAACTGATTATAAACTCTCTGGCAGTCTATCTTGTTTTCCGCGGATGGTTGCCAGTCTGGGCGATAGTCGTTATAGTGTTAAGAGACCTGGCGATTCTCGTTTTTGGATTGAGAATTTTTCTAAACTACGGAACACTCGTTACACCGATAATAATCGGGCGGATTACCCCCCTTACCTGGGGGATAGTTTTTATTGCAGCAATAATGGATATCGAATTACTCAAATGGATACTGCTGCCGATAGCGATTATTTTGACGATTATTTCAGGAATTTTATACTATCAACGGTATAAAGATTTGCTTTCGCAAAAGAAACAAGGAGGGTAATATGCGCCAGTTCGCTATAATCGGACTGGGCAATTTCGGTTCGACCGTAGCCCGAACGCTAGGTTCGAAGGGAGTGCCAGTAATAGCGGTAGATAGAAACCCTGCGAGGGTCGACGATTTAAGAGACGAGGTAACTCACGCCATTGTAGGGGACGTTACCGATTCTTCTTTTATCGTCAGCAGCGGTATAGCCGATGTGGACGTCGCGCTGATAGCTCTCGGCGACGATATCGAGGCAAGCGTTCTCGTTACGCTTAATCTGGCCGAATGCGGAGTCGAAGAGATTGTAGTTAAGGGTGTTTCGGAAGAACATAAAAGAATACTTACCGTGGTCGGCGCCCACCGGGTTATATTCCCGGAGAGAGAAATGGCGGAACGAATCGCTATGGCGCTCGCTGCACCCAATATAATCGACCATATTCCGCTGACCGAGGGTTACAGTATAGTCGAGCTTATCGCCCCCGAACTTTTCGAAAATAAGAGCCTCGCCGATTTGAACCTTAGGCGTGAATACGGTGTCGAGTTGCTGGCTATAAAGCGCGCCGGGGCTGAAGCCGGGCCGAAAGTTGTAGTGGTTCCCGGTGCAGGAGAAATTATACATCCCGGAGATAAATTAGTAATTCTGGGAACCGAAAAGGATGTCGAGGGAATACAAGGAATATAATCGGTCGCTTTTTCCGCTAATAAACCTGTTCGGAACGGGTTGTTATGTGGTCGTATTGGCGGGTTTTTTGCTACTCGTTTCGTGCGGAAAAGGACCTGTGGGAGGGTTCGAGATAAGTGTGTATCTTAACGGGGAATTAGTAGAGTTTGGTCAGGCGAGAATATATGTCGAAAAAGCTATTACATTCGAACGGGAGGATGGCAAAACCGGCTATGAATTACGGGACGCGGCGAGCGCCGACTACACTCATCTGCTTTTCACGCTTGTTGCCGGCGAGAAGGGCCGCGAGCCGACATTCGCGATGAAATGGCTTGCTGAAGCAAAAGAACCACCCGAAACGGCGGGACTGAATTTTAAAGCATATTCGATAAAAACATACCCAAAAAACGAAAAATACGCCGGCGTAGCCGCCTCGACGCACTATGTCGCAACATTAAACGGGGAAACATGTTATATCTTTATTACTATAACAAATGTGAACACAGAGAAAAAATGGGTCAACGGTGTATTTAACGGAGTTTACGTCGACCAGGTCGGCGACCACTGGATGAGAATGGAGGTTCGGGAGGGGCGTTTCGGAGCGCATTACGAAATGCCCGCCGGAACCGCCGAGTAAAACAAAAAACGGAGTCGAAATATGAGAAAATGTCTCGTCGCTATATTTTTATTACTTGTCATTTCCGCCGCTTTTGCGGAAGATATTCCGGAAGGCATTCTGGACCTGGTTACAGCTTATAAACAGGCTCTGGACGAACGCAGTGTAGAATTTCTCGATGGCAAACTCGCAAAAGATTTCGATTTCGCAGGAGCGGGTCAGGAACTTTCGACTCTGGTTCTGGAGCAAATCGTATCTACGGGTGTCTACAATTTGGAGGAGATATACGAAATCGAGGTTGAATATTCGGGAGATACCGCGCATATTACTATATCGGCGTTGGTTTCGTCATCCGGGATACAACAGGAAAGTGTCGATATGTTCGATGCTATAACCGAAGATGGTATATGGAAAATCCTTAAATTGGGTCAGGGAGTAGCTCAACCTATGATTATCCAGGACCCGACCAAGGACCTTGTTTTTTCAGTTTCGGGGCCAGCGAGAACGGTGGTAAAATTCGCGCCAGAGTTAGACCATATCGTTATAGAAGCCGGGCTTTCGGACGGTTCTACAGTCAATTTCGTAGTCGATAACGGGACGCCTATCTCGATTATCGATGCCCGTTACGCCGACAGATTCGAGCCACTGGGCGACCTCGCAGCGCTCCAGGCGATGGGAGTGAGCGGAGAAATCGGCAACACCGGCGCGGTAACCGTGGATTTGCTCAAGATAGAAGACATCGAGATAGAGAATTTAATGGCAATCACTATGGACATCTCGCACCTGTCGGACGCACTCGATACAGAGATAATCGGACTTCTCGGCACCGATTTCCTCGGGCGGTTCGCGTGGACTCTGGATTATTCGGGGAGAAAAATTATCTTAAGCCGCCTCGACGATAACGGAAGACCGCTGGACGAAACCGACCCTCTAATATCGACGAATCCTTCGCATACGATAGGATTCGAGCGGACGATGCACCTGCTTTATGTCGCCGCGGAATTCGCGCCGGGTGTAGTCGCGAACGTAATTTTAGACAGCGGAGCCGGAGGTGGGGTAATCACGCCCGAGATTTTCGAAAAACTGCCCGAAAAATCATACGAACCGGGCGAATCCGATACACTTATGGGAGCCGACAAAGAGAAGAGGGTCGTCAAAAGTATAACCCCAAAAGAACTGAGAATCGGGCCGGTATCGCGGAGCGATTATATTATTGCGATAAGCGACCTATCACACCTCGATATTGAGGGTCTCCCCACAAAAGTCGATGGAATAATAGGATATAACTTTTTTCAGGATTGGTTGATAACAACGTGGTTCGATAAAAACGTTATAGAACTCAGACCAATACCAAAATAGAAAGGAAGGAAAAACGATGGAAAGGAAATTTGTAGCGACGTTGTTTGTTATCGCGCTCTGTGGAACCCTTTTCGGTCAGCTGGATTTCTTCGGCTATCTACCGGAAAACCTCGAATACGCGCCGAAATTCGAGCCGGGAGCGTGGGTCGAATATCGGATAACAGAAGAAGGCAAAGAGGCCGGTTCGGTCAAGTTCTCAATCATCTCGAAAGAACAGCGCGACGGTAAAGAATATTTCTCTTTCGAGTATAAGATGACCGACAAGGAGGGCAACTGGACTATAACGAATTTCTCCGCGACCGACCCGGACGACAAGGGAACCTACGTTTCGCTCGTTGTTCAGCGCAAGGGCGAGGAGGCTTTGAGAATGGACTCTATGCTGGAGACGAAAGAGGTCGCGGCGAAACCGACACGCGCAAAAAAGGATGAAACAGCGGCGAAATATTCGGTCGAGAAAGGGGTTCAGGTCAGTGTCCCCGCCGGTAAGTTCGAAACGGATAAAGTTACTATCGTTAAAGACGAGGAACTGACTACGGCGTGGGTCTCCTCCGATGTGCCGATTATAGGTTTAGTCAAAGCCGAACAGGCCGAAAAAGGTGGCGTGGAACTGATTGGATACGGCAGCGAAGGCGCCAAAACCGAAATAACCGGCGAGATTCGTGATTTCGAGACTCCCGCGCTCAATAATATTATGAGAATGACCGTCCCGCCGGAGGACCGATAGAGCGCGATATTGAATAGGCCAGGCGTCTTAAGGGGAAATCGATAAAACATTCGTCTCTATGCAGCGTTCTTAGAGGAAACCGGTAGGAAGTCGTAATCAATTCACGTCGAAAGAAACCTCGATACCGAACCGTGCAGTAACGTGAAGAAGTCTTACACGGTGCTCGCGCGGGAATAGGTCTATTTCCAGTGGTTTGCGAGGGTTACCGTCGGAGTCCACGGGATAGGCGGTGTTATCGATATCATCGAGTTCGATATCCTTATTAGGCATAAAAACGCCGTCGGCTTCGAGATGACAGGCGACATTATCCGTAATCCGGACCTTCATACCGAGAAGCAGGTCGAGGCCGGTCGCGTATAGGTCGGTGGTTTTCGTGAAATCCGCTGTAAATTCGCCGCCCAGCGAGTCCTCGAATATGCCGTCAACCTCGTATAACTCTTCGATTGTGAAAAAGTCGCACGCCAGACCCAGTCCTATATACGGCTCCAGACCATATGGCAACGCGGCCGAAAGACGGAGTCTTGGAGTAACCTCGATAATATCCATAGCCAGACTGTCGCGACGGTATGTCATAACGGAGTCGCTTTCCTGCCTTAAATCGTAGTTGGCGGTGAGGCTCGTGCTCGTTTTCGCGAAAGCCACGAGCAATTCTATCCGTTCGCCGTCCGGCAGGCGCAAAAAACCGCCGACCTCTAAGCCCCACAGGTAGCCCCAGTCCTCGCGGAAATTTTTTATCGTATATACACCGAGGTCGGCCTCCTCGATGACACTGCCAGTAACGTCGGGCCCGAGCGGTCCCGTTCCCACGAGGCTGGAAACAGATAGGCCCAGATGAAACGACCTATCCGCCGAATAGGCGGGTAGGTCTGCCCTTACGGAATAACCCGAGCCGCGCGAATACGGTTCCCGTCCGAGGCAGACCGCGATGAGTAATAAGAAAATTGTATAATATTTAGCCATAAGTTAGCGTCTTCTATTGTCGCAACTTATGCAGAAAGATATGGGGAATTCGAAAGCCGCTGTAACCTGACTGTATCCGGGTTCGAGAGCGACATCGGTGTTGGTATTTGCGCCGAGGGTGGCGTCTATCTCGTTCAAAGGAAGTTCCACCCGGCCCATTGGGCTTGTTTCGTATTCGAAATAAAACGCATACTTATTGCAGAGGCGAACCCGCATACCCGCGCCGACATTGGTGCCATGGCTCAATCCGTTCGCGCTGCCGAAAGTGAGCATATTTACCGCGTAGCCGAAATGAACATAGGGTTGCCAGCGTTCCTGTATCTCGCCCGACCAGCGGATTCTAACCACTGCGCCTATCCCGGTCAGTTTCAGTGTGCCAGTCGAGTAACTCCCGGTCGCGGTTGTGTCGGCAGTATATTGCTGGTAGCCGAATTCTCCTGTGAAATAGTCCCCCTGGATTTCGAGGTCGAACCTATGCCGCCGTTCGTAGTTGTCAGGGCGGTAGAACAACCCGAGTTTGGCTCCGACCGAGAGTCGCCTGTCGGCTTCCTGCGGGAACGGCGAAGGTGATACACTTGTGCTGCCAGAGATAGTGCTCGCTATCGGGAGATTATAGGCCTTAATCCCGAAATGCCCCGATGCAATCATCGGAGCGATATAGACGCCGAAACCGGGGTCGTCCGGCACAGCGAATGTCAGAGCGGGAACTAATAAAACGGCAAATATTATCAGGGCGTTTTTCATAACCCCTCCTTAATAGTAATTCGCTCAATCTTATTAAATATTAGGGAATATTTTCTGTTATGTCAAGTAATAAATTAAAAGGACAGTGCAACTTGCCAAGTCATAACGAGTTCAGTCCGTAGTATTATCCCATTCCCGTATAGTTCCGGCATTTCCCTATATTTTTTCAGCCCCTATTCTCAGTAATTTAGACTTTTTTGTCATTTCGACTGGAGGGAGAAATCTTTACCCGGCGAATAACAGCCCGAATATCTCGTAACGCCCGCCGAATGTTAGATTAAGCCCGGTGTCGAGTTCTTGATAATCGTCGGGTTCTTGTTCCTCGGGACCACTCGACCGGTGCCGTATTTACCTGCCGTTTACGACGTTTAATCCGACGAACGAAAACAAAATATCGTATCGCCCGGGGTCGAGGTTCTCGATAGAAAAACCTTATCAGAGTTGGTAATAGCGTCGACAGGGGTCCCGGAAACCTCGATGTTCACGTTGGTCAGCGGTTCCCCCGACGAGCTGTCGATTATTCTGCTACGTATTAATATTAATCCAGCATATAGTGGAACGGAAATCAGGGTTATCATTAAAATCCACAACAAATGCAATTTTACACAGGTCGTTTGTGCCGTAACAAATATCCATTCCTAAAAAAGCGTTACCTTAACCTTGAAATATCCTTCGGGGTTATTTTTAATATCGAGCAGAAGCGAATCGAGCGTGGTTACGGAATTATAAATATGATTATACAACTCGTCGTCGGAGATAAGTTTGCCTGTTGTGCCCTCGCCGCGTTCGACACGCGCCACCAGCGTGTCTATCCGTCCGAGAGAGGCTGTCAGATGGTCGTATAATCCCGGGTCTTTGACAAGCCTGCCGATGGTCCCGTTGCCGGCCTTGAGCGTATCGAGGAAACTGCTAGTTCTCTCGACAACACCAACGATATTATCGTAAAGCTTTGGGTCGTTGAAAAGCCTTCCGATTGTGCCTTCGTTTCTCTCGATGCGCCCGGCTATTTTCTCGCTGTAGTCGGCCAGCCGGGCAATGTCGAAATAAATATCCGGGTCATTGATTAATTTCCCTAGCGTGCCCTGACCGGAGTCCAGTTTGGCCGCGATAGAAACGAGGTGTTTTCCGCCTATCGAAAGGTCTTCGAACGTCTCGACCCCTTTGCCGATTAGCTCCTCGAAATCGATAGGGTTGTTCGTTTTTACATACTCGCCGGGTTTGATTTCTGCGGAATCGGGATGCCCGAGGGTTATCCCGACATACTTGTCGCCGAGAAGGCCCAGCGTAGCTATCCGCGCTTCGGAGTCGCTCCGGATAAGGTCGCGGACACCGCCGTTAATCATCATACTGACATCGATAAAAACGGTATCCCCTGCGTCGCGGACAAAGGTTATCTTGGAAACAGAACCGACCTTTTTGCCCGAAAGCCAGACGGGTGAGCCCGCTTGGAGTCCGCTTATGCGCTTGAACCGCGCTTTGATTTCGTATTTTCTTTTTAAAAATCCCTGCTCGCCGCCGAGGATAATTATCGCTACGGCCAGAATAAGCAAAGCGACCACAATAAGTCCCCCGACAGAGGCCTTTTGTGCAGGGGTCGTTCTTAATACCGGTCTTGCCATGATGCATCCTTGAGAAATTCCCGCAACGCGGGGTTATCGGATTCGAATATTTGCGCGCGACTTCCAGTGAACGTTATCTTGCCTTCGCTCATAAATGCGTATTGCGTTCCCACACGCATCGCGCTTGCCAAATCGTGCGTTACGACTATCGAAGTTACACCGTATCGCTCTCGGGTTCTAATAATAAGCTCATTGATTAGGCCGGCCGTTACGGGGTCCAGTCCGGTCGTCGGCTCGTCGAACAAAACGTAATTCGGCATCATTATGAGTGCCCGTGCGAGCGCCACACGCTTCTGCATTCCGCCCGAAAGCTCGTTCGGGTATTTTGTTTGATTGCCCTCCATACCGACGAAAGTCAGCAGTTCGTATATTCTCTCGTCTATCTCGGACACAGGGGTATCGGTATGTTCCAGAAGTGGATAAGCGATATTTTGCCACACCGTCATCGAGTCGAAAAGCGCGCCGGCCTGGAAGAGCATCCCAAAATTTTTCCTGACGGAGACCATCTGAAACTCCGAGAAAAAGGTCGTGTCCACGCCATCGATAATTATTTTACCCGAATCGGGGGATAAAAGCCGCAAGATAATTTTGAGCATAACCGATTTGCCGCATCCCGATTTACCCATAACGAGAAGCGTTTCGCCGTCTTTGATTTCGAGGTCGAGTCCCTTCAGCACCTCGAGGTCGTCGAAGCTCTTGTATATATCCTTAAGCTCTATCATTTTAATATAGGCCTCGAATCAGAATGCCAATCCGGGTAACATCTTAAGTAAAATAACGGTCAGGAAATAATCGCTAACTAATATAAGGACGATAGTCAAAACGACCGCTTTCGTCGTGGCACGACCCACTCCGGTCGTTCCACCCTCGACATAAAGTCCCGAATAACAGCCGATAGTCATAATCAGAACAGAGAAAAATACGGCCTTTGCCATCGACATTACTATATCCTCCACACAGAGTGCTTCGATTATGGTCTTCTTATAGAATACCGGCGAAATTCCGAACGTGCTGGAGGCGATAAACCCACCGCCGAGAATACCCATCAAATCGGCTACAATAACAAGAAGCGGTATCATTATTAGCCCCGCGAGAAGCCGCGTCGATACGAGTTTTTTAATCGGGTCGGTTGCCATCGCCCGCATAGCGTCTATCTGCTCGGTAACGACCATACTGCCGAGTTCTGCGGCGGTTCCCGCTCCTATCCGTCCGGTAACAACGACTGCGGCCAATACGGGGCCTAGCTCCCTGACAAGCGAAAGGCTTACGAGTGTTCCTATGTATATTTTCGCACCGAAAACCGCCATAGCATAGCCAGACTGATATGCCAGTATCATCCCGACAAATGTGCTTGTAAGAAGCACAATCGGCAGCGACTGCACGCCGATATGCTCCATCTGAAGAAACACTTCCGAGAAATAAAACGGCGGACGGACTATACCCGCAAAAGCTCTCGCTATAAGTGCGAAATAATCGTTAACGCCGATAAGGGATTTTTTAAGGCTATTCAAAGTTCGCTCCGGTTCTTTCAACTCATAATAATAATATATTCTCGCCGGTTTGCAAGCGATAATAACGGAGGAGTTATCGAGTAAATAAACATAATATCCTTCCGTTCGAGATACAGCCGATTATGGACCTCGACCACTGCGAATCAAAAAGCCGGTCAGACAATCGACTGCGCTGTGAACCCAAACGCCCGATTAAACCTTTTTATTTGACTTTTTGCGTTTCGTATCTATTATTTGTGGCGGTCGTTCGCTCGTTTGGTCTTTGTTTTGTTATTTCGAGTAGTGATAGCGACGAGAAGTCTTATTAAACGGACGAAAAGCTCTCTTGCTTTGCTCGAAATGACAGAATCCGTAGCGCCATAAAACCATATAACCGTAAAACCCTAAATTATGCCCCGAGGCTCGGCATACGACGAGTTCCACGAGGAACAGAAGCTCGGCAAGGTCTACGACTCCCGGTTGATGAAGCGGCTTATGCGTTATGCAAAGCCGTATTACAAGCTGATGGCTGTAACCGTGTTCGTGCTGCTGATTATGTCGGGATTGAAGATACTCCAGCCTTACCTGACCAAGATAGGGATAGACCGGTTTGTCCTTTTCAGCAACGCGAAACTCGACCTTTCGGACACGACCGATGCTTTTATCCGCGAGGTGCGCGAGCGTTATGCCGATGGGCTTCTTCCGCTCGCCGAGGACGGTTGGTTTCTTTTCGACCACAACGATATCGACCCCGGCGACGCCGCAAAACTCAACAAACTCGGCGTTCTCGGCAAAGAAAAATTCTATGTTGTCCGCGAGGAATCCTATCCCGAGGGCGCCGAGCGCGACACTATAAAAGCGATTATCGCCAGGCATAGCGACAAGTTCGAGGCGACCTCCCGCGCCGGGACAGTAATCGTCAGCTACAACAATATTCAGGAGATTCCAAAGGAGGACCTCGACCGGCTGCGCGTCAACGACCGGCTGGGAATTCTCTATATCGGCCTGATTTATCTCGCGGTGCTAATCGTTACTTTCGGCGCGCAATACGCGCAGGTTTATCTTATGGCGTGGATTGGGCAGAATATCCTGTTCGATATTCGCAACGACGTCTATCGGCATCTACAGAGCCTTTCGCTCAAGTTTTTCGACTCGAACCCGGTCGGTAGGCTGGTTACGCGCAGCACCAACGATGTCAACGTCCTCAACGAGATGTTCACCAGCGTGGTTATCAACCTGTTCAGCGATTTGTTTATGCTTATCGGTATCTCGGGGATGCTTTTGTATATGAACTGGCGGCTCGGCTTGATTCTGTTGGCGCTCGCGCCGTTTATTATGGTTGTAACGTTGCTTTTCCGAATCAAATTCCGTGACGCCTACCGGAAAGTCCGTGTTAAAATCGCGCGCATCAACGCCACGTTGAGCGAGCATTTCAGCGGGATACGGGTAATTAAGATTTTCTCGCGCGAGAAAGAGAATATCGCGCGGTTCCGGGAAATCAACCTCGACTATTACAAAGCGAATATGTATCAGCTCGTCGTCCATGCGCTGTTCTCGCCGGTAATCGTGCTTTTCAGGAATATCGGCCTCGGGTTGATTATCTGGTTCGGTGGTGGCCAGGTAGTGCAGAATCTTTTGCCGCTTGGTGCGCTGGTGGCGTATCTTTCCTATGTCGAGATGTTTTTCCAGCCGATTAACGCTATAGCCGAGAAATTCAACATTATGCAAGCCGCGATGGCAAGCTCCGAGCGCATTTTCCAGATACTGGACACGGAACCGGATATCACGGAGGCCGAAAAACCTGTCGCTATCGAACCGGTTAAGGGAAAGGTCGATTTCGAGAACGTCTCGTTCGCCTACAAAAAGCTCCCCGACGATGTCGAATGGGAGTGGGTCCTGCGCGATGTCAGCTTCTCGGTCGAGCCGGGAGAGTCGGTCGCGTTCGTAGGCGAGACCGGTGCGGGCAAAACGACTATTATCTCGCTGCTGTCACGATTTTACGATGTTCAGAAAGGTAGAATCCGTGTCGATGGCGTCGATGTCCGCGACTGGGATAAGGGCAAGCTGCGCAAGAATATCGGGGTGGTCCTACAGGATGTTTTCCTGTTCGCCAGCGATATCAAAACGAATATCCGCCTGAACAACGAAGCTATCTCGGAGGAGAAACTCGAGGAGATAGCGCGCGTGGTGAACGCCGACCGGTTCATCGGCAAACTACCCAACGGCTTCGACGAACCGGTTACCGAGCGCGGAAGCACATTATCCGCCGGCCAAAGGCAACTTCTCGCGTTCGCACGGGCGTTGGCGTTCGACCCGGCGATACTCGTTCTCGACGAGGCCACCGCGAATATCGACACCGAGACAGAACAGCTTATTCAGGAGGCTCTCTGGCGCCTGATGGAGGACCGCACGAGCATAGTTATCGCCCACAGGCTATCGACAATTCAGCACGTCGACCGCATTCTTGTGATGCACAAAGGCCGCATCGTCGAGGAGGGCAACCACCAGGAGCTTCTCGCCAAAGGCGGGATATACTATAAGCTTTATCAACTACAGTATAAAGGGCAGGAAGTTTGAGGGAGGACTAACCTTTCGACCCAATTGTAATATGCCACTCGAGCGGCGGAACTAGAGGAAATCATTCTGCAAGGAAACGATATGCTATTTATCAAACTCGCGTGGCGGAACCTTTTCCGCAACAAGCGGCGGACGATTATCGCCGGGTTGGCAATCGGACTCGGTTTGGCCGCGCTGATTTTCGTCGACGCTATTTATTTCGGCGAGGAAATAGTTATGGTTAAAATCGCGACCTCGACATTTGTCGGCGAGGCCCAGATAAACCGCGCGAATTTTCGCCAAACCCAAGAAACGGAACTGACAATCGCTAATTTCGACGAGGTGATGTTCGAACTCGAATCCGAGGCGATTGTCGAAAAATTCACGCCGCGGACGAGCGCGTTCGGGACTATAACCTCGCCGGCAAATATGTCCGGGGTCAATGTTTTTGGTATCGCTCCAGAGACCGAGAGGGATATGTCCTATCTCGACGAGGCGATTGTCGATGGTGAGTATTTCACTGGCGATAATCCGCAGAATATACTTATCGGCAAAAAACTTGCTGAGATTCTCGATGTCGAAATCGGCGACAGGACCGTTCTCACCGTCTCGCAGGCCGGCACCGGCGTTATCGTGCAGGAGCTTTTCCGCGTCTCGGGGATTTTCGATTTCGGTGACCGTTCGATGAACCGTGGCGTGGCGTTTATCCGAATCGGCAAGGCGCGAGAGATGCTCGGTATCGGCAACACAGCGCACACGATTGCAATCGCGTTCACCGACCCGTCGTTGAGCGAGAACAAAACGCTTCCATTCTGGGAAAAATTCTCGCGCTACGGAAACGAGGCAGTATCGTGGACAGAGATTTTTCCGCTTATCGCCTCGATAGACGCGCTGATGATTATCGGCAAACTGTTTATCGCGTTTATTTTGATGGGGGTGGTCGTTTTCGTTATCCTTAACACGCTGTTTATGTCGCTTTTCGAGCGGATGTTCGAGTTTGGGGTCCTACGCGCGGTCGGTACACGGCCGTTCGTTGTGGCAAAACTTCTGTTGTTCGAGGCCGGTGCGCTATCGTTAGTCAGTATCGTAATTGGCTCGATTATCGGATTTATTGTTACATGGCTTATCTCGCAAATCGGAATTGATTTTACCGGTGTCGAGTTCGCGGGCATCGCCCTTCGCGAGAAAATCTATCCTACGCTAACTATATCGCAGTTTATTATCTATCCTGTTGCAGTGTTTATATTCACGATAATAGTGGGGATATATCCTGCTGTCCACGCGGCGCGGATAGCCCCGGCAAAGGCGATGCGGAGGAGTTTCTAGCGTAGATAACCTTCCATGCAAAGTATAAGCGAAATCCCTAAAAGGAGATAATGCTATGAATAATAACGGAAATAAAATCATCGTAACCGAAAATCTCAAGAAAACCTACGATGAGGACGGTGTTCCGGTCTATGCCGTTCGCGGCGTCGATTTGATTATTGAGAAAGGTGAATTTACCTCGATTGTCGGGCCGTCCGGCTCTGGCAAAACGACGTTCTTGAACATAATCTCCGGCCTCGATACACCGACCGACGGCGAGGTCTGGCTCAATGGCAAACCGCTATCCGAGATGAGCGGGCGCGAGTTGTCCGATTTTCGCCGCGACAATATCGGGTTTATCTTTCAGGCATATAATTTAATACCGGTGCTCACCGTCGAGGAGAATATCGAATACATAATGCTGCTTCAGGGTATAGAGAAAGAGGAACGTCATAAACGCGTGCTCGAAATTCTCGCGGATGTCGGTCTCGAGGGCTTTGCAGAGCGCGTCCCGCCTAAACTCTCCGGCGGTCAGCAGCAACGCGTGGCGGTCGCACGAGCGATGGTCTCCCGTCCGGCGATAATACTCGCCGACGAACCAACGGCGAACCTCGATTCGGAAACCAGCGGCGGGCTTCTCGACCTGATGCGCGATTTGAATAAAAAAACCGGGATGACCTTCTTGTTTTCCACACACGACCAGATAGTCATAGACCGCGCACGACGAGTGGTTACGCTGAAAGACGGGAAGATAATAAAAGATGAGGTGAGGGGATAAAACCTAAAATACGAATTTCAAATAGAGATTACTGAAAGACGGCCATATTCTTTACAAACGAAAAAGGATGTTTATGTCATTCTGAGCGATACGAAGCAATCTCGATGTATTATGGGAATTGCTGCGTCGCTAAAACTCCTCATCCCAAGACCTGTAGGGTAATAGCGCATTTGTCGATAAACCGTAGCACTATAGCACCCTCATAATATATACTTCGTCAAATCCTCGTCGGCGACAATATCCTTGAGTTTTGTGCGGACGGTGGTTTGTGTGAGTTTGATTTCTTTGCCTGTTTTTTCCGGGGCTTCGAACATAATGTCTTCGAGGAGTGTGGTCATAACGGTATGAAGGCGTCGCGCACCGATGTTTTCCGCGGATGCGTTGACTTTATCGGCGATATTGGCGATTTCCTTAATCGCACCGTCGGAGAATTTTAGCCTGACGCCCTCGGCGGACATTAACGCCTCGTATTGCTTTATCAGCGAGTTTTCCGGTTCGACAAGAATGCGGATGAAATCCTTTGCGGTCAGGGAATTTAGTTCTACGCGTATCGGTAATCTGCCCTGGAGTTCAGGGATAAGGTCGCTCGGGCTCGTGCCGTGAAACGCTCCAGCGCCGATGAACAATATATGGTCGGTGCGCACCATCCCGTATTTCGTGGCGACGTTGCATCCCTCGATAACCGGCAAAAGGTCGCGTTGAACACCCTCGCGAGAGACATCCGGGCCGGCGCCGCCGCTGCCCCTGGCAACAATCTTATCGATTTCGTCGATAAATATAATTCCCGTTTCCTGTGCGCGCGCCAACGCCGAATCGATTATCTTGTCGTGGTCGATAAGGTTGTTGATTTCCATCGGCAATAATATTTTGCGGGCCTCGCTGACTGTAACCGTGCGCGATTTCGTGCGCTTCGGAATCATCCCCTCGAACATCTCGGAGATATTGAGTCCCATTTCTTCCATACCCATCGGCGAAAAAATCTCGACCGTCGGCATAATCGATTCGGGAACCTCGATTTCTATTTTCCGGTCGTCGAGAAGACCGCTGTCGAGCTGGCTCTCGATTTTCTTTCGGATACGGTCGGTGCGTTCTTTATCCCTTTCGGGTTCAGTTTCCCTGCGTTTGGGTCGTTTAGGAGTGAGTAAATCGAGCAACCGCTCCTCGACATTTTTCATAGCCTGAACGCGGACCTCTTTTTCATGCTCGTCACGGACTTGCGCAACCGCGATATCAACCAGGTCGCGAATCATCGACTCGACATCGCGGCCGACATAGCCGACCTCGGTGAACTTGCTGGCCTCGACTTTGACAAACGGTGCGCCCGCTAACGCCGCAAGCCTCCGAGAGATTTCGGTCTTGCCGACACCGGTCGGGCCTATCATTAGAATATTAGCCGGCAGGATTTCGTTCTTGATAGGGCCTTCGACCATCTGCCTGCGCCACCGGTTGCGAAGTGCGATTGCCACGCTTTTCTTGGCCTCGTCCTGCCCTACGATATACCGGTCGAGTTCGGCGACTATCTCTTTCGGCGTTAGAAGCGCCCCGGATTTGGAATTATTTTTCATAGCAGTTTCCCGTTCTTCATATATGTTATATACAGCAGCCGATATTTTCCCCAACGCGGAATATACGAGCATATCCCAGGAAATCAAGCGGAAATGATGGAGAAATCTCAAATGGTTGTTTCGGCTTCGCTAAACTACCGGCAGTTCGTTCCCTAATCCGGCTCTTCGAACAACCTTCTCTCGTCAGAAATAAGGGTCTAGGGTATAGGGTATAGGGTATAGGGTTCCCGGCCACATCATCCCATTAAAACACCCTTTTTTTCTCTACCGTTCAGTGGGAGAGGGGCCGAGGGAGAGGGAATAAAAAAGGTGACCTTTTAGCCACCCTCTAATTTCTCCCGTCATTTCGACCAGAGGGAGAAATCTTTCTGTTTTTATTGATAAGGTTTATCGTCGTTTCGCTCCACGAAATGACAGCCTATTTCCCCGTTCCGCATTCAATATTCCGAATTCCGTATTCCAATCATCGTTTTCAATCCGTAGGGGACGGTCTTGTGCCGTCCCGTTTTTCGGGAGACCACAAGGGTCTCCCCTACGCAATTATTTATCGTTTTCAATCCGTAGGGGTTTGACGGTGGCAAACCCGTTTTGAGATTTGCGCCGATTTTACGGCGGGCACGTCAACGCCGTGCCCCTACGTCATTTCAAATAAACGACGCGTTTCGTAATATCCTTATCCCCGATTTTTGCCCTGACCAGATATACACCGCCGCCAACCGATGCCTCCGGTTTCCATATCCGGTCTCCGCCATCGAACTCTGCAATACTCCTGCCGTTTATATCGAATATTTCTACGACGGCATTCTCCGGCGCAGAAATACGGCAAGCGGAATTGAAGGGATTTGGATAGGCGGAAATGAAAAGGTTACGTGGTTTTTGGTTTACCCATTCAACTATCCCAACGGCGTCAACCTTGATGAGATAAATATCCGAACCGCCTGAACCAAAAGATTCAGTAGTCCCTCCAATAATATAACCTCCATCCGATGTCTGTGAAACTGATGTACCATAATCATTGCTTATTCTACCGTAAGTTTGCGTCCATAAAGTGTCGCCTGATGAATTAGTTTTCAGGAGATAAACATCATATTCGCCGGCTCCGTAGGATTGTGTTGAACCTACTATAATAAATCCGTTGTCGGAAGTTCTGGATATAGAAGCCCCATTGTCATCATCACTGCCTCCGTAAGTTTTAATCCATTGAGTACTACCCGAAGAGTTAAGTTTTAAAATGAATAAATCGGATTCACCTAATCCTACTGATTCACTAGAACCAGTTATTAAGTAATCGCCTGCTGTTGTTTGTAAAATGGAAGAAGCGACGTCTCTTGATCCCAAGTCAATTATTCTTGTCCATGCAATATTCCCAGATGAGTTGGTCTTAATGATGTAAACGTCGTCTTCTCCTGCGCCTAACGAATCTGTATATCCTGCGATTATATATCCCCCGTCTGTTGTCTGAATTATTGACAAAGCTACATAATTAAAACTTCCACTAAACGTTTTGTTCCAAATCTCATCCCCTGAAGAATTCGTTTTGACAACATAAATATCATTTAAATATGGATCCGTTTCAAATGTATATCCGGCCATAATATAACCTCCATCCGACGTGCGTGCAATAGACCTAGCAAAGTCATGATTACTACTACCATATGTTCTGGACCATAACATACTCCCCGACGAATTAGTTTTGACAAGATAGAAATCGTATCCTCTTGTTGATGCCCACGTATATCCCGCTATTACATACCCTCCATCTAGAGACGTAGCTATTGAACAGCCATAATCATAATCGCTTGTTCCGTAAGTGCCAGACCAGACGGGAATACCAGATGAATTTGTTTTTATAAGATACGCATCATAAATACCTGAATAAGCCGATGTTTCTTTCGACCCACCAATAACATATCCTCCATCGGTAGTTTTCAAGACCGCCCCGCCATAGTCATTACCGCTTCCGCCTAATGTCCTTTCCCATCCGGCGGAGCAAATGCCTACGAGTGCAACCATAAGCAAAGCAATGTTCACTTTCATTCTAATCAAGTTCTCCTTCTTTCTATTCACGGCTCTATTTGAAAAAGGAAACGTTTTTTTTCATACCTAGTTTTACAATGTTGAAATTAGGGACTATGTATGTAAAGATATTCATTTTCTCCGATAAATGGGTGAGGAGGTCTTCCAGGTCTTTTTCCTTTCCCCCCGCTAAGTCTTCATAGAAATCTTTCTTTTTCTCTTCTATTATCAGAATTAGGAAGACAAATTTGTATTTCAATCGATATACGAATCCTTGTCCTATTGCGTGTTTAAGACCTTCGTAATCGATTAACTTGATTTCTATTGCGATACCGTCCTCATCTATTGCAAGGTCAGGTCTATGTTTTTTCCCGAAACAATAAATACTTTCTACTTTGCTCGATTTTAATATCTGAGCCCGTATATCGTTATTAAACGAATCCTGATCTTTTACTAGCGTAGTTGAAAACCCCATTTCGAAAGCTTTCTCGTCTTTACCTGTTGTATTAAAAGGGCATTTCAAAATCGTTTCGTTTAGTCTTTTAGCGTCTTCCCAAAGTAATCCTTTTCTTTTACTTGGTACAAATCCCATTTTTCCTCCTTATAAGGTTTTAATTTTCGGGTATAAAAAAACCGCCCTTGCTGGTTAATTAGCCAAACAAGAGCGGTATATAATTAGCTGTGTGCAGAGAGCAGGGAGCGGAGTGCCCCCGCGCCTCACCGCCGAATGGGTATCGGTGTAACTCGTTACGTTACAACGAGTTACACCCCCCCCCGTATTTTTCGGCGCCTGACGTAATCATCCCGTAATCCTCCATCGATTAGATTCAAAAAATAATATAAGCGGCCAGTCAGCCGCTGTCAAGGGATTTTTGCGCCCGCGCCGCTACGCTGTGTTGTCATTGTCTTCCCCTGTATGCTTGTCCGCGCGGGGTTATCGCGTAAATCTCGATGATGCTGTTTCCCCGGTCTATGCCGAACAGTATTCTCAATCCGCCAACCCTGTATTTGTATTTCCCCGGCATAGTTTTTTATCGGTCTGACACCCTTCGCGCCGAACGGGTCTTTCGCGATTATATCTAACGCTTTATTGAGCCTTTTGGCCGTTTTCTCGTCGACCTTCCGGTAATACTTCGCGGCGTCTTTCGAGAGGGCGACCGTGTATTTATCCACGTCGAATCTCGTCGAAGCGGACATATTCGCCCTTCTCGAATTGTTCCATACCCCTGTTGAGCGCGGCTATTTCTTCGGCCCCGAGTTCGTCGGTTTCCATCAGGAATTGCGCGAAATACCACAACATCTTTAGTTTTTCGTTCGATAATTCGTCGAGAACGCCTGTCAACTCTTGCTTTACGCTATTCACCGTCGGTCTCCCGTGAAGAGGTGATTATATTATAATGGGTTCTTCCCCCCGATTTTTCGGCGATATTGGCCATAATTTTTTGGTTAGAGGTTTTGCTTTAAATATAAGGTTTTATTCCAATCGCGCAATAGTTTTTTGTAATAATATCGTGCCGGCGCGCCGTGTTGTCATTATTTTATCCTTCGCCATATCTCGTCGGCTATCTTCGCGTTTATCCCCGCCTGCCGCCATATCGAACTCAACGTCCCCTTCGGTATGCTCTTTTTGTTTCTCGGAACAACGACAACGCGAGATTCCCCACCATATTCGCCCGCGTAAATGTCCTCTTTGCCGCGTCTTTTTAGCGAAATCCCCAACTCGGCCAATATCGAAGCGACATCCCGGCTGGATATGTTTTTAAGCATACTGGAATTCCAGCGGGATAGCATCCAGCGTTTGCTCGTGTTTGTCGTCCTCGGGAAAGAGGAAATCTTTCAACTCTTGCATCGGGACAGGTCGATATATATCCTTTTCCCTGCCTTCGTCAATCATATATCGTATGTATGCTTCGATAGCGTTTCTCAGCCCTTCCAGCGCCTCGTCTTTTGTGCGCCCGCACGATGCCACATCCAATTCCACACACAAAGAGGCAAACTGGTCTTCGTCTTTTTTTACGAGACAGGTAAATAATTGCATTTTATATCCCGCGTTTTTTGGCAATATTGGCCATAATATTTCCGTTGGAGGTTTTTATTAAATATAAGCATTTTCCCCAAATACGCAAGAGAAATTTTATAGAAGTTGGAGAGTTTAAGAGTTAAGGAGTTGGAGAGTTCGCCCGCCACAACACCACTGGATTCGCGCTTACGCGGGAACGACAGGGCGACACCACCGGGTCGACACCACGCGGTTTATCCTTCGATAATATACGGCATCATCGCGTAGAACGCCGCCGCTTTTGCGAGATGTTCTATCGGCACGGCCTCGTTCGGCGCGTGGGCGAATATCTCGTCTCCCGGGCCGAAACCGATACACGGTATCCCGTGCGTTCCGCAAATCGCGACGCCGTTGGTCGAAAATGCCCATTTGCCTATTCGCGGTCGTTCACCGAAAAGCCTTTTATACGATTCGACACCGGCTTTTACGAGATTGTGCTCTTCTGGAATCGCCCACGTCGGGAAAAACATCTCTCGTTGGAAGTTCGTGCCTTTGTAGCTCGGTTTATTATATATCGGGATTTCGATTTTGGTGTCGCCGCCGATAGCTGAGCGCACCTCGGCGATTGCGCTTTCTTTTGTCTCTCCGAGTGTCAGCCGCCTGTCGAGATGGATTCGACATCTATCCGGCACCGCGCACAGTGACGGGGATTTCGATTCGATAAGCGTCGCCGCGATTGTGCCTTTGCCGAGGAAATCGTCCGATTTTAATCTTCCGTTCAGTTTCTCGATTTGTATTGCTGCATGCGAGGCGTTATATATCGCGTTCTCGCCGCGTTCGGGCGCGCTGGCGTGGGATGACTCCCCGCTAAAATAGCACTCGATTTCCATCCGCCCCCGGTGCCCGCGATAGATATTCATATTCGTCGGCTCGGTCAAGACCGCGAAATCCGGGATTATCCGCTCCTTCTCGATGATGTAGTTCCAGCAGAGACCGTCGCAGTCTTCCTCCATAACTGTGAAAGTAAAATAAATAGTGAATTCGCCGTCGTAGCCGAGTTCCGCGAGTATCCGCCCTGCGGTAATCATCGCCGCCGCGCCGCCTTTTTGGTCGACACTGCCTCTTCCAGGAACATTGCCGTCGCGAATCTCTCCGCAGAAAGGCTCGAAATCCCACTGCGATATATCGCCGGTATCGACCGTGTCGATATGGGCGTCGAAAGCGAGAATTTTCGGGCCGTCGCCGATTTTTCCGATGAGGTTGCCGAGGCCATCCGTGAAAACTTCGTCGAAACCGGCGTCGCCGAGAAGAATTTCGAGTTTCTCGATAACCGCGGCCTCCTCGCCGCTCAGCGACTGGATTTTCACGATTTCCGAAAGGTTACGCGCGGTGTAATCGCTGTAGCCCTCGGTTTTTTCCCTGATTTTTTGTGCTATGTTCATTTACCTGTCCATCAATTGCATTGCGGATTGTGGGCAAAAATCCTGACAGAACCCGCAGCCGATACAGTTTTCCGCAATAACAGCGGCGGTTTCGTTTTTCATATAAATGGCCCCTTGGATGCCCCGTTCGATACACGCCTTACAGCCGATACACTTTTCAGGGTCGATTGACATTACCGGGATTCTATCGAACGTTCTCTGTTCGCCGAGCCTCTTTTTATATAAACCTCCGATTTTCTCGATTGATGAATACCCGTGCGTTTCTAGCCAGTCGCCGATTTCGGCTGCAATTTTACCGTAAACCGAATGGCCGCTTCTTATCGCCGCCGAACAGACCTGCACAGCAGAAGCGCCCGCCATTATGAATTTAATTGCATCGACCCCTTTCGAGATGCCTCCGACACCGATAACCGGTTTGTCCCGAACCGATAGGATTTGATAGACGATTCGCAGCGCGATAGGCAGAATCGGCGGGCCGGAAAGCCAACCCTGGCCATAGTCGGAGCCTAATTCGGGAATGGGGTTTTCGATATCGAAATCGAGAACCGGGCCGAACGAGTTTATCGCGACGAATGCATCTACATATTCTGAAACCGCGATAGCGAGAGCCTCTATATCCGGCGTGTTCGGCGAGATTTTCATCCAGATTGGGGCTTCGACTGCGCTCCGGAGCGACCTGGCGACCTCGACGAGAGGTTCGATAGATTTGCCTGTATAATGCGTCGAAAATTCGAAGCCGTCCGGCGCGATTTCGTTTTCGATAAGTTCGCCGAGTTTCGCTACCTCGCCCGGCTTGTAGCCGATAGAAACTATCAGCGGAACGCCCGCATTTTTAACTTCGGCAAGCTCGACCAGCATTTTTTCGATGGGCAATTCCGACCAGGTCTCCGAGTTGACAAGCCCCCTGCATATCGCTTTGCGGATTGTCGGCCTTTTATCATCGGCGGGTTTAATCGAAACGGTTTTGGAGACTATCCCTCCGGCGCCGCCGTCTATGGCGGCCAGCATCATCCGGGCGTTGCGGACGTTCGGTCCAGCCGCGGGCATCACCGGGTTCTTGAATTTTATTCTGTTTATCTCGACCGAAATATCAGCCATAATATCTCCGGTGCAGTTTCGACGCAACCTTGTGTGCTTTTTCGGTTATTTCCATTTCGTCGATGAAAGTTATTTTGCCGTCGCGATAGAGGATTTTGCCGTCAGAAATCGTCATATAGACCTTACCCGATTTCGCGCCGAAAATCAGATGACCCATCAGGTTGTCGGGGTTTATCGGCGTTACAGGGATGTAATCGAGGACCGCGATATCTGCGCGGGAACCGTGGGTAAAAGAAGCTGTATCAGGGAAGAATCTCCGCTGGATTTCGTATCGATAATCGAAAAAGGCGTGGCGCAACTCGTCGAAATCCTCGGCGGAACCTTCGCCAAGAAGGTAGTGCGACCGGAGCGTGCCGATTATATCGCCGGTCATACCGTCGGAACCGAGGATGTAGTCTTTGATTCTCCTTCTATCCATCTTTCCGACACGGTTGTTCGCGTTGGATTCTGAGTTCGAAACGATTATCGGGGATATTTCGTCTATTAGACCGTAATCCTTTTTACCGAGATGTATGCAATGTGCGAGAATAGAATTTCCGCTAACCAGTCCAAAGGAATTCAATCGGTCGATGGGGCCTTTGTAACCGCGTTCTATGCAGTATTCGAGGTCGGCTCTGTCCTCACCGCAATGAACGTGTATCGGCATTTCGGGCGGTTTGGCTTCGTGAATTTTTTCGAGTGTTTTTTCGCTCAATGTCAGGTTCGCGTGCAAACCGAAAGAGCCTTTCAGGGTCTCCGAATCGCGGTGTTTTTCGTAGAAATCGATATTCTCCGCGATATGGCTTTCCGCGTCGGTTTCGCCCATCCTGTCCGATGTCTCAAAGCACAATAATCCCTTGATACCGGTCAATTTGAAAGCGTCCTCGATAACCGAGAGGCTTCCGCCGACGAAATTCATCGAGGCGTGATGGTCGAAAATAGTCGTAACCCCGTGTTTGATAGAATCGATTAGCCCCAACAAAGCCGAATAATATACCGATTCTTCGTCCAGTGCCCTGTCGAGGCGCCACCAGAGGTTCTCGAGGATTCCGGCGAAGCTGTTCGTTTCGCCGATAGGAGATAAGCCTGCGGCGAATGTCGAATAAAGGTGGTGGTGTGCGTTCAGAAGCCCGGGGATAATAAGCCTGCCACCGACATCGATGTAATCAACACCAACCTCGATTATCTCCTCGGTTCTCAATACTCCGGTTATCCGGTCGTTTTCGATAAGGATAGCCCCGTTCTCGAGAAAATACCCGGCGCCATCGGTTATAATGCCGTTGGCGATTATGTATTTGTCTGGATTATTCGTTCTCAATTGTATTTTGAAAATAGTAGTTTTCCAAATCCATTTTTCAAAGTTATACCGCGTTTCGTATCGTATATAATCTCCCCGCGCAGGATGGTCTTTATTATTTTGCCTTTTAATTCCATCCTTTCGAACGGCGTAATTTTCCCCTTCGATAGGAATTTATCACCCTCGACAACCCAGCTTCGATTCGGGTCGATGAGGACAAAATCGGCGTCCTTGCCGACCTCGATAGAACCTTTACGGTCGAAAATGCCGTATCTTCTCGCTGCATTCGAGGATGTAACCTCGATAAATTTTTTTAGCGACAGCCGCTTTTTGAAGTAGCCCTCCGATAGTATATAGGGAAAAATGGTCCCTGTGCCGGGGATGCCGGAATAGTCGGTCCATATCGAGCCGGTGTTTTTCTCTTCTTTAGTGCAGGGCGCGTGGTCCGAAGCCACGAAACTAATTTTCCCATTTGCAAGGAATTTCCACAACTTCGATTTGTTCTCTGGCGATTTCACCGGCGGAGTAACTTTTAGCGGCGAGCCTATACGCGTAAAATCTTCGGTATCGAATTCGAGATAATGTGGCGCGGTTTCGCAGGTTATTTTCCCGCCGGGAACTAATTCGGCGGCATCCGCCGTGCCGATATGAACGATATGTAGTTCTGCTCCAACCCTTTCGGCGATTCGAACGGCTTTCGATACGGCGAGGATTTCCGCTTTTTCTGGGCGGGAATTATAAAAATCCTTCGGTTCGTTGCCGGACTTTTTTGCCTCTATTGTCGCGGCTTCCACAAAAGCCTTATCCTCGGCGTGCAGCAATACCGGACGTTTCAAAACCCTCGCGGCCTCGAGGACATCCTCGAACTGGCTCTTGTTCAGGCTACCGAAACTCTCCATTCCCGACAAGAAATAGGTCTTAAAACCGACAACGCATTCGGCGAGTTCCTCCATATTCCCCGGAAAACCGCTTTCGAAAGACTGTGCGGAGATGCCCCCGAAAAGGCAGTAATCGATGACCGCTTTATCCTTTATAGCCTGATATTTTACGTCGAAATTCGCCCGATTAGTTACAGGAGGTATAGATGTGCACGGCATATCGATAACTGTGGTTATCCCTCCCGACGCCGCGAATGCCGTTCCGGTGTAGAAATCTTCACGGTGCACGTATCCGGGGTCGTTGAAATGGACGTGTGGGTCGATTCCGCCGGGGAGAACGAGGAGGCCATCGGCGTCGATGATGTCGCCTTCACTTATGATATTCGGCGCAATCGCGGCGATTTTCCCGTTCTCGACCTTAATATCGTTGATTTCCGGTTTTGCGAGACCGGGAAGAGCAACCTGTCCATTTTTTATTATCAAGTCAAATCCTCGTGTTAGCTGCTTTGATGCAGCCAGTAAAACCGGCTATAAACGCCTGAAGGCGTTACAGTAAAAACCGCTAAAGCGGTTCGCTGGGGGTTGGATATGCGTAATCCCCGGGCTGAAGTTCGGGACTAAGCTATCCCTATCGACCAATTTACCCGTTCACCTGTCAGCCTTTTTCATTCTCTCGAAAACCCTTTCCGGGGTGAACGGAGCCTCGAACATACGCACACCTACGGCGTCATAAATCGCATTCGCAATCGCCGGCATCGGGCCGTTTATCGCAATCTCGCCGACCGATTTCGCGCCGAACGGGCCGCTCTCCTCGAAAGAGCCGACTATGATTGTTTTCATCTTCGGTAAATCCGCCGCCGTAAAGATTTTATAATCCCCGAAATTTGGGTTGGTCATTTCCCCTTTTTCGTTGAAAATATATTTTTCCCACAGGGCATAGCTAATCCCGTTGACAACTGCGCCCTCGACCTGGCCCTCTGCGAGTTTCGGATTAATCGCCTGGCCGCAATCGACCGCGGAGACGAACTGGATAACCTCGACGCGGCCTGTTTTCGTGTCGACCTCGACCTCGGCGAACTGTGCGATAAACGGAGGAGGAGATTCCGTCGCGAAATGCGAGGCTTCCGCCTGAATCTGGAACTGATTTTCGCTGTAGAGCGCGCGGTAGCAGATATCGTCGAACGACAGGCTATCGCCGGTTTTATCGCATATAACGTTGCCGTTTTCGATGTAGAGGTCGTCCTCGTCGGCGTCCAGCATCTCCGCTGCGACCGCGGTTATCTGCGCTTTTATCTTCTCGGCGCATTTTCGCACGGCCTGACCGGAGATATACGTCGTCGAGGATGCGTAGGCCCCGACGTCGAACGGTGTCAGGTCGGTATCGGAGGACAGGACGATGAATTTCTCGACCGGCACGCTCAGGACCTCGGCGGCGATTTGTGCGAGTATCGTATCGGAGCCGGTGCCGAGGTCGGTCGCGCCGACATAGAGATTGAACGAGCCGTCCTCGTTCATCTTCATCGAGGCCGCGCCCATATCGATTTTCGGGATGCCGGAGCCTTGCATGCAGCAAGCGACGCCCATCCCCTTGACCCTGTCGCCGTTTCTTATTCGCTTTCCGCGTTTCTCATACCAGCCGATAGCCTCTGCGCCGCGGTCGATACACTCGTCGAGCTTACAGGATTTTATTACCTGCGCGACCCCCTCCTTGCCCTCGCCGAGTGCTCGGAAAACGTCGGAGGTTTCTCCCTCTTTAATAGTCCACTTTTTGTAATATTCGAGGACGTCCCGGCCGGTTTTTCGTGCGATTATGTCGATTTGCTGACAGAACCCGAAATAGCTCTGCGTCGCGCCGTAGCCGCGATACGCGCCGCCGACTGGGAAATTCGTATATACCGTTCTTCCGATAAATCGCATATTCGGGATTTTGTTAAAAAGCGGGAGAACCTTAGCGCCGGCGTTGGACATAACGGTCAGGGCGTGGGAGCCATAAGCGCCGGTATTCATAAGTGCGTCGAGTTCGAGCGCGGTAATTGTGCCGTCGTTTTTCACGCCGGTCTTGAGCCTGACCCGCATCGGGTGGCGAGTCCGCGAGTTGACAAAGACCTCTTTTCTCGAAAGGACGATTTTCGACGGCCTTTTCGTTTCCCACGTTACCAGCGCGACGAGCTGCTCGAGAAAAACCTCCTGCTTGCCGCCGAAACCGCCGCCGATACGCGGCTTGATTACCCTGATTTTACCGGTCGGGATGCCGAGCGTCCGGCTGACGATGCGTCTCGCGTGGAACGGGACCTGTGTCGCGGTTATAATAATCAATCGCCCGCGCTCGTCGATTCTGGCGACCGCGGTATGCGGCTCGATTGCGCAGTGCGAGGCGTATTGCGTTTTGTAAGTGTGTTCTATAACGAAATCGGATTCTTCGAACCCCTTTTCGAGGTCGCCGAATTGCATCTCGACCTCCGCCGCGAGGTTTTTCGATGGGTCGTATGTAACGGGAATAGGCGCGTAGGCTTCGTCGGAATGAAGTTTCGGAGCTTCGGTTTCCATTGCGCGTTCCGGGTCGAACAGCGGCTCGAGTATCTCGTATTCGACCTCGATTCTTTTCAGTGCCTCCCTCGCGATTTCTATAGAATCTGCTGCGACCATAGCGACACGGTCCCCGACGAATCGGACCCTTTTATCGAATATCCGCGTGTCGTATGGGGACGGTTCCGGGAAACCCTGACCGGCTGTCGTATGCAATTCTTGCGGTGTATTCCCAAAATAATAAACCCCGGCGACGCCTTCGGTTTTTTCCGCTTTGGAGATGTTGATGTTTTTTATCTTCGCGTGTGCGTGTGGGGAATATAGCAAAGCGAGATAGAGCGGGCTTTCCAGACGAAAATCGTCGGCAAATTTTTCCTCGCCGGTCGCAAGAGAAAGCGAGTCGATTTTATTGACCGATTTGCCGACACTCTTGAAATCAGGCATCTTCGGCCATCCTTTTCGCGGAGAGTTTCACAGCCTCGATTATCTTGACATAGCCGGTGCATCGGCACAGGTTGCCGTCGAGCGCGGATTTTATCTCCTCCTCGGTCGGATTCGGGTTGCGTTTCAGAAGATAATACGCCGCCAGCACGAACCCCGGAGTGCAAAAACCGCACTGGACGGCGCCCGTTTCGACAAAAGCCTCCTGTAT
>Ga0180301_10000190_pt1 | contig 46543 bp, 36 predicted proteins | sample GuaBasSediGuay16_FD_121797 | JGI IMG/M metagenome (GOLD analysis project Ga0180301, IMG submission 121797) | Subseafloor sediment microbial communities from Guaymas Basin, Gulf of California, Mexico - Guay16, Core 4569-2, 12-15 cm | ecosystem: Environmental > Aquatic > Marine > Hydrothermal... | reverse complement strand
TCGCTATGTGTATCTTTACTGTCTTGGTAGCAATATTCGCGGTCTTCTGTGGTGGTCTGTGCGTATGGGCATGTTTGTTAAGGTCTATGCGCGACCTCGATCCTGTCAGAAAAAGCTGTCTTGAAAACAGAAAAAATTAACTCAGTGGACGGTCTCTATTGTTGTTGTATTTATAAAATTTTGTCGGTGCCGAGCATGATTACGGCATCTGGGAGACATGCAACATTATTTTTTGTCATGTTTGTGTTGCTAGGTATCATATCAATGTATCATTCAGTTAAAGCGGATGAAAATATATCGCCTAGAATTGCAGTAGAATGGACGGCTATGTGGGGAGAAGGCTGGACAATTGGTAGAGCTCTTGGTGTATATGGGGATTATATCTATATCGCTGGTGATAACTATAATTCTGACTATAACATAACCACATTTTTATAGCAAAGTATGATAAGAATGGAAAAATGATTTGGGTCAAAAATGGATGAATGATACCAAACATTATCACTATGTGGAGGATCTTGCTATAGACGAGGATGGAAACATATATGTATGTGGCCAGCTAATGCGTAAGAATTATTATACAGGGCCAACCTTTATAGTCAAGTATGATTCCGATGGCAATAGAATCTGGACAAAGATATTTTCTTGGTGTTCTTCTCTCCACGAGATGGTAATTCATGGGGGACACATATATATTGCTGGGGTGTTAAGTCTTCAGTTTGAAAATGAGGAACTACTATTGTTAAAATATGACCTAAATGGGAATCAAGTATGGAATATTACATGGGGGAAACCACTAAATCATGAGGGCGCATGCGACGTTATTGTTGGGCCAGATGGCTACTTATATGTGTCTGGCACAGCATTCAATAAGACAAAGAGTAGGTATGACATTTTAGTAATGAAATGGTCTTTGAATGGAACCCTTATATGGAATAGGACTTGGAACGAAATTATGTATGAGTGGATTGAGTCCCCAAAGATAAAGTATTATGGTGGCTACTTATATGTTGTTGGGTCTGCACAACGCGAGGGAGAAATGACAGATGTTTTTTTGACTAAGTGGACAACGGATGGGAAATTGCTGTGGCATAAGTCGTGGGGTGGGAAGGATAGGGATAGAATTGAGGATGCAAGTATTAGTGAAAGTGGTAAAATATATGTAACGGGAGTTACTGAAAGTTTTGGGGCTGAGGGACAAGATATATTGGTTGCTGTATTTGATGAAAATGGTGAATTTCTATATAAGACTTTATGGGGGGACAAATATGGAGATGTTGCAAGAAAAATCGCGGTTATAAGCGATGAAGAGGTCTATATTGGAGGCACTAATTTTACAAGCGACAAAGCTTATTCTCTTATAATAAAATTTGTTAAGGATTCCGATGGTGATGGAATACCTGATGTTGCCGAGGAAGAATATGGGACGGATCCTCAGAATCCAGATTCTGATGGTGACGGACTTTTGGATGGATACGAGATTGAGAGTGGACTCAATCCGCTTGATCCAGATTCTGATGGTGATGGATGGTTAGATGGAAAAGATCTGGCACCAAATTCTCCATATATGCCGAATATGCTTATACTAGCTATTCCCATAATTGTAGTTATATTCATATTCGCTAAAAAATCCTAAGATGATATTTTTATATTTCTAAGACATCCTTTATATATAATTTATACCCTTCTTTTGTATAGATGCTCAGCTGAGGTAATTATGGTGGATATACTCTTCATTATAAGCCTACTAATATTCGCATATAGCGCATTCTGGCTAATAGTCTTTCTGGTCGTAAAGAGGCGCACTAAGAAACCAATTGCAGTCTTCGATCTTAGGAAAACGGAGCGGTCAACCGCTGAGTTTGAAGCCGCAGTCAGCCCCGCTGGGATTAAGACTATGGGCTTAGGACTAATAGCGCCACCTAAGACTGCTCTGGAGGCAGAAAGGAGACTCATGATCAATGAGATCACTGAGAGAATATTTAAGGTTGATGTTGTGGAGAGCTATCCTAAATCTATCCGATGCGGGCATGATGCCGCTATAGAACTTGACTTCATACCCTCCGGTTTAGGGGAAGAAGTAGAAGTGAAGCATACCGAGGAGAGGAAAGTTGCTATAAACCAAATCGTCTTTACTTCTGATAGGGACAAAGTGGATATGAAAATCAAATTGGTATCGAATTTCTTTAAGATAACACCAGAGGAGCAGACAATAGAGCTGAGGAAGGATATGCAATTCAAAAGACATTTAGAATACACAATACATGCTAAATGTTATGAGCTCTCATTGAAAGGTCTTGCCCTCGCACTTAAGTTCTTTGTATATCCCTGGGGTGCGATAAGAACCGTAAATATTATGGGGCTTGTCGATGGAATCACGGTTTTCAGTGATACTATGGATATACGTGTCTTTCCAGACATAGTGTTTATGGCTATATCTATAATATCTCTAATAGCTATGCTGATAAATCCGCAGTCTCCAATCAGTATAAGTATCTCTCTGTGACCCAGCCGGCCCATCCTTTTTTGCATATTTTTTGATTCCTGTGGAAAAATCTAAGATCTAATGCACTCTTTTTCTTGACGAGTCTCATCGATGGTTGTGTTCATACAGTAATCTTTGGTATCTCGTCTTTGGTCACAATTGTTTAGGTTTTTCATCTTATCTGCAGGCGCGATTTGGGTTTCTGTGGTGTATGAAAAAAAGATTCGGTATTTTACTGGGATTTTTTAAGATAATTCTATGGGATATCTAGGTGGCTTCTATGGGTAAGAAAGCTTTGACTCGTGTTAAACACTTGGGTTGGGATAGTGAACTGTTTAGAATTCTCAAGATGGAAAGTGTGAAGATTAAGCGGAAAGATGGTAGATGGTTCCTTGAGGGGGAGGATTGGAGGGCGGATGTTATTGAGGGAAAAGACATAATTCTGGAGTATGTGAAAATGCCTGAGGTTGCTTCCGCATATCTGAGGGAGAAGGGGTATGGTTATGGTCCCGAAGAAAACATAGTTAGGCTTCTAAACGAAATAAATTCTCTTCCTCCACAGTATAGGGAGATACCTCTCGCTATATATATGCATGCTTGTCCGAATTGTGGGGGTGAAATAGATAGTATTCGTCTTTTCCTTGGTGTTCCCTGCCAGAAATGCCTCAGATTAAAACTCTTAGAAATTGTGAATGCGAAGAGTAATATGGATCGTCTCAGCTTTTTGCGTTTCATCGATAAGCATATAGACTACTCCTTTGGAGACGAATTTAAGAAACTGCTTCAGCTTGAAGAGGAACTAAGCTTTTTCGAGGAATTATCGAAGAAGATCATAGGAAATAGACTTTGGAGCGCTCAGAGAGCATGGGTAAAGAGATTAGTGAAGGGTCTGAGTTTCTCTATAACAGCACCTACGGGACTTGGTAAGAGCTATTTTGGGATGCTGGCGGCTATATACTTTGGGCTTAGAGGAAAGAAGACGCTCATAGTGGTACCAACAGTAGCTCTCGTAATACACACACTTAACAAGCTTAGAGAATACATTGAGAAGCTCGGAGAGAAAATAGTGGTTATAGGCTCTATACTGGGATGAAGACCAAGGAAAAGAGAGAATATGATGAGTTGCTTAGAAATAGAGATTTTCACGTACTTGTTCTAACATCGCAGGGCCTTACACGACGCTTCGATCAAATAAGGGATATTCGCTTTGACCTAATATTTGTCGATGATGTGGACGCATTTTTAAAGTCTTCTAAGAATATAGACCGAGCATTATTCTTACTTGGCTTCAAAGAGGAGCACATAGAGAAGGCTCTGGATATTGTGCGTAGAAGAAGATACCTACCATTTATGAGTGAGGAGGAACGGGAAAGATTCTTAGAGGAAGCCAAAAAGTTCTCTGAGGAAATAGAGAAATATAGGGTTGCGAATAACGTTGGCCAGCTAATAGTTGCCTCCGCGACAGGGACTGCTAGAGGGCTCAGAATACTAACACTGCGTGAGCTCCTCAACTTTACTGTTGGCTCATCACGTGGCGGTCTGAGAAATATTATTGACTCATACTATATCCCAGAGCAAAAAGAAAAAGATGTAGTAGTTAAGCTCGCAAGGATGCTGGGGGATGGAGGAATAATATTTGTGTATAGAGTCCGAGAAAAACTTATAAACCGGATAGTAAAAGGTCTTGAGAGGGCTGGTTTTAAGGTTGGAGATACAACTAAGAAGGCAAACATAGCTGAGCTCATAGACAAATTTTCGAGGGGAGAGATAGATATACTCATTGGGTCAGCATCGTATTATGGAAAGCTGGCACGGGGATTAGATCTCCCACATAGAGTTAGATATGCTATCTTCGTGGGTGTCCCTCACTTCAGATTCTCTCTAGAAATAGATGAGCATTCTCATCCAATGAAAGGTTTTCTGCTTCTGAACGAAGTTGTTGACTTCATTAAGGACCAGGCAAAAAGAACACAGATCCTAAGACTCCTAAATGAGTTTAAGAGGAGATATCTCCAGCTTGATATCGCTCGAAGAAACCAAATAGCACAGGCGATAATGGAGGGAAAAGACCTAGAAAATATGTATCTCCAGAAAGTCAAAGAAGTATGCATAGAAGTTTTGAGAGCCGCAGCAGAACTCATTAGGGACAAAGAAATAGTGAGAGAACTTAAGAAAAGCGCTTTTGTCGAAGTTGAAGAAATCGAAGGCAAACTATATGTTCTGATACCAGATGCAAAGACATATATTCAAGGATCCGGTAGAACATCGAGACTATATGCTGGCGGCATAACTAAGGGTCTATCAGTAATAGTTACTAGGAGGAGGAAACTTCTAAATGCGCTGATGACTAGGACAAGGTGGTTTGTTGAGCGCATGGAGTGGTACGACTTCAAAGAGCTGGATCTAAAATCAATTTTGAGGGAAATAGACCGCGACAGAGAGATAGTTAAGGCTTTGCAACGAGGCGAAATACCGAAGGAATTCAAGGAACTTACAAAATCAGCATTGATGATTGTGGAGTCCCCGACGAAAGCAAGAACAATAGCTAGATTCTTCGGAAAACCAGCACGAAGAATCCGAAACGGAACACCGATCTATGAGGTCACCACAGGCGACTATATGCTGAGCATAGTTGCTTCTAAGGGCCATATAATGGATTTGGTACTGGCCGATTTTGACATATCTTCCCTCGAGGAACTCAGAAGATTTTTTGATGTTGATAAGTACTTGTATGGAGTTCGTATTGTGGAGTGGAATGGTAGGAGGATATTTATACCTGAATTTGATGTTATAAGCATGTGTGTGGATTGTGGAGAAAAATTTACTGGTGTGTATGATAAATGCCCAAGATGCGGAAGCGAGAACATAGTTTCTAGATACGATGTTATTCGAGCATTAAGGGACGCCGCCGAGGAGGTGGACGAGATACTAATAGCTACGGATCCTGATATTGAGGGAGAGAAGATAGGCTTCGACATAGCCCTCTTACTGGCGCCATATACTAAGGAGATAAAGAGGGTTGAGTATCACGCAGTCACGATATCCGAGATAAGAAAGGCTCTCTCAAACCCCGAGAAGATAAATATTAGGAGAGTGGAAGCACAGCTTGTAAGAAGAATACTTGATAGATGGGTGGGCTTCGCATATAGCCACACACTTTGGATGGCCAAGAATGTTGCTGGAAGACGGGCAACTTATTCTGCGGGGAGAGTCCAAACACCAGTTCTGGGATGGATAATAGAAAGAGCAAAGGAATTCCGTGAAAACATGACCAGGGTTGTGTTCCTAGAATTATCGAATGGATTTAGGATAGAGCTTGAAGCTGGAGATATGCCTAAATCCTACTGGTCAGGCCTCAAGGATAAAAATGTTGATGTTGTTGTGAAGGAGCAAAAAATAGAAGAAATCAATCCACCGCCACCATACATAACGGCTGATGTCCTACGAGACCTATCAAATATATTGCGCACATCCACAATGGAGATTATGAGAATACTTCAGGAGCTTTTCGAATCTGGTCTGATCACATACCACAGAACGGACTCAACAAGAGTGAGCCCAGAAGGAATAAACATCGCTAAGGAATACATAAGGAACGCATTTGGCGATCTAGCTCTATTTCAACCTAGAACCTGGACTAGGCCTGGGGAGGAAGGTACGCATGAATGTATACGCCCGACGATGCCCATAACCGCGGATATGATAGTTAGGATGCTACAAACAGGGGAACTTATTATACCTATAAGGTTTACGAGGATGCATTATAGAGCGTATCAGCAAATATTCTCAAGATTTATAGCTAGTCAGATGAAGCCAAGCAAAGCGGAGAAGGTAAAATTGGAGATAATCATAGATAGGGAGAACGGCATAAAAACTGAGATTGAGGGCATATCACGAATAATTGAGGATGGATTCACAAAAATACTCCCACTACACATATTACCTGACTTCAAAGGAGCAAAAATAGTTGATGTTACGATGGCCAGAATCAGCAAGGCGCCATTATACTCTGAGAGTGAGATTATAGAGAAGATGAAGAAGGAGGGCATAGGAAGACCATCAACATATGCCCAAATACTTAGCACATTATTCAGAAGACGCTATGTGGCTAGGAGCATCAGAAAGGGCAAGGTTTTCCCACTGAAGAAAGGTATTGATGCCTATAATACGCTGATGAGGCTTATAGAGAACTACTCAAAAATCCTGGCGAAAGTGAATAAAGAATTGGCAACAAGACTTAGGGACTTCGTGAGGGTCAAGGGGACTAGAGAGCTCGAAGAGGAAATGGATAAGATAGAGAGAGGCGAAATAGATTATCAAAAAGTTCTGAACAGAATCTACGAGCTACTTGGAGTGATACTCAAAGACCTGAAGGAATACTACAGAAAAGTCCTACTACCATATATAGCGGAGGAAATCCAAAACTCCAAAATAAAAAGGTAATGTCTTATACAAATATTCACTATTTTGATATAGCTCTTGGTGAGCCTCCATGACCAGATCCACATGTATAATTATTACTGGGCCTCCTGGAGCTGGTAAGGGGACGCAAGCAACCCGAATCGGCAATGCTTTAGGAATCCCTCTAATATCTATGGGTGCCCTAATACGAACTCTCTTTAATAAGGAATCGGACTTTGATGCTAGAGGATTAAAAATGGCTTTTGGGGAAGACTACAAAAAGTTAGTCATATCGGCGGCTGAGGAGGCAATAAAGGAGCTTAGGGAGAAAGGATCTCCTCTAGGGAACTTAACAATAAGAGATATACACAGAATGCATGACGAAGGGAAGCTTCTCCCAGACGAATTCATAATGACGTTTCTTAAGCATGCTGTGATGAAGATAAAAGATAAGATTTCTCGAGGAATAATACTGGACGGTGTTCCGAGAACACTACAGCAAGCAGAAATGCTGAACATCGTTTTAAGGGAAATAGGCATATCAGATCTCAAAGTAATATTCCTAGATGTACCAAAGGAAGAATGCTTCAACAGAATTGTGAAGCGCGAAAAAGAACAGCCAACCCGCGAAGATAGGGAGATATTTGAGATTCGTTGGAAAGAATATGAGGAAAAAACGGTACCTATGATCAAGTACTATGAGGAGAGAGGCTCTCTAATCACAATCGATGGTGTAGGAACAAAGGAAGAGATAACGCAGAGAATTCTAAATAAGCTAAAGATCACTTAATAGAGATATTATTTTTCCAACTTCCTTTTTATGAGATCCTTATAACTGATTATTCTTACACCATAATCCTCTTTGATGCGTCCTCTGATTTTTAGGATTCTTGTATCTTCTGTTAGTAGAATATCATCTTGTGCGATAGCCGTGGCTAGAATTACACAGTCTATATAATCTGGTAGAATTTTCCTTAACTCAAAACTAAGTTCTACCACACTTCTATCTCGAAAATCGATTATCTTCAGATACTTCACTATAAATCTGATGGCCTTCAATACTTGAATAGGTGGAATTCCCAGTTTACTTGCTTTTGCTTGAAGCTCAAAAATAGAAATTAGGTTGATAGCAAGCTGACTGACATCAAGAATAAGTTTTCCTCTCAGAATATCACTAAAAAGATCTGTTTGAATCTCAATCTTTGCGAGAGGCAGCAAATATGTTGTGTCGATAATCATGATTCTAGCCTCTTTGATAGCTCCCTTCGAAACTCCTCGAATTCCTTAGGTGTCACCTTAGCTAGTTTTGGTCCTGATAGAAGCTCCTCAAGTTCGCTAAGGATATCTTCATCTTTTTTCTCCTCGAGCACCTTTCTTAGCAGATTATTTATGATTTTCGATATATGTCGAGCAGAACCATATTTCCTTATACTCATGTTCACAAGCTTAACGTAGATGTCATCGTCAAGAATTATTGTAGTCTTCCTTGCCAAGAAATATCACCATAAAGAAATTTAGATGGTTAAACATATATAAAGAAAGTTCCTCTACCTAGAACTCAGGTCCCATATCACTGAAATGAGAGTAGTTTTGTGGTAACAAAAATATTTTTGAGTTTATCAGCTATAATCCCACAAATGCAGTATTAGTTAATCATACGGATAAGACCCATTGATTTATGGATAATTGGTGTATCTTTATGTTTAGATATGAAATAGTTGATTCACTAAATCCAGAGCTAAGAAACCTACGTGAAAACCTAGAAAATGTTTTGTTGGCTGAGCTCGATCATGGTTTGAGGAAATACTTTAGTACTATCGCGAAAAAAGCGAACCCCATAGTGCTGATAGGTCTACCTTATAGCCCCGTTCATTTCTTCCTTGCACTTATGATTATTGAGGGATACTATGATAGGAAGAACAATACGATATATGTTGTTTTTCATCCCAAGAAACTCAGCATGTTTCTTCGAATTCTGACTCATGAGCTCACCCACGCATACTTTTATCATTTGCTATCTAATGATAAGCTAGAAGTATTCTCAAACGAGAAAAAAGATCATCTAAATGAGAAGGCAAAAGAGCTTATATTCCTTGCCGACGAAGTAGCGGCCTATTATGCACCTCTAAAATATGGGACTAATGCTGATTTAACCCCACAGATGATAGATCTCGTTGAGGTATTTAGTAGATATATCTTTGAGGATACAAACTACCATATAAGCTATGTCTATGCACCAAGGACGCTGGCATACATAATATATAATGAGACGAAATATGATGCGTCCACACTAGTTGAAATTCTAGCTGAGAACCCTAAGCGTCTTCTAAGCATAGGACTAGAGATATCCCACAATGAATCTCGTAGAGCCTTCTTTAGTGCTCTCTACTCAGCTCTACCCAGACAACGAGATAAGCTAATAAAGATATTTAGACTAGATCCGCAGAGTTTCGAAAAAGGTCCAGCAGAACAAGTTTGGGAGGGTATTCGTGAGGAAGAAATCGACCAACAGACAATCAAGCTGATGATAGGCATGGTAGCTTTATCAAAACTCGCTGAGATCAGAGGGGAGGACTACGTTAGGGAGCACTATAAGGCTATAATTAGCATCCTAGAAAGCAAAGAATATTTATCATCTAGAATAAGGCTTATACTGAGATTCCCAAGGGAATTCATAAGAATCGTTGAATCTCTTCTGCCCGGCGTTGAGGACGTCCTTAAAGAAATTGATATAGAGGAATATCTTGAATCTCTATTCTCTTGGTCTAAATTAGATCCCTAGTTTAGTCTGCTAAGCATCGAGTACTACAGTTTACCCATCTTTTTAATCGATCAATCTTAGTCTTCTTCTAAAAAGGTGTTGGTGCTTTTTTAATGTGGGATAAGATTAAGAATGCTCCTATGGCAATATCCTTCAGCGATCTTATTGTCCTTCCTGGCTTCTCAGAAGTCGAACCCTATGAGGTCGACCTATCGACAAGGTTCTCTAAGAATATAAAGCTCAGCATACCCCTTGTGAGCTCACCGATGGATATGGTTACGAATGATAGGGTTGCAAGAATACTCGCAGCTATGGGAGGGATAGGAGTTATACATAGACACTGTTGTATCGATGAGCAAGCAAAAATGGTTAGAAAGGTTAAGGAGTCAGACATACGCAGAGATATACCGAATGTCGATCCAGATAGCGGTCTTGGAGAAATACTCAAGTATCTAAAGCGACTAGAAGAAAGCATAGCTCTTATTATTGAAAGCGACTATGTAGTGGGTCTAGTAAAAATCTCTGAGCTTAACGGAGCAACAAAACTAAAACCATCAACAACACTAGCAGAGATTCTCGACAGCATGAAGAACAAGAAAACAATAAGTAAACTGATCCGAGTAGGTGACCAGAGCTTAATAGTCGAGAAATATTCTGGTAACAAATTAAAGCCGAGCCTCGATGCGAATGGCGATCTTATGGTTGCGGCTGCTTGTTCTCCCTTTGACCGCAGAAGACTTAGAATACTTGATTCTCTTGTTGATGCCATAGTTATGGATGTAGCACATTTCCACACCAGGATGTGCATAGAGGCTACAAAGCAGATTGAAAAAGAAATAGCATCAGACCTCATCATAGGTAATATAGGAACATCGGAAGCTGTGGAGGACATAGTATCAAGACTTGAAAAAGTTGATGGTTTCCGCGTAGGTATTGGTTCTGGGAGTATATGTAAAACTGGTGAAGAAACAGGTGTTTCTGCACCAACCCTCTTCGCTACTATCGAGGCACGAAGTGCTCTTCAGAAGCTCTCATTAGACATACCGGTAATTGCTGATGGGGGTATATCGTCGATTGCGAATGCTCTTAAAGCTTTAGTTCTAGGAGCCGACGCGGTGATGTGTGGAAGATATCTGGCTGGGTGCCTTGAGTGTCCTGGCCCAATAATAGAGATAGAGGGAAAGAAATATAAACCATACCGGGGAATGGGATCGCTTACAGTACAGTTGGAGAGGATGCTTGATAGGTATAGTAGGATAACAAAGATGATTCCTGAGGGTGTAGAGGCATTTGTACCCTATCAAGGCTCCATAATAGAGGTGATTCATAAATTTATAGGCGGCCTAAAAATCGCTATGGGCTACGCGGGAGCTAAAAACATTCAGGAACTTAAAAATGCTAGAATAGCATTGATATCACCGAATGCGAGGAAAGAAATATCGCCTCACAGCGTGATAAAGATAGACCCAAAGATCTTCTGGGAAGCAATTAAGAAATCTTAGAAAGAGCGTATAATCCCACAATACTAGAATTAAGGTGAAAAAAGTGGTTAAAGACCCAACAAGAAAAGCTATGACAATCGTTGCAAGCCTCGCAGCGGATTCATCTTTTGTCGGAAGAGTAATAACATCGAATTATGAAGCACTGAAAAATGAGTACCCAGAAGCAAGACCAGAAGAAATCCTATCCGCGACAATACCCGTTGATAACTTAGCAAAAAGTGGGGAGGAGTGGAAGAGGGCTCTTGCAGGGCTTATATATGCGAACATAGCTCTTGGTGCTATGCAACTATTTAGAAGGGAGCTCCGGGATGAGGACTCATATTTCCTTGCTTCTATTTATTCCTGGGTGAAATCTGCTGAGATTCTAGCGTCGACTAACAGCAAGGCATTATTCATGATCCCTCGTCTCCTTATTGACATAAATGAAACATATGCTGGGAGAGAAGCTACAGTAACATCATTCATAATAGGAGTTCTCCAGAAAATATGGAGACAGGATAATAGGAAAGCGATAAGATTTGCTGTGAGCATCGTAATTGAATATTCAAAAAGAAAAACCCTAATTTCAGAGGCCCTAGAAGTGCTAAGTTGGGCTCAGAGAAGAGTAAGAGAATATATGGCGGATAGCGAACTTCTCGGAACACTACTTAGAATTGAGAAGGAAATTCTTAATGCTAGCGGAAGATGGGGGGAGGCTGCATCTACCGCTGATAGACTCAGCAAAATAGAGAGGGACTCCATGCAGAAGCTCATATTCCTCCTAGACAAATCCGAGTACCTCTACCTACAAAAAATGTTTGATGAATCCGTGAAAATAATAGATGAGATACAGTCAAATACACTCTATAGTAAGCTTCCAGAAGGAGAAAGAATACGGGCTCTGTTAATAAAAGCGAACTCTCTATTCAGCCTTAAGAGGTACGAAGACGCATTACAATGCTTGAGTGAAGCCGAAAAAATAGCGGATACACTGGGTTTGACAAGAATAAAGATAGATATACTCACAAATAAGGGCTCTCTCTTAGTGGAGGTCGAAAAATATACGGAGGCTATTGAGGTACTGGAGAAAGCTCTACATGGCCTAAGAGAACAGAAGGAAGAAGACTCCCATATGATGAGGCTAAAAGCAAGAATAATGTATGGTCTAGGTCTAAGCTATGCCTCATTGGGATACTTATGGAGGGGTCTTACTTTCCTAGAAAAAGCATATGATCTACTATTCGATCTGGCAGATGATGATAGAAGTTATGTTGAGATGGTTGTTCTTCTTGCTAGGATAATTGCAATAAACATAAATCTCAGGCGTTGGGATAGAGTGCGGGAGCTCATCGAGGAGTCAAGAAGACTTGTGGATAAGATATATGACTCAGAGGAACGGGGGAAGCTAACCACACTAATAGAATACCTCAACAGAATATATCTAGGCGCCAGCAAAAATGAGTGGTGAGCAATAAGATTAGGTTTTCCACCTCGGCGACACTACCTATAATAATCGGACTTCAACGCCGCTTTATTTAACGATGAGTGGAACGTGCTTGAAACTCTCAACATCGAAGAGTCCCTTGTCAGTAATCTTAAGTTTCGGAATAACTGGAAGCGCCATGAAGGATAGTGTCATAAATGGGTTTTCAAATCGTGCACCCATTCTTCTCGCCGCTTCGATCAGTTTCCTAAGCTTATCGGCAACAATGTTTGGCTCCTCTAAGCTCATTAAACCTGCTAATGGAAGCTCCAGTTTTGCTACTACTTTTCCCTCTTCCACAGCAACAAGTCCCCCACCCATCTCAGCTATCGCGTTTATCGCTCTTGCTAAATCCTCTCTGTTTGTCCCTACAGCAACTATGTTATGAGAGTCGTGAGCGACAGACGATCCGATAGCACCGCGTTTTAGTCCAAAACCTCTCACGAACCCTAGACCTATGTTACCCGTAGCCTTATGCCTCTCAACAACCACGATTTCCAAAATATCCCGCTCCACATCGGCCTCAATAAGACCCTCCCTTACCTCCATATTTTCAATTATTTCGTCGGTTATAACAGAGTTTTCTTTTGCTCCGATTACTCTGATCCGAACTGTATCTCCTTTTGCTCTTATCGTTAGGTCTCCGCTTGATATCCTTCTTTTCAAATTAATTGTTTCGAGAGCCCACTTCGGATATTCATATGGTTCAATGCTGATGAGTAATTTTCCATCCTTCGCTACAAGCTCTCCACTTAGAAAAACAGCCTTGACCCCAAAATTCTTTAGATCTTCTAAGAGAACGATGTCAGCATAATATCCAGGAGCTATGGCACCCATCCTACTCAGCCTATAGGCGGTAGCTACATGAAGCGTCACCATTTTTATGGCCTTTATTGGATCTACACCCATCTCAACTGCTGTTCTTAGTACTGGCTCCAGATGCCCATTCTCCAGTATATCATCCACATGTTTATCATCTGTCACGAATATGCATCTTTCCAGTGGAAGACCCATCTCAAGAATCCCTCTAAGGATATCTATATTCTTAGACACAGAGCCCTGCCTTACAAGTAAGTACATTCCTAATCGAAGTTTCTCGATGGCCTCCTCAATCTCTGTGCTCTCATGATCGGTAATTATACCCGATGTTCTGTAAGCTTGGAGATTTCTACCAGATAATAAAGGAGCGTGACCATCAACAACCTTTCTTTTCCTCTCAGTAGACAGTATCTTGTCTAAAACATCCTTTTCCGCATTTATCACGCCTGGAAAATTCATCATCTCGCCCAGACCTATTACCAAATCCTCTCTTAACAACTCTTCAATATCTTTCGGTCCTATTTCAGCGCCTGAAGTATCAACACCTGGTGCAGCAGGGACACAACTAGGAGCCATTATGAATATCCTCATTGGCAGTCTTTTAGCCTCACTAATAATCATTTTTATCCCTCTAACCCCAAGGACATTTGCAAGCTCATGGAAATCCGTTATTATCGCTGAGGTTCCATGAGGGATCACAGCCTTTGCGAATTGAGATGGACATAGAAGACTACTCTCAACATGTACATGGGCATCGATAAATCCAGGAACAGCAAACATTCCTTCTCCATCAAAAATCCTAGTCATCTCGCCTATCAGATCACTGCAGCTACCTACCCTTGTGATGAATCCGTCCTTAACAGCTATTTCGCCCTCGAAGATTTCCTCTGAGAATACATTGATTATCCTAACATTCCTAATAACAAGATCTGCGGGGATTTCCCCGCGGGAGCATAATATGAGGTCCCTAAGCATCATAATCGACCACAAAACTTTTCATTTAATTGGTAAAAATGCGATAATTAACTTTTATTCTAAGCTTCGATGCTACTAATTAGGTGCAAAATGATGCTTAGAGATTTCCTCGACCTACCAAAGGGTGCTAGGAAACTAATAATGTACTACGCTATTTCGATGTTTGATTCGGTAGGCTTCTTTGTAGTTTTCTACATGTTCGCATTAGGCTTCACAGTGATAACCATAGGCGCCCTATACTCATATCTGCTTATTCTGACAGCGGTATTAGAACTCGTTTTTGGGAGGCTCATCGATATAAAGCTTCCCCCAAAGTACCTTATGATAATTGTTGAGATCTTAGGATCCATTTACTGGCTGATGCTCTACTATGCGAAAACACTTTTAGATTTTGTTATTTTGTATAGCTTTAGTGCTATTATCGGAATCTTTATGGTGGCTTATAGGCCCATTGAGAGGGATTTGTATCCGCAGGACAGATTAGATATGGCATATAAACATCATATGTTCTGGCCATATTTCGCTCAATTTGTGCTAGTTCTGATATATGGATACATTCTTCAGTATGACTTTCTAGGAGTTTTTAAAACTCTAATGGTATTTGCAGCTGTCATGTGCGTCCTAAGAGCTCTCTACATAATGCTTTACATACCAAAAACAAAACCAATAATTAGGAAGGATGAAGAACAAGCTATGGGAAAACAATCTCTTCCTAGAAGTTTGCTGTGGATAATGTCTGCAGAGATATTGATGGTAGTTGCATTTGACATAGCACCGACCTTTATACTGGCAAACTATCTCTTCAACATAATAAGGGCAGACATCTTTAGAATATCTCTAATTTATAGTCTTGGAGGACTTATGGGTGCTCTAAGCGCAATGATGTATGATAAGGCTAGGAGAATATCTGGGTACAATACAATATACATATCAATACTTGCCCTTGGAGTATTCCCACTAATCATATACTACTCCCAATACACAGAATACTCCTTCCTCATAATACTGCTAGCAATGCTAATAACATACTTCTTCTGGCCAATATGGTGGATAATACACGAAGTCATAATAATGCGAAGCGTACCAAGCAACCTGAGAGGAACAATCTTTGGGGCATTATCAGCAACAAAAACCATACTGGTTATCCCCCTACCAATACTGGCCGCATTATTAGCATCAATAAACCCATTAACACCCTTCCTAGCACAAGCAATACTATTCCTAATGCTAATGCCTCTTTATCACCAAGCATTAAAAGGATTACAATGATAATATAGGGAGAAGCTTCTAGACACATAGAGACAGAGTATTCCTTAGAAGGGGGAGCGAAGAGTTAGCGGCGAGGATATAAGGTCCATAGATATGAGATATGCATATCATGACCTTTGTCCATGGGGAAATGCCTATTAAAGCTCTCTGTTTCATCTTTTATTTAGAAAAAATCACATAGATTTATTATCTATTTGGTGAATTTGTATGACGAGATCGCTCCTAGGTACGATTCTGCTTATCCTACTGATTTTTATGCCTATACAGTATGGACTTCAGATAAGGCCTCAGCCAGAACATGAATCAGAATATAAAATCTTAGAAGTGGAGATGCATAAAAACATATACGAACTCGCCGATACGCGGCAAAAACAAGCACTATATGACTGGGTATTCGCTGTGTATCTTGACGGCGATAATAATTTGGAAAGCGCAGCGATTGATGATTTCTTAGAGATGTCTAGTGTTGGCTCAACGAGCAATGTCGTTGTCGTAGTGCTATTTGACAGATGCATAAAATGGAATTCTAGCAAGGGGTATAGTACAGATTATGGTAACTGGACTGATGCAAGAATTTTCAAAATCGATAGGAGTGAAGAACCTTGGAATTATAATGCTGACGAAGTCTGGGGAGAAGTAAATATGGGGAATCCTCAGACCCTATTCAGATTCATTAATTATACTGTAACTAATTACCCCGCAGAGAAGTATGCATTAATTCTATGGGATCACGGAAGTGGATACTTTGGTGCTTGCCAGGATGAAGACAATGGAAATGATAATCTGGATCTTAGTGAGATAAAAGAAGCATTGGGAGAAGCATACAGTCAATTAGGAATAAAAATAGACTTGTTAGGTTTTGATGCTTGCCTCATGGGAAATATCGAAGTTGCATACGAGTTTCGAGACTATGTAGATGTTATTGTTTTCTCCCAAGAGTATGAGCCTGGTGATGGTTGGCCGTACGACAGTATTTTAAGCTTCTTGACTTCTAATCCAACAGCATCAGTAGAATCTCTCGCAACAACAATAGTCAATGAGTACATAAACTTTTATAGCGATCCTAATTATGACGATCCGTATGCTACTCTCTCGGCGATAAATATTACGTATCTTGTAAAGCATACATTCGCAGCGATAAACAGAGTTGCTGGATACTTGCTAAGATATTACAGTAACTTCAGTTCAGATGTGGAATATGCCCTTAGCGGAGCGGAAACCTCCGTCATCAAAGATTTTAAGTTTCAGAAAGATCTCAAGCATTTCTTTATTCTCCTAAGAAATAGGGTCTCGGATTCTACTCTCATTAGTTTGTTAGATGACGCTATAAGGGAAATTGAGAATTCCGTGATAGCATATGGTCATCTTTCAGGTCATCCGAATGCTTATGGTCTTTCTGCATATATACATAACATATACCGCATAGATAGCTACTTCAACTTTGATAGCTCGTCGCATCATCAGTGGGACGAATTCATCAGAAAGCTTCTTGGGGAGCCCCCCGGGCTGTGGTTCTATGATATTAAGTTCTATGGCCATGATTTCGATGGGAACGGTGCATATGGTTCCAGCCTTAAGATAGAAGTCGATCTCGACTCCTCCACCACCCAGGATGTTTACATCAAAATCTATGGCCATAATGGAACATCCGAATCCCTCGTTGGCGAAACAGCTCTGTTCACAGTGAGTGGAGCATCACCATCTGATGCCCAGAACATAAGCATAACAATATCGTCGAACGCAACATATTCATTCAGATTGGAAATTTGGGATACTAGTGGAATTATAAAAGGATTCTACTACTTCTGCGACGCAAACATAACAGATGTCCCTCTGGAAACGAGGGAACCTGTAGAGGATATTGCTCCTCCAACAATAGAGATCATAAGCCCAGAGAATAATAGTATTATTTATAGCCGTGATCTTACCCTGGAAGTGTCGATAGATGACAACATAGGTATCTCGCATGTGGAGGTATACATAAATGGTAGTCTTGCTGAGAACTATACAATCATACCCACAAAGATATATCTGATGCTTCCAAGCTATGGCATATTTAACATAACTATTGTTGCTGTCGATAAATATTCGAATGTTGCTAAAAAGACATTATTCATCGAGGCGCAAGACATAACACCACCAACAATCAGAATAATCTCGTCCCGGAATAACAGTATAATCTACGAACTATCATTTGTCCTAGAAATTAATGTGTCTGATGATGGAGGGGTCTCATATGTGGAAATATATTTGAATGGTAACTTTGTTGAGAGATTCTCCGAAACGTCGCTGATAGTAACGATAGACCTTCCAAGCTTCGATAAATATGTAATAACTATAATTGCAGAGGACAAGTACTCCAACCGTGCAGAGAAGAATATCGTAATAGAAGCAAAAGACATCGAACCACCAAAAATACAGATAATATCCCCAGAGAACAACAGCGTTATATTAGGTTTCTCAACAACATTAGTCGTAGATATTACAGATAATAGTGAGGTAAACTATGTCGAAGTCTACATCAACGACACTTTAATAGCAAGCTACACAGGAACACCCTCGCAGATAGGCATCAGCTTCTCAGGGGGAGGAACATATGTGATAACGATAGTTGCTGTTGATATCCACGGCAATCTAGGAGAAGCAAGGATCTTGCTCCATGTACAGTTGCAGTCTCCTAAAACACCATTAGCCGAATCATTCAAATTTATGGGGTTCATTATAGTAGCACTACTTATACTGATCGCTATGATAATCGTTGCGAGGAGGAAATAGTTTTTTATTATTTTTGCCAACATTTTTGGTATGTCCACAGTTTCGTTTATGGAAACTTCCAGCTTATAGTAGAGATAGGTATGGAGGCTGAGTTACTCTCAGTACTTAGAAAGAGTATTCCAAGGAAACCAGTTCTGCTGATACTAGAAAGTCTGAGCGATGGATGTAGAGATCTTACTGTAAGAACTATTGGGTTTTTAGTAAGAGAGATCAGTAAGCATCTGCGCGATTTCGCCAATATTGATATTAAAATAGAGTTGCTCAGCAAGCCAAAAATAAAAGACATTTCTGTATTCTACGACAAACTCCTATTAACAATTTTTGTGAACCCAGAGCTTCTGGCCAAAGACCTAATGCTATACTATAGCTGTGTAGGTGTCGACCCTATAGACGCTCTCTTTTACATCTTTATGCATGAATATGGTCATCACCAACTAAATATTATGAGTCTGAACCCAATAACAAATATTGAGAGTAGAGGGTACTATGCCATCTACTGCAAATTTGAAGACTACGTAATCTCAAAATTCCTTAGAGAAGACCAATACCGCAAAATCGAAAGCAGAATTCTTCTATACAACGCCTTAAGATCTTACGAAGCTCTCTCAATAAGCCTAATAGATAATCTCTTTGAATGGCACATAGACTACCTAGCCAGAACAATAATAACGAAATATATGGACAACATAGCGACGGTAGCATTGGCACTAGCGTTAGACTACTTAGAAACTAGGAAAATAGTCAGTGGTATTCCGGAGAGAGTGTCAGATGTCATAAAAACCATAGAAACCTATATGCGGCGAGTATCAGAAGACGAAATTAAGCTGATACCAAAGCTTGCATACAAAGCTTGGTTTGACTGCTACAAAAAACTATGATACAAACATAGCACACTTCAATCCGAGACTAGTAAACCGCAATTAGGACGTCTAGAGGAGTATTTCTGGGAACCAAAACAAATTTCTAATACATTATATTCCCTTCAGTCCGGTACATCCAGCTACAGGAAATTTTGCTTTGTATCTCAAGCTTGAAGAGGAAACAATAGTTGATGTTATACCTGACCCCAGATATATACATAGAGGCTTCGAGAGGCTAATGGAGTGCAGAATATGGTGGCAAAACATAATGATAGGCCCATAAGAACGACAAAAATGCCTGATGGTAGAAGGTTACCCCCGTTTTCGAAAATGCTAAGAGGAGAAGCAATACACATTATTGAGAGCGCTAGGGGTGAATTGATGTTCCATATTGTTAGTACGGGAGACAACAAGCCATACGGAGTAAAAGTTAGAGGCCCAACATTTGACACAATACTGGTTTACCTACCAAAAATTCTGAAAGGGGCATATATAGCTGATATGCCGGTGATCTACTGGAGCCTCGATAACTGTCCTGCTGACCATGATCGCTGGCCTTTCAGAGGAACATATTCGTTACTTCTCTCTCATTAAGGATTTTTTGATGGGTCTTTTTTCGAATGTTTGTATAAATTATATGTTCCTAGGATATAACCTTCGTTATCTTCTTAAGTTCTCTGTTTGAGAGATACGAGCAGAGTAAGCTTAACCCAACAACGATGGCTATAGACATGGCCATAGCATACGTCTCGCTTGCAGAGAATACTGTTCCAGTAGGAAAAATTTTTAATCCAAATATGAAGATAGCTTCTCCATACTCTTCATATCTAGGCAGGACAAGCTTCGTTGAATCCGAATCTAGGTCTATGTTAATACTTTCTGTTCTGTCATCGAATTCCGCATCCGCACTAAAAGCGATGCTCATCAAAGTGGCCTCCGACTGCATCCTAATGTATGTCCAAGAATCTTTCTTTCCTGAGCAATGTCGCCCCACGCTACCCCTAGCGGCTCCATACCGAATAATCAACGCTAACTTAGATTTAGAGCTATGCCACCTCCATCTAGAAAATGTTAGGTTTACAAGAACTTCTTTGGTACCATTAAGGGTTAAACCTCTGACATTCATTTTGCTACTCGATATTAACAAGCGTATATGTAATGGTACCATGCTTCTCTGCTCATAACCCTGTTTTCCAGTAGTCTTCTCGGGTTTGAGGTCTAATAGTAGCAGGGTAGTTCCATTTCTACTAATAATTGAGTAGTTTAGATACCACTGAGTTCGCCGCAAATCAACAATGTTTAGTGCTTCACCAGAATCGTAACGACCATTAAGATTCCTATCCTCAAACTCAACTAAACTCTCAATGACTATCCTAAAAGAAACAAGCCTATCCCGATTATGAGAAATCACAAAAATAGGCTTACGGCTAGAAATTCTTATAGTGATCTCAGAGGTCTCCACAAAACCCCTATCCAAGTCGACATTAAAGAACCTTTGACTAAAAACTGATACCAATCCCAAACCTATTGTTAGAAAACACAGAAAAAAACATAGAATAGGTCTTCTCATACGAGGACCCCCAAATAGCTCAACAAAAAATAGAAAATTAAAGATTATTTTCTACGCTTTAACGCGATGATAATCAATGTAGCAATGACAGCAACTACTACGAGGAGAGGAGTGTAGTCAATTAGCACTGAGAGGATATCCTTCTCCGAACCAACATATATGCTTGGGTCATGTATCAGTGTTCCATTGAAATGCGGATATATCAACCAAGTAACAGCTGTATTCCTAGCAAACATATTAGCTGAACCAACATCGGTCATATTCTCCTGTTGATTATGTCTAATCTTTGCTTCAGTTTGGTATCTAAACTCAGCATAGTATCCAGCATCTTCATCCATCAGTCGTACTCGGCTCATATATCTACTTCTTACCTGATATCTCTCACATTCGCACTGAGGAACGCCCTGCCGCCCTCTGAACATACCTGCAAATATTATTTCGAGAGCCAGTTTTGATTCGCTGTCGGCCCAAGGCCAATTCTCTATGATTATGTCGATTTTAAGTTCTCTTTCTCCTTCTATAGGTATACCCTCGACCTCCACATCGCTACTGTATATATGGTTTACGAAGGTGACATTGACATAGTTCTGAGACATACCTTCGCCAACCCGTGTTACTGGGACTGAAGCGTTGAAAGTTATACGAAGCTCTATGATCCCAGAGCTATTTATAGTTTCTGCATATACGTTCCACTCCACATCATAAAGAAGAGCTTGAGCAACGACCCTATCGATCGTTCCGTTGAACACACCGTTTCCATCAATATCCACAAATTCCACTATTCTATTGAACTTAACTATGTAAACGGCCGTTGTATTCCCACCCGGTATCCAGATATGATACCAGGGTTTGTTATCCTTGAATAATACAAGGATTTCATCGGTCTCAATCATACCTGTTTTTCCATGCCACTTAGGTGGCTTTGAGTATGTTGTGGCTAGCTGAACTATGCTTGGGATAATGAGTAATAATGCTAATGTAACACCCATATACCTTCTCATATGTATCACCGGTAAATTTCTGTTAATGCGTAGAACACTTATATATTTTATGCACAATTTGTTCATCTTCTCGCTTGCTACAAACTGAGACCAAGTTCATCCATCAAACGTTTTATTTTCTGGAGCTCCCGCATAAGCTTGTACCCACTCGGGGTAAGCGTGTAATATTTTCTGTCTCTTTCTTCAATAAGCTCTACATATTCCTCACGCAGGAGCCTATCTAGAATTATCTTCAGCCTATCATGCGGAATGTTGGCCTTCACAACTATTTCTGTTATGGTAGCATACTCTTCTCTATGTATGGTTTCAAGTATACTGAGGAGAATCCCAACACGCGATCTATATCTTCTAGGCAAGATTTTCTCCCGTTCTAATACCGCAAATATATCACGATGATTAGGCTCCTTAGAATAACTGCGAGGAGCAATAAAATCTGGCTCCAGAGCAGGAAACCTAATCCGAGGAGAATACCGTAAATGGTCCCTGCTCCGCCCCAAATGGCTATTCGCCATAGCCTCTTTCTAGCACTCCAAATAGTAGTAACGGCAAATAGTATTCCAACAAGGATAGGCAACGTATATTCAAAAGGCAGAACAACGAATGTGCTGGAACTAGATATGTGGAGGATGAGTACAATGGCCGATAGGATGTAGAGCACACAGATTAAGCACCAGAAAGCTCTGTATTTGGGGAATAGAAGTGATGCGTATCCTTCCTCAAAAATCACTAAGACGTAGCTTGTAAGTATTGAAATCTCAAGAGAAATGCCTCCCAAAAATAGGACCAAAGCTAGTAATATCCATATTTTTCTTGAAACATCAAGTCTAAGTACTAAGAAGAAAACACGAAGCAAAATCCACATACAGAAAATGTCTCCACTAAGCGCCACCATACCCAGGATCAAGTAGATATCTGAACCAAGCATCAGCCCAAGCCACCATCATCATCAAAAGTATCAGAGCCGATCCCACTCATCAAAATTCCATAAAAAACACTAATAAGTCCTCAATGCTCAGACGCTTATCATCAAGTGCTGTGATGATGGTTAAGATTGCTGAGTTGTGATGAATCGAAAGACTAATTTAACCCATAATACAATGATAAAAAATAAGGAATAATCATGATGATTACTTGGCCGTCTGAAAGACCTGATGATGGCTGGGACGTCTGAGGGATGACAGAGATGGCGACTATAACTGGTTAACAGCTTCTCCCCAATTTATGTCTAGACATAACCTTAGAGGTCTAGCCTATTATTCGCTACATTAATTATGAGATTCATTCTTATTCTCAGAATAACTCCCATGGTGAGTGTGAATGCGCTATGATGTTATTGTTGTTGGTGGGGGCCCCGCAGCCCTCGCATTTAGTAGGACTTTTAGAGAACTATACCCCGAAAGAAAGCTTCTTGTCATTAGAAGAACGGAAAAACAGCCTATCCCATGTGCGGTGCCATATATTGTTGGGCGCTTAAAGGGTGTTGACAACAATATATTCAGTGATGATATATATTCCCAGATGGCAATAGACCTCGTGATTGATGAGGTCATTGAGATTGATCGAAAGAGAAAAATCGTAAGAACGAGGAGTGGCAGAGAATTTGGATACAATAAATTAGTTATAGCTACGGGAACATCGCCAACAAGAATCCCCATAGAGGGCATAGACCTCAAAAACGTCGTGTTCGTCTTTAAAGAGTACAAAGCGTTGAAGGAGGTCTACAAGGTTCTATCAAGAGCAGAGAGACTTGTAATTGTTGGTGCTGGCTTTGTTGGATTGGAATTTGCGGACGATTTGGCTGATGGAAGAGAAATACATATAGTTGAGATCCTAAATGAGGCTCTCCCTCTGTCATTCGACAAGGAATTTGGTGCATTGGCTAGAAGAGAATTAGAGATGAAAGGAGTAAGATTTCATCTGCAAAAATCGATTAGAAAGATCGTAGGTAGTGATAAAGTCGAAAAGGTAATACTGAGTGATGGTACGGAGCTGGAGGCCGACGCTGTGCTCATAGCCGTAGGTGTAAAACCAAATTCGGAGCTAGCGGTAAAAGCTGGGTTAAGAGTAGACGAATTAGGACATATCATAGTTGATGACTATATGAGAACAAACGACCCAGATATCCTAGCAATAGGTGACGTAGCACAGAAAAAAGACTTCCTATTCGGCAAACCAATGAAGGCATACTTCTCAACACTTGCCATAACAGAAGGACGCATAGCGGCAATGAATATATACTCTCCTGGGAAAATTAAGGCACCCACAAGAATCTTACCAGTATTCGCAACGAAAATAGGGAGAATAGCTCTTGCGGCAGCAGGTCTCATAGAGAGGGTGGCAAACCGTATGGGAATAGAAGTTATACCAGTAACCGTAGAGGTGATTAATAGGCACCCAGCTAAGCTCCCTAATGCAGAAAAAATTCTTTTCAAAGCATTATTTGAGGAAGAAACGATGAGGATTATTGGTGCTCAGATCGCTGGGCCCGAAACAGTGGTAGAGATCATAAATTCGGTTGCGATAACAATCGAACTAGGTTTGACAGCATACCAAATATTAACATTGCAATACGCGACACAGCCTCTACTCACACCATCACCATCAAATAATCCACTGAGAAGAGCGGCATATGAGGCTATAATGCTGAAGAGAAAGGAGTCATGAAAAGCTGTGAGTAGTAATGGCAAGGAAAGTTCTAATAATACTTTTTTCGTGTATTTTTCGTAGAATCACGGATTAACTAAATGCTGTTTGGTGTATTTAGATGGGTGATAGTACAGAGCATGGGGATCCCTATCTATGGATGGAGAATCTAGATGACCCCCGTGTTAGGGAGTTTATTGAGAGGGAAAATAAACGTTTTAGAGAATTTGTTGGTGTCATGCCAGAAGTAGTAATATCGGGTGTTAGGAAGTACTACTATATGCCCAGTATTTTGGATGGGCAGATAACCGAAAAAGGAATATTTATTCTTAAGCAACAAGGGGATAAATTCATAATCGAGTGCTTAAGCTGGGATGGTACCAAATTTACGCTTCTTGATTCTAAGGACCTTGGCGAAGACATCATAGTTGTTGGTATCGAGGCTTCGGATAGTGGTAGGTTGCTTGCTTATCGCTTTTCAAGAGCAGGGTCTGACATAATAACAATACATATAATCGATACAGATACCAAAGAGAAAATTGATGAGCTTGTTGGGTCGATATGGAACATAGTTTTTCTAGATGAAGAGAAATACTACTACTCAAAGTTCTTTCGGGTAGAGAAAACCCCTGATGGTGTGGACCCACCCGCATCGAGAATATTTCTGCGGGAAGACGGAGAGGATATCATGGTTTTTGGTGAGGGACTACCAACAAATTATTTTGTTGGTTTGATGTCCTCTCTGAATAGGGATAAAGCTATTGTGGTGGTATCCTATGGTTGGTCAGAATCGAAGATATATGGTGGTCCTCTGAGGGATCCATCAAAGTGGAAGCAGATTTTTGGTGTAGAGGGCTATCCCGTAAGCCCCATAGACTTTGTCGAGAGTAAGTATTTTGTCATAGCATATGACAAAGGTGGGATGGGACGAGTAATTGTGGTTCCCGAAAGTGGAGAAGTGAAGGAGCTTATCCCAGAGAGTAGATATCCTCTAAGACGAGCTATTATCGTAGGAGACAGAATCCTTGCTGAGTATCTTGTCGAAGCATCTTCGACTATTAGAATATACGATCTGGATGGTAAACCCCTCAGCGAGATGAAGCCCGAGGTTCCATCTACAATTTCGTTCCTCAGTAGAACAAGGAATAAGGCTCTTCTCCTAAGAGAGACTTTCTGGATACCATTCGAGCTTATCATATATAAGGATAATAAATTCGAAACGTTAGACAGATTTGTTGTTCAGGGAGAGTTTGAGGTATTAGAGGACTATGTAACATCCAAGGATGGTACGAGGATACATTATTTCCTTGTCAAGAAGAAAAACATGAAGCCTAATCGTCTACTGGTATTTGGGTATGGAGGGTTCAGAATAGCTCTAACGCCCAGATTCCTTAAGAGATTCATGAAATTCATTATTGATGGTGGAGGCTTCGTTATGGCGAACCTAAGAGGAGGCTCGGAATATGGCGAGAAGTGGCATAGGGCAGGTATGCGTGAGAACAAACAAAATGTTTTCGATGACTTCATAGCTGTTCTAGAGAAACTTAAGTCGCAGGGATATAAGATCATTGCTCATGGGAGAAGCAATGGTGGTTTGCTGGTATCAGCAATAATAACCCAAAGACCAGATGTTGTCGATGTCGCAGTAATAGGATATCCAGTCATAGATATGCTTAGGTTCCATAAACTGTATATTGGGCGAGCATGGATACCCGAATACGGCAACCCAGAAGACCCCAAGGATAGGGAATTCCTACTTAGATATTCTCCATATCATAATGTGAGGCCAGATCTAAAATACCCACCAACCCTAGTATACACAGGTCTTTATGACGATCGAGTACATCCAGCACACGCATTGAAATTCGTTGCAAAATTAAAGGATGTTAAAGCACCAGTTTTCCTCCGAGTAGAGACAAAGAGTGGACATCTAGGCGCGAATCCAGAGACGCGAATAAGGGAGATAGCAGACATATTAGCATTTATATATACATCCCTACTTAAGAGCACCGAACAATAAAATCAACTTTCTTTTTCCAGAAACAAATCTTAGGCTAAGAGAAATGTTTTTCGAATAGGAAGTCTAAGAGACATCTTATTTTCCCGGAGCAGTTATCTGATTGAGGAAGATTACATGTGTTGGTGTAACCATCACCAATTTCCCGTCTAAGATCCCCACAGTAAGGATATTTTCTTCGCTTACTGGTAGCACGATTTTTCTTTGGTTGTATATGTCTATAATCACTAACCTAGCTGTATTCTCGCCAGTCTCAGCAAATATTACATAGCTTCCGACTACATAGAATCTGGATAGTCCCTCGGTTGGTTCCCTCAAGATTATAGATCCATCTGGTGAATAGACCTGGAGGCCATTAGCTGTGTACACTGCTATCACTTGTGGATCTATCGTTTTTGTTGGAAGAGCTCCCTGTACATGTATTGTAGATCCTATTTGCATAAGTTTTTCATTAAGCATCATTAACCCCCTATTTGTGAGGACTAGCAAGTATTCTCTATGCTTAAATATTATTGATGATGCATCGATAATACCCCTAAGCACGCATCGTGGTTTTTTGCTAAGCTCATAAAGATTATTTTTCGCTGTCAGAATGAAAAGCTTCTCCCATATCCCAATAATCTTCCTTATTGGTGAGGGAAACCTAGATTGTAGTAGATGCTGGGATGTCTTCGGATCTAATGCGTAGACACTATCCCAATAGTAGTAGATTATCGTATTTTTCCAAAGCCTTAGCCCCCCTATTTGGTGGGGAGTTACAAGAATTTTTCCTCTTGGGAAGCCCAGAATTACCCTGCCTGTTCTAGACGCAAAGACTACCATGTTATTTTCGATATCAGCATAATCAGCCACAAAATCCAGTTCTATAGCTTGATAAGGAGGCCTGCCTCTTTCTTTATATGCAATTCTCTTCTCTGGTAGCAATCTACCTGTTGTTTCCTCTATAGCGGCTACAGGATATGTCTTAATCTTTGGTTCTTCTTCGATACGTAGTATTTTTTCATGGATAAGGATTTTCTGTGATGCATACTCATCTATTCTGACATCGTCGTTTGATGGGCGGACATAATTGAGATAGGCTGTGTTATATGCTCTTATGAACATCTCCTCCATCTCCTCCTCCGGTATCACGGATCGGAGTCTTTGGATATCAACGCTTAGTATCTGTCCACTTGGGTTCTCTATCACTGAGCGCCATATCTGGTGCGGAAACATATATAGGTACTTTCCAACTCTGATTAGATGCTTAGCAAAGTCGCTTATAGGGTTTCTTATTCGGATGGATTCTGGTATTTTCTCGGTTTTCGTTCCAGTAAGCCTAGCATAAGCCACCACGTAGAGCTCCCGGAGAAGATCTATGTGTATTGGTCCAACGACATATTTAGATGCTAGGTATATTGCGATTAACAAACTTAGATCCTGGGAAGCTCTATCTGAGTGATACTGAGGGATGCCTCTTATAATCCTAGTAAGTATGGTCTCAACATAGCGTGTTATCCCTTTAGGTATTGTCTCCACATAATCTTTTGTTATTCTTGATATCCCTCTATTCTTAGCTTCGTTGACCAGTAGGTATATGAATATTGGGTAACCCTCACTCTTCTCAACTATCATGCTAAGTACTTCTTCTCCATCTTCCAACTTAATTCCATTTTCGGATAGGTGCTTGATAACAATATTTTCAATTGCTTTGGGCTCGCTGAAGGGTTTGATCTTGATTACGAAGAAAGCATCTTCTAATCCTATTAGACGATGTCTAAGATTATTCCTAACTACATCAATCTCTCCGATACGGGCTGTAGCTAAAATTATTCCTCTTCTTAGTGTTGGGATTTGAGAAATTATCTGTCGATAATTGCCAGTTAGATCGTCAAGCAGGATTACGCCGTCAAAATCTGGCAAGGTATTGCTTCCTATAGGGACATAGCATGTCTTAATTCCCTTTTTTCTTATCTCCCTCCAAATAGCATAGAGTATCGTTGATTTCCCCACGCCAGGATCTCCGACAATAAGAACATTTTTCCCACTAAGGATAGCTCTCAGTGCATCATCAATAGCCCTCCTTCTTGAGTCATCCAGAACTAAGACCCTATCAATATATGCTGGTAATCCTAGATATGATTTCTCACCTATTATGTCGGAAATACTTTCTAATATTCTGCATCCCATGTCACGATCACCTATTCCTCACTCTTTTTATGAAGTCATCATATAGTTTGCTTGCAACTATTTCGAATTCCCCAATAACCTCAAGGATACATGGGCGGGGTATGAAGGCTATATCATGGCCTCTAAGGCTTTCTCTTAGAATATGAGGTATCTCCATCAGACTGCTAATAAAGTTTTTCTTAGGAATAACGTCGATATCCTTGGCCTTATTTATCTCTCTTCCGATTTTTCTAACTTCATGGATTAGCTGAATGAGACATTCATTGTCCAGATCTCTATCATATATAGCGCTGAGTACCGCTAGTAGATATGCAAGGGCGATGAAATGTTTTTTCAGATATCTCTCTATAAGCTTGATCTTACCTAGATTTCTACTCTTCCTAAAAGTTTTGAAGGTGGACTTAAGCTCATCTATAAGCCACAAACAAAGTTTTCTGTGGATATGTGGAATAACATCTATACTCTCTTCAGTAAATCTCTCAACAATCTCTAGAATGAACTTCGTTATGGTTATGGGAGACCGCCTAAACCCAAAGACCTTTTCGACATCATCTGGAGAAGGCTCTGTGGATAGATAGGATTTAAGAGCGTTTAGAAGTTCTATACCTCTATAACTAATACATGTTGATAATATCTCCATGGCCCTATCATCGAGTTCGAGCATTTTGAGAATCCGATAATTATTGGAGAGGTATGTCAGCGCGTCTCCACACTGTCTCCGATTACTGATTAAGTTGCTTAAAGCTCTGAGTATCTGATTATTTATATGTCTAAGCTCAACATCGAATCTCCCCAGTTTCTTCTCGAGTATGGCATTTACTTTCTCCACAATGCGTATCTTCTCTTGCATCCGTATTTTCGTAGAAGCAAGCAGTTTAGATGTGAGTTCCACCATATTTTCAAAGTCTCTTAACTCCGCCAATACCATTATTACTCCGTATGGTTCCATCTCAGCAATATCTTCTAGAATGGATTTTTGGTAGATCTCATCTAAGAATTTTTCCTTTCTTTTTGGATCCATTTTCCCAATCTTACTTATAGCGCCGCTGACACAGTTACTTAAACCAAATATAGCTGATTGGGAGAGAATATTAAGGATGACATCATCTCTTTCTAAGAGTTCTATGGCTTTGGAGCATAGCTTCGATTTATCGAGATACATGATTATGTCGGTAATCGTAGATGGGTAGCACTCTAGGAGAATCTTTTCTAGGAATGTACCGTCTCCTTCCCGTATCATCATCTCCACAGCCCTCAATATGAACTTCTTAGCGAAGTCGAAGGGAGATAGATACACAAATATGTCTAGGCTATTAGCAGTGATTTTAGGACTGCTTGTTATTTCCCTAAGAATCTTCTCTATGAAACTAAAATTCTTCTCCCTCATTTCCCTCTCTATAAGCCTCCGCGTTACAACGGGGTTTCTCAGCGCTAATCTCAGCATTAGGTTTTCAATGCGGTTTCTGAGGTTGCCGTAATCGTTTTTGATGCTATGTAGAATGCTTATTATCTCATCGCCAAAGGTATCTATGTTCGCCGATATGTATGCCAGACAAGACCTCAGAATATCTTGGAATTCAGGTTTTGCTCTGGATAGAAACTGGAGTGCATGTATAACGCTATCCCTATTTATGGATCCCTCCCTTATCCTCAGTGCTGAGATAAGATTCTCCGCTAACTGGACATCTAGTACTATCTGAGCTGAACGTATAGCTTCTAGCTCACTATCCTTAGCTTTGCTCAGCATATCGGCGATTTCTAGAAATAGCTTCATAGCTCTTTTGGAGCCCTCCAAAACCCTCAACTTGTACCCTTCTAACTGTAGCTTTAATACGGGCTCCTGCATCTTGTTATCCTCGGGGTAGGTAAGAATTACCTCAGCTGTCCTATCAAGTATTATCCGCGTCGGAATTACTATGGTTTCCTCTAATGCTTTTCTATATAGGAAGTCTAGTAATGCCTTGGCATCAAACAAACTTGGGCAAGAAATACTTATTGTCTCTCGAAAAACCGTCAGTATTAATAAGGCAGATAGCACACTGCGTAATTCTATCTTCTCTGAGAGTGTCTCTATTTCTATGGTTTTTTCTTTCATATGAAACTCATCAACTACGAGAGGCTCTGTAAGTATTGGGAGCTCGACTCCTATCTCGGGTGGAGGCTTCGATTCTGGCCCTTTAAGATAGTCTATTATTGCTAGTGGCGAAACTTTCTGTATGGAGTTCCTATCCATTAGGACTATATGAAGCATATATGCGCCCTCATGCCCAAAATAGTCTTTACCTGCATATGATGTTTGTGAGATCACAATGTATTCGTCCATCGGAAAGATTTTTATAATTTTTGTTTTGGGTTCAATCTGGCGATGCGGCTCAGCATACATAACAATCCTTTTTACGAAGTCATAACGAAGATTCTTTGACTGGTATACTATTTGGTAGCCTACCATCTGAGGAGACTTTACATGAGCAACTAGGATCTCATAGAGCTCCAAGGATCACCACCTAATTTCAAGGCAGTATGCTAAGGGAAGGAGGATTCTCCATGGTCTAAGCACGCCGTCCTCAAGTATGGGTCTTTCCCCAGCAGCCCTACCAAATGCTGAATAGTAGAATACTGGTGCAATCTTTTTTATGTTCATAGTAGCATCTAAACTATCTATATGCCTTAGTTCTCTCCAATAGGTAAAGAATCTGGTTAAGACATCATAGGTTCTTGGAAACAACCTTTTAAATTCTAAGAAGGCCACAGCATTCAGCCATAAATCATTCCTATCATACCAATTAATATGCTCAGTTTCTGACTTGGAGAACGCAATGGTCACAGGAACATTTACTATAAACCTAGCCCCCCTAATAATCATTGGGGTCTTTATTCTTACACCATACCTTATATGTTTAAGTAGCACATAGAGTAGTAAGGATGAGAATACACGGTCCTGAAGCTCAGTATCCCCTCGCCTATCAACAATCAATAAGTAGCCTCTATAGAATGCTTTACTTAGCTCATTAACAAATTCGCTTAGAAGATATCTGGAAAGCTCCTCTGTTATCCCATCAAAGATATCCATAATCGTTCTAAGTAGTGTGCTCAGAGACATAGATCTTGTTTGTTCTCCCAACAATAGGTGCTCAAGAAGGCTTGGCTCCCTAACCTTTATCGTATCTATGTATTTGGATATGTGGTTGGATGCTAAAACATAGTTTTCCCCCGAAGTATCAGCTATCCTCAGTAAGAACTTTTTACGGCCGTAGACAATCTTCATAGTCATAGCCGATAAAAGTGAGGGCTCTGTCCTCCTAGGAGTAGCACCGCTTAGAATTCTTTCCAATTTATCTCTGAGATATATTTCTAGGTTAGTATCGGAGCCCGTCAAATCCACTCTAAGCTTTCTCTTTAGCAGACGATTCGATGATAGATCGCTGGGAATAATTTTGTGAAAGTAGAGACCACTCAGTAAACCATAAGTAACAGCCATAAACGTTGTCTTACCAGAGTTCGGCACACCAAAGATTCCTATAATCTCCGAGCTCATACTTATTCAACTCTTAGTCCACGTACACTGCCCCATAGCTCCAGCATGAAGCCGCCCAGTATGGTAATATAGTCTAGGATTTCCAGTGCTGGAAACAGAATTTTTAGAGTTAAACCACACCAGAAAAATAGTAACCCGACATATAGATAGAATTTTGAGGGATTGATCATAGATATTCCCAGCTTCTCCGCGACCTGGCTGAAGGGAAAGGTAACCAAACTTATAAGTATCCAGAGAATTATGAGATCTTTCCCATATGCCCCGATGTACTTCCAAACAGCAATAAGTAGGATAATGTTAATCCCCATTAGGACAAAAAGAAGAATATCCATAGAGGCTCTCATTCTAATCGAGCTAGCAGACGCCAGAAATATTCCCCAAGAAACCATAGTGACAATGAAACCAAACAACAAACCAAAGAGAAATTCCATTCCAACAAAACTACCGTAGAGATAAGCTAGTATTCCATAAAGACCAGAGACAATAGCAATCTCCAAATGCAGAAGTGGATCGGCATATGGAGAGGACATAATGACCATCCCAAAATCTATATATTTTTCCTATATCCGTTTTTATTTATCTACTTTTATTTACTAGGCATAGAGAGCCGATCATATGATGATTCATCCACTATCATCGGAGTGACAATCTCGATTCTAAATCCCTATTCTTTGTCTCCCTATATCCCCAATCATATTTCTGATAAGTGGGTTTATCCTGCCTCGCACTCGTTGATATAACCCCTCACTTATGCTCTCAACAAGCTCCTTAGCTATTTTTGTTCGGTTATGCACAAGTATTAGTGGTTCGGGGTATCCTAATGGACTAATATTCCTCAGCATTGAGATTATTGTATCAACATCATTATCGCTAACTATGCTTTTGGGTGCGGTAATCTGTATGGAGTAGTCAAGGTACTTTGGATACGCTGTTATATATTCTCCATAGACATCATAGATTCCGTCTACTAGTTCCCTAGGGACAAAATATACGTCCTTACCTCCAATCCTTGTCATTAACCATTTCTTAGTTATAGCAGGTATGTCAGCGATCTCATTTAGGATTATGTATTTGTCCTTATCCAGCACAATATCCATTATTGTTATATCGTTGAGGAGACTAAAAGCACCAAAATTCTTAGATAGAATCCTGCTCTCAGAATCCTTACTTATCCAAGCCAACAAAATCTCATTCTCCCTACAAGTTTCTATAAGATCGCGTAATCCTAGGAGAGCATATGATTGTTCCAGAGACATCACAATAAAGTTGATAAGAGATATTCTGGCTTTTGGTGCTACGAGATCTAGAATTCCAGAGGAGAGCATGTCTATGTAAGTATAGTAGTCTTCAAAGAATTTTTTTGCTCTATTCAAAGGTTTTTCTCTAGCTAAGTTTTTCATGATTTCTTTCATACCGACTTCGATTTTCCTCAAGATGTCTGCAAGCTCATTCCTATTGGCTGAGTATATGTCGGAAAGATCTTTATATACTTGATTTAAAATCCTGCCAGAATCCAACAATGTTGAGGCATAGGAACCGTCCATCATAACTAGAGTTCGCTCATCATCCTTACGTATCTCGGAGAGCGTAACCTCGTATTCTAGGCTCCTCATAAGAGTATTCGCTCTACTAACCGAGGCGAACTTTGGGATCGCTATGAAGAGGAAGTTCGATGGGTCAATCTCACTGTAGCTAGTCACATCATATTTAGCCCCATCAAACCTAAACGTTACGCTTATCGCAGAGAAGAGGACTATTGTCGAGCCTCTCCTCTCGCATATAACATTGCTACCATCAGTAGCCACTCCTATATATGGCTCATTATTTGATCTGATACACCTAATTTTCGGCGCTAAACTTGCTCCGACGGATCGGACCATTTTATCTGTGGCATCTATTAGGGGCTTAGGGAGTTGCTTTATAAGTTCAAGTATGTCCAAATAGAAACACCCTAACCAAGAAACTCACTTAGAGTTGCTAATCCTTCTTGCTCACTTCGCTGGGATCTTCTTCGCTTAGATCTTGTCCGTCTTGATGAACTTCGATCTGCTTGTGCCTCTAAGATTTCCTCTGAAAGAACCCTTGAAAGTATCTGATCTACCACCTCAGAGCTTATCTCTCTACTCCACTCACTTCTAAAATCGACATCCTTTCCTCCGAGCCCCATCCTTCTCCCAAACTCCTTCTCAAACGCCCATCCAAAATAATCTACTTGAACGACACAAGGTATGGGAACCGCTGGCCCAGAGATTATGGCTTCGCCTTTCCCCAGACCTGATAGTGAAGAAGATACCATTGTTGAGACGTCCTCCAGTGACCTCATAATATGGTTCTGGTCCTGAGGATTTACTGTTCTAAGAGCAATTAGAGTACCACATTGAGCCAGGACAGTCTGGGAGAGCTCCCTAGGTCTTTGACTTATTAGTATCAATCCCAAGCCGAATTTTCTTCCCTCCTTAGCGATTTTCTCTATTATAGGTCTAGCAGCAGTGTTGTAACGCTCGGGAGCATATACATGTGCCTCCTCAACAGCAACTATGCTAGCGACAGGTCTGCCTCCAAGCTTTGACTCAACTGCAAGCCTAAACATTGTTCTTAGAAGCATAGAGACTACAGCGTTTTGGACCTCAGAAGATAGACCACCAAGAGATATTATCTTAAGTCCATCCCTAATAATCGGTCTTGTCACATAACTCATAACTCTCCTCATCTTCTCTTTCAAATCTCCTATAGACTCGTCCTCCATTATTTCCAGAGATTTTTCGGGTCTAAATATGAAGCTATACTCCTCGAGGCTTATAGCATCCTCAAACTTTTCGATAAGATCATCATTGTTAGACTCCTCAATATAGCTTCGAAGGGTGTCTAAATCAAAGTATATCGGCGCATTAAGATTATTCCCCTTAACCCCCCGCAGGGCTTCTCGAAATACCCTCCTCTGCCTAGTAGCTCGAGGGTCGAGATTCAGTATGCTATACCACTCCTCCAATGTTAATAACCAGTAGGGAACCTCTAGGTTTTCAGCTGGAATATCCTCATTCCGCAAAAACTCCTTGAATTTCCCTATGGGGGCATAAACAATGGTTCTATCAGCAATAGGTGAGTTTCTTCCTCCAAGCTGCACATATTCTGAGTGTGTATCTATCAGGAGGATACGTGGGTGCTGGAAATTCTTTAGCATTCTCACAAGCATAACTCCGAGCGTATTTGACTTACCATAACCAGTCATTGCTAGTATTGCAGCATGTTTGGTGGCAAGTTCATTCAAGTTGAGTCTGACCTCAACATCTCTCATTGTGGTGAGAACACCGACTCTTATGTCACCAGCACTAAATATCTTCTTGAGATCATTACCATTCATCAGATAGACAGTATCCCCAGGACTCGGTACAACGTCTATTCTCCTCTCAACTCCGATTTCTCCATCTCTCCTAACTATTGTTCCTAGAAGAGAAACTATAATTTCGTTTCTAGTAAGAGCAATATCAGAGTAGCTCTCAACAACACTAATCCTACCACTCGACGCCCGATAGAGCTCATCATACAGATTCACATTAGAAACTATCCCCAGTAACTCCCTATTCTTCTTAGTCTCAATACGCACATATGTACCCCTAGTACCCATAAGTGGCAAAACATCATCGCTCACAGCAACAGAGACTAAGTCGCCAAAAACCCTAACAACCTTACCCCTAGCGCCTCTGGACAAAAAGCTCACCCAACTACTCAAAGAAAATCACTACTAATTAGCATATATTTAATGTATACCCCGCCTACTCGAAAAAGACTAAAGTAAAAGTAAAACATAGCAGGTTCTTCCTAGCGTACATAAGAATTTTTTATGACAAGAGGCCTCTTTCTCATATGCCTTTTCTCACTCCTAAGGAGCGTTGGACTCCATACCATCATACCAATTTGGGTTTTCTTTTAATGATGTTATCATAGTTAGTAGCTATTGTTGCTACTCGAAGCGTCTTTCTGTCGGCGTTCTATCAAAATCTTTGTCATTACTATATATTCCCTCGCATCCATTCTCAATGGCAACCGCTAGGTGTATAGCATCCTCAAAATCAATTCCATATTTTTGAGATAGGTTAAGAGCCTTTTCGAAGTGTACCAGTTTTAGTGGTACTATTTTCAGAAATGGTATTCTGCGAATCTTCTCCACCAATAATCTTGGATCGTAGTTTTCGGTGGTCTCTTTCAGTAATATATGAAGCAACCACATCGTTAGTGTGCTTGTGACCGCTTTTTCACCCGTCTCTATACGTCTAATAATTCTGGTAGCTACATCTCCAAATTCTTTATGATCAGTTAACCAATAGAAGAAGACGTTCACATCTACATACATCATTCTAGTTTTCTCCTCAGCTCCTTTATACTTATTGCTGAAATAAGTGAGTTAACATCCTTAATATCCTTATACTCTCTCCTTAATCTAAAAACGCCTCGCATTTCCTCCGAAATTAGCTTTTTTGGACGTATGATTATTTGTCCTTGCTCTACAATGATCTCCACGACAGAATTGGTTTTTATGCCTGCTTTTTCCCTAATACTTTTCTTCAAATAAATTCGTCCTTGAGAGTCCACTACGGTCACATCGAAACTCATAAATTCCACCGAAGAACAAAAATTCTTTGGAAAAATATAAATTTACCAAAAATATGAAATTGGAAAAATAAGTTATTTGGAGCTGATGAATATAAACTAAATTTTATTTATGATATTTCTTAGGCAGCTCTTCTAAACTACTATGTTCAGTGTAACAAAGATTTTTTGTACAGCTTTAAAAACTCTGTGTAATATGCTTCGATCTCTCCATATTTTTATTTCTTCAAGCTTAATGCCTAAAAGCTCGGCTAGATCTAGTGCCGCGTTTACGGTACCAGATACAGTCCATAGTATGCTATTAGATATTGTTCCTTTTCTTCTTAGAGATGGTTTTCCAAATAGTACTAGTTGGCATAGTGTCCCGAGAATCCGCGTATAGCTCCAATCCGTGTGGTTTATCTGTTCTGGTTGGTAGCCATAGAATATTCTGTTTATCTGGGCTTTTCTCCGCGGAAACACAAATTCTAGTACTGGCGCCGCCATGAGGAGAGCTAAGTCACGCCATATTTTCTCCCCCGTGGCTAGATGGAGTCTAAGTATATCTGGAGCAATTATCAGTCCATATGGATCCAGATGTTGGTTCTCAACGGAGACTATTGTCCACCCCTTAGTTCTGAAGCCGATACTCCCTAGGAAGGTATTTTCTCCGAATGGAACATCCCAAAGCATGACCCATGTGGCTAAGAAATATGCGGCTCTTCTTGCTATCTCCATATATTTTTCCTTCTTCGTTGTTTCGTAGAGCAGAAGAGTTGCTTTGAGAATTGCGTGTGCTCCCTCCTTATCTATGGTGTCGGAGTCGAGGGTGTCTCCATAATAAATATCCTTCTCCACGAATTTCTTAGCATAATAATCCATTGCTCTTTCAGCAGACTCTAGGAATATTTTATTCCTAGTAAGCTCATATAGTTTTGCCATAACCCATACAATGTACACACCATTTGTTCCATACTCTATGACACGCTCCTCATCCCACCAGCATCCATAGCCCCCACCTGGAAGCTGATTTTTGGCAAAGAATAACGCCACCCTTAGCGGTACCAGTAGCCAGTGTTTCTTTTCCTCCCCATTTCTCCTTACGTACTCGTAGAGTCTAAGCATGGAATACAATGTTTCTCCTAGAATCCTAGTGTTGATGGATTTTCTATGCAGAAGCGCAAAACCATATCTTTTCCAAGTCGAGATGAAATAATCGGTATATAGGAGACCGCACTTCTTAAGCCCGTAGCAGTGAGCATCAGCTACACTGAACGCTATCCTCTTTAGGGAATTATCTCCAGATATGAGATACACCCTATACAATGCCAATGCTAGATCCATACTTCTACCAACGAAACCACCAGAGACCGAGGAACTACTAATAGGTGTTCCACATAGAACAAACTGAACAAAACCGCATCTGGAAACAAACTCGCAATAGTGAATATTAAGAGCGTATGATATTCTACTCTCGATGTATCTTCTGATATTCACATGATCGATTTCTCTGTGTCCTCCAAGGATTTCTAGAGCTCTCCTAACAGCTAGGTAGTAACCCCTCCTATAACCCCTGTCCCTATACCTCCCATGGACTATGTAGAAATTTCTCTCATATTCTTTGGCTTCAGAGAAATATCTTCTTTCTCCGCTCACGAATTTATTCTTCCCAACGTATCTATATGGTGTCTCCATCCAAGGTATACGTATAATTATTCTATTTCTCATAATACCCACAGCCGATAATTCCTCCTCACTCTTAGCAGGCTCAGCAAAGATCATTAGAACCTCATCCTCACTCTCAACAATTCCAGCAGAAGGTATGCTACAGCGATCCTCTCTAAAAAACCATGGCTCATCCAATGAGGGCCTAGGAAACTTTCCTCTGCCAACATGATTACCACAATAAACAATGCCTGGTACCATCCAATATGATGGTTCGAAGTCATATTCTACGATAAAGAAGAATTCATTGTTAGGTTGCCAGATACGCCTAACCATGAGGATATCCTCACCTACTCTATGGATATGATCTGTTGCTGACCCATCACGTATTATTCTGAATCCCATACGAAGCACCACTAATGTCCTCAGATTACCAAGTAGCATAATTGGCTAAATTCCTGTAATTATCCCAGCAATATATTTGTTTTTCCCAAATTTTCTTTTGGGGAGCTAAAATGAGGATTCCAGAGATAAGAGAATATGTCATAGAAAAACTAGATAGAATATTCAAGCCTAGGAGTGTTGCGGTTATAGGAGCTAGTAGAAAACCAGGCAAAATCGGACACCAAGTTGTAAAAAATCTGATTGAAGGCGGATTTAAAGGCAAAATATACCCAGTGAACCCGAACGCCAACGAGATTCTAGGACTTAAATGCTATCCAAGCGTTAAGGATATTGAGGATGATGTAGATCTGGCCATAATCGTTGTCCCAGCAAAGTTCGTTGAATCAGTAATAAAGGATTGCGCAGAGAAAGGTGTTGGCGGAGTCGTAATAATATCCTCTGGGTTCAGCGAGGTTGGGAATGTAGACGGCGAAAACAGAATCGTAGAAATAGCAAGGAAAGCGAAGATACCAATAATAGGACCAAATGTTGTTGGAATACTCAGCAATACGAGTAAGCTTAACGCTAGCTTCGCCCCAAAACTGCCCTACCCAGGAAACATAACTTTGATCTCCCAGAGCGGGGCATTGGTCATTGGGCTTATAGGCTGGACCTGGATGCATAGAGTGGGTCTCTCGAAGATTGTTAGTATTGGGAATAAAGCTGATGTCGATTTTTCAGAACTGATAATATACTTCGGTGAGAGAGACCCCGAGACAAAATGTATATCAATATACATGGAGGGTACAGATGCAGGAAGAGAACTATTCGAAGCCATAAAGAGAGTTTCACCAAAGAAACCAATAGTGATACTGAAAGCTGGCTTCTCAGAAAGAGGCGAACTAGCAGTAGCATCCCACACAGGATCCATGGCTGGTGCCGCAAAGATATATGCAGCTGCTTTCAAGCAGGCAGGAGCAATAATGGCTGAAAACCTAGTCGAGCTCTACGACAAATCCCTCGCTCTAAGCCTACAACCCATACCAAAGAACGATTTTATAGTGGTAATAACAAATGGAGGAGGAGCCGGCGTACTAGCAACAGATGCCGCTGAAAAATATGGCTTCCCACTAAGAGACCCCCCTGAAGATCTGAAAGAAGCCTTCAAGAAGTACATGCCGGAGTTCGGATCACCAAAAAATCCAATAGACCTGACGGGAATGGCTACGGAGAAAGAATATTATGGAGCTACTGTCGAAGCCCTGAAACACCCATCAGTTGGCGGTGTGGTTGTACTCTACTGCCACACAGCAATAACAAGACCCATGGATATAGCAGAAAAAATCTATGAAGCAAGCAAGATCGCCAGAGAAGAAAACAAACCACTAATAGTATGTTTCATCGGAGGAGAAGAAGTCGAAGAAGCAAGCAATTGGCTTAAAGAGAGGGGAATACCAACATACCCAAACCCATACAGAACAATGAACGCCATGAGCGCACTCGTAGAATACTCCAGATACCTAAAGAAACTAGGAAAAACCTCTCCCTAGCATCTCTCGATAGTAGAGATGTAGATAATGATAGCTACCTTGAAATTGTACAACTTTGTGAAAGTCTGTCAATCCCCATGTACATAGTTTAAATGAGCCCCTACGCTCGTATCATATATACTGAACCTCCCCTTATACCCGAAAACATTTGACCTATTTCGTATCATTGATTGTCATGCTGGTTATTCCGGTATGTTCTTAGAAGAATTAAGAAATCTCATTAGCATTCAGTATATTTTATGGATGATGAGATCTACCACTACTGATCTGTGATGACCACGCCCTATGCTGACACGACTTATGTTGTTTCCCTATATCTTTCTAGGTAGGTAGTCTCGATTGGGTTGTGATATGTTAATTAGAAAAACAATATAGTCCTCCTATTTATAGCCTAATTTTGTTAAGTAAGAACAGTATGCAGATTTTTGTTATACTTCGAAACTTTTAGACATTATACATTTGCTGATAATTTCAATGCGACTTAAGGGGAGCGTCCAGAATGCAGGCAACGTTTACGTTTATCGTTCTGGATGAAGGTGGTACTCCTCTGCTGAGCGTCCCGTCTATGGACTCCGAGAAGCTAAACATAATAACGGCGTTTATATTTGCTATAGAGGGACTATCAAAGATTCTTGATAAGGAAAGTGAGTCGTATGTCTTCTATACAAGTAACCATCTTACTGCCTATATGAAGCACCAAAAACTAATCTTTGTGCTAATAACCTCTAGGGATATTGGGGAGAAAACGGCACTTGACATGTTGAAGGATCTGGCTAGTATCTTCATAGATAGGTATGGGGAGGATCCCGATGAGATACGGGGAGCGATTATGATGAGTAGAATCGATGTTGAGAAGTTCGAAGAGCAAGTGATAAACATTGCTGGGAAATATGTGAATAATGTCAGAGCTATGGAGGGAGTAAACTACTTCGAAGAGATGCTTCAGGAGCTTCAAAGGCGTGGTCTTCTCGGCGAAAAGCTAAGCAAGCTGGTGATCCTAGCGAACGTGCCAATACTGAGAGATAAAAAAGCGCTAGACAAGGAGAAAGATGATACTAGAAGAAAAATACTAGTCCTATGCGATGGTTCACGTACAATTGATGAGATAACGAAGCTTGTTGGGATGCCCAAAATAATGGTTATGAAAATCCTCACCGAGCTTCAGAAAAAGGGAATCGTTGAGATAAAAACGAAGTATCTATTCAGCAAGATATCGAAGTAGGTGATTCCGGAATGAGTAGCTGGGCTAGAATAAAAGGAGAGTTCCTCTGGAGAATAACTGTTGAGAAAGTGAGTGCCTCAGCATACGCATCCCTCCTAATAGCATTTGTCACACATCTCTTGGAGGAGGGAAGAACACCTGAGGAGATAAACGCCATACTTAAAAAGTCGGGGTATGTTGTAGCCGAAAGGTTGATCATGGAATATATGGACAAACAGCCATTTCCAAGCAATATCAAGGAGTTCATCAGAGCTGCAAACCTATGGATGAAAATGTTTACTGGGAAAGACTTTGATAAGATAGTTGTGGATGTCCAGGATGAAGGTAAGAAGGTTCTTGTCTACATGTCTATCAAGGATAACCCCCTTACAAAGAGTATTGAGGCACCGAACCCAAATCTGAGATTAGATAGCATGTTGGCTGGCATCTTTGAGGCAGCTGCTAGGATGGGTATTGATTATATGGAAGAAACAAAGTTGGGTACAAAGAAAATATCATGTGAGGAGATTAAATGTGTGAGTGCGGGCGACGATGTATGTGAATTCATATTGGAATTCGAACTAGAGGAAGAAGGCGCCAAGAAGATCACAGAAAAACTAAAGATCGGAAAAAATGTAATCAGATAACACATAACCGAGATCTAATACACAACAAGTGGTTTTTCTTGGGATTTCTTCTCCTTTTCTCTCTCAACTAGGAACCCAAATATGTATATTTCTCTTAGTGGGGGTATCGCTTTTCTTAGGAACAAGTATACTAGGGTTATTCCTCCAGCGAACAGTAATCTCTCAACAATAACGTAGGGTATAGCGACGTTCCAGAATGTTGCTGGGATATTATATGCGTATAGGAACATAATCGAGCCTACAGAATGATCGACAAATGTGGATGCTAATGCATATAGATATATCATTGGGATATCATGTATCCTATGGTTGATGAGCCGGGATATCAGAACTATGATTATTGGCACAGTCCAATAAAGCGAAAAGTACCAAACCTCTCTCCCAATAGGATGCGAAATAAACAGAACTATGCATGTTAGCGGTATCAGTATTAGGTACCTCTGGGAACTCTCCGACTTCCTAGTTAATCGACCAAAGTAATAGCTCGCAAAGAATATTGGCATATACATTAACAAACTAACTATGTTTCTAGCTTTTGAAATCCCAGCCAGTATCTGAACGGTCCTAGCACCAAAAATAGCTAATATTGTTAGAGGTGTCGATAGAAAAGCGTTGACAACAGGCCCAAAAATTGCGAGGAGCGAGAAGTTTATATCCAAACCGAAAATCTTATGAAGTTTTATCTTAGAGCTCACAATAATGCCGAATAGGAAGAACAGAGTTAAGAATGCCCTCTGAAGAGAAGCTTTGTTTATCCTAACCATATCTATCCCAAGCACACAGCTATAAACCTAACTATACTCCCAGAAAAAAGTTTAATATCGATGCGTACTACTAGCTCTCAGCAAGAAGACGTAGATACCCTCAGACTTCACCGCGTAGTATCTTCTCCAGTATCTCAACGAAGTAATCAATCTCATCTTTCGTGTTGTACAGGTAGAACCCAGCCCTCACAGTCCCATTCTTTAGTCCCAGTCTCAGGTGGAGAGGCTGAGCGCAGTGAAAACCGCTTCTAACGGCGATCCCATACGCATCAAGGTATATTGCAACAGCATGAGGATCGAGCCCAGATAGGTTGAACGGAATTATCCCAACTCTATACTCAGGTTTGGGACCATATGTTTCAACACTCTCCCCAAGCTCCCTCATTCTTCTCAAAGCATATTCAGTCAGCTCCCTTTCATGCCTCATTATGTTTTCCATGCCGACTTTCTGTAGGTATCTAATTGCTTCTGCAAGACCTATCCCACCAGCTATGTTGGGTGTCCCAGCCTCAAATTTCCATGGTAATTCAGCCCAGCCAATTTTGTGTTTTCCAGATAAATCAAGCTCAACACTGCTTATCATACCGCCTCCAAGCATAAATGGCTCCATTTCGCTTAGAAGTTCTTCTCGGCCATACAAAACTCCTATTCCCGTGGGCCCAAGCATCTTATGTCCCGAAAAAGCTAGGAAATCGCAGTCTATGTCCCTGACATTTACTGGCATGTGCGGTACTGACTGCGCGCCATCTACGACGACAATGGCGTTGTTTTCATGTGCTAGTTTAGATATTCTGCGTACATCATTTATTGTGCCGAGAACGTTTGATGCTTGAGCTATAGCAACTATCTTTGTTTTCTCATCGATTTCTTTGGCTAACATCTCATAGTTCAGGAGATAGTTATCTGTTATATCGATAACCGTTATCTTAGCCCCTTTAAGCTCAGCTAGTCTTATCCATGGCAACATATTGGAGTGATGCTCCATTATTGTGATTATTATTTTGTCTCCTCTCCCAACATTTTTCATGCCGTATGAGAAAGCAACAAGGTTAAGTGCCTCGGTCGTATTGCGTACAAACACAATCTCCCTATAGCTTTTCGCCCCAATGAACTTTGCTGCTACCTCATGTGCCTCCTCATATAGCTCCGATGCCTCCTGACTAAGTCTATGCAGACCTCTATGAACATTAGCATTATACATACTGTAGAACTGTCTAATTGCCTCTATTACTTGGATCGGTCGTTGGCTGGTAGCAACATTGTCAAAATATATTATCTTCTTTCCCTCCTCAAGCTCTCTACGAAATATTGGGAAGTCCTCCCGAATCCTATTAACATCCATCATTATCACCTAAGCACATAATCCCAATACTTATCCCACTTCTCCCTAATAATATCCCTTATAATAAGAGCTCTCCTGCGAAGCTCTTCGTTCGATGCTATGTCCTCAAGGAGACCTACCCTAGCCACCGAACTCCTAGCAAGGATCCAATGCAGAAAAACATTTTCTGGATAGAATCTCTCGAATTCTTCTATGCTTAGCTTCCTTCCATAGACCCACTTCAGCTCCATGATGAAGGAGAAGGCAATATACCTAATAAGTTTATCCTCTATAGACGCAAATATTTTTGTATCATTCTCCGTGACATAGCTTCTAAGCTTATCAAAATCAAAATTCTGATACCTAAGTCTAAGCTTTTCAATAAGCGGGGGATACTCGAGAAGTATCGCTATGCTCCGCCTCAAATACACAGAGAGTGCTATAAACAGATTATCCAGAGCTTCTCTGGTAATATCCTCTATGGCTTTCTCCAGATCGAAAGTCTTTGTTGGCCATTCCGATGTTTCTATATATTTCTCTATTGCCTCAAAATCTACTGGTCCGTAGTCAACTATGTTGTTTCTGATGACTGGAACTGAGACGAAGCCTCTTCCGATTATGGGAAAGGAATTTTTCTTGGCGTCAATAAGTCTTACCTTATTAGCTATATCTCTCTTTCTCAGCGAATCGAGAAGTTTCCTACTTGTAGGGCAGGTCTCATGGTAATATATCTCCATATGGATCACCTATTCTGGCTTCCATGAGCTTATCCTCCGAAGCCTTTCTATAGCAGGAGGAATATTTTTGAGGGCATACTTAATGTCCTGATCAGTATGATACCTAGATACCTTAAATAAGATGCTTCCATGGGCCTCCTCATGTTTCCTTCCAATAGCCAGAAGCACATGGCTAGGCTCTAGATATCTGCTTGTGCATGCAGAGCCGCTCGAAACATAAATCCCACGCATACTTAGCTCAACAGTTATTGCTTCTCCCTCAACATAGAGAAAGCTTACATTGAGATTGTCCGCAACTCTTTTCTCGCCTCTCGGACCATTAAGTAGTGTGTGTGGCACTGTGCTAAGGATTCCCTCCATAAGCCTATCTCTCAGCCTCCTGATATGTGCTATGTGATCATCAAAATGTTCAAATGCGAGTTCTATCGCCTTTTTAAATCCAGCAATAAGTGGTATATTCTCAACACCAGGCCAGAGTTTCTCAGCACTCAGCTGACCATATATTATCGGTTTCAGCTTTATTCCTTTTCTTACATATAGTGCACCTACACCTCTTGGCCCATGGATTTTATGGCCGCTAATTGTTAGCATATCGACTCCTAGTTCATCAACATTTATTCTTAGGCGGCCATATGCGTCTGCAGCATCGGTATGAAAAACAATATCTGGGTTTGCATCCCTTGCTACTTCGACAAGCTCCCGAATATTCTGAATAGTTCCAATCTCATGGTTCACCATCTGAATAGAAACAAAGGCTGTTTCCCTATCTAGATAAGTCGCAAAGATCTCTGGGTCGATGAATCCTTCTTCATCAATAGGAACAAATAGGGTCTTCGCACCGAAATCCTCTCCCAAACTCTTAACTGTGAAGAGAACACTACCATGCTCGATCAGAGACGTAACAATCTTCTTCCCCCGGATATTATTGGCTAATGCGAAGCCCCTAATAGCCAAATTGTTAGCCTCAGTACCACTATGCGTAAATACTATCTCCTCGGGATCCGCTCCGATAGTCTTTGCAAGGAGCTCTTTTGTTTCTAGGATAACATCTAATGCCTCCCAGCCTACCTTATGGGTTATCGCAGGGTTACCATACCCAACCCTATTGAAATAAGGTATCATCGCTTCCACGACTTCATCTGGGACAAAACCGCTATTCTCAAGATCGAAATATACCTCGTATTTGGGCTGCCCATGGGCCCTAAGCAGATCCTTAACACTCACTCAGAATCACTTCCCACGAGTAAATAAAATCCTACAAATGTCACCAGAACATGACTTATTGGAGAATTTAAAACCCTTCCCTCTCATAAATATTATTATACAGTACTTCCGAAATTTGTTTTGGCTTCCCTAGCCTCTTCCTGCCTGTGTTTTATTGGAGTTTAGATCTTTTATTCTCCAAGGAAAAACGCCTCGAAGAAGCCGTGATCTAAGGCATAT
>Ga0180301_10000188_pt1 | contig 46807 bp, 55 predicted proteins | sample GuaBasSediGuay16_FD_121797 | JGI IMG/M metagenome (GOLD analysis project Ga0180301, IMG submission 121797) | Subseafloor sediment microbial communities from Guaymas Basin, Gulf of California, Mexico - Guay16, Core 4569-2, 12-15 cm | ecosystem: Environmental > Aquatic > Marine > Hydrothermal... | reverse complement strand
TTTCAACAGGGTATCCAACATCTTCTATATAGTCAAAAAAGGGCACTTCGCGTACATCTGCGACTTCGGGGTCGATTAACGCTTTCGACTCCGATTCGGTTTCCAGGAGACTCAAAGAGAGGTTTCTGGTCCAGTCGAGTCCGAAATAGGGATCTCTTGAATCCTCGTAACGTTCACTCCATCTGTGTCCTCTTGTTGAATAATTTTTATCCTTAAGTCTCTCTATCGGCAGATATCTACCGTTTTTTAGATAATAAATCCCATCTACAATCCATTTCGCAAATCCTGAACAGTTGAAGCCACCGGATTCTTGAATACTAAGATCTTCGATTAATACATATTCTCCATTTTGGTTCATTGCTCCATCGTCGGCATCTCTTAATTCAGGTAACTTCCCTCTTATCTTCTCCGCCATCAGTCTTACCTCTTTGTATTGTTCTGCTTCAGGGGAAAAGATAAGTGACCAGTCTACGCTGTTTTTGCTCATACGTTTAAGCAAATTAAATGGAGAGGTTGTAATTTCCTGCAAAGATATGGGAAGGTTAATATTTTGATACACCGGATACCCGTAAAGGTAAACATCCATCGATGATCTGTCGTTCCTGGGAAAGATGCGTAAAAAACATTCAGGATGATTCCGCAAAAATATTTTTATCTGCAGAAGTGAACCATCCTCCAGACTGCGCTTTATGATGTAGCTGCCTCTGCTGTAGAGGGGAAAGGAGTAATTTTCTTCGTTTGTAAACAAAAGATAAAAGGCTCCGTTTTGCCTTTTTACCTGGAATAAAACCCTGTTATTGAAGTTTTTTTGAACGAATACTCCCTGAGAAGCTCTCATGGCTTCAACGGCCGGGGCAAAAATTATCTCTTTTAAAAGCTTCCTTACTTCTACATTTTCCGGGAAAGGAGGATATAGATCAGTGAACTCATAATAGCCTGCTTCTTCAATGTTTAATGAATCCCTTTCCGCCTCTCCTCTCTCCGGGGTGAATAAACAGATAAGTAATACAAAGATGAATATTAAGGTCCTTACCATATTCCACTCTCTCTCAACTCAATTGATATAGGTATAAGTGAAAAACCCAATTCTTCTCTGATTCTATTCTTAATATAATCTATATATGCCTGGGGGAAGCCCTTTTTTCTGTTTACAAAAGCCACAAAAACAACCGGATTTGAGCTTACCTGTGTAATATAACGAATTTTATAGATAAATCTTCGAGTTGAAGGAGGTGAGTAGTTACTTTTCCACTTTGCAAGCATTTTATTTAATCGGCCGGTATTAATTCGAAGATTCAACTGCTTCCACAGTTTTAATCCTGTTTCAAGAAGCTTTTCGACTCCGTAGCCTGTAAGAGCCGAAATGCGTACTACAGGTGCAAAGGAAAGTACCGGAAAAAGAAATCTGATGCGGTCTTTTACCGCTCTGAACAGATTTGGAATTTTTTCAAGTTTATCCCATTTGTTAAGCACCAAAACAATACCCTTACCCTTCTTTACCACCTGCTCTGCAATCTTTTTATCCTGCTGAGTCAGATCTCCCTGTGCATCGATCAGTAAAAAAATTACATCGGCGAAATCGATGGCTTTAATAGCCCTGTTGACAGAATAGTACTCTACAGATTCTTTCACCCTTTTCTTTCTTCGGATTCCTGCAGTATCATAAATAGTAAAAAATCTGTCTTTGTAAAAAAACCTTCCTTCTATTATGTCTCTGGTGGTACCGGGATTTTCATCAACAATGGCCATTACTGAGCTTGTAAGACGGTTTAAAAGAGTGGATTTACCTGTGTTTGGTTTACCGAGAATGGCAAATCTCGCTTCTCTCTCCTCCGTCCTCCACTCCCTTCCTGAACCATCTGCTATATGAGCAATGCGTTGCTTTACTTCCTCCACGAGTCTTTCGATGTTTTTACCATGTATGGCGGAAACACCAACCACAGGAAAACCTGTTGATAAAAAATTCCATATGCCGGTCTCTCTTTCGGGATTATCCACTTTGTTAACTACCAGTATAACCCTTTCGGAATGAGGTCTTAGAGTCTCTACAAAGGATTCGTCTTCCGGAGTAAACTCATTGCAGTCGAGCACAAGCATTATCAGATCGGCTGTATCTATCATTTTATAAGCCTTCTCCTTCACCGCTCTATCAAGAGTGCTGCCATTAAGGGAAAAACCACCCGTATCGATGAGACGAACGATTTGACCGTTCAATTCCCATTTCGATTCTACCGGGTCTCTTGTGACCCCGGGCATTGAATCGGTAATTGCCCTTCTCTTTCCTATCAAACGGTTGAACAGAGTGGATTTGCCTACATTCGTTCTTCCAACAATTACAATGTTAACCATTTTTTTATCAAGAAGCTGTAACAAGGTCGAATCGCTCGTGCATCCACACATTTACGAAATGATCTATTTCTTCGAAAGATTTCATCTCCATAATTGTTCCCACAAGCTCTTCTGCTTCGGCTATGGTTATGGATCTTACAATTTTCTTTATTTCCGGAATGCTAAAGGGGCTCATGCTGTACTCATCGAGTCCCAGACCGAGAAGGATAATCGAAGCCATAGGATCACCGGCCATCTCACCACACATCCCTACGGGAATCCCCTGTTCATGGGCACTATCGATTGTCATTTTGATAAGACGTAAAACTCCCGGATGAAAAGGTTCATATAGATAGGCTACTTTCTCGTTACCACGATCCACCGCAACTGTGTATTGAATCAGGTCATTCGTCCCTAATGAGAAAAAATCTACCCTTTTTGCAAGTATATCCGCAGTAAGTGCGGCGGATGGCACCTCTATCATGATTCCCACAGGTATGTCTTCCCTGAAAGATATGCCTTCCTTACCTAACTCTTCCTTTACTTCTTCCAGAATTTCTTCTGCCCTGGATAGCTCCTCGAGACCGGATATCATGGGAAACATAATTTTTAAATCTCCGTGAATTGATGCCCTGAAAAGAGCCCTGAGCTGAGTTTTAAAGATATCCTCTCTGGCAAGACAGTATCGAATAGCTCTCCAGCCTAGCAAGGGATTCTTCTCACCCAACCCTTCCATATCGGCGATAATCTTATCCCCCCCCACATCCAGAGTACGAATTGTAACGGGTTTTCCTTTCATCGCTTTTAATACCCTGGTGTAATACTCGTACTGAGTTTCCTCTGAAGAAAGCCCCTTTGACTGAAGAAAGAGAAACTCCGAACGAAAAAGTCCTATACCGTCTGCGCCATGAGCCAATACGGAGTCAGTCTCTTCCGGCACCTCGATATTTGCACTCAGCTTAATCAGCTTCCCATCCTTGGTTTCGGCAGGCAGTTCGTTTAAGGTGAGGAGCTCCGCTTCTCTCCTCTGCCACTCACTCTGAGAAATTAAATATCGCTGTTTGGTAGACTGGTCCGGGTTGATTATTACTACACCTTTATTACCATCTACGATAATTTCATCGCCTGTACTTACATTTTGTACTATACTCGATAACCCCAGTACGGCAGGTATTTCAAAAGACCTCGCCAGAATAGCAGTATGGGAGGTTTTTCCTCCTGCATCCATGGCGATGCCCTTGATCATGCGTTTGTTCATCTGCAGTGCGTCCGAAGGAAGAAGGTTATGGGTAACCAAAATTACTTCTTCGCTTAGATCGGCAAGAGAGATTCGTACTCTGTACATTAGATGATTTAGCACCCTTTTGGACACATCATGTATGTCAATAGTACGTTCCCGGAGATAGCCATCGCTGGAAGAATTGAGTTTCTCTATAAGTTCTTCCATAACCTGGAATAAAACCCATTCTACATTCTTCATATAGTTTTTCAATCCCGTATTAACTTTCTCATGAAACTCAGGATCGTTCAGCATAAGCAGATGGGAATCGAGAAAATTTATCTCGTCATTTCCCTTCCCTGAAGAAGTCTTTTTCTTAATTTCGTGAATCTCTTCCGAGGCTCTCTTTGTAGCTTCCAAAAACCTTGTAAACTCGAGATGTATTTCGTCTTCGCTTACTTCGTATTTGGGTATCTTTATTATATCGTCAAGATATAAAAAAGCTTTACCTATTGCTATCCCCGGAGATGCCGGAATACCTTTCAGATTCTTCATATCCGAATTAACTATACGCTCTTTTTCACAAGCTGTCAAATACAGTATTGCTGATGCCGATAAAGAAAGTAATGAGCAAGAAAAAAACTTCTATCGGATGTCTTTTCTGGATAGCATTGATCCTGCTGGTACTGGTTATTTTTTTATTCAACAGGCAAACTATCAATAACGTATTTGAAAAAACGGGCTTCCTCAATGTAATTTCAAGGGAACTTCAGATTGACAGAAAACCAGAACTATTACGAAAAACTCCCGCTAAAGAGGATAAGGAAAGAGAAGACAGATCTACTTCTTCTCCCGAAGAAAATCCGGAAATTGTTCTTAATATTGAGGACTCTTTACCTCCTGAGAAAGAGCCTGAGAAAATACCCGAAGAAAAGAACATGAGAAAGGCATCGCTATATTTCATCGAAGTAAAACAAAACGGAGATATAAATCTTAAACCGGTAAAACGCTCCATCTACTATGTTGACTCTCCCCTCACCGAAACAATTAAAGCCCTTCTTAACGGGCCCTCGCCTTCCGAACTTAACATGGAACTTATAACTCTTATTCCTGAAAAAACTGAGCTTAGATCGGTATATGTAAAGGACCATATTGCCTACATCGATTTCAACGAATCCTTTCGATTTAATTCTCTGGGAGTAGAGGGTTATATTGCTCAGCTTAAACAGATAGTATATACTGCAACCGAATACAGCACAGTCAAGAAAGTGCAATTCCTGATAGAAGGTAAAAGGCATAAGTACTTAGGTGCAGAAGGTGTTAATATAGAAAAGCCTCTGGACAGAGAATCATTTTAGGCCTCTCCTTTCCATGGCATAGAGAATGTATTTATAGAGTTTTAACGGCAAATTTGAGACGTTCCAGGATTTCCTCTCTGCATTTATCCTCCGAGTCCTGAATAAGAAATAAAAACTCCACATTCCCCTTCCTCCCTTTTATGGGTGAGGGGAGAGTCTTTGTAACAAAAGCCTTTTCTTCCCACAGGGAGTCTACCACATTTTTCATAACTCTAAGGAGATCCCCTTTATCTTTTATTACCCCTCTGAACCGTTTATCAGGATCTTGCCATTCAAACTGCGGTTTTATCAGAGCGATAAGCCATTTCTCCGAAACCAGATTGAGAATATGAGAGGCGGCTCCTGTAATCGAGCGAAAGGATAAATCGACCACTGCAGCCTGTGGTTCCGGAAAAAGCTCCTTTACATCCATTATGTTGATTCTTTCATGCAATAATACTCTGCTGTCCTGTCTCAATGAGTAATCAATAAGGTTGTACCCAACATCGACTGCATGAACATTTTCTGCTCCATGCTTAAGAAGACAATGGGTGAATCCACCGGTGGAGGCTCCTACATCTATGAATACTTTTCCCGCAACACCAATATTCCATTTTTTCAAAGCAAACTCAAGTTTAACCCCTCCGCGTGAGACATAATCTTTAATCTTGAGAGAGATAATTGAGTCTTCCGGAATTACTATGCGGGGAAACCTTAGAGTCTCCCCGTTTACCATAACTTCTCCGCACATCACCATTGCAGAAAGTTCTTTGCGTGAAAAGTCGGGATAGCGTTGAGAAAGAATATCCAGAAGTGTCTTTCTACTAGACAGAGCACATCTCCCATATTCTTTCTATCTTTTTGGCTTTTCCTGTTGCTGTATCAATTTGGAGAAACACTCCGTTGATAACGGCGGGATTTTCGGCAACTACCATTTTAAGAGGCATCTGGGTGAGCGACCTTTTTAAGGCAATATTTTTGTCGAATCCTATTACACTATTCACAGGACCGATCATTCCGACATCAGAAATATATGCCGTGCCTCCGGGCATAATTCTCTCATCTCCAGTCTGCACATGGGTATGCGTTCCCAGGACTGCTGTTACCAGACCGTCCAGATACATACCGAGAGATTCTTTCTCTTCGGGATCCTCTGCATGAAAATCTACAATAATAATATTTGTATTTTTTTTAAGTTTTTTTACAAGTTTTCTCCCGTATATGAAGGGGCAATTCAGATTCATCATTCTTACTCGCCCCTGCAAATTTATTACCGCCACATCAAAACCCTTTACCTTATAGGTACAGTACCCCTTTCCCGGAGCACCATCTGGATAGTTCTCGGGTCGTAATATGCGGGGGTTTACACTCATATAGGTAAGTATTTCTTCTTTCTGCCAGATATGATTACCTGTGGTAATTATGTCCACTCCAGAAGTAAAGAACTGGTCTGCAATCACAGGAGTTATTCCGAATCCCTCTGCGGCATTTTCTCCATTTACTATTACAAGATCGGAGTTATACTTCTTTGAAAGGGTTTTGAGACCTATAAAAAGTGCTCTGCAACCCGGGCGACCCACAACATCACCCAGGAAGAGAACATTTAAGATGTCTGACACAAATTATCCTTAAGAAATAATATTCTAGAGTATGCCCTATCGGGCATACTCTATTATTCTTGTTTCTCTTATAATAGTAACCTTAATCCTGCCGGGATAACGAAGTTGTGTTTCGATCTTTTTTGAAATTTCTTTGGCCATTTCCTTTGCCTGCTCATCATTTACCACTTCATTATTTACGATTATACGTAGCTCTCTGCCGGCCTGAATGGCATAAGCCTTGTCAACACCCTTGAAACTTTCGGCAATATTTTCCAGATTTTCGAGCCTTTTTATGTAATTATCCAGGCTCTCCCTCCTTGCTCCCGGTCTGGATGCCGAAATCGCATCAGCTACCTGTACTATCACAGATTCTATGCAGTTTGGTTCCACATCATTATGATGAGCCACAATAGAGTTAATAATTCGCGGATCTTCTCCCATTTTCCGGGCAAGCTCGGCCCCTATCTCTGCATGGTTACCGTTACTCTCTGTTTCGATCCCCTTTCCGATATCGTGAAGCAAAGCAGCCTTTTTTGCAATTTCCTGATCTGCACCTACTTCGGCTGCTATCATCCCTGCAATAACCGCTACCTCTTTTGAATGCATTAGAACGTTCTGACCATAACTGGATCTGAAGAAGAGTCTACCCAGAGCTCGAATACCCTCATGGGTCATGTTGTGAATGCCAAGATCAAATACGACCCTTTCCCCCTCTTCAATAATTTTCTGACTGATCTCTTTTGTAACTTTTTGAACGATTTCTTCGATTCTGGCAGGATGAATTCTGCCATCAGCAATCAGTCTTTCAAGAGCTATCCTTGATATCTCCCTTCTGATGGGATCGAAACAGGAGATAACCACGGCTTCGGGAGTATCATCAATAATGATATCAACACCTGTTAGTGTTTCCAGGGTTCTGATATTTCTGCCCTCTCTTCCGATTATCCTGCCCTTCATTTCATCATTGGGAAGATTTACAGAAGTAACGGTCATCTCCGAGCTGGTTTCTGTTGCGAGTCTTTGCATGGTGGTTACGAGAATTTCTCTTGCCTTTTTCTCGGCAGACGCCCTGGCTTCTTCTTCGATTTTATTCACAAGGACCTGCGCATCTCTGCGCGACTCTTCCTGCATAGACTGGATTATTAAATTTTTTGCTTCTTCTTTGGTTATTTTCGCTATTTTTTCTAGTTCTTTTTTTAACCTCTCTTCTTCTTTATTTAAGATAGTTTCTTTTTGAATCAAATTCCCCTCACGGTCTGATAGAGACTGCGCCAGTTTATCCCGTGCAGACGTCTTTCTTTCTAGGTTTTCCTCTCTTTGTAATAAACGCCTTTCGAATCGCTGTAATTCATTTCTTCGTTCTCTAAATTCCCGTTCCTGTTGATTTCTCTCACGAAGTAATTCGTCTTTTGCTTCTAGAATAACTTCTTTTTTTTGGGCTTCCGCCTCCTTTATCGCATCCTGCCGGATGCGTTCTGCTTTCTGTTCTACTGAAGAAAGTTGAAATCTGGCATAAAGCCATCTGATAGTCCAACCTAGAATCAAACCAGTGAGAGGAAGCATGATATAAAATAATATAGACATATCATCTTCCCCCACTTCAAAGTATTCAAACAATTATAATTGTTACAGAACTTTTGTCAAGAAAGTTATATCTTAATGATATAAAAATATAACAATAGAAAGCCTTAAAATGATAAAAAAATTACCAGCTTAAATCAACAAATACTTTTACCGCTTCCAACAGGGAGAAGTTTAGAGTTTTAAGACCGAGGAAAAGATAGGCTTCTTCTTTCTCGAAAATTATTGGAATGAACAGGCATCCCCCTATAGCTTTTCTATCTTCTGCGGATAGAGGGATTTGTGATTCAATTGTTCCGTCTATTGGGAAACGGATCAACAGAAGCATTCGATTGTGCAGAAAATATTTGTATAAAAGGTGTTTCTTATCTATTAAAAAAGATTTTCTACTATGCTCATCCAGTCCTATGGATGTTTTATTCTTAAGTGTTTCGTTCTCGCTCAAGAGGATTGAGGCAGAAAGAGCCCTTAAACTCTTTGAGATTCTCCGAAGAGATTTCATAACTCGCATATGTCTGAAACCAAAGTACTTTATTAAAGAATCAAAATCGAATCCGTTATCACGAAAAGAAGGCAAAACCTCGTTACGCTCTTCTCCTCTTACCTCCTCCACCTGAGAAATTGGCAGCTCTATATCTTCTCCTCCGTAGAGAGTTTCAATACCGGCAGATGTCTTCTTCTTTTCCGTTTCCTGAATTATTTTATCGGCAAGATCTTTAAACTGATTATCCTTAGGAAAAAGTTTCTCGTTAAATACCTCCTCTTTAATTTGTAAAACACCGTTTCTATCAGTTTCAACGGCATCTGTTAAACGAATTAATTTCTCTTTTACATCACTTATAGAGCAATATTCAATTTTTTTCTCGCGGCTGAGCTTGTCAAGAAGTTTGATATTATCCGTTTCTGCTGGATTCTCCTCCAATGCTAATCGCTCTGTTGCTGGTTCCTCTATCTCTTCCAGAGAAGCAGGCTCTTCATCTTCCATACCAGATTCACCGTACATATATACCTTCCAATTAACAGGTGTATTGAACTCTCCGGGACCACCCCTCGAGAAAATACTGTAGCCGTTATATCCACCGGAAACTTTCTCAAGGTGTAATTCCTCCTCCATATCTGTCTCTTCGACCGTTTGCAGCTCCTCTAATTCTTCCTCTTCGACCTCAACAGGTAGAGGTTCTATATCAATCGCTGCCAGCTCTTCAATTTCCTCTACCTCTTCAGCTTCTTCGGATTCCTCTTCTTCGATTTCTACAGGTTGTTCTTCTTCAAATCCTTCAAGCTCCTCGACTTCCTCCTCCTCCTCCTCAACTTCTTCAACTTCTTCAACCTCTTCAACCTCTTCAACCGGTTCCGCCTCTTCCAATTCCTCAACTTCCTCGGCTTCTTCCTCAGGTTCTGCCTCTTCGATCTCTTCCACTTCCTCCGCTTCTTCTGCCGGTTCTGCTTCTTCAAGGTATTCCGGCTCTTCAACCTCACCAACAGGCTGTGCTTCTTCCGGTTCCTTTAATTCTTCGATTTCCTCTAGCTCTTCGGCTTCCTCCTCTTCGATTTCTTCCAGCTGTTCTTCAACCTCTTCGACCTCCCCAACAGATTCTGCCTCTTCGAGCTCCTCGGGTTCCTTTATTTTTTCTTCGGTAGGATGAAACCCGGCTTCTCCGGAAACAACCTTCTCTATCCTTTTTTCAGAAGTCCGCCCTTTCACCTCTACCGGTAAGGCAAATCTTCCCTTCTTTAAAACCTTCTCGATAACCTGTTCCAGATTTGCAATTTCGATCCTGCTCTCTATTACACCCTTCTTCCTTTCAGCCATGCTGGTCAAGGTAGATATAATATCATCCCAGCTTTTATCAATAAGTAGGTCTACACTCTCCTCTTCTCTGTCTTTTAACTTTCCCAACCCCCGTTTTATCTGATTTTTTACATCTTCCCTTAGTAGCCTCAATTCACTCTGCCATTTTTCCCAGTCAACTGTTTCTTTATTTTCAATAAACTCATTGAGGAATCTGATCTGAAACCTCTTTACCCTTTCCGAGAGAACCAGCAGTTTATCCTGTTTTATGTTGAGAAGCAGAAATACGATCAGGAATGTGGTAATAAAAAAAGCTGCCAGTAGAATTACTTTCAGACTATCACTTATTGAAAAAACATCTTCCGGTATTACAAAGCCTACAAATCCAAACCACTCAGAGTATCTGGTAAAAAGGAAAAAGCGCTTTCTCAAATCTGTTGAAGCCAGGAGTACGATCTCTTTTCCTTTATTGTATGATTCCCACTCTGTTTTGATCTCCCTTTTTAGCGTCTCGTTTTGCACAAGATCAGTATAAAAAACATATCCTAATTCGTGGACAAGAGAGAAATCCTGACCAGGTTGCAGTATACCCCTTGAGAGCATTAGATTCCTTAAACTCTTTGTTGAAAGATAAAAAAGTACAGTCCCCTTATAAATGCCAAGATTATCGTAAAAAGGTAGTTGATATATTACTACCTGTCTGGATTCGTCGATGATATTATTTATCTCTTCCCCTTCATTTAAAATCAATTTTTCCTGAGGAATTTCTCTATCAACTTCTTTTAGATTTTTATAGACTATATTAAAATCGGTTCTCTTAAGGAGATCGTTTTCGTAAGTGCTGAAATGTATATTTCCCTTGGTATCTACAAAGCGTACATACAATATTCCCGGGAACTCGCTTTTAAGATTTTCAAAGATGGTATCACGTCTGAATATATCTTCCTGACTCTGATTGGGCAGAAAAACTCTCTTTACAGAATCTAAAGTAAGAATAGAATGAAAACGATCTATATTTTTTTGGTGAAACTCCGAAATAATTGAGTAAGTCCGATTTAACTCTCTCTCTATCTCTTTTGTGACCCTTTGATCGTAGAATCTCGTTTCTATGATTTCGAATAGGCCCGAGAAGGCGAGTAGAGAGAAAGCACTGAACATAATGACTGTAATGAGAAGACTTATAGCAAACTTTTTTAGAAGCTTCATTATTCCATTATATATATCGGAAAGGAAGAAACTTCAATAGAGTAGAAAAAAGATTGTGCTTTTCTGATAGTTTAATAATCCAAATCGTCTCATTCCACTTTTTTTAAAAAATACCGAAACCGGAGATATTTTGCCGGGTAATTACCTCACTCCTTCTCTCGCTTTTTCTTGTTTCTCTCTTCCGTCTTTCGTTCTACGAGCTCAAGAACAGCTATTTCCGCAGCATCGTTGATTCTTCGACCGATTTTTAAGACTCTGGTATATCCTCCGGGTCTTTGTAGAAATCTGAGTGATATATCGTTAAATAGTTTGGCGACGATGCCCTTGTCCTTAATTCTTCTTGCAATCATTCTCCGGTTATGCACTGTATCTTTTTTGGCTCGGGTAATCATTTTTTCTGCGAGTCTCTTGACCTGTAACGCCTTTGGTCTGGTGGTAGTGATCCTTTCATAGCGAAAAAGTGATGTCACCATACTGGATTCCATAGCCTTTCTGTGACTCTTCTTTCTTCCCAATCTGTTAAAACCGCTCCTATGATTCATTTTCCGCTTCCTCTTTCTTTTTAAGTTCTTTGAATTTAGGAGATTTTTTCAACTTGCTGTAATCACTCATACCCAATTCTAAATCCCACTCCTGTAACTTGTCCTTGATTTCCAGTAGAGACTTCTTTCCGAAATTTTTGGTTTTTACTATTTCATCTTCTGTTTTGCGTGTAAGATCGCCTATTGTGCGTATGTTTGCATTTTTAAGGCAGTTACTTGATCTTACCGACAGCTCCAGCTCTTCCACCGGAGTATTAAGCAAATTACGCAGATGCTCTTCATCCTCATCGATATCGGTATTTCCTTTTACAGAATCCTCATCGAAGTTTATAAAAATCGTAAAATGGTCTTTAGCGATTTTAGCTGCCTCGGCAACTGCATCTTCCGGTGAGATAGTACCATCTGTCCATACATCGAGAATGAGTTTGTCATAATCACTGCGCTGGCCAACCCTGGTGTTTTCTACGGTGTATTTTACTTTCTCAACTGGTGAAAAAATAGCATCTATCGGAATAATCCCAATCTCTTCCACATATTTTTCATTTAACTCCGCCGGTTTATAACCTCGACCCAGATCGACTTCCATTTGTATATCCAGGTTAGCCCTTTCCATAAGAGTGGCAATCTTTTGTTCTTTGTTATGAACAATTACTTCGTTATTTTTCTCCAGATCCCCACCTGTTATTATACCTGGCCCTTTATATTCAAAGTAGAGAGTTTTTTGTTCCGTCTCTAAAGGAAAGCTCAGCTTCAGCATTTTCAAGTTAGCTATTACCTCCGAAGTGTCTTCAACAACTTCAGGAATAGGTTCAAACTCGCTTGATATTAGGTGAGGAGTATTTTCATCGTCATAACTTGTTATCTTAACGGCAGTTATGGCATAACCCTGAATGGAAGAGAGGAGGATTCTCCTCAGCGTATTACCAATAGTTGTGCCGTATCCTCTTTCAAATGGATAGGCTATAAATCTTCCGTGGTTTTTATCTATTTCGCTGTGTTCGAAAGTTATTCCTTTTGGCTTTTTAAATCCTCTTAAAAGGTTTTTTCTAGCCATTTGTGCTCCTTACCTGATACTATTTTGAGTAAAGCTCAACTATTAGTTGCTCTCTAATATCTGCAAGATCCACAACATCGTTTTTCCCTGGAACATTCTTTATTCGGCCCTTCACATTGTCTGGATCTACTTCAAGCCATGGAACTGCACCCGACCTCGTGTATTCTTTAAGACTCTCTTTGACTGTGAGCATTTTCTTGCTCTTATCTTTGACTTCGATCATATCATTTTCATTGGTAATATAGGAGGGGATGTTTACTACTCTTCCATTTACCATTATATGGCCGTGTCCCACGAGTTGTCTTGCCTGCCTTCTCGATGAGGCGAACCGCATTCTGTACACTATATTATCCAACCTTCTTTCCAGAAGCATAATCAGGTTTTCACCGGTTTTGCCTGGAAGCCTCTCGGCCCTTCTGAAAAAAATCTTAAACTGCTTCTCCAGCATTCCGTACATTCTTTTTAACTTCTGTTTTTCCCGAAGCTGAACGCCATAATCAGACATCTTCTTCATCCGATCTCTCGGACCTTTCCCGGGAGAAGCTTTTTTGCGTGTTACGGGGCATTTGGAACCGTAGCATCTCTCTCCTTTTAAAAAGAGTCTTCTTCTCTCTGTTCTGCACAATCTACATTGAGGTTCTATATATCTGCCCATTCACATCTCCCTCTTATACCCTTCTACTCTTTCGTGGTCTACACCCGTTATGGGGTATAGGCGTTATATCTTTAATGCTCTTGACCTTCAATCCGAGAGTACCTAAAGTCCTTATGGCAGACTCTCTACCAACACCTGGACCCTTTACAAATACATTGATCTCCTGAAGACCGTAATCTATAGCCTTTTTCGCAGCCGCTTCTGTAGTTGTTTGAGCGGCATAGGGCGTTGATTTTTTTGCCCCTTTGAAGTTAAGACTCCCTGCACTGGCCCATGATACCGCATTACCCTGTAAATCTGTTATAGTTACAATGGTATTGTTAAAGGTAGCCTGAATATAGACATTTCCTACATATACCGTCTTTTTCTCTTTTTTCTTCTTCTTAGATTTTGCCATCTTCTCTTACCTCCCTAATGGTCTTATCCTCTTGGAGCCTTTTTCTTTCCTGCAACGGTCTTCTTTTTTCCTTTTCTCGTTCTGGCATTGGTCTTTGTTCGTTGACCCCGGACGGGAAGACCCTTTCTATGCCGCAAACCCCTGTAACAACCGATGTCCATCAATCGCTTAATATTGAGGGAGATTTCTGTACGCAGCCTTCCCTCTACTTTATACTCATTCTCTATTATTTTTCTCAGCCTGTTGATTTCTTCACCGTCAAGCTCGTTAATCCTTGCAGCGCTATTAACATCGGCTTTCTTACAAATTTCTTCCGCAGAAGAATACCCAATTCCGTAAATATATGTAAGTGCTGTTTTTACCGCCTTGTTCGGCAAATCTATTCCTGCAATTCTGGCCATTCATCTCACTCCTTGAACCCTTTTCTACTTTTGCCTTTGCTTGTGCTTGGGATTACTGCAAATTATCCTTACTACCCCTCTTCTGCGGATAATCTTACAACCTCCACAGATTTTCTTTACACTCACTCTGACTTTCATCAATTCGCTCCCTTAAAGGTTTCTTGATCGAATTCTTCCTTTCTTAACCAGGCCTTCATGATGGTGCATTCTAAGATGCCCCTCGATTTGGGACATTGTATCGAGGTCTACACCTACCATTATCAGCAAAGATGTGCCGCCCATCAATAATGCCACTTGTATAGGAAAGTCGAATAATTTCTGGATAATAGTAGGAATTATTGCGATAAATGCAAGAAACAAAGCTCCCGGTAAGATAATTCTGTTTAAAATTTTGGTCAAGTATTCCTCAACTTTTTCTGAGCGTATTCCCGGTATTGATCCACCGTTTTCTCTTATCTGCTTTGCAATCTCTACAGGATTAAGAGTCACCTGGGTATAGAAATAGGCAAAAAAGATAATCAGAAGAGAGTACAAAGTCAAATAGGAAGGCCCCCCGTATCTGAACCAGTAGGCAAAATCCCGCATCCACTTTACTTTTACGGCGAGGTTTCCTGCTACTTGCAGGGGAAACTGCAAAAATGAAGATGCAAATATTACCGGTATAACTCCAGATGGGTTTATTTTAAAAGGAATATAGGTGTTCTGCGCACCGTACATTTTTCTCCCCACCACTCGCTTGGAGTAATGGACCGGTATTTTACGTTGACCCTGCTGTTCGTATATCACCAGCGCTACAACAATAACAAATATGATCATGACAACAATAACGAATACCGGGTTTAGCTCTTTGGCCCGTATCTTCTGCAATAATACATAAAAAGCATTAGGCATCCTCGCCACAATACCTGCGAAAATTAAAAGCGAAATACCGTTACCCACTCCTCTCTGGGTTATCTGCTCACCCATCCACATTAAAAAAATTGTACCGCTCGTAACGGTGAGCATTGCCAGCAGAGTATAGGGTAATTTCGCCATTGTAACTGCATTGGGTATCATATCGGCCCTAACAGTTACAGCGTAGGACTGTATCAAACATACCAGTACCGTACCGTACCGTGTGTACCGATGTATCTTTTTTCTACCACCTTCTTCTTCGGAAATGCGTTTCAATTTAGGAAACACAAGGAGCAGTAACTGCATTATGATTGAGGTGGATATATAGGGCATTATACCCAACATAAATACAGAAAAGTTCTTATATGCACCTCCCGAAAAGAAGTTTATATACTCCTCCAGCCCCATACCACCTGTCGTCTCCTGAGACATGAAGTAAAGCTTTAAAGCATTTATATTGATCCCTGGTATGGGGATTGTTGCTCCCAGACGAAAGATTATAAGTATAAATATAGTAAATAGGATACGTTCCCTAAGATCTTTAATTCTAAATATATCTATTATAGGGTTTCTGGCCATTTATAATTACCTGTTTTCCTTTTCTCCCTGTAATTCTATTGTACCGCCTGCAACTTCAATCTTCTTTTGTGCTCCTGCAGAAATATTTTCTACTTTAAAGATAAGTTTTTTTTCCAGTTTCCCCGCACCCAGTATTTTAACCGGAGCTGCACTTTTCTTAAGCAGTCTCTTTGAGATAAGTGTTTCTTTGCTTACAATTTCGTTCTCTTCAAATTTACGATTTATAGCCCCAAGGTTAATAATAGTGTTTTCTCTTTTAAAGGGTGCATTGGTAAATCCTCTTCTTGCTATTCTCCGGTATAGAGGCATCTGACCACCTTCGAAGCCTACCCTTACTCCGCCTCCTGATCGGGCATTCTGACCTTTATTGCCTCTTCCGCATCTTGCCCCTTTACCGCTGGAGTAACCCCTTCCCCGGACCTTTTTCTTTTTTGCGGCTCCTACCGGAGGTTTCAGCATAAACTCTTCCATTTGTTATTTCACCTCCTCTACTTCAATAAGATGAGATACTTTTCTTATCATCCCCATAATAGCAGAATTGGCTTCTTTTTCGGTAGTATCACTGATTTTCCTGAGTCCAAGGGCAGCCACTGTTTTTCGATGCCCGGGCTTTTCCCCTATGAGACTGTGTTTAAGTTTGATCTTTATTCTTCCACTCATAGACTAACCCCAGAGCTCCTGTAACGTTTTCCCCCTGTTTTTTGCAACTTCAGCCGCATCTAGCAAACTGCTTAATCCCTGAAATACTGCCTTTAAAATGTTCATTGTGTTATCCGAACCTAACGATTTGCTTAAAATGTCATTTATTCCCGCAGCTTCCATGACTGCCCGTACAGACCCTCCGGCAATGATTCCCGTTCCCGGCGCTGCAGGTTTAAGCAGCACCTTTGCGCTCTTATATTCCCCAACTATCTGATGGGGGATGGTATTTCGTTTTACAGGCACTTTTATAAGATTTTTTCTGGCCCTGGCCATGCTCTTACGAATTGCCTCGGCTACATCATTAGCCTTGCCAAAGCCGTATCCTACCATTCCATTCTGATCACCCACAACCACAAGCGCAGAAAATGAGAATCTTCTACCCCCCTTTACTACCTTAGCAACCCTGTTGAGTTTTATAAGTTTTTCTACAAACTCATTATCTCTTTCCTGATTCACCATATCCCCCTAAATTACTATTCCTGCTTCTCTTAAACCTTCTGCTACAGCCTTTACAATACCATGATATGGATAGCCGTTTCTGTCAAACACCGCTCTCTCAATTTTTAGTTCTTTCATCCTGGCACCTAAAACCTCTCCGAGCCTATTCGCTGTCTCTCTATTTTTCTTCATTTCTTTAAACTCTTTTTCCAGATTACTTATTGAGGCTAAGGTTCTCCCCTCACTATCATCGATTACCTGAACATAAATTCTTCTATTACTCTTATAGACGGTTAGCCTTGGTCTTGACTCTGTACCCAGGATTTTCTTTCTGACTCTTTTTTTACGTCTTAGCCACCTTGCTCTCTTCTCTTCAAGCCTTTTCATAGCACCAACCTATTTAATACCGGATTTCCCAATTTTTCTTCTGATGATTTCATTTTCGTACTTAACGCCCTTACCCTTATAGGGTTCAGGTGGCCTGAACGATCTTATCTCGGCACTTACCTGACCTACTCTCTGTTTATCTATCCCACTTATTATAATCTTGTTATTGCCTTCGCACGTAACGGTTAGATCATCTGGTATGGGATATTCGATGGGATTCGAGAATCCCAGATTGAGTATGAGCGATTTCCCTCTCAATTCCGCTCTGTAACCAACACCATTTATGACCAGTGTTTTACTGAATCCTCGTGTAACACCGTCTACCATGTTACTAATCAATTTTCGATAAAGACCGTGAAAGGCCTTTGCACGCCTGGATTCACTCTTTCTGTGCACTACTATCTTGTTGTCCTCAACCGATACAGAGACTTCCGGTGTGAACTTCTGCTCGAGTTTTCCCTTCGGACCTTCAACCTTTACCCTGTCTGCATCAACATCTACCTTAACTCCCTGGAGTATTTTAACTGGCAATTTTCCGATTCGTGACATTTTTTAACACCCTCGCTTACCATATTGTACAGATTAACTCACCGCCTACCTTCTTCTCTACGGCTTTCTTACCGGTAATAACTCCAGAAGAAGTAGATACAATTAAAGTACCGTAACCGTTCAATACTCTCGGGATTTTCCTGTATCCGGAGTAAATTCTTCTACCCGGTTTGGATACTTTCTCTATCCCGTGTATTACCGGTTCCATTTTATCATCGTACTTTAAAAACACTCTAATATAGGCAAAACTATCTTGGCTGATTTTTTTAAAATTTTTTATATAACCTTCGTTTTTCAATATTTTGATAATTTCCAGTTTTAATTTGGAAGCAAGTATATCCACCTTTTCGTGTCTTGCACTGCTTGCATTTCTAATTTTTGTTAACATATCTGCTAAAGGATCGCTAATAGCCATACTTCTTATCTCTCCTACCAGCTAGATTTTGTGACCCCGGGTATCAGTCCTTCACTTGCCAGATTACGAAAACAAATTCTGCACATCTGAAACTTACGCATGTAACCCTTTGATCTTCCGCAAATACGACACCTGTTCACTTTCCTTACTTTGTATTTAGGCTTTTTCTGTGCCTTTACAATCATTGCTTTCCTGGCCATAAATACCTCTCTTCATCTTATATTTCACTTCCTGAACGGCATTCCGAGTTTATCCAGCAGGCTTTTTGCTTCCTCATCGGTTTCGGCAGTAGTAACTATTACCACATTTAACCCGCTCACTCTCTCTATTTTGTCGTAGTCAATTTCAGGAAAAATAATCTGCTCCTTAATCCCCAGTGAATAATTCCCATGACCATCAAAGGCATTGGGACTTACTCCTCGAAAATCTTTTACCCGGGGTAAAGCCACATTTATTAACCTGTCCATAAACTCCCACATATGATTGCCCCGAAGAGTTACCCTTGCTCCGATCTCCATGCCTTTTCTCACTTTAAAATTTGATATGGATTTCTTCGCTTTGGTCTTGACTGCTCTCTGACCTGCAATAAGAGTCAACTCATTAATTGCGGAATCAAGTAAATTTTTATTCTGTACTGCTTCACCAACTCCCATGCTGAGAACGATTTTCTCGAGTGTGGGAACTTCCATAGGAGAAGAATATCCGAACTCTTTTATAAGCTCAGGTCCACTCTTTTTATGGAGCGTTTTCAGTCTAGGTACATAATTTTCCATCAGAGCTCATCCCCGCATTTTTTGCATTTTCTTACTTTGTTGCCGTCTACCCATTTATAACCAACCCTGGTAGGACCGCATCTCTTGCAAATAATCATAACATTGGAAGCATCGATAGGGGCTTCTATATCAATAATACCTCCTTTCTCATCCCTCCTGCGAGGCTTTACAGCCTTCTTTGCCATATTAAGACCCTGGATAACGACCTTTCCACTGTCTCTATCCACTTTTATTATTTTGCCTATCTTTCCCCTATCTTTTCCTGCAATTATTTTTACCTGATCTTCTTTTTTAAGTTTCATCTTCATGTTCTTTGATTTTATCATGATAACCCCCTATAGTACCTCTGGAGCAAGAGAAACAATCTTCATAAAATTGGCCTCTCTCAATTCTCTTGCCACCGGACCGAAAATCCGCTTCCCCATAGGGTTTTTGTTTGAATCTATTAACACACATGCATTGTCGTCAAACCGTATATATGTTCCATCCTGACGTCTGTATTCTTTCTTGGTTCTTACAACTACAGCACGACGGACATCTCCCTTCGAAATAGATGCATTGGGAAGTGCGCTTTTAACCGCCACAACAATAATATCACCAACCGAAGCGGTCCTCTTTTTGCTCCCGCCCAGGACTTTAATACACTGCACCTGTTTTGCTCCGCTATTGTCGGCTACGTTTAAATATGACATCATCTGAATCATTTTCTGGCCGCCTTTCTACCTTTGTGCACTATGCGGTCAAGATTTTGTTTTTTTTCTACGAAAGAAGGCCACCACCTATGGTGGTGGAGCACCGGTTGAAAGACCGGTGAAGAGACGTCCTTGAGCCATTCTACCTTCTTTCGGAGCATACGCCCACCTAACTAATTTCCGCAAAGCGGAAATTGCTTATCCCTTGCATGGCTTGCAAAGCCTTAGGCTTTGCAAGTGGTTGTTTACTCAAATTTGTTAAAGCAAAAAAAACAAAATCTACCTTAATCCATAGTAAATCTCAATTTACCTTTAAGTTGCGATCGCAAATTGCGATACGCTAATTATTTTTTCTATTTGGCTCTTTCAACAATTTTGATTAACTTCCAGCATTTTTCTTTACTTATGGGCTTCGAATCGATTACCTTGACGGTATCACCGATTTTAGCCTCGTTTCTCTCATCATGCGCCTTAATTTTCTTCGTTCGGGTAATGTATTTTTTGTAAAATGGATGCAATTTCTTTTTAGAAATTGCTACAACTATGGTTTTATCCATTTTATCACTGACAACAGTACCTGTATAAGTTTTTCTTACCACAGACCGCTCCTTAGGTTTCCCTTATTCCGAGATCATATTCATGTATAAGTGTATTCAGTCTTGCCAGTTTTCTTCTAAGGTTTCTTTTCTCCATTGGATTGTCCACATGTCCAATAACCATGTCAAAACGTAAATCTCTGTATTTCTTCTTTATCTCTTCTCGCTTAAGTACCAATTCTTCATAGGTGAGGTCATTGAAAGAATCTCGCATTCTCTACTCCAGATCTCTTCTTGCCACGAATTTTGTTTTTATCGGTAACTTGCTGCTTGCAAGTCTGAATGCTGCTTCTGCAAGCCCTGGAGGTACGCCGGACATTTCGAACATAACTGTCCCCGGACGTACTACCGCTACCCAGTACTCGGGATTACCTTTGCCCTTACCCATTCTCGTTTCTGCAGGCTTTTTTGTGTAAGGTTTATCTGGGAATATGCGAATCCATACACGGCCGCCTCTTTTAATGTGTCTTGTCATAGCTATTCGAGCAGCCTCTATTTGCCTGTTGGTAATCCATTTTGGCTCAAGAGCCACCAGACCAAAATCGCCAAAACTGATCTTATCCCCCCGCGTAGCATTTCCTTGCAAAGTGCTTCTCTGTTGTTTTCGATACTTTGTCCTCTTAGGACTTAACATCTCTACTTTAACTCCTTACTTCCGCTTTTTCTTTTTTCTTAAGAAATACTCCTGCATCTTCCTTTTTGCCCTTCTTATATACCTCTCCGTGGAATATCCAGACTTTTACCCCTATGACGCCAAAAGTTGTATAAGCTTCGGCAAACCCATAATCTATATTTGCCCTGAAAGTATGGAGAGGAATTCTACCCTCCTTATACTGGGCAATCCGTGCCATTTCTGCTCCGCCAAGTCTTCCGGCAATTCTTACCTTTATACCTTCCACACCCGCCTTCATTGCGTTGGCAAGTGCCATTTTCAAAGCTCTTCGGAAAGATGCTCTGCTTTGCAGTTGTCTGGCTATTCCCTGAGCAACGAGTCTGGCATTTGTTTCCGGGCGTTTAATCTCTTTTATCTTAAGCTGGATCTTCTTATTTACGAGTTTCTGGAGCCGTTTCCCGATCTTCTCGATATTTGTACCCTTTGTTCCTATTATTATCCCCGGTCTCGAAGTATGAATAACGATTGTAATTCTTTGTGGATGCCGGATAATTTCCACATCGGCAATTTCTGCCCCCTTTGCCTCAGGACATTTCTTGATCTCTCTACGGAGAATCAGATCTTCGTGGAGTGTATCTGCATACTCCCTGGGATCGACAAACCACTTGGATTTCCAGGTTTTGTTTATTTTCAGTCTTAAGCCTATTGGATTTACTTTCTGTCCCATTTATTCTCCTGTTTATGTAATTTCATCAAGAATTACCGAAACATGACTCAATCTTTTTAAGAGAATATCTCTCCTTCCCCTCGCTCTTGGCCATACTCTCTTGTACCGCGGCCCTTCGTTTACCTGCAGCTCCTTTATATAGAGCATCTCCTCATCCAGTTTTTTATTCTGAGCGAGGGCATTGGCAGCAGCAGATTGCAAAACTTTACTCAATATTCTTGCACCCTTCTGGGGCGAACCTTCAAGAATAGCCAGCGCTTCCGCATAGGGTTTTCTGCGTATATGATCTGCTACCGGTCTTATCTTTGAAGGTGATATAAACAGATATTTTACCTGTGCTTTATGCCCTTTCTTTGCTTTCATAGTATGTATCCTTGGAGTGTTATCGTTTTACTGCCTTTTTATCAGATTTTGCATGACCGCGAAAAATTCTTGTAGGAGCAAACTCACCAAGCTTGTGGCCTACCATATTTTCTGTGATAAATACCGGAACCCATGTCTTCCCGTTATATATGGAAATGGTAAATCCGACCATCTCCGGAATGATTGTAGAACACCTGGAAAATGTTTTAATGAGTTTCTTATTACCTGATTTGCTCATATCAACAACGCGTTTATACAATTTTTTTTCTATGAACGGACCCTTCTTGATCGACCTGGACACTGTAGCTGACTACCTCCTACTTTTTTCGCTTTATAATAAACTTGCTCGACAGTTTCTTCTTTTTTCTTGTCTTATAACCTTTTGTAGGAACACCCCACGGCGTAACCGGATGCCTTCCGCCCGAAGTCTTTCCTTCTCCGCCTCCATGGGGATGGTCATGTGGATTCATAGCAACTCCCCTTACCTTCGGTCTTTTACCCAGCCATCTGGATCTTCCCGCCTTTCCAAGGGAAACATTCATGTGATCCTCATTGCCCAGTTCTCCCAGAGTGGCGTAACATTTTTTAAAAACCATACGTAATTCTCCCGAGGGGAGCTTTAGTGTAGCATAATCTCCCTCCTTTGCCACTACTGTAGCGGCCACTCCGGCAGACCTTGCGACTTGACCGCCTTTGCCAATTTGTAGCTCCACATTGTGTACGTTCATTCCGGTGGGAATTTTCTCCAGGGGTAGTGCATTGCCCTTCTCCAGTGGAGCGCTTTCTCCACTCATTACAGAATCTCCAGGTTTAAGCCCCCGGGGAGCCAGTATGTAGCGCTTCTCTCCGTCAACATAATTTATCAGGGCGATATTGGCACTACGATTCGGATCGTACTCTATAGAAGCTACCTTGCCAGGAATGTTTAGTTTATTCCTTTTAAAATCGATTATTCTGTATTTTCTTTTATGTCTCCCACCCCTTCGTCTTACGCTTATCCTGCCGTTAGTATCTCTTCCTCCTTTAAAGGGCAGACCTTTTGTAAGCGATTTCTCCGGTTTATCTCTTGTTATCTCATCGAATGTTAATCCCGTTTTAAAACGCAAACTCGTCGTTCTTGGTTTGTATTTCTTAAGCCCCACTTTATCCTCCTGAATCAGGTGCTCTCGAAGATCTCGATCTTTTCGCCTGGATGAAGTGTAACGATTGCTTTTTTCCAGGCTGATGTATGTCCTATTCTGTAGCCAGAACGAGATCTCACATTTCTTGGCTTTCTTTTTACGTTCATTATGTTGCAAGATACAGGTTTTACCGAGAACATCTCCCTTACCGCTTTCATTACCTGTATCTTATTTGCTTTCTGGTTTACTTTAAAAACATACTTATTCTTCTCTCGAAGGGCGTTTGTTTTTTCTGTTAAAATCGGCTCTATGATGATTTTATCAGGATCCACCGTGCGGAACCTCCCTCTTTTTGTTGTTATAGAACTCGTTGAGTTTAAGAGCAGCAGACTCTAACATAAGAACATTTTTTCCGTAAAAGAGGTCATGAGCTCTCAGCCGATTGTATGAAAGAAACCCCAACCAGGGGATATTTGAGCCTGCTCTTTTTATCATATTGTCATCCTCTGCAAGTACCAGTACTGTTCTTTCTTCGGTTACAAGATTCTTTAAAATCGCTACCAGATCTCTTGTTTTGCCAGATTTCACGGTAAAATCCTCTACAATTTTAAGCCTGTTTTCCTGATTTTTCAGACTCAAAATCGATTTCATTGCAAGACGCTTCATCTTCTTGGGGATGGAATAAGAATAATCCCTCGGCTTTGGTCCGAAAGTAACACCTCCCCCCACCCATATAGGTGATTTTCTGGTACCTGCCCTTGCTCTGCCGGTGCCCTTCTGGCGCCAGGGCTTTGCCCCGCTACCCCTAACTTCGCTTCTGGTTTTGGTGCTCGCCGTGCCCACTCTCCTGTTGGCCAGCTCGTTCTTTATTGCATAGTAGATCACCTTATCGTTTACCTTCCGGTTAAACACTTCATCGTCGAGTTCTATACTCTTAATCTCATTGCCTTCAACTGAATATACGCTCTTTTCCATTTTAGATACCCGATAATATGCTATTCTTTTTTCTTTGCGTTCTTTACAATCACCAATCCACCTCTTCTACCAGGTACGGCTCCCTTTACCAGAATTATCTGCTTATCTTTATCTACTTTTACAACTCTGAGATTCTGAACCGTTCGCCTTTCTGCTCCCATTCTTCCCGGCATACCCGTTCCCCTGTATACCTTGGATGGGGAAGCAGCCATGCCTGTAGAGCCTGCTTCGCGGTGAAACTTTGATCCATGAGACCTTTTTCCGCCTCTGAATCCGTGTCTTTTTACAACACCCTGATAGCCCTTACCCTTTGTGGTGCCGATTATATCGACAAACCGAAGATCCTCTAAAAGCTCTATCCCTAACTTATCGCCGATATTACAATCTATGTCGAAATCTCTTATTTCTCTCAAGTGCTTTTTGGGAGTGATATTTTCCGGAAACTGGCCTGAATAGGGCTTCTTTACCCTCTTTTTCTTCATTTCATAAGCTCCCAGCAAAACTGCATTATAACCTTCTTTATCAGCCTTTCTTTGAGCTATCACATAGTTATTTTTTATCTCTATGACTGTTACAGGTGTAAGGAGACCACTATCGTCAAAAGTCTGAGTCATTCCTACCTTTTTTCCTATCAACCCGATCATATCCATCACCTACAATAATATTTGCTTAACGTGATTACTGTTTAATCTCCACATCAACTCCGGCGGGTAATTCCAGTTTCATAAGTGCATCCATAACCGCTGAAGTTGGATCCAGAATATCGATCAACCTCTTGTGTGTCCGCATCTCAAACTGCTCTCTTGACTTCTTGTTGACATGAGGCGAACGTAAAACCGTAAACTTATTAATCCGGGTGGGCAAAGGAACGGGGCCCGCTACTTTTGCACCCGCCTTCGCCACAGTCTGAACAATTGACTTAGCACTCTGATCTATGAGCTCGACATCAAATCCTCTGAGTTTAACCCTTATCCTGTCCTTGGCCATTTCATCTCCCAAAAAATACCCCGCCTTTTTCCTTAAAAGAATCAGGCGGGGTTTATGTCTACTCTATAATATCGATTACCTGTCCGCTGGCTACGGTTCGGCCTCCTTCCCGGATTGCAAACCGCAGTCCTCTCTCCATGGCAATGGGATGAATCAATTCCACCTCAATTTCGGTATGATCACCCGGCATCACCATCTGTCTGTCTTCTGGTAATTGTACAGTCCCGGTAATATCTGTTGTACGGAAATAAAACTGTGGTCTGTAACCCCCAAAAAAGGGAGAATGCCTTCCGCCTTCCTCTTTTGTCAGTGCGTATATGGTACCTTTAAATTTATGGTGAGGAGTGATTGTACCGGGCTTCGCCAGTACCTGTCCTCTCTCTACCTCTTTCTTTTCAATTCCTCTCAGCAGGGCACCGATATTATCCCCCGCTTGACCTTCATCTAGAGTTTTATTGAACATTTCCACACCGGTACAGACAGTTTTTCTGGTTTCTTTGATACCTACAATTTCTACCTCATCTCCAACCTTGATGATTCCTCTTTCTACCCTGCCTGTAACAACCGTTCCCCTGCCTTGAATAGAGAAAATATCCTCAATGGGCATAAGGAAAGGCTTATCGATATCCCTCTCGGGCAGAGGAAAATATTCATCCATGGTCTTGAGTAACTCCATAACCGGAACTATTTTTTCAGGATCGTCGGGGTTTGTCATAGCCTGAAAGGCTGACCCTCTGATTACGGGTATTTCATCCCCGGGAAAATCGTAGGCAGATAGAAGTTCTCTTACTTCCATCTCTACCAGATCGATAAGTTCCGGATCTTCGACAAGATCGGTTTTATTGAGAAAAACAATAATCGCCGGTACTCCTACCTGTCTTGCGAGGAGAATATGTTCCCGCGTTTGAGCCATGGGGCCATCATCCGCACCTACTACCAGAACTGCTCCGTCCATCTGAGCGGCACCGGTGATCATATTCTTTATATAGTCAGCATGTCCGGGACAATCCACATGAGCATAATGCCTGTTATCGGTTTGATATTCTATGTGCCTGGTGTTGATAGTAATCCCCCGCTCTTTCTCTTCCGGCGCATTATCGATATCCTCATAGGTCATGAGCTTATCGCCGTATTTCTTTGAGCTAATAAGAGAGATTGCTGCAGTCAATGTTGTTTTACCATGGTCTACATGCCCGATGGTACCAACATTTATATGGGGCTTTGTCCTTTCAAATTTAGCCTTAGCCATCTTTATCCTCCTTAGAAATCTTCTTGGTAATCTTAGAAGCAATGCTTAAGAAAATTCTATAATTATATAAAGAATGTCTTTAATTAAGACCATTCTTATACAATAATTACTGCTTACCCACGCTGGATATTTAAGCAAACAAACATTTATTATCAGGACTATAAGGCGGGATTAAACGGAGGGAAGGGATTTTTTAATAGAGTTTTGTAAAGAAATTTTCTTCTCTCCATATCTCACCACCTTATCATCCCGATTTTTTCAGGTTACATACCGAATCATACAACATAGCAAAGCTTTCGGCTCAGTATATTATAAGTCGGATGATCGGTTTGGCTTTGTTAAAGCCACGAATCTCCGGGTTACACTCAAACAGGTACACTCGAATAATATAACTCCTGTATTTAAGCAAACAATAAAATAAATTAATTTAGATTTAAAATCAAGTCCCTATTTAAACAATGGAAATATTTATTATTTATTTCCGAAATAAAACCACCAATTCTGCAGGTGGTCCTTTACCACCGATAATGGGAGAATGCTTTATTTGCCTCAGCCATCCGGTGAGTATCTTCTTTCTTTTTGAAAGCCGTACCTGTGGCATTATATGCATCGAGCAACTCGGTACTCAGCCTCTGGCTCATTTGTCTCCCCTTTTTAGCGCGAGCTGCGTGTATTATCCAGCGCATGGCCAGAGCTTCCCTTCTTTTCTCCTCTATTTCTACCGGCACTTGATAGGTGGAACCTCCAACTCTTCTAGATTTTACCTCCACTACAGGTTTTACATTATCTACAGCCTTGAGAAAAACTTCGAGAGGATCCTTTTTTGTTTTATTACCCAGGATATCCATTGCATCGTACATAATTCTGGTACTAACCGACTTCTTTCCATGGAGCATCATCCTGGTAATGAATTTGCTTACAACCTCGCTGTGGTACTTCGGATCTCTCTGTATACGTTTTGGAACATTAATTTTTCTTCTCGGCATATATCAGTCTCTCCGATATTTTTTTCTCTTCATGCTTTTGGTTTTTTGGTACCATACTTAGAACGCGCCTTCCTTCTATCTTCTACCCCAAGTGTGTCCTTTGCGCCTCTAATGATATGGTAACGGACTCCGGGAAGATCTTTAACTCTACCTCCACGAAGCAGAACTACAGAATGCTCCTGTAAATTATGACCGATTCCGGGAATATAAGCTGTAACCTCCACTCCATGGGATAACCTTACCCTGGCAACCTTTCTTAAAGCGGAGTTGGGTTTTTTAGGGGTTACAGTCATAACACGCGTACACACGCCCCTTTTCTGAGGACAACTGTTTAAAGCTGGAGACTTCGTCTTCTTTCTGACAGCTCTTCTTCCTCTTCTTACAAGTTGATTAATCGTTGGCATATTTATCTCTTCTCTAAAGCAATGTTCGTGGAATATAACAATCCGTTATCAAAAAGTCAAGAGCCCAATTACTCAGCCTGGAGCCTCCTCCTTACCCATCTCTATCTCTTCCATTTCCTGTTTATTCTGTCTCAATTCGAGCAGCTCCTGTACCGTTGCATCCAGATCTTCGCTGTGTTCATCGAAGAGTTTAACGTTTCTGTAAATCTTCATACCCGTACCTGCAGGAATAAGATGACCTATAATGACATTTTCCTTCAAACCTCTCAAATTATCAATACTTCCTGCAATGGCGGCGTTTGTCAGCACTCTGGTTGTCTCTTGAAAAGAAGCAGCGGAAATAAAGGAGTCGATATTAAGAGATGCTCTCGTAATTCCCAGCAGTAAGGGCTTGGCAACTGCCGCTTTCCCGCCTTCTCTAATTACCTTCTGATTCTCTTCATGAAACTTGTATTTGTCAACCTGCTGACCGAATATGAAGTTCGTATCTCCCACTTGCCTGATCTCAACTTTTCTCATCATCTGACGAATTATTACACCGATATGCTTGTCATTGATATTTACTCCCTGCAGGCGGTATACTTCCTGAATTTCGTTTACCAGGAAGCGCTGTAAGGCGTTCTCGCCAAGGATGTGAAGTACATCATGGGGGTCGATGTTTCCATCACACAACATCTCCCCCGCTTCCACATAGTCGCCATCGCGTACAAATAGATGTTTTCCCATTGGAACAAGATGTTTATACTCCTTGCCGTAGGCATCCTCGATTATTATTACCCGTTTACCCTTTGTTAAGCCTCTAAACCGTACAACACCGCTGATTTGAGCAAGTATTGCAGCATTCTTCGGCCTTCTTGCCTCGAAGAGCTCCCCTACCCTAGGCAGACCTCCTGTTATGTCCGTTGTTTTTACGCTCTCCTTGAGAAGTTTTGCAAGGGTCCTTCCGGGCTTAACCTTCTCGCCGTCTTCTACATTAAGATAGGCAGACCCTGGCAGGAAGTAGCACGCTATTTCCTGACCACTATCATCCTCCAGTATAATGCGTGGTTGAAGTGTCTCCAGAGTGTACTCTGTTATCTTTTTCTCTATCTTTCCGGTATCTTCGTTTATCTCTTCCTTGAGGGTTGTACCCAAAACTATATCTTTAAACCTTACCGTACCACCATATTCTGCAATAATAGGTTCGGAGAAAGGATCGAAAATTGCTATTGACTCTTCTGCACCCAGCATATCGTCCTTTTTAACGAGCAATTCGGCTCCATTTCTTATCTCAACTTTTTGATCCTGAGCAATTAAAAGGAGCTTATTATCTTTGATCTTCACATAGGCAATATCTGCCGATGTAATCTTTTCCTTACCGCGTTTAAGTATAGTTTCTCCGCTGGTAACTTTCTGCCCTTCCTTTACCAGAACTTCGTCCCCCTCCTGTAAGACGATCTCCTTTAGTATTCTATTTACAATAACATGGCCCTTTCTGGTAAAAAGGATGTTTCCGGAATCCAGAGCCACAGTATTTCCGATTATTTGCTTTATGATTACGGGATATCTTAGAAAAGTTCTATTCTCTTCACTGATTCGTGTAGCCGCACCTCCAATGTGGAATGTTCTCATTGTGAGCTGAGTTCCCGGTTGCCCGATGGATTGGGCAGCGATAATCCCTACAGCTTCACCTATGTCTACAGTTCTGTTGGTTGCCAGGTTTCTTCCGTAACATTTTTTGCATACTCCATGCCTGGTTTCACATGTCAAAACTGTTCTGATTCTTACACTCTCTATACCCTCATCTTCTATGTATTTTGCAAGATCATCGGTTATCTCCTGGTTTACATCTACAATTACCTCTTCCGTAATAGGATGTCTTACCCGTTCCAGAGTGAATCTTCCAACGATTCTGTCTGACAGTGATTCCACAACTTCCTCGCCGTCTTTTAAAGCCCTCATATCGATTCCGTTTATGGTGCCACAGTCTTCTTCATTTACCACAACATCCTGTGCTATATCTACCAATCTCCTCGTGAGATAACCGGCGTCCGCGGTTTTTAGTGCGGTGTCTGCAAGGCCCTTTCTGGCTCCATTGGTAGAAATAAAAAACTCAATAACGGATAATCCCTCTTTGAAGTTACTACGTATGGGAAGCTCGATTATATCTCCCGAAGGTTTAGCCATAAGACCTCTCATTCCGGCAAGCTGACGAATTTGTGATCTGCTTCCCCTGGCGCCTGAGTTCGCCATCAGGTAAACAGGATTAAATCCGCTCCTGTCTTCCCTCAGAGTCTTCATAAGGGCTGCTGTGAGTTCTTCGTTTGTCTTGTTCCATACCTCTACAACCCTATTATAGCGCTCTTCTTGGGTTATATGACCCTGTAGATACTGATTCTGAATAGCCTCTACTTCCGCGTTGGCATCTTCTATCAATACTTTTTTCCGTTCGGGAATTACTATATCATCCATACCGATTGTTGCGCCAAACACGGTCGCGTATTTAAAACCGAGATCTTTTATGGAATCGAGAAGCTGGACAGTCGTATAGGATCCATGAACTCGATAGCAGTCGGCTACCAGGCTCCTCAGTTCCTTCTCCCCCAACGATTGATTGATAAATCCTATTTCGTTTGGTAACTCATCGTTTAAAATTATCCTTCCGGGGGTAGTATCTATCACATTCCCGTTTATCGGTACTTTACAGAGAGCCTGATAATCTACGACTCCGGCCTCCAAGGCCAGAAGAGCTTCCTTTTTTGAGGAAAACCTCTTCCCCTCTCCCTTTGCCCCTTTCTTGGCGATCGTTAGATAGTTTATCCCCAATACCATATCCTGAGAAGGAAACACAATGGGTGCACCGTTTGCCGGATTGAGAAGATTTTTGGCTGATAGCATAAGCGTCCAGCACTCGATTTGAGCTGCCTGGGTTAAAGGAACATGAACGGCCATCTGATCTCCGTCAAAGTCGGCATTGTAGGCATGGCAGACCAGGGGATGCAGCTTGATGGCCTTTCCCTCTACAAGAACCGGTTCGAACGCCTGAATCCCTAGTCTGTGAAGTGTGGGTGCACGGTTTAGCAACACCGGATGTTCTTTCACAACCTCGTCGAGAATGGCAAACACTTCCGGTGTCTCCTGTTCTACCAGTGTCTTAGCCTTTTTTATGTTGTATACAACGTCCTTCTCCACAAGTTTTTTCATTATAAAAGGTTTGTAGAGCTCAAGAGCCATCTTGGTAGGAAGTCCGCATTGGTGCAACTTCAACTCCGGACCGACTACAATAACGGAGCGTCCCGAATAGTCAACCCTCTTTCCGAGAAGATTCTGCCTGAAGCGGCCCTGCTTTCCCTTCAACATATCCGAAAGAGATTTAAGAGGTCTGTTCGATGCTCCCTTTACCACACGCTTCTTTTTGGAATTATCGAAGAGAGCATCCACCGCTTCCTGAAGCATTCTCTTCTCATTCCGAATTATTATGTCAGGAGCGTTCAAAGCCATGAGTCGTTTAAGCCTGTTATTCCTGTTGATCACTCGTCGATAAAGGTCGTTTAAATCGGAAGTGGCGAATCTTCCCCCATCCAATTGTACCATTGGTCTCAGCTCAGGAGGTATCACCGGAATCACATCCAGTATCATCCACTCCGGTCTGTTGCCCGAATCCTTGAAGTTTTCCACTATTTCTATTCTCTTTAGTAATCTTTTATCCGATTTTGCCTTCTTCTCGATCATTTTGTCTCTAAGCTCTACCGAAAGGGCATCCAGGTCCAAATTTTCCAGCAATGTACGAATGGCTTCTGCTCCGATACCGGCAGTAAAGTTCATCCCGTACCTTTCCCGAGCTCCCATATATTCCTCTTCTGTGAGCAGCTCCAACTTTTTTAAATCTGTATCGCCTGGATCGATTACTATATATTTTTCGTAGTAAAGAATTGATCTGAGAGCTGCAATACTTAAATCCAGCAGAAGCCCCATTCGGGAGGGAACCGAGCGATAGTACCAGATATGGGAAACAGGACTTGCAAGCTCTATATGCCCCATTCTCTCCCTTCTTACCTTAAAATGAGTAACCTCCACACCACAGCGGTCACATATAACACCCCTGTATCTGATGGATTTAAACTTACCGCAGTAGCACTCCCACTCTTTTGTGGTACCAAAGATTCGCTCACAGAACAACCCGTCTTTCTCTGGTCTTAAAGTGCGATAGTTTATGGTTTCCGGTTTTTTTACCTCACCGTAAGACCATGCACGGATCTGCTCCGGTGAAGCGAGTTTGATCATAATACTATCAAAATCTTGAATATCTCTCATGCCTTCTGTTCCCCTCCAAGGGTATAACTCTTCGATTTAATCTTAAGCTCCTCCGATCGATTGCACACAGAGTATGCTCTAAAAATGGCTTCCCTGTCTGTTTATAAGCTCTTCATCCCTCTCGGTGAGAGGAATCTGCTTCCCTCTGGAATCGTAAATAGTTATATCAAGGGCAAGACCGCGCAGTTCTTGAACCAGTACATTGAAAGATTCGGGAACACCTGCAGAAGAAGAGGGCTCACCCTTTACAATACTTTCGTAAATCTTCGCCCTTCCGGTCATATCATCAGACTTTATTGTAAGAAGTTCCTGAAGGGTATTGGAAGCACCATAGGCCTCCAGCGCCCAAACTTCCATCTCACCCAGCCTCTGCCCCCCAAATTGCGCCTTTCCACCCAGAGGTTGCTGAGTAACCAGAGAGTACGGACCTGTTGAGCGAGCATGCATTTTATCGTCTACCAGATGGTGAAGTTTCATAATGTACATATAACCTACCAGCACCTCATTCTGAAAAGGTTCACCCGTTCTGCCATCTCGGAGTTTAATTTTGGAGTTAACCGGTAAACCTGCTTCTTTAAGCTTCTTTTCTATTTGCTCATTGGCGGCAGACTGGAAAACCGGTGTTGCGTACCATTGATCAAGCAGTGTACCTGCCCAACCCAGCTCGGTTTCCATGATCTGTCCCAGGTTCATTCTTGAAGGCACTCCCAGAGGGTTTAAACATATATCCAGCGGGGTACCGTCTTCCATGTAGGGCATATCTTCTTCAGGAAGCACTCTTGCCACAACCCCCTTGTTTCCATGACGACCCGCCAGTTTATCTCCTTCCTGTAATCTTCGCTTGGTTGCAATTATTACTTTTACTATTTCATCTACTCCAGGACTAAGATCATCGCCTTCGGAACGCTTTAATCTCTGTATATCAATAACCGTACCTTCAGTTCCGTGAGGTACCTTAAGAGAGGTATCTCTTACCTCCTTGGCCTTTTCTCCGAAAATAGAATTGAGGAGCTTAAACTCCGGTGTGGTCTCCGTTTCAGACTTTGGAGTTACCTTTCCGACCAGGATATATCCGGGTTTTACCTTTGCTCCGATTCTTATGATTCCTTCCTCATCCAGTTGCTCCAGTGCCTTTTCGCTTACATTGGGAATATCCCTGGTGATTTTCTCGGTACCAAGCTTTGTCTCCCGGACTTCTACAGAAAACTCTTTTATATGGAAGGATGTAAATATTTCTTCCTTTACTACTTTCTCCGAGATAAGAATTGCGTCTTCGTAGTTATATCCGTTCCAGGGTAAAAACCCTACCAGTACGTTTCTTCCAAGTGCAAGCTCGCCACGACAGGTACTGGGCCCGTCGGCAATAACTTGACCTGCTTCCACATGTTCATCCAATTCTACCAACGGTCTCTGATTGTAACATGTATCCTGGTTTGTCCGCTGGAACTTGATAAGATTGTATACATCTTCATCTTCATTGTTTAAAGGTTCATCGGGTTTAACAACAATCCTCATGGAACTGACATACTTCACCGTACCGCTGCGTCTTGCCTTTACCATTACCCCGGAATCGTAGGCTGTTTTTGCTTCCATGCCTGTCCCAACTCTGGGTGGTTCTGTAAACACCAGAGGTACGGCCTGACGCTGCATATTTGAGCCCATTAATGCCCTGTTTGCATCATCGTGTTCAAGAAAGGGTATAAGGGAGGTGGAAACAGAAACTACCTGTTTGGGAGAAACATCCATATACTGAATATCTTCCGGAGGTCTGGTGGTGTAATCTCCCCCTTTACGCACCGAAATTCTGTTGGAGAGAAAGTTACCCTCTATATCTATAGGAGCATTAGCCTGGGCGATGAAGTGTTTTTCTTCGTCCATTGCCGAGAGGTATTCGATCTCCTTCGATGCCTTTCCATTTACAACTTTACGGTAGGGTGTTTCCAGAAAACCGTATTCATTTACCCTTGTATAATTGGCTAGAGAAACTATGAGTCCGATATTGGGACCCTCGGGGGTTTCTATGGGACACATCCTTCCGTAGTGAGTATAATGGACATCTCTGACTTCGAATCCTGCCCTGTCTCTTGAGAGCCCTCCCGGACCTAGAGCATTTAATCTTCTTTTATGGGTCAGCTCTGCAAGGGGATTTACCTGATCCATAAATTGAGAGAGCTGGCTTGATCCGAAAAACTCTTTTATGGAAGCTACGATCGGCTTTATTGATATGAGATCCTGTGGTTTGATGGTATCGGTTTCTTTTAGAGACATTCTCTCCTTTGCGATTCTCTCCATCCTGGCAAAGGCAGTCTTGAGTTGATTTGCCAGCAATTCCCCTACCGAACGTACTCTTCTGTTTCCGAGGTGATCTATATCATCAACATTTGCCTCTCCTATGTAAACTTTAATTAGATATAACATAGTGTTGATGATATCATCGCTTGTTAGAGTACGCGTCTCTAAAGGAGGGTTATAATCAAACTTTTTGTTCAGTTTATACCGCCCAACCTTTCCCATGTCGTATCTTCTTGGCGAGAAGAACATGGAATTAAGATCTTTCTCGGCAGTTTCCAGGGTGATAGGTTCTCCGGGCATCAATACCGAATAGATGGTAGTAAGAGCATCCTCCTTGGTGGGCTCATCCACCCCCACCTCATCCTTGGTGAACTTTACCTCTTCTCGTTCGAAGCAGTTTAAAATAATATCGGAATGGAGTGAATCGGGATGTTCAAAATCTATAACCTTTACGCTGTGGATGTTTAAGTGCAGGAGCTCATCCACATCATGGAGGTGAATCTTATCTCCTGCGTTGTATAATTTCTTCCCGCCCCCTTCTCCCTCAACATAAACCGGTTTGGCGAATACCTGTCCTACGAGTTTTTCCTTATCTTCTCTGGAGTCAAGAACCGAAACTTCGCGGGTTTTATAGAAGAGGGATATTATCTTCTCCCTCGTCTCAAACCCCAGGGCTCGTAAGAAAAGAGTGCCCAATATTCGTTTCTTTCTATCTATCTTGGTGTAGATTAACTCTCTCTTCTGATCTATTTCGAACTCAAGCCAGGAACCCCGGTATGGAATTATTCTTGATGAAAAAACACCCTTTTCGTGAGAGAAAATAACTCCGGGTGATCTGTGAATTTGGCTTACAACCACCCTTTCGGCTCCGTTTATTATGAAAGTACCTCTCTCGGTCATAAGGGGGATATCACCCATATAGATATCTTTCTGTCTTATCTCGCCGGTGTTTTGAAAAATAAGGTTTATTCTGGCTTTTATTGGCACCGAATAGGTAAGACCCTTCAGTTTGCATTCTGCTTCTGAGAACTTTATATTTTCTTCGTCGAGGGTATAATGAGTGTACTCCAGAAGCATATCGCCGTTTGGACTTTCTATAGGGAAAACGGACTGAAACACATCTTCCAGACCCTGACGGGCGAGTGGTTCGCCCCTCCTGAACTTTTCTCTCTGGAGAAACTTCTCATACGAGTTAAGCTGAATATCCACAAGGTTGGGAAGCTCCAATACCTCTTCATATTCAGAGCCTAAATAAACACGTTCAATTGTTTTTAAGCTTCCGGGCATACGACCTCCCATTATAATATGACTGCCTGAAGAACATCCCTTCACAGTAGTTATACGAGTCTTTTTTATTGAGTGGCTTTGTAATATTAATAAGATTGATACTTCTGTTATTTGATTTCAACGACTGCGCCAGCTGCCTCCAGCTTTTCTTTTATAGAGTTTGCTTCTTCCTTGGAGACTGCCTCTTTTAATGTCTTATCTCCGGCTTCTACCAGTTCTTTTGCCTCCTTCAAGCCCAGACCTGTTATTGCACGGACTTCTTTTATAACAGGAATCTTCTTCCCGTCCGCAAACCCTTTGAGAACAACATCGAATTCGGTCTTCTCTTCTGATTCCTCTGCAGTCGCTTCTCCTGCACCGCTGGGAGCCGATGCTACAGCCACCGGAGCTTGCGCGCTCACACCGAACTTCTCTTCCATTGCTTTGACAAGTTCTGAAACCTCCAAAACAGACATGTTTGCAATTGATTCAATTATCTCTTCTTTGGATAGAGTAGCCATAATCCTTTCTCCTTCAATTTCTATTATTTATTTTTCTTTATCACCTGCTTTTCTATCTGCTATTGCTTGTATCGTTCTTACCAGTTTACTGGTAACACCATTTAAAACAAATACAAGGTTTTGTAAAGGTGCGTTCATGGTAACAGCAAGTTTTGCAATAAGTTCCTGCTTAGATGGCAGCCTGGAAAAAGCCTCTACCTCTGTACCGTTGTATATCCTGCCGCCGATAAGAGCACCCTTTATCTGGAGGGATGTCTCCTTCTTAAAACCAGAGAGAATTTTTACCACCTCGTTGACTTCGTCATCCCTGGAAAGCGCAACAGCAGTGGGATCTCTAAGCTGATCACCTACATCGGGTAATTCCAGTTGCTCCATTGCAATTCTTGCAAATCTATTCTTTATTATCCTGTATTCGGCATTTTTTTCTCTTAATTTTCTTCTTAAATCCGTTATCTGTTCTACATTTAATCCTCTGTAGTTGGTAAATATATAGTCTTTCGTGCTCTTAAACTTATCCTTGAGCTCTTTTACCATCTCAATTTTATATTGTTGTATTTTCTTCTCTCCTTCTGCCATTTATCCTTCTCCTTCCTCTAAACATTCTATTTTGTCGCAATTTTTACACCGGGACTCATGGTTGTTGAGAGCGCTGCAGAGAGAATAAACTCGCCTTTCGTGTCTGCCGGTTTTTTCCTCCTTATCTCAGATACTACCAGGTTTACATTTTCCAGCAATTTCTCATTTTCCATGGAGAGCTTTCCCACTGCCATATGCACAACACCGGTTTTATCCGAGCGGTATTCTACTCTACCTTTTTTTAGTTCTTCCAGAGCCTCTTTAATATCGAAAGTTACGGTTTTTGTTTTAGGGTTCGGCATTAAACCCCGTCGTCCGAGAACAGGACCCAGCTTTCCCACACTTTTCATCATATCCGGGGTAGCTACTGCAACATCAAAATCCAGCCATCCATTTTTTATCTTTTCAATCAAGTCTTCGTCTCCTACGTAGGTGGCACCGGCTTCTTCGGCTTCTTTAGCCTTGTCGCCTTTTGCAAATACAAGTATTTTCTTCTCCTTTTTAAATTGATTGGGCAGCACAAGAGTATCTCTCACCGTTTCACTCTTCTTAAGGTTAAGTCTCAATGCCAGTTCTACTGTTTCGTCAAAGTTTGCATAGGCAATATCCTTTAAAATGCACAATGCCTTATCGTAGGAGTATTTTTCATTTCTGTTAAGCTTCTTTATTGCTTCCTGATATTTCTTACCTCGCTTCATCTGTTAACTCCTAACCTCAATGCCCATACTTTTAGCGGTACCTGTTATTATTTTTATAGCCGACTCGATATCATTGGCATTTAAATCCTGAAGTTTTGTTTCGGCTATCTCCTTAAGTTGCTTCTGCGAAATGGTTGCAACCTTTATCTTGTTGGGTTCGGAAGAGCCCTTTTCCAATCCGCAGGCCTTTTTAATCAGTACCGATGCCGGTGGTGTTTTGGTTACAAAGGTAAAGCTCTTATCGGTATAAACGGTGATTACCACCGGTACTATAAGTCCCGGTTCCATGTCCTTTGTCTGGTCGTTGAATTGCTGAACAAACTGTGGTGCACTAACCCCATGAGGTCCAAGTGCGGGACCTACTGGGGGTGCGGGTGTAGCTTTCCCTGCAGGAACCTGAAGTTTAATTATTGCTGCTATCTTTTTCTTGGCCATAGATGTCTCCGATTATGGTATTTGTGCCCATATTGAATAAAGGACTCCCATATTCGATACTCATGCAAAGCAAGAGCACTAAATAGGGTATTAGATTTTTTCCACCTGAAGAAAATCTACCTCTACAGGTGTGGATCGCCCAAAAATGCCAACCATCACCCTTAATTTGCCTTTCTCTACATTTACCTCTTCTACCGAACCTGTAAATGTATCGAAAGGCCCGTCAATAATTCTTACTTTATCTCCAACTGAAAAGGATTGTTTGGGTTTCAGGGTTTTTTCGCTCTTTATCTCGCCTGCTTTTTGCAATATTGCCCGTGCTTCCTCGGGTGCGATTGGTTGAGGTTTTGCCCCCCCCTGTGCACCTACAAATCCGGTTACTCCCTGTATCCTTCTAATCTGAGAACAAATAGACTTCCAGCCCCTTTCCGGTAAATCCATCTCCAGAAGAATGTAACCCGGTAGGAACCTTTTGGTGGATATCTTTTTCTTTCCGTCTTTTATCTCCACCACCTCTTCCGAAGGAACTTTTACATTACTTACACTGCCGGAAAGAGAGTCTTTCATGAGTTTTCTTATATATTTCTCTACCTTGCTTTCATACCCGGAGTAAGTATGAAGGACATACCACCCTTTAGCCATCTTATCCTTTACATTCTTCCCTTAAACGAATATCGTCAAAACTGTTTCAACCTTTAAAAGATCAGATCGATCCCCAGCAACAGGAGAAAATCTACAAGACCCAGAACAATTGCAAAGATAATTACCGATACAATAACCACTTTGGTAGAAGAAACAACTTCTTCTTGGCTGGGCCAAACTACTTTTTTTAACTCTGCGTAACTCTCCTGAAAAAAACGGATAATTTTTTTCATTACTTAAGATATACTCCTGAAATATCAGGCCAGGTAGGATTCGAACCTACAACTTCCGGTTTTGGAGACCGGCGCTCTAGCCGTTAGAGCTACTGGCCTGGGTTTATTTAATCCTACCCTTTGTCCCACTGTTTCCAGCAACGATTGAGTGAAAAACCTTTCTTAATAAGACAAACTACGGTTGTTCTATTGTATATTCTACTTAACCTTTGTTTCTTTGTGAAGAGTATGCTTTCTGTCAAAACTACAATACTTCTTCAGTTCCAGCTTTCCCTGAATATTTTTTTTATTTTTTTTTGTAGTATAATTTCGCCTTTTGCATTCACTACACTGCAATGCGATAATCTCTACCCCGCCCTTTTTGCCCTTTTTTGATTTTGCCATGGTTGATATAAGCTCCTGTAAATAGTCGAAAAAACCCGGTTTTTAATTCAAAGTCTAAATTTCTAATATAAATATTTGTTCTTTTTGTGTCAATATAGAAGAGCCCTCGATCGGATTTGAACCGATGACCCCCTCCTTACCATGGAGGTGCTCTGCCGGCTGAGCTACAAGGGCATATCCAATATTTAGCTTTGCAAAAATAACAAAGTTGTATCTTTTTGTCAATAGCAATTTCGTTAAACACATTGACTTACTGAGATAAAACTGGTCTAATAAAAGAAATCCGATAGATATAAAGAGGGATAACAATGAGCCAGCAGATTGCCTTTGCCCTTAACAGAATCGTAAATCCTTACCTGGATTTAGAAGAGTTTTTCGAGCTATCCTCCGGTGCAGGTCTTGCCAGGGTTGAATTGAGAAATGATCTTTCCAGTGGACTTATTACGGATAACTATACTCCTGCACAGGTAAAAGAGCTTTCTGCCAAATACGGAATGGAGATTCTATCAATAAATGCACTTCAAAAATTCAACGTGGGGGATCTTCTTAAGGACAAGAAGCAAGAACTTGAAAAGCTGTTACAGATATCAAAAGCAATCGGTTGTCAGGCTGTAATTCTCTGTCCCAACACCGATTCTACAGATACTAGAACCGATAAGGAAAAGTTTACCGATACGGTGACTGCCTTAAAGGAATTTGCACCACTTTTCGAAGAAAATGATATAACCGGTCTCATAGAACCTCTCGGTTTCAAAATAAGTTCTCTACGTTCACCAGTAACCGCAATGAAAGCAATTAAAGAGGCGGGAGAGGAAAATTACAGGATAGTCCACGATACCTTTCATCACTTCATAGGTCCGGATACGATTGAATCTCTTTCCAGAGAGTACGATTTTTCCTTTACAGCTCTTGTACACATTTCGGGAGTAGAACAGGAACGTTCCACCTCTGATTACACCGATAACGACAGGGTGCTGGTATCTTCTGAAGATAAAACTAATACAACAGAACAGATAGAACTCCTTAAAAACAGCGGCTATGAAGGGGCTTTCTCCTTCGAGCCCTTTTCGGAGAAAATACAGCATCTTCATCCGGATCAGCTTATAAACGCAATTAGAAAAAGTATTGATTATATTTGTAAAAAGACCGGCTTTACTCAGGTGTTTTAACCCCAAAACTGTGGGTATACTCAATTCAGGCTGTCCCGCAACCTCGATTTTGGCTATTAATACTCAGTATCTCGTGTGTTTCGTATTAAATAACCACAATATCTTGTATGCTCCGCCAATTTTCGGCAGTTGCTGGACAGCCTGAATTAGATATGGAGTTACCGAAACTCCTGGTATCTGACAGCTCGGGAAAAATATTTGAAATACACGAACTCTATATGGCAGGAATGTCTCTCGATGCGCCTGTATTACCAAAAAAAGAAGATCTTATAGAGATCCCTTTAAACGATGGGGCTCTTTTTTATTTGACACTTTATTATAAAAAGAGCAATAATTCGGATAGACGGTGAGGTTGCCCCTTTGGGGTAAGAGAAAAACAGTTTCTATTAAAATCTTAAACTATAGGAGGAAGGAAATCATGGGCAAGGGCGATCGCAGAACAAGACGGGGAAAGCTCTTTCGCAGAACACACGGGAAGAGAAGACCCAAAAAGAAAGGAGCTAAAAAAACTCCTGCTAAATAGAGGAAACCATACGCTTGAATCCAGGCAGATAAAATAGTACCATAGTAACTGTAAAACTGCTGATTTAAACAATTTATTTTATAGAGTCTACCAATACACTTATATTTCAAGGAGGAGGACCTATGAAAATCACATGGCTTAAACATGCAGGATTTTTACTCGAGACAAACAGTGGGAAAAAAATCTTTATCGATCCTTTCCAGATTGTTTCCAACTGGCAGGCGGATATAATCCTCTGCACCCATTCCCACTTCGATCATTTCAGTAAGGAAGATATCGAAAAGATAAGAAAACCTGATACTATAATCGTTGCAACGGGAGATTGTGAGAAGCTTTCCGGAGATCAGAAGAGTGTAAAACCCGGAGAGACCCTTCCCTTTGATGATGTAGAGGTTAAAACAGTCAGGGCATACAATACGAATAAAAACTTTCATCCGAAAAAGAACAACTGGGTTGGCTACATTGTAACTGTAGACGGAGAGTCTGTATATCATGCCGGTGATACAGACCTTATAAAGGAGATGGAGGAAATCTCATGTGATATTGCCCTTCTGCCTGTAAGCGGTACTTATGTGATGAGTGCATCCGAAGCGGCGGAGGCTACCCGGAGGATCGATTGCAAGAAGGCCATACCAATGCATTTTGGTGGTGGAGTCGTAGGTAGCAAGAAGGATGCCGAGGAGTTTAAAGAAAAGGCCAACTGTGATGTAGAGATTCTTAACCCGTTATTCTGATTTATCCGTTATTCAGGTTCTCCCCTTTATCCTTTGCTTCTAAATACCTGTTGACCGCCTCGTCGTTGATAAAACCAAGCTCTATAGCGAGCTCGCCGAACAATTTACCGGGCTGCTTTCGCTGTGCGGCGAGAACCTCGTCGGCCTGTACGGAGGTTAACGCTCCAATACGCACAAGAAACTCTCCAATCCTCTCTGTTGGCTTAGCAGTACTTCCCATTTTCTGCCCTCTCCAGAAATATTCTAATAATTTTGAAGTATCCGACCATTTATATCGACCAGGCGAACGCTACCCTTGCCTGCTCCTACAATCCTTAAATCTCCCTCTACGTTCTCTACAGAAATACTCCCCGTACTGTCGGTAATATAGATGTTACCGGTTACAGAGCCTATCAATATCTCTCCTTTATCATCCACTATTTCTATATTGCCCTTTACCTTCTTAATCCCTATATCACCCGAAGAATCGCGGATTTTGATATTACCTTCTAAATCTTCGATCAGGATGTCACCATCCTCATCTTCTATTTCAATATCTCCGGCCATGTCTTTAGCGGTGATACTGCCCAGGCCGTGATTTATGATAACATCACCTTCAAGCCCTGCAAGGTAGATATCTCCCGAATTATCTTTTATATTCGTATCTATTCCGACCGGAATTTGTACATCAAGATGGATCGCCCTCCTCCCACCGGGTGAAAAAAGTCTGAAGAGAAAAAAGGATTCTCTAAAACCCGAAACAAGAACTGCCCGGTTACCCCTTTTCTCAAGAGAAAGGAACAAATCTTTAAGAAGATTATCTTGCGATTCTCCACCGCCCAGCTCCTCTACTGTAACAGGATAGAGTATTTCTGCCCTAGTTTTTATCTCTTTTAAATCCGGCAAACCGGTGATATAGAGCTCTCCGTCTCCCCCACTTACTTCAAGAATCTCGATTGTATCGGTAGAAAGGGATATTTCTCTGGTTTCCCTCATGAGCAGAGATTCCTCCGAACAGGAGTAAAAAAGAAAGATAATCAATATTAACAACAGAGAAACAGATAGTTTCATTCCTATACTACTTATACACTCTTTTTCGGGATATAACAATAAAAAAATAAAAAAAGCTGTGCTTCATAAATATTAAGAATCGAAAGAGGTCAACTTTTTCCGGTATCTTATCCGAAGGGAATAATTAAATAGTGCGTTACTGCAACCCTTGCAGTGAAAAGGCTAAAGTATTTTTAGATATGTATCCCGGCATTTTCACCCGAGAGGACAAAACACTTCCAAAATCCCCCCGCCGGGTAACTCTTACAATATTCTTGCCTTTAATTACCAGATTACAGACTCTTCGGATATTACCCTGATCATAAAGTTGCATAGGGGAGCGGATAGTTGTGTATAAACACTATTTTATTCTCTACCTCCTCGACTCCCGGCATCTCTCGAACCACCTCTTCACACTGTTTTATGGACTGCATGATGGTAACACTACCTTCAAGAATGACTTTACTCCCTTCTGCCTCTACTCTTAGAAGATTAACGGGTATCTTTTTATCAAAAAGAATCTTTGTAACTATCCTTTGACTCAACAACAGTGCTTCCAGTTTTTTCACAGCAGCTTTTCTGTTTTCTTCACTATCCAGATCGGCCACACCCTGCTTAATCAGATTCAAGGCCTTCTTCTTTGATATTGTGCTGGTGTTTATAACCATGTCGTATATGTAGGGGGAGCTCCACTCCATATCGAAGAAGAATCTATGAAATCCTGCCCTATCGTGATCACTCTGTCTTATTATCCGCTCGGCATTTCTATCATCACAGGAGAACTCCTCCTTTACCCTCTTTACCCTCGCATCCATGGAGGCTATTATCCTGACATGGAGAGTACAGGGAAGATTTGCAAGAAGTATCTGCCCCCCTCTTCCTACAATAACTGCATCAACACTCCTTGCGAAATCGTAGAAAACGAGCTTCATAAAATTGAGATACTTCTCCCTTTCGGAAGAAAAAACTTCCCAGAAGCGGGGCTTTTTCTCATCGAACTTTTTTATGTCCATTTCTGTAACACCATGTTGAATAAGAACCTTCTCCATATCGGATTTGTCCAGGAAGTGAAGACCCAGTTCCTTGGAAAGCTCTCTTGCTATCTCGCTTCCCATGCTTCCTGTCTCTCTGGAAATTGTTATTATTGCCATAATTACCTCTCTACCAATATTATACCAATAAAATCGGATAATCAAGAAAAAAGGATATGCTTAATATGAAAGAAGCATTACCCAGACTGGATTCCAATTTAAATGTATACAAATCGCTCCTTTCTTTCTGCAGACTGAAAAGAGGAGAAATATGGGAAGATCCTCTGAGAGGTCATCGTGTCGGAGTGCTTGATGCCTGTTCCGAGCAGGAAATAGCACTTTTAATGAAAGACAGAAGAGCGGTGCTGGCTATCCAGGATCCACCCTACAATATCAAGGTGGGTAATAAAAATACGGAGCATCTTTTCAGACTCGATATGAAGAGTTATCTCGAGTTTTCACAAAAATGGGTGGCAAATACCATAGCTTTTCTTGAAAAAAACAGCCATCTGTATATATGGTTGGGTGCAGACCAGAATCGAGGTTTTCAACCCCTTCCTGATTTTATGCTTATGATGAGAAACTTCGCTACATTAACATCCAGAAGCTTTATAACCATGCGCAACCAGAGAGGATACGGTACACAGAAAAACTGGATGTGCGCCCGCCAGGAGCTTCTCTATTATGTTAAAGGAAGTCCGGATTTCAACGTTTGTTACACAGATATTCCCAAGGTTTTAAAGGGATATTACAAGGTTGTAAACGGTCGTGTCACCGAAAACCTGGAAAGAAGCAAGTCCGATCGTATCCGGCCTGGTAATGTATGGCTCGATATACAGCAAGTCTTCTATAAAATGGAAGAAAATGTACCTGGTGCTTATGCACAAAAACCTCTAAAGGCGATCCTACGCATAATTGAGACAAGCAGTAAAAGGGGAGAGTTGATCTGCGACTTCTTTGCCCATTCGGGCACAACCCTTATAGGAGCAGAATTATCGGAGAGGATGGCTTTTGTATCCGATATTGATCCTGTATTTGCCGAAATTACCATAAGAAGGCTTGAGAATTTCCGCCAAAACGGAAAGACCGGCTGGCAGTGTGAAAACCCATTTCCTGAGTTGGGCTGAGCTCTCAAGCGTATCGACGATTAAACCTACTCTTAAGCTCTCTGAACATCTCTACCCCTGCCTTCATTCTTTCACGAATGGGAAGCTCGTAGGGGCATTTCTCTTCGCATTCACCGCAATCTGTACAGTTTTCGTGGGATTCTACTGCTCTTGACTGATCTCCGTTTAGAACAGTCTCCGCCGGAAACCTCTTTATCATGGACTCCATAGTCATCAAAGGAATTATGTCTACACCGTGTTCACAGGGACTGCAGTATCCGCATCTCCTGCAAAACCTTGTGCCCACATCCTCTTTGTACTTCTCTATTTTTGCTCTGTCTCTCTCTGAGAGAGGCGCTCCCTCTTCACATAGGCTTAAAACCTTCTCGACTTGTTCTACAGACTCGAATCCCGGATCTGTTACCACTTCAGGGTATTGGAGCAGAAAACGGATGCAACAGGGAGCATCATCCAGCTCACCACCCCCGAAGGGCTTCATGGCTATAAAACCGGCATCAACCTTTATGCTTGCCTCCAATGCTTTAAGCCCATCATCAGTCATAATAAAATTAAGGGGGAACTGCAATACCTCGATCTCAGGGTGTTCGATTGTTGCAAGAGCGGCTTCCAGTTTGTGGGCGGTTGCGCCGACATGTCTCAATCTCCCCTGTTTCTTATACGCCAACACCCTCTCCACGGTACCGTTATCCACCATCCTTTGCCAGGTTTCTCGATCGGGCACAAGGTGAAACTGATACAGATCGATATAATCAACATTCAGCCTCTTGAGGGAGAGTTCTATCTGTTTTTCTATAGTTTCGGGATCTTTACCTGCCCCCTTTGTGAATAAAAGAAACTCCTCTCTTCTGAAAGATTGGATTACCTTGCCTATCCTCTCCTCGGAATTACCGTAAGCATTGGCCGTATCGATCCAGTTTATTCCCCTCTCAAGGGCAGACTTAATTACCTCCATAGCATTCTGTTCTGGAAGCCTCTGTATCGGAATACCGCCGAAACCGATTTTTGTAACTTCCAATCCACTTCTACCGAGTTTAACCCTTTCCATAATGGTTTATGTTAACAAAAAATAGTAAAATCTTCAACAGCATCTGAGAACATGGAATAGCAATTACCAGAGACCTGTTATCTCTATTTGACAGTGTCAGCCAGGTTGAAAGCGGCTACGACATGTCTCCCTTTTTCTCCGGTGAGATCGATATTTGGGCGGTATATTTAATCGACGAAGTGCTTACAGCCCATGAGAAGAACATCGCTGTAAACGTTATCCTTCCTGAGTATTACGGTGTGCACATTTATGGTATGATACTGGTTACTACCGACAGTTTGATACAGGAGAATCCCGAACTGGTAAACAACCACCGGCAAAGCCTAAGGCTTTGCGAGCCCTGCAAGGGCTAAGTAGTTTCCGCTTAAGCGGAAACTACTTAGGTGGTTGTTTGCTCCGAAAGAAAGCCAGCGGGCATAGCCTGCAGTGTGTCCCCCAGCTAGAAGACCGATGGACCACCGCCACAGGTACAAAGCTTTCTTTCGTAGTAAAACGCTTTACCCATGCGACCCTCAAGGGATGGATGTGGGCAGCGGAAAATTCAGAGGAGGCTGCAGGATTGGCGCTTAAATACGTCCCTACCCTCGACATCGTACATGAATTACGGACCCCTCTTAACACCATCCTGGGATTCTGCCAAATCCTCGAGGAAGAAACAGAACAGTTGGACTTAGGAGATTCTTGAATATATCGGGTATATAAAAACAAGCGGAGAACATCTATTACAGATGGTGAACGATTTGCTCGATCTGACAAAAATAGAGGCGGGGAAGTTGAAAATGCAGAAGCAACCTTTCGACCTCCCCAGCCTGCTTGAAGATTCCATAACTCTGACAAAATCAATGGCGACAGAGAAGAGCATACAGGTCAACCCGGAGATTCAACCAGGCCTGGGGATCATCGATGCCGACAAAGTGCGGCTAAAACAGATACTTTATAATCTTCTGTCGAATGCAGTCAAATTTAGCGAATCGGGAAAACGTATCGGGCTGCGTGCTTACCATCAGGACGGCTGTGCGATAATCGAGGTATGGGATGAAGGAAGGGGAATCGATACAAAGGACGTTGGAGAGATTTTCCATAGCTTCCAGCAGGTGGAGAGTAGTATGTCGAGTAAACCCGAGGGGACGGGGCTCGGTATGGCGATTGCAAAACGTCTTGTGGAAATGCATGGAGGGCAAATTGCTGTGGAAAGCAGGCTGGGAGTGGGCAGCACTTTTAGAATAAACCTTCCGTATATCTCCCG
>Ga0180301_10000187_pt1 | contig 46853 bp, 50 predicted proteins | sample GuaBasSediGuay16_FD_121797 | JGI IMG/M metagenome (GOLD analysis project Ga0180301, IMG submission 121797) | Subseafloor sediment microbial communities from Guaymas Basin, Gulf of California, Mexico - Guay16, Core 4569-2, 12-15 cm | ecosystem: Environmental > Aquatic > Marine > Hydrothermal... | reverse complement strand
TCCTTTACCAATTTTTTCTGCAGCCCTCTTAACACCTTCAGCAAGAACATTACCAAAACCTTCCCTCTTAGCAATCATATCAATTAACGTCAATATTACGTCAGGATCACCCCACCTAAGCTTCAATCCGTTAGTATCTTCTATTGTTATGAGCCCTTTCTCAAAAGCTTCAATAGCAAAAGCAATAACACTTCCCGTAGAAATTGTATCAAGACCGTATCTGTTACACAATTCATTAGCCTTTGCTATTGCTTCTAATGAGTCCACCATACATAACGAGCCTAATGCTGCAATGCTTTCATATTCAGGTCCCTTTCCTTTGACGTGTTTATATGGCCCTTCTTTAACTTTTATCTCCCTACCACAGGCTATAGGACAAGCAAAACATGCCCCAACTCCTTTTAGTATAGTTTTCGCCATTGTTTGGCCTGAAATCTTCTTTGCTCCTTCAGGCCATATACCCTTACTCCAATATTTAATTGGTAAATCACCTAAAGGTTCCAATACTTCTACTAGTCCTGTCGTTCCATATATTCTTAGCCATTTAGCTCGGGGACTCTTTATGATCATTTCATTAACTTCTTTAACAATCTCTAAAAGCCTTTCAGGGTAGGCGATATTAATCTTCATGGTACCTCTTACAGCAATAGCCTTTAGCATCTTACTACCCATGACAGCTCCCAGTCCACATCTAGCAGCAGCTCTTCCTTTATCACAAATTATTGAAGCGATTCTGCAGAGATTTTCACCAGCCTTACCTATGGAGAGAACCTTGATTTTCTTATCCCCATGATCGCTTTTTATAATTTCTTCAACGGAATAGGTATCTAAACCCCATAGATGATCAGCCTTAAGTATCTTTACTACAAGGTCTTCAATATATACATATACTGGTTTCTTTGAACTACCCTTAATTATAATGCCGTCGAAACCAGCAAATTTTAACTCAGGCCCCCAAACCACTTGCAGTTGCTTCGCCCCAACCGTTAGTTAATGGTGATTTAGCACAAATGGCAAACCACTTGTGGGGAAGGATGTTCCCGTCATGGGGCCTGTCATTATAATAAGTGCGTTATCGGGGTCAAAAGCGTCTATTGAGGATGAAACCATATCATAAATGTATTTTGCGGCTAAACCGCTACCTCCTATAAAGAGACGACAATATTCTTCCTTTAAATCTAAAATTTTAACTTTAGGCTTTGTTAAGTCGATATAGGCTATTTTACCCATATAACCTGCTGGAACCCGGTATCGCATAGAATATTTCCCTGAGTTATACTATGCTGTAGGATTTTAAACTTAAGATGAACTGTTTTCTATGTTAGGAGTTATTTGAATTCATTAATGAGAAAAATATTTTTAATTTGTTTAATTAAGCTCTTTTTACCATCCAGCTTTTATTACTTCTTCAACTACTTCCTTAGAAGGCTTAGCTTTTGTTAGTAAACTGACATACAAATACGATAGTGTTTGCAATGACACCTCAAATTCCAAAGCGTATGTGATATGGATTCTTTAATGGACCTGTACTAAAGATTGCCATAGTATTGCCATAGTAATGAATCCTGCAATGAGACCTGCGATAGCACCATATTTAGTTACCCATCTTTGTGCTGTTACAGCACATATTATTTGTGGAAGTAATATGAAGCCTAGAGATGCTGGATATGCAGCTAGAAATCCTAGGATCATTGGATAGTAGAATGCTAATATGTATCCGGCTGCCATAAAGTATCTAAACCATCGTCCTCCTCCACTGGCTAGTTCCTTATTTGAAATAGTTCTTCAGGTCTTCCATGCAGAAGTTCAAAAACTTTTAATACTTTTAATAAATGAAAGTGAACACCTGTATCTAGGTGACATGAGAATCACTATTTATATACCTTGAAACATTGTATCCTCTTAGTACGAGTTTATCTATATCATCTAGATGAATCGGAGTCTCTTGCATGTAAGACTGATATTTAATATATGTTCCCACATTATTCCCTGTATCTCGCTATTATGATACTTTCTCTCTTTGGATACACATGAGCATTAATTGTTAAATAATCTGGAGACACCATAGTACTCCCGTTTAAGGGTTAAAAAAAGTTATGTTGTTACATTTATATCTTTATCGGTTGCGGTCTATGTTTCCTTGTAAGGAGAGATACAATAATACATGTAATGATTGCTGTGATCATTCCCCAGAACCCGCTGTAAAGACCTAGAGGGTTCTTTGCAATGAAAGTCGTATAGACTAGTACTGCAAAACCCAGAATCATTCCTGCTGAGGCACCATACTTTGTGACAAATGTAATGTTGAAGGTTGCTGGTATTATTGCTACCGCCGTGATCGCACCTATAGATGCGGAAAGAGCTCCTATAGTCATTAATAACCATGGCATCACGAACCATAGTACAAGTCCTCCGAAAAGACCAACAATCATTGTTATCTTAAGTATAAGAAGCGCCTTTTCTTCGCTAACTTTCACTAATCTTTTAATGATATCATTTGCAAATGTTGAACCTAAGGCCAAGGACTGCGTACTAAGAGTAGTCATCATTGCTGCCATACCAGCACCTCCGACAAGTCCGAAGAGAACTGGATGCCATTTTTCATAGAGTATAGTTATAAGTAGTTTATCAGGTTCAGGGAAACCGCCGGGATAAAGAACACGGCCAGCAAGCCATGTTATAACTTGTTGCATAAAGTAGAGCCCTGTAGCAGCGACTACAACAAGTGCTGGGAGATAGAAGAGATATTCTCTTCTTTTTGCAGCAGCAAACTGCATATATATTTGAGGATGTAGAGGCCAACCTAATTGTACAGGTATAGTCCAACTGAGCAAAAAGGCGGCAGTCATAACTCCTGCAATACCTGGAAACATGAATGCCTGAGGAATCGTTGTAGTCAGTTGGCTTATACCCGCAGCTCCTCCGGCAAGACCCCACATATAAGCTCCAATAGCAATAGCTAAGGTTAAGAAGAATGCTCCTTGAAGTATGTTAGCCCATGCAATAGATTTTAGACCTCCAAACCACATGTATACAGACATTACTATATATGCTATTAACGCTCCATATATGAACGGTATTCTACCACCACTGGCTACTTCTAGGATATATGCCATACCACCAATTTGAACCTGCATATAAGGTAACAAACATATGAACAGAAGAATACCAGTTATAACAGCGGGCATCTTATCTTTGAAGAATAGTTCTACGGCATCAGGAGGTGTAGCAATTTTATAACGTTCAGCAAGCTTATTCACTCTATAACCTAAGAGTCCATAGAGAAATACTGAGATGAGCATATACCCGAGTCCCATTGCAAGCCATCCAGGAACCCCATGAATATAATAAAATGCTATAAAGCCCATAAATGAGAGAGCACTCCACTGCGTAGCACCAACTGATAATGCTACTGCTAATAGACCCAAGGTCTTGCCAGCAGCCATGAAATCCCAAAGGGTTTTCGGTTTAAAATATCTGTATGCAATAAATCCAGGCAGTGAAGTCACTAAAACAACAGCAATGATAACTGCTAGAGGAACCCACCACATAATATCATCCCTTACCCATTTTCATACTCATTTTCATGTATGCTTTCTCTCTTCTCCTACCCCATATGAAATAATGTGCTACTAAGTATATGTAGGCAAAGATCCAGTAAATCCATAGAGCTAACGGAAAGCCTCCAATGATATCAGGCTTCATAAACAGAAATGCTCCAGGTGGCATGAAAACTCCGAACATCACTATAATATGAATGATTAGGTGCTGTAAGTCAACTTTATCAACTTCATCCATGGCTCTCCCCCTTGCAGGATTAGAAGGTGACCTCTCCTCTAATAGAGGGAGGGGGGTTAAAAACTTTTCGTTCAAGTAACAAGAGGTTAAAAGATGTATTTAATGCTAAAGGCAGTTTAGCTACACTTATATTGAGGGAGCTTGGCGTTGTAGGTAATAGGGCAGTGTTGTTGAAGACCTTAGTTAAGCTAGGAATATTCCTGTATGTACTAAGTAACTCCCTTGATGCGTCAATATAGTCTCAAGTAATAGTATGATGCCGAAAGTTTCTGGAATGCTTCAAGGAAGCTTGTAAATTTCCTAAACAAAACAGGTACTTCTACATCTCAATAGCGATCGAGAGGTGGTGTAATCGAGGGCAACTGGTCTTTGCCGTATCCTGTCCAAAAAGTCCGAACAGGAACTGCATGTAGAAGCTCCCTTCCTAAGCTAGGCAAAGCTCGAGCGATACTGTCTACTTCTGGGACGATCAGGCAGCTTTTTAAGCTGGTAGCCTCGTGGTAACACTCGGTACTAAGTCTAGTGGCTACGTGGCGTCTTTAGGTAGCATGAGTAACATAGGGTAATGATGTCATGACAAGATACGACTTGAAGGAGCTCTGGGGTGGACTGGAGAGCTTGTGCCTCGAGAAATCGGTAACCTCTACCCTGGGCAGAATACATTTTGATGTTCTGAGGGTAAGTATATGATATTGTTATTTATGTTTACTAAATGAACGAGTATCGTAGCCCTGCGGGATAATGGAACCTCACTCTAAACCTCAGAGGGTTAAATATAGATGGGTGAGTTGCTCCATTATGCTCGTCGATCATCCATGACCTGTGGGATGAGCCTTAAAGGTAAGACCTCTAGGCGAGATGAAGCCCCAGGTACGAAATTTACATAAATTAATTTAAATTAATTAGCTATGAATTCCTAAAAGGAACGAGAGCCTCGCTGAGTTCCCGATGTTGATTCTAGGGAGCCACCATACATCACTAGAATGGAGCTTGCTAGAAGGTTATACGATGAGCATGGCCTTACCCAAAGGTGGATAGCTTCTAAGCTAAAGATGAGCTTAAGGGACGTATCCAGAGCATTGAAAATCCGGGGAGAGATAGGACTTCTTTCAACATCTCCTTTATGCTAGGAGATTCCGAGATGATTACTAGGGCCACCGGGCTCGTTAGGGAGGGTAAAGCTAAGAGCTCCAGCTCGAAAAACGTGAAGGACGGTTAAGGCTAAAGCTAAGACAGCTAAGTATATTAGGGAGGTTGAGATGAGGTCTTTGATAGTGAGGGAATTACTTAAGGAGTTAAGCGTGATGATTAAGAGAGCTAGAAGCTCTAAGAAAGGGTTCGAAAACATGTTCATTAAAGCAGCAGAGATCAATAGGGGGCCACCGTCAACTTGTCGAGGCTCTTGATAAGTATCTGTTTGCATTTCATTTCAGTCACTATCATCAATATAAGAGGTGTTAAAGGAATTCCTAGAGATGAGGAGTAAGCTAAGGAGTTTGAGGAGAGTAACTAAGCTTGAAGAACATGTTGACAAAGAAGAAGAGAAGAATAAGTATAGCTTCTAGAATAAAGTAGAAGCGTTCATTAAATAGAATAAAGCATATTAGCTAATTTCCCAGGTCTCATTATATGAAAGCAACCCCGGTATCGTCTTTGATAAAATTTATCAGATCATATAATTTAAGTCTTATAATTCTTCCCTACGAATATTGAAGACGGAACTGCATATAGACTGGTGTTTAAGATTAATTTAATCCATTAATGCAATTGATCAGGTAACCTAGAACCATTAATATGATTTAATTACCTATGGCGTATAAATTTAAGGTTAAAACCGAGAAGGTTTTTCTTCTCTTAACACTTAATAGTGTATATGTAGCTAATATGGTATTAGGGTCCTTGAATGAATAATGTCGTCTGGTTGGGATAGCTCCATGAGCATTAGTAAGGAGTATTCAAAGTACCATGCACTATACGACTATATAGTTAAAGAGCTATCTAAATACGTCTATGGACAACCATTACTAGTTAAAACATTAGCTACTGTTGGTGCTGCCTCTCTCTGTGGTATTCCATATCATGTATTGATAATAGGGCCTCCGGGAACAGGTAAAACATGGTCTGTTCGCTGTCTATGTGAAATAACAGGCTTACCCTATGCTAGAGTCCAAGGAAATCCTGACATCTTACCAAGTGATGTCCTAGGTGATGTATATCCCTACTATGATAGCTCTGATGGTAAAGTTAAAATAGAGGTACTACTAGGTCCCATTTTTGAAGCTAATGGTATAGGAGCTGGAGATAATAATCCCTTAGCTATATCTAAAGATGTATGTGGCATATTATTCGTTGATGAAATAAATAGAATGCATCCACGAACACTAAACTTCTTAGTTGAGGTCATGGCGGAACAACGCGTTACCATTAAGGGGTGTCCTAAATCCATACCAGTAAAGGTAAGTATTGTAGCAACAGCTAATACTTTAGAGGAAGAAGGTATATTCACAATACCTACCCACATCATAGATAGATTTAATGCAATAGTAGAAATTGATTATCCCGACGAAGAATCAGAGAAACTTATTGTGAGCTCTGCTTTCAAGAGAATGTTTAATGTGGATCCAAATCCTATAACAGTATCCTATATAGTCAAACTCATTAGATTAATGAGAACAGCAAAAATGTTTACTGTAAGTACAAGAATTGCTATAAGCCTACTTGAATGGATATTCCTAAACTACGGTTCAACAGATCCAAGATACTTAACCTTAATGAATGATGAAGAATATATAAGTATAATTAGAAGATCTATAACTCTAAATTCTGATGAAATATCTTTCCTACGTAAACTGGTAAGATCCTTCAAGGAGAATATGAGTAAGGAATTACGTGATATAGAAGCAGAAAGAATTAAAATCTTAGAAGAAGATCTAAGGAACATATACAGTAGTATTATTACTGAAGAAACAAGAGAACTAAATGTTAATATTACTGCCCATAAATGTGAAGGTATGGATTGTAGTCAATGCGGTAAATGTTGGAAAAGCCCAATTAAATAAGGGATATAAGAGTGCCTAGAGGTATTACATTAAACTTACTGATAGCGTTAGAGCAAGCATTAAATTCTATCGACCATAAGTTTGTTAAGAATCTTGAACTAAGCATTTCCCAAAACGTATTTATGCCTATATGTATACCATACGCCGTTCAAGATATCATTATTCTACCTTCATGGATAAATGATCTTCAACCTTATGAAGCATACATTCTACTCGTCAAAGAATTGCTCCATGGATATTGGAGGCATCTAAGACCCACATCTACAGATCCTTTAATAATTTTATCAACAAATATAATCGAGGACAGAGTATCATCACTAACCCTATACAAACTAAAGCCCAATATCTTCAAAGCATCAATGGAACTAATATTTGATAAATCATTAAGAGAAGGCTTTACATTTAGACTTGAGATGCTAGCAGCCTTAACCACACTACCTAATAAATTATGGAAAAGAGCTCTTGAATACATACCTCACCGATTCATCGACGGAACACTATTTCTTAGAACAGTCTTATTAAAGAACGAAAGACCGGAAATCTTTAATGAAGGAACCTATTCTAGAGTCGTTAAAAAAGTATATAGTGCATTAAAAGTTCTCGAACTCGATGAAATATGGAAACCATTAATAGACGACTTCAAAGCTAGATTAGGTCATATAAGAGTAAAAGCTACACCAAGAATCAGGATATATAATGACGTTACGGAGAAAAACAACCTTGTAATTCTTTCAGATGAATTCAATAATATACTAGTTTCCCTCCAAGATAATATAGCAATTATAGCTAAAACAGCAGGAATAGCAAAAGTCATAAGAAATCTAAGAGCTAATAGGTCATTAAATATAATACAAAAAGCTATAATTTTATTGGAAAAGGTTTGTGGAAAACTCTACCCGGTAATGAGGATGTCTGAAGAGCACGATTATGTTACAGGCACGGTCGTCGTAGGTGCTAATCCTAGAGGAGGAGGCAGAATAATTAAGAAAACTATGGGTAGACCGTTAACCCAATGGCTTGACTATAGATTATTAGAGAGTAGAAGTTGTAAGCATATAATAGCGTTGGATGTCTCAGGTTCTATGAAGTTAAATATAGATCAAGCAGTGGCCTTAACAATGGGAATGCTTACATATAATGATATATTAGGCTTTATAGCATTTGATGCTGATGTAGCAGACTATGTAAAACCTGCTCAAGGTCCTAAGGTAATTAAAGACATCATTACAAGACTTATAAGCATTGAAGCTGATGGTGGGACCAACTTTAAACCTGTTGCAGAGTTAATTGATTTAAATCCTAGAACTTGGAGCGGCGATGTTTTAACCGTGATATCAGACTTTGATATGCATAGAGCAAGGATAAAGAGAGCTTCATGGAAATACGTAAACTTGGTTCTCATGGAAGAAACACCTTCAATAACGGCATTTGAAAGAGTTCTACAGTTTATTAATGAAGTTATCAATGAAAGGTTCTACAAGGCTAGGATTTGGCTTTTCCGATCTGATACTGAAGAATTAAAGTTTGTTAAAGAAATTAGTAGGGAGTATTTGCGATTAAGGAATAATGATATATCTAGGTTAAGTCCTGAGTTATTGAGATCGTTACAGGAATTAAGTGTTAAGTGAGCTTAAGATTAAAGAGTCTAATAGCATTAAGTCCAAATATAAGTTCCTTTTCATCCTCCTTCAGGTATGGCGAATTAACTATTATATCTATTGAGGGTTTAACATACTCTAGATAATCCGATCCGAATAAAACTCTATCAAAGCCTACATATGTTCTTATTTTTTCAATAATTCTTATATCACGTAAGATGTATGCAACGGCTGATATATCAAACCAAACATTATCATACTTCTTGCCTAGCTCTAATGCTTCTCGAAACCATATCCCAGGACATGTCGCACTATAGTATCCAAAGTGTGCTAAGATTATTTGAACATCGTATTCACGTAAAACGGGTTCCAATTTCTGGGGGTTAGCGTCTTCTGATAATTCTGGTATTTCCCAAGGGCCAGGACATGTACCTGTGTGCACCATTATTACCTTTTTTGTCTTTTGAAAACGTTCACACACTATTCTAAAGTTATCGCAGTTAGCTGGGTCAAAGAATTGTAGTTGGGGCCAGAATTTAGCACCTGCTAATTTAAGATCTTCTATCTCCCTTAGTTTATTCTTAACATATTCTTCGTCTTTACATAAATTAATAGAACCTAATCCTAGGAATTTATCTGGATGAGTATTTATATAACTTGCTAGCTCTTTATTTGAGACTGTTCTTCCAAGTCTTTCACGCATAAGCTCAAATATTTCTAGTATATGGAAATAATCATCCATTCCTAAACGTGCTAAAAAATCGCTTTTCATGAGTCTAGTGATTATAGTTTTTCGTATGTGGGGTCTATCTATATCGCTTGGATCGGTATCCCTTGCAAGCAAGACTGATAATTTAATATTATTATCCTTCATTACCTTTAATATTTCGTCGATTATAACTACTCCTCTTCTCTTAGGATGTACATGAACATCAATTATTATATAATTAGAGGTTGATGTAGACACTAGTTAGCACCATGAAATTTAAGATTAATGATTAAAATAGCTTTATTTTTAACATATTATACCTTTAATGACATCTAGCTCTTCCGCCTGCAAGCATATATGCATATCCTGTTATGAAATCTGCAGCTTCCGAAGCGAGGAACTTTACTAAGTCAGCTACTTCTTCAAGTTTACATAGCCTTCCTAACGGGATTTTTTGTGCTAGGAACTTTCTTTGTTCAGGTGGCATTCCCTCAGTTAATGCCGTTTTCTCTACAAGGGCTGGACATATTGCATTTACCCTTATACCATATGGCGCTAGCTCTTCTGCTAATGACTTAGTTAAACCTATCAAGCCTGCCTTTGATGCGCAATATGGGGCCATTTTTGCGTTGCCTTCGACTCCTGCAACAGATGATATGTTAATTATTTTACCATACTTTTGCTTTATCATATGTGGTACAACAGCCTTTATGACTAGGAATGCTCCCTTCAAGTTTACTGCAAGTACCTTATCCCATTCGCTTTCGGAGATTTCATGGACAGGTTTAAAGGGACCTACAATTCCTGCATTGTTTACTAATATGTCTATATGGCCGAAATACTTTATCGCTTCATCAACCATTTTTTTAACTTCATCCCATTTACTTACATCAGCTTTTACCGGGAGCACTTTTCTACCTAGAGCCTTTATCTCCTCAGCTGTCTTTTTCAAAGCTTCTTCATCTATATCGTTAAGTACAATGTCAGCACCATCCTTAGCAAGTGATATTGCAATAGCTCTCCCTATTCCTCTAGCAGCACCAGTTACTAATGCTACCTTTCCTTGAAGATTAACTTTAATATTACTTATAATGGGAGGTCTAATCTCAGCCATAAGACCACCACACAGTCTATTACATCTTTCGGATTTAAATATTTTGCATAGGATAACTTCATTTAAATATCAGTGCCCTATTATCTATAAACGGGGTCTATTTCATGCCTCTATCTGAACAATTAATTAATGAAATAGCAAAAAAGTTAGCAGAAGCCGAAAAAAAGAGGCAGCCTATTGATCCATTAACTGATACTTATCCTGGTATATCAATAGAAGATGCTTATAAAATTCAATTAGTAAACATAAAAGCTAGAATTTCCCGTGGTGAAAAAGTTGTTGGTAAAAAGATAGGATTAACAAGTAAAAGCATGCAAAGGCTTTTAGGAGTTAATGAACCTGATTATGGGCATCTAATGGACACCATGTTGATTAACGAAGGAGAATATGTAGATACAAAGCAGCTCATTCAACCTAAGGTTGAAGCTGAAATAGCCTTTATCTTAAAGGACGATTTGAAAGGACCTGGCGTTACAGTTGCAGATGTCCTTAGAGCAACTGAAGGAGTTATGCCAGCCCTAGAAATTATTGATAGTCGTATAAAAGGTTGGAAAATAAAGATACAAGACACGATTGCTGATAATGCTTCTGCTGCACGATTTGTTTTAGGAGGTAAAATGACGAGTGTTAAAGATATCGACCTTCGACTCGTAGGTATGGTATTTGAGGTTAATGGTGAAATAGTTTCAACAGCTGCAGGTGCATCAGTTATGGGGAACCCCGCAATAGCTGTTGCATGGCTTGCTAACAAGCTTGCCGACTATGGAACATATCTTAAAGCAGGTGAAATAATATTAGCAGGTTCATTAATAGCAGCCGTTGATGTAAAACCAGGAGATACCGTAAAAGCTACATTTGATAGATTAGGATCTGTTACAATAAAGTTCATGTAAACTGGAAGATCAAATTGAAGAACTTTATCGAGGGGATGCGAAGCCATACCTAATACCATAAAAATTTAAGGAGGATCACAGTAAGAGTAGATGCTAAACCAAGTGAGGAGGGTATTATTGAAGAGAAAGATACTTGACTTGAGAAGTATACTTGAAGCTGTAGCTAAGGGAGAGATAGGGGTAGATGAAGCTCTAAATATGATAAGATTGTTTGCAATTCAAAGCATTGAAGATTCTATAAGATTTGATATAGGCTGTAGACTTAGAAGGGATGTACCTGAAATTATTTTAGGTGAAAAGAAGAGTACTGAACTCTTAGTTAAGCTAATAAAAAACATTGTACCTACCTTAGGAAGAGTAATAATATCTAGGCTAACAGATGAACAGATTAAAGCCTTAAGAAATTTACCGGAAAAATCGGACTTTGAAGTTTTATTAAATGAAGTAGGAAGAATAGCTGTTGTAAAATTAAAAGGCATTGAACCTCAACCCAAATTTCCATGTAGTGTAGGAATTGTAACTGCAGGTACAGCTGACATATGCATAGCAGAAGAAGCCCGTGTTATTGTAGAAGAAATGGGGTGCAAAGCAGTAACTATATATGATGTGGGGATAGCAGGCTTTCATAGAGTTATATCAGCTGTTAAAAAGCTTAAGGAAGCTGATGTTGATGTAGTAGTAGTAGTTGCTGGCATGGAGGGAGCATTACCATCTGTTATAGCATCCTTAATTGATGTCCCAGTAATAGGTGTTCCAACATCAGTAGGATATGGTGCTGGTGCTGGAGGACAAGCTGCTCTACTATCCATGCTGCAATCATGTCCTCTAGGATTAGCTGTTGTTAATATAGACAATGGAGTCAATGCTGGAGTAATTGCAGCATTAATTGCGCGTAGGGTTGGTATCTTTAGACAACGTTGCAAGTAATGATTACTTAAAGTAATATGCGTAAGTCTTAAAAGCATTAATAGCCACTCAATCCTTTGGGCTTAATAGTATGAATTATTATAATGAAGAAGGCATAGAAGATATTGAATTAAACCTCTTAATGAAAACCGAAATCTGGATAAATAATATTAAGCTATCAAACGTCAACCTAAAGGAGATAGCTAAAGCTGTAGCTGAAGTCCTTAACCTAAGAGAGGATGAGGTATTAGTAACTGATGTTAGAGATAACATCCTGGTTTTAGACATATTAAGGAGAACTATAACTGCTAAACAAATTATTGGAAAGAAAGATGAAATACTTAGAAAATTATCAACAATACCTGGAGTAACTATAACCCCTGAAACATCTATACATTCTGAAGGAATTTTAGGTTTAATAGCTGTTGATAAAGATATTGCTAAAGGAGTCTTGGAAAGAACTGCTAAGCTCGTTAAAACTATGAAGCAAAGAATTTCAAAGAGAGTCATTGTCTACTCAACGGGCTTTGAATTAAAGAAAGGTTTAATTAAAGACACTAATGTACCATTAATTAAAGAATTTCTAGGCAAGTATGGTTACGATGTAAAGATAGGAGGTATACTAGAAGATGATGAACATGAAATAGCTAATGCTATTTGCAAGGCACTTGATGAAGGATATGGAATGATAATATTAACTGGTGGAGTAGGTGCAGAGGACAAGGATAGAACTATTGAGGGACTGATTAAGGTAGATCCAAAGGCTTCAACGCCATATGTAGTCAAATACAAGAAAGGCGAAGGGAGACATGTAAAGGAAGGTGTAAGAATAGGTGTTGGTAAAGTAGGACCAACATTTATTATAGCCTTACCCGGTCCTACAGACGAAGTTAAGATATGTCTAGAAGCATTAATAGATGGACTAAAAAGAAATCTTGATAAAGAAGCATTAGCTAATTTGATAGCAAATAAGTTGAGAGAGAATTTAATAAACAAGATGAAGCATCACCTCCATCACCATTAACGTAAAGGTTATATGTGTGGGCCACTGAATAAATTAAAGGGTATACTTCATGGTACGTTTTGTAGCTTTTAGAGCTGAAATAGATACCTCAAAATGTGTGAAATGTGGTTTGTGCTGGTCCATATGTCCAACAGAAGCTATATCATGGAAGCCTGGTTCATTTCCAGAAATAAATTATGAATTATGTCTAGGATGCGGTGCCTGCTACGAACGATGTCCACGTTATGCAGTAACCCTTAAGCGCTTACCTGAGCCAAGGATAGTTAAAGTCGATGTAAGTAAAGTTGATTACAATAAAGTAAAGGAGATATGTAAGAATGCAGGTTTCCATCCCGAACAAATAATATGTTTCTGTACAGGTACACGTGCAAAAGAAGTAGCAGCTGCTATTCTCCTAGGAGCAAAAACACCTGAAGAAATATCTAGAATGACTGGTGTTAGAACAGGCTGTAAAGTAGAATGCATTCAACCAGTATTAAGGTTACTTAAAGCGGCTGGCATAGAACCTAAACCAAAGCCTAAGAGACATGCATGGTATGGCATGTGTCCTACAGTATTTGAGGTACCCAAGGAAGTCAGAGAAAAGTATAGAGCTCGCGGATTTTACTTTGATGAAGACGAATCTCTACTAAGAAAAGTTATAGCAAGAGTTTAAAATAATCTATGAGATAAAACTTGTTGGGGTGTGTACCTCATGCCACGTTATAAAGTTAATAAAGAAAAAGCCATAGGATCGCCAATAAAGCCTTTACCACCAGTACCTTCCCTCTACGGAGTTGATCCAAAATATGTTAAGAAAAGAGCAGCCGAATTACCAGGAATTGTCTCAATAAAGATTAATGAATTATTCCCTGACATACCTAAACCTATATGGCCTCCACGCAATCCGAAAGCTATTAGAGAAGCAACTGAAGAAGCTTTAGAAAAAGTAGATATGTCGATGATTAAGCCTCATCATTCAGTTAACATCCTTGGATCTCATCACGGATTTACTATTCTAGGTGGAGAACCCTATGCAGAAATGCTAAAAACAATAAAGGATGTTATAGAGCGTAAAACAGGTGCTAAGAACATTAGACTAAAGGTAGGAGTCGGACTAAGACATAGAGAATCAGAAGAATACATTAAGAGATTTAAACTAGACGAATACTTCGAAGGAAAAGCCTATGGTATGTCACCTCTAGATCCAGGTATACCCATAGAAACCGAAATCGGAACATTCTATGGCATAAAAGCAGCATATGACGCAGATAAGATAGTACACGCGCATAATACTGACGTCAGAGAAGTTCACTTCCATAGACATGTAGATAGAGCATTTAAACCCTTCGGCATGTCATATGCAAGACTTGAAACAAGATCCGCTTACCATCATAACCTAGGACCTAGAGGAGCAAACTTCGTAGCCAGAGCTATATTCAATTCAAAATTCGTACAAGAAAAGTGGACATTTGCAGTATTCCTAAGAGCTTCACCCGTAGGCATCCTAGGCGTATATGCAGATAATGATCTGGATAGACTGGATCGAAGAATAACAATCGACAACTTAAGATATTATGGTAAGGTAATGAGGCTACTAAGTAAAATCGATGAATGTATAGTTGTATTAGACTATAGAACACCAATACCATACACATTTGCAGGAGGAGTAATCTTCGCCAACTTCACAGGTGCAAATATTGATCTATTCGATCTAGACAACCCATTACCACCGTACACATGGTACACAGAAGCATATTACGATGAGCAGGAAAGACCGCTAATACCAGAAGTACCACCAGTGAACCCAGCAATTAAAGCCATAGTAATTAACTATGCATGGGGAGGTTATCCAAGCGTATTCTGGGCTAAGAAATTCCCAGTAATAGTTGTTGGAAGAGAACAAGCCGATGTATATAACAGAGATCCACAAAACATTGAGTTCATGAAACATGCTGTAATTGCAGATGATCTTGAAACAGCTATGGAGTTTGCTTATAAAATAGCACAGACAGATAAAGTAATAATCTTCGATGGAGTATATGGAGCAATAAATGTAAGTAAATCATTAGCCGAATACCTAATTGAAAAAGCACCAGAAGTAGATGAAGAAGTAGAAAAGAAACTACTACCAAAGTGGCTCAAACAAAGAGGAATTCCACCGGAAGAAGCTTACAAATAAAATCAAATCTTTTTTGTAATTCATTCTTTAATTCATAATTCATATGTTATCATGTAAACCTTATATCATTATGTATTTAAACCATACTACTTAATATTAATACACGCTTAAGGCGATATTTATGGCTAGGAATATATATGAAGACATAAGAGATTTAATATTTAGAGATGTTATGAATAAAAGAGTTATTGCAATACTTAGAGTTGACGGAGATGGAATATTAGCAGGAATGGAAAGGCTGAAAAATAGAGCTAAAGAAATAGGCTTGAGGGTATTAAAAGCTCTTCCTTCAGGAGCTGAAGTAAGGAAAGGCGACATTATTGCAGTTATAGAAGGAAATCCTAAACAAATAGCTATTGCAGAAGATCTATTAATAGGAATTATAGCAAAAGCCTCGGGCGTAGCAACAGCGGCAAGAAAAGCTGTTGAACTTGCAAAAGGTAAAATAAGAGTTGTATGTGGAGCTTGGAAGAAAATGCCCATAGAAATTAAAGAATTGTTAAGAGAAGCTATCGCTATTGGAGGGGCAGGTATAAGGATAATCGATAAACCATTTGTATACCTTGATAAAAACTATGTAAGGATTTTCGGAGGAATTAAAAATACTTTAGAAGCCGTTAAGGGTATAGAGAATAGGCTCAAAGTCATTCAAGTAAGAGGAGAAACTAAGGATATAGTAGAAGAGGCAATAGAAGCTGTAAGATATGGAGCTAATATAATAATGATTGATACGGGAGATCTTTCACATATCGAAAGAGTAAGCAAAGCCTTAAGAGAACGTGGATTAAGAAATAAGGTACTATTAGCATTTGGAGGTAATATAAAACTAGAGCATATACCTATTCTAGCTGAGAAAGATGTAGATATAATCGATGTTGGAAGAGAGATAATCGATGCACCGCTACTAGATATGAAGTTAGATGTTATAGTTGTTGAAAATAGTTCCCCAAAGAATTCATAAGGAATTCGGATTCATGATGAATGTTTCTCTTTATTTAAAGCTTCATCAATGCTTCCTTCACGATAGCCGTAGAGGTCTAAGGTGACAAAGATATAACCTAGCTCTCTTAATGCATTGTAAATCTTATCCATAACGTCTTCATTAAAGAATAATTTCCTCTCTTTTCTTCCAACTTCAATTCTAGCTATTATGCCATGATCTCTTACCCTTACAGTTCTTGCACCCACGTATTCTTTAATTATTTTTTCAGCTTCTTCAATTCTCCTTAATCTTTCAAGCGTTATCTTTTCACCATAAGGTATTCTTGTAGCTAAGCAAGGTGAAGAGGGTTGATTCCAATTAGGTAATCCTATTGACTTAGCTAATAACCTAATATTACTCTTTGACAATCCAGCCATTGCTAATGGACTCATAATTCCTAGTTCTTTCAAAGCCTTGATGCCAGGTCTATACTTCTTTAAATCATCAGCATTTGTAGCATCCATAATTACATATGATCTTAAATTCCTCTTGGCATACTCTATGATCTTGCCAAAGACCATCTTCTTACACAGGTAACATCTGTTAGGAGGATTACTCCATATCCTCGGGTCATTGATTTCTAGTCTTAATATAATGTGTTTGACGTTAATTGTTCTAGCTATGTTCTTTGACCATTCAATTTCATGCCTAGGTATAAAGGGCATGTCTATAGTTATTGCTGTAACTCTGTCATAGCCTAAAGTCCTAACAGCTATGGCCGTTAGAAGCGAGCTATCTACTCCTCCAGAAAAAGCTATTACTATATTATCCTTATCTATGTTCTTAAGTATATTAATTAGCTTTCTATACTTATCATTAACAGAGTTATACATATTTGACACTAGTACTGTCTTTTATTTAAGGGTAATTTAAGCTTTACTAGTATCTTCTAGCTACTTAATATGTTTCAAACTTAAGGTATTTCGACTATTTATTTAAATAAGTTTATTTATGAAGCTATGTAATTGTATAGCTGGGTTAGGACATGTTAAATTACGAAAAAATCTTAGTTATCGATGCTAGTATTGCTGGCATTTCAGGAGATATGTTCTTGGGCGCGCTAATCGATCTAGGTGCTAATAAAAAGAAAGTTATTAGCTTACGTGACTTCATATTAAGGTATGTTGAAGGAGTTAAAGATATAGACATTACAGTTAAAGACGTTAAACGTAGAGAATTTAGAGCTAAAAAAGTTATTATTAAAGCAGTTGACGAAAAGAAGTATAGGCACGGTAAAGAGGTAATAGACTCAATAGTGAATATAGTGAATGAATTAGACTTATCTAGCAAAGCTAAAGAATTTGCAATAAATACGGTTAAAACATTAGTTGGTGTTGAGGCTATGATTCATGGTGAATCAGTTGATGAAGTACATCTTCATGAAGCTGGATTAGCGGATACCATTGTGGATATTGTGGGAAGCGCTATAGCACTTGATGATCTTAAATTATTTAATGCAAAAATATACGTTACACCAGTGGCGGTAGGAGGGGGTAGAATAAAAATATCCCATGGGATTATAACAAGCCCAGCGCCTGCTACATTAGAAATATTAAAGAAAAGCAATATACATGTCATTGGAGGTCCTATAAAAGCAGAATTAACTACACCAACAGGAGCGTCACTACTTGTTAACTTGGTACACGAAGCAACACTCTTCTACCCTCATTTACAAGTAGAACGAGTAGGATATGGTGCAGGAGATAAAGACTTTAAGGAAATTCCTAACATCCTAAGAGTGGTTTTAGGCAGTAAACATGAAGCACTAAAATATGAAGAAATAATGGTTATTGAAACAGATATAGATGATGTAACTGGTGAGGTAGTAGGATACTTAGTTGATAAGTTAATAGCTGAAGGAGCAAAAGACGTGAGCATAATTCCCATTTATAGAAAGAAGAATAGACCAGGCTATATGGTGAGAGTAATATCCGATTTAGAAAATTATCAACGATTAACTAGAATCATCATGCTTGAAACAGGTACTCTTGGAGTACGCTATCTACGCTATGCAAGACATATAGTTCCAATACGTGAGATAAAGCCAGTAAAGGTGGTTATTAATGGCAAAGAGTATGAAGTTAAAGTAAAGATTAGTAGAGATTATCAAGGAAACATAATAGGATTAAAACCCGAATATGATAGTATCAAAGAAGTAGCTCTAAAAGCGAACATTCCGTTGAGAAAAGTATCAGATTTAGTGTATGAGAAAATAAGCAAACTTAAGACTATATAGAGAAAAACGCTACTTTAATCCTTTAGACAACCTGATACAGCATAAATTAGGGACAAATGGGTCACAATACGTGATAATCTTTTGTTTGGTCTTTTTATTAAATAATCCCTATTAGTCAAAGCATTGTTATTGAATACCAGGTCAACATGTAAAGTTATGATGAGATCTTGCATCTAAATAACTCCTGTAACAACTAGAAGATTAGACATACCTACATAAAAAACAAATAATGCCAGCTCATTTTGCATAGAGTCAAAGTAATAGAATATATCTCTGTATTCACTAATAATATCTCACTTTCTTTAGTTCCTCTATTACATCCTCATCTGTTAAATCTCTCCAATTAATATATGCATCAGCAACAGCATAGAATGGACCTGATCTAGGATTTAGGCAAATTACTAGATTCACCTCCTTACAGAATTTTAGAGCAGATTCAAGGTGACATGTAGGCACCGCAACATACACTTTCTCAGCACCCTTACGTTTTAGAAAACCTATTGCAGCTCTCATAGTATAACCAGCCGCAATACCATCATCAACAACTATGATATTCGAGCCCCTTAAATTAGGATATGGTCTATTTCTTCTCAGGATTCTTTCCCTTGATTTAATTTCATCTAATTGTGCTTTAATGGCATTACGAATTTCTTCATCAGTTAAACCTAGGTATGATGCAAAAACTTCATCAACATAAACATTGCCGTCAGGATCGATAGCACCAAATCCTGCTTCTGGGTTCCAGGGAATAAGGAGTTTCCTACAGTTAACGAGATCTATATTTACGTTAAGTTCCTTAACAATTTGTACTGCAATGGGTATACCACCACGTGGAATAGCAAAAACGTAATTAGCGTCAGCACAGAATTCTTTACAGATTTTTGCAAGCTTTAAGCCTGCATCAATCCTATCTTCAAAAACCTGATATTTTCCCAAGAGGTCTTCATCGTATACTAAGCATTTATGTTTAATCAACCCCAATTGGACACCACCACTGGTTATTTCACTAACTATCTATGTATATTATTAAATTTTAGAATTAGCTTCTTAAAGAGTAAGCTAATCGATGTAATGTTGGGTTAGTTATATGTCTAAATGATCATAAAATTTAATAGCAAAGGTGATAAATTATTAAATGAAGGGATCCTATGTGAAAGTCAAAATATATGTTTTCGCCTTCCTAAGAGATAAACTTGGATGGAAGGAGAAAGTCATTGAGCTTCCAGGAGATGAGGCAGCACTATACGATATTATTACAAAAATACCTGAACTAAGCAAATATGTATTAAAAGGTAATAATGTAAGTGAAGATTTCTTAATCCTCATTAACGGACTAAACGTAAAATTCACTGGAGGTGCAAAAACTATAGTCAAGGATGGCGATGAAATAGCTATATTTCCTCCAGGAGGCGGAGGAGCCTAAGCTCAATTTAAGTCTCGCCACCTACGTTATTCCATCATAATTCGTCCTATGGGGCATTTCTTATTGGAAACTAATAAGCTGATAATATAATGTACATTATGAGCATCAAAGGAGGGATGATTCAAGGATTATAAGACTCTATGGTAATGAACTTGAATTCTACTGAATGCCATTAGATAGGCTTATAAATAAGTCCACAAAGTTTTTAATATAATGCATATCTATACTACCAGAGCTTCTGCGCCACTACACTTAGATGTATTTTCAGACTTTGAAGCCTTTAGGTGCTTAAAGGTGTATGATAGGTACTTATCTATACTTAAGGATATAGAATATTGTGCTAAGCCTGGCGCGTATGTATTAGTTAGAATAGATATTAATTCTCCTATTGATGTAAAGAGCAAGTGTATAATTGATGATTATAGATTCAAGGCTCACGCTAAGACTATAAAGTATTTGGTAGATAATAATGTAAGGACAGTAATTATATCACATCAAGGTAGGCCTGGCAGAGAAGACTTTACATCACTTGAAATACATCAAAAGATCTTAGAAAAATACGTTGGAGTTCCAGTGAAATTCATAGATGATGTAATGGGCCCTGCTGCACGAAAAGCTATTAAGGAGTTAAAGCCTGGTGAGGTATTATTACTTGATAATGTGAGATTTGTTAGCGAAGAAGTCATTGAAAGGAGGATAGAGGTTCAAGCTAAGACATATATTGTTAAAAGACTTGCTCCATTATTTGATTATTTCATATTCGATGCTTTTGCAACAGCTCATAGATCGCAACCTACGGTAGTTGGATTTCCGCTAGTATTGCCTAGTTGTATAGGCTTAGTTATGAAGCAGGAATTGGAATCTCTATCAAAATTAAAAGAGCGTAGAGGTGAAGGTGTAGTTCTTGTAGTTGGAGGAGCCAAAGTTCCTGAAACCATTAGGGCAGTTGAGGAAATACTTGGATTAAATATGGTCGATAAAGTTTTGGTTGGAGGTTTTATTGGTGCAGTGTTTATCGCTGCTAAATACGGCTATATAACTTCGGCGTTAAGGGAAATGCTGGAAAAGTATGGACTGATATCATATGTGGATTATGCTAAGAGGATACTATCAAAATATGATGAAAGAATTAAAATACCAATAGATGTAGCGGTAGATATTAATAATTCACGTGTAGATGTAGATATATACTCAATTAATAGTACAATAATGGACATAGGATCAACAACTATAAGAGTCTTCTTAGAAGATATAAAGTCTTCGGCATCTGTTATAGTAAGCGGTCCGTTAGGATACATAGAGGATGATAAATTTATATCAGGGACAGGAACTATACTCAAAGAAGCATTAAATTTAAACAAGTACACCATCGTAAGTGGAGGTCATACGATAGCTGCAGCACGTAAATTAAATTTGATAGACAAAATATCACATATATCAACTGGTGGTAGAGCCTTCCTTGAGGCTCTAATTTCTCCAAACCTCCCTGCCTTGAAAGCTCTCGAAATTTCAACTAAAAAGTTTTGGGTGAAATAATGGTTTATGTAGGAGTAGTAGGTTATGGAACTATAGGTAAAAGAATAGCAGATGCTATTCTAAAACAAGATGATATGAAATTAGTTGGTATAGCCAAAACTAAACCAGACTATGAAGCATATATTGCCACATCTAAGGGAATGAATATATACACTATACCTAATAAAATCAAGTTATTTGAAGAAAAAGGTATTAAGGTGAAAGGTGTAATCGAAGACCTTGTTACTAAGTGTGATGTAATTATAGATGCAACACCAGCTAGTATTGGAATGAGGAACAAAGATCAATATTACTTGAAATATAATACAAAAGTTATATTTCAAGGTGGAGAAAAGGCTGAAGTCGCAGACGTAAGCTTTGTTGCACAAGCAAATTATGAAGAAGCTATAGGTAAAAGATTCATTAGAGTAGTCAGCTGCAATACCACAGGTATTTCAAGAATAGTAGCTGCATTCAGAGATAATGGACTGGAAATAGATAAGATAAGGGTGTTCATTATCAGGCGAGGAGCAGATCCTAAGGAATCTGGTAAAGGCCCCATAAATGACATATTACTAAATCCACCAACTTTGCCAAGTCACCATGCATTTGATGTTAAAACTGTTATCCCGAATATAGATATACTGACAATGGCTATAGCCGTACCCGAAACATTAATGCATCTGCATATGGTTTACATAATGTTTAAGAAACCCATTAGTAGAGAACATGTAATGGACATTTTATATAAAACGCCTAGGATTATAACTTTAAGAGCAGATATGGGATTTAAGTCGATAGCTCAAGTAGTGGAATGGGCTAGGGATATCGGGAGAACTAGGTATGATGTTCCAGAAAACATTATATTTGAAGAATCAGTAACAGTGCAAGACAAAGAGCTTTTCTTATTTATGGCTATACATCAAGAGTCAATAGTAGTACCCGAAAATATAGATGCCATAAGAGCATCATTAAATATGCTACCTAAATGGAGTTCAATAAGGAAAACAGATGCATCTCTAGGACTTGTTCAAGAGGGAAAGAAATATGGTTAATAAAGAAAATGGGGTAGAAGAACCTAGCTATACATTAGCATATAGGTTCAAGAAAATATTAGTACCAATAATACCTCAACCTCATGCGCAACAAGCAATAGATGTAGCTATAGATTTAGCACAAAGATATGGCTCCCACATAACATTCCTATACGTTGCTAAATCACGTGATGACCCATTAATAAAGGAAATCAAGAATATGCTAAAAAAGGTAGATGAAATAGGCATTGAGTACGTATTTAAAACAAGGGTAATGGAAAAGGGAGAAACTCCTTCGAGTGAAATAATAAAAGAATTAAGTGAAGAAAGATACGACTTAGTCATTATGAGTACTAGAGGATATTATGGTGTAGCAGCATTAATCTACGAAAGTACTTCAATTACAGTAGCAATTGCAGCAAATACTAGCGTATTAATATTAAGATAGTTAGGCAATGATTCGAGGGGTGTAAGTATATTGATGATAAAAAAGGATTTTATTAACTTAAAGGTAAACGATTTATGATGGTAGCAGACCTTCTTCCTCTAACCTGCTAGCTAACCACTTTAGACCTAATCTCTCTAATGTTTTCCTTGTTGGTCTACCGTCCTTCCATCCACGTACCTTATAGTATTCATCTAGCATTTCTTCTAATCTAACTACATGACCTTTAGCCGGCCCTTCCGGCATTGGTTCTTCTAATAGTCTCTTTGGTAATGTATCATATGCTCTACCGTCACCAAATGATAATATATTGAATACTCTTTCAGCATTCCATATCATTTCTCCAATTTTCATTAGATCATCTGTTGTATAATTCCATCCCGTTGCAGCTGATAATAGTGCTGCAAAGTCTTCTACGAAGAATGCAAATGTCACAAACTTACATAGTACTAAGCTGTCAACTATAGCAAAACCATCTTGGAAGTCTTTTAGTAGCTTGGCCTTGTTCTTTGTTGTAAATCTATCAACTAATTCTGGTACTCCCAGTACTTCCGGTGCAATCAGATATGCTCTTAGGTGGCATCCTCCACGATTACTTGTCGCATATCCGAGACCATGTCCTTGAGCTCCTCTTGGATCATATGCTGGTAGTTCTTGTCCTCGTACGACCATTGCTACTTCCGGAGCTCCATACTTTTCAGCTAATCTCTTAGCTCCTTCAGCCAAGTCGTTTCCAATGCCTGATCTATATGCTGTTCTCCAGGTTAATTCTACGATTGCTTCAGGGCTACCCCATTCAACTCTTAATCCACGTAGCCTCTCCTTAGGTATTTTACCAAGCTCTGCAAGCTCCATGAGAGTGCCAATTACATGTCCCATGCTTATGGTGTCTAATCCTAGTTCGTTACATAGGAAGTTTGCTTTTGCTATAGCTTCTAGGTTGTCAACTCCACACTGTGCTCCAAAAGCCCAAATGGTTTCATATTCTGGTCCTCCTCCTTCACCTGTCCATGGGGGTGTTGTTATTCTTGTCCATCTAGCACAGCCTATTGGGCAACCCCAACATACTTCCTTTCTAGCTTCTTCCTTTACCAATATTGTTTCTGCTAACTTCTCTCCACTAATCTTATCAGCTGTTGGGAATACCCCTGTCTTAAAGTTTCTTGTTGGGAATATTCCATGCTTATTAATAATGTTCACTAATACTGCTGTACCATAAGTTGGTAATCCCTGTGATGTAACTGGGCTCTTCCTTATCTTTTCCATAGCTGCTCTAACAGCTTCACGGAATTTATCGGGATCAGCAACTTCTATTTTCTTATGACCTCTGACAGCTATTGCCTTAAGCTTCTTTGAGCCCATAACAGCTCCATGACCGCCTCTACCAGCTGCCCTATTCTTATCGTTGATAATACATGCAAATCTTACTAAATTCTCGCCGGCAGGACCGATACATGCAACCTTAATTTTCTCTGCCTCATCCTTACCTATAACCGGCGTCATTTCTTCAATAATCATATCAGTAGTTGTATGTGTGTCTTTACCCCATAAGTGCCTAGCATCTCTGAGTTCAGCCTTCCCATCATAAATCCATAGATATACAGGCTTTTCAGCAGCACCCTCAATTATTATAGCATCATATCCTGCAAACTTTAATTCAGGTCCAAACTTACCTCCACTATGACTATCATGGATTGTATTTGTTAAAGGAGATTTTGTAACCGAACACCATCTACCACTTGAAGGAGCTGCTGTACCAGTTAATGGACCTGTAAGTATGAGTAATTTATTGGCAGGGCTAAAGGGATTTATTTTTGGATCAACTTCCTTAAGCATTAAGTATACTCCTAGTCCTCTACCACCAATCCATTTCTTTAGAACTTCTTCAGGTAATACCTCTTCTTTAACCCTCTCCTCCCACAGATTAACACGCAGAATCTTACCCATATAGCCTCCAGGCACAGAACTCACCTAGATTAAGATACATGAATGCGGTCTTAAGTGTTACTGTAATCCCCTTATTTCAAAGATATTAATGTAATATAAGAAGTTAACCGATATATATGGCTGTATATATCGATAATATAATGTTATTAAAGCTTACTAATTAAAACATTAAGGATAGTAGGTGTCAGCTTTGACCAAGCTAAAATTAGATGAATGGGAAGTAAAGTTAATACCATTCTCTAAGCCTAAGGAGGCAGTCATTGAGTTAACCATGCAATGTAATCTTAAATGCATACATTGCTATAGAAATACATGTAATGAACCCTTTGGCTCTATGAATGAGAAGACATACACTAAGATTCTATTAGAGTTAAAGGAGAATGATGTTAAGAAGATTTGGATATATGGTTGGGGAGAACCATTTCTTCACCCTAGAATCCTAGACTTTATGGAAATAGCTAAAAATTATGGATTTTATGTAGCCATAAATACTAATGGTACATTAATAGACGATGATATAGCAGAATTCCTCGTAAAGCAGGGTATTGATGAAATAGCTATATCAATTGATTCAGCGTTTCCAGAAAAGTACGAGAAAATAAGAATTGGTGGAAAGCTAATTGAAGTCTATAATAACATTACGAGAATAGTGTCAGCAAAAAGGAGGCATGATAGTCTTAAACCTAAACTAGGTGTTGTATACACCGTAAACTCCGATAATTTATATGATATCTTTGTTTTAGCAGATCAGCTGTCTCGAATGAAAGTAGCTTATATTCTTATTTCGAACCTAATTCCTACATCTAAGGATATGGCTAAAACAGTATGTTACTATAATGTGTTGTCAAAGGAGGTAATTAATAAAATAAGATACATGGCATTTATTAAAGGATATGGGCAGTTTATTTCAATAGTATTACCAGAGTTCACCTTAAGGACTCAAAGAATGTGTCCATTCATTGAAAATAAAGCTGTATTCATTAGATGGGATGGAGGAGTGACTCCCTGTTTATACTATGCACATAATCAAAAGACATACATCGATGGAATTGAAAGACATATAAAGGCAGTAATCTTTGGAAACATAAATAACGAATCATTAATTAACATATGGAGAAGTAGAGAATTCACTGAATTTAGGTTCAGAACTAAAGTGCAGTATTATCCATCATGTTTTGATTGCATATGGCTTGAATGGTGTGATTTAACTAGAAGTAATGAGTTAGATTGTTGGGGTAATTCACCTACTTGCGCTCATTGTCCTTTTGCAAGAAGAATAGCGCAGTGTCCGCTCTAATTAGTTCAGTAATTAATAGTTAACTTATTTCAATGACCAAACTTTAATATACATAGGTGTGGTTGGTGTTTGTATGTCCTTTAGAATGGAGATATGGTTCAAATGAAATAAAGATGATATTCAAGAACATGTACAAATATTATGTTAAAGTAGAAATAGCATTATTATATGGATTATCAAAGTCTAAGATAATACCAATAGACATTAACATTAAAGAACTTGAGGAAAAGGTAAAAGCTATTGATCCGTCTAAGGTTCACATAATAGAGAAAAAGACGGGACATGAAGTAGACGCTTTGGTACAATTACTAAGCAATGCTTTAGGAAGTTATGGTTCATATGTGCATTTAGGTGCTACAAGTAATGATATAATTGATACGGCTTGGGCTCTAATGTTGAGAGATGCTTTACAAATTATTAAAAATAAGTTGAAGAAGATAATAAGAACATTAATCAATATGTCGATTAAATATAAAGATACACTAATGATAGGTAGAACTCATGGTCAACACGCCCTCCCCATAACTTTAGGGTTTAAGCTTGCTAATTACGTATATGAATTAACTAGGAGTCTAGAGAGAATAATGGACGTTGAAAGGAGACTTATCAGAGGAAAGATAAGTGGAGCTGTTGGCACAATGGCTGCTTGGGGAAATAAAGGTATTCTTGTAGAGAAATACACATTAACATACCTTAACCTAGATCCCCACATAATATCAACCCAAGTAGCTCCACGAGATGGATTTGCAGAACTCATATGCTCATTAGCCATTCTCGCCTCTCAATTAGATAGATTCGCCATTGAAATCAGAGAGCTCATGAGACCTGAAATACATGAATTAATAGAAGGTATTCCCGTAACTGTTGGCTCTAGTACCATGCCTCACAAAAAGAACCCCATTCTTTCCGAGAAAATATCAGGTCTCGCTAAGGTGATGAGATCGTTAACCATAACTGCTCTTGAAAATATACCCCTATGGCATGAAAGAGATTTAACTAATAGTAGTTCAGAGAGAATAGTAATACCTCATGCGATCTTAATTACAGATGAAATACTAGAATGCACAATTAAATTATTACATAACTTAATTATAGATGAAAAATCCATGAGAAGAAACCTTGAACTACTTAATGGAATGATACTAAGTGAAGCATTAATGATTAAGCTCGTTGAAAGAGGTTTACCTAGACTCAAAGCACATAGATACTTAATAGACCTCGTAAAGAAATGTCTTAATGAAGGGATATCATTTAAAGAACTTGTATTAAATGATGAATTTATATTAAAATATCTTTCCAAAAAAGAGATTGAAGCTTTATTAAAACCTGAAAACTATCTTGGAGAGTATAAGAAGCTAATAGACAGGGCTATTCGATATGCAGAAGAAGCTCTAAGGAAGTCTAGTTGTTATTAGTTCTTCCTCTTCACCATATAATCCCATTTTCTTTAATATTCCTCTAGCTGCAAGAACCCCTGTTGCTGCTGCAACATTAATTCCTCTAGATAGACCTGCACCATCACCTGCTACAAATAAGTTATCTATGTTGGTTTCCATATATCTATTAACCTTTACCTTAACGCTATAGTACTTAATTTCAGGTGCATAAAGAAGTGTTTGAGGTGAAGCAAGTCCAGGTATTATATCGTCTAATCTATGTATTGCTTCTATAAGATCTTCTACAATTCTGTAAGGTAGGGCCATACCTATATCTCCTGGTGTAACGTTTCTTAATGTAGGTTCTACTGTGCTTCGTTCAATTCTAGACCATGTACTTCTTCGACCTGACTCTAAGTCACCAAATCTTTGTATTAATGGTTTGCCTCCTCCAAGCTTTGTCGCTAGCATGGCAATGCTTTTACCATAGGCAATAGTATCTTCTAGAGGATCTGTAAGCTTAACTGTAACCAGTAAAGCAAAATTGGTATTTTTCGATTTTATAGTCGTATACGTTTCACCATTAACTCCGACGGTTCCATCCTCATAATATTCCTCTATAACGAATCCGTGAGGATTCGTACAGAAGGTTCTAACCTTATCATCATATGCCTTAGTATATAGAATGATCTTTGGATCCATAATTATACTAGTTATGGGTTCCATGACATAGGCAGGAATTTCAACTCTAATACCCATGTCTAGAGGTCCTGGTTCTATTACCATACCTAGTCTTTTTGCTTCACGTGATAGCCAAGCTGCCCCCCCTCTTCCTGGAGCAAGAACTAAATATTTACAAGTATATTCTCCTCTTGTAGTTCTTACTTTAAATCCTTGTTGTTGAAGATTAATATGTTCAGCTTTAGTGTTATCGATTATGTGAACACCATGCTTTTCAAGAAACTTAGTTATATTTCCTATGACCTTAATTGCATTATCTGTACCTATATGTCTTTGAATTGTAGGAATGAACTTTGCACCAATTTTTGCAGCAGCTCTTTCAAGCTCTCCTACGGCTTCTGGTTCTGGTTTAAAGACCCTATCCTTTGGTGCACCAAACTTTATGAATAGCTCATCTATATAGTATATTAGTTCTTCTGCTTCATCCCAACTTCCAAGAAGTTTATCAAGATCTCCTCCTATATCAGGTCTAAGGTTAATTATACCACTACTTAATGTTCCTGCACCGCCAATACCGTAAAGTATATTACATGGATTACATTTAGAGCACTCCTGTCTAAGTAGCTTTCTTACGGATAAGAACATAGGACATCTACGTAATTCCGCTCTTAAACCTCTATCGATGACTGCAATACGTAATTGCCTAGTAGATTTAAGGATAAGTTCTATAGCTGAAAAGAGTCCTGCAGGACCCGCACCAATTATTATGACATCATATTCTCTTGTGATTTTACATCCACCTCACTTATTGTCTTAAGCCTAACTCGTTTCTTCTATCAACCATACATAATACTTCCTCGCCGGTGCCTATCAATGTTATTGGTACTTTAAGTTCTTCTTCTAAGTATTCTATCCATTTCCTAGCTTCTAAGGGTAGTTTATCCCATTCCCTTGTACATTTAGCCTCAGGATATAGTATATCAATTTTGGTTATCGCTATTTGTGTAGCAGAGTTAACCATAATAGCTCTTTTAGCTAAGTTTACATTAAATGGTGCTACACGTCTAATCCTACCGGTAACTGTAGCTCTCTCTATCCAACCCCTACGTTTAGCTTCATTAAGTGATAATTCGTTGGGTAAAGGCCCACCGCCAACTCTTGTCATGTATGCTTTAAACACGATGATCACTTCATCAATTTTCTTAGGTCCTATTCCAACTTCGCTTGCAAATGCACAAGCTGTTGTATCTCTACTAGTGACATAGGGATATGTTCCATGGTAAAGGCTCAAATAAAAACCTTGAGTACCTTCAATTAAAACGTATTCCCCTTTATCAATAGCTTCGTTAACTTCTAATGGAACATCAATTAACATATCCTTAAGTTGTGTATAATCCCTGGCAAGTTTAAGCCTTCTTAGAACTCTATCGGCCATAGCAGCTCCAACGCCTTGGAGTGTTGAGCCTATCTTACCTTTTAATAGAGCATCACGTCGTTCGAACTCTGTATGCTCAGAGGTTATAATCCCAGTATTATAATCAATATATAATCTACCTTTAGTGCCAGTAGTCTCTATTTCATTAAAGAGTACATCAAGTCTAATAAGAGCGCCGGGTGCTACCATGAGCTTTGTAGTAGGATTAATAAATGCAGAAGGAACTATCCTAAGCTTCCATGTTTTATTTTTATAAACAACTGTATGACCAGCATTAATAGCACCACAACGCACAGCAATACTAGGCTTATCTCTTAGTCCAAGGAATCCCACAACTTTACCCTTACCTTCATCACCGAAGAAGCCACCAACAACTATAGTTAAAGTCACAATTACCCCACTTTCAGAGATTAAAACCCATTTATAAGTATTAATCATAAATAATCTACTTCACTTACGGTTTACTACCTTAGACTGCATTACAGTAAGACTTATAATGCTGTATTACATAGATTACACTGGCTGACATGTATGAGTAGGGAAGAGAAGAAGACAATAACCATTAGAGGAATAGATAAATCCCTGTATGAACAAATAGCTAAAATAGCTAGAGATAGTGGTAAAACCATAGGCGAAGTAATTAATGAAGCTATGAGATGCTTCCTTTCACTTACATTAGCTACGGTGAAGGCTGGAAGTAAAATTGCAGAGAGCATCATGGCTGTAGGAAGGGCATTTAGTGAAGGAATAAAAGAAGGTATGGAAAACGTATGTGAAGTATCAGGAGTTGAAGAATTAAGTATAAATAAGGAGGATTTGGAGTCAATAGAGGAACCATTAGTCTTCAAAAATATTAAAAAGCTAAAATTTAGCGATGATATACCTTATGATCTATTCGATAAAAAAGTATATAGCATCATATACTGTGATGAAGTAATAGTTCCCCCTACATATCCTAAACTAAAAGTAGTCAAGAAATGTCGTTTGGTTAAGAGAATTATTACAGCTAAAAAATAAGGTAATTCATTAAGTAGAGTTTAAACTTAAATATCGCTATTTTTATATCGTAACATATCTTATACTAGTAGGAACTACATATTAGGGGGAAGGTTAATGCAGGATGTACGCATAAGAAAGTTAGCAGATCTCATTGTCAAATACTCCGTCGAGGTAAAGAAAGGGGAAGAAGTATTAATAATATCGACGTTTGAGGCACTACCTTTAGTTAGGGAGTTGTATAGAGCTATACTTGAAGCTGGCGGCTATCCTATGACCAGATTCTATGATGAAACACTTGATGAGGTATTCTTCAAATATGCTAATGAAGAGCAATTAAAACACGTCTCAGCTATAGAGAAATACATCCAAGAAAAAATTAATGTTAGAATATCAATACTTTCATCAACACATACTAAGCATCTAAGTAGTATAGACCCTAATAAAATAAAAATAAGGAGAGCTGCACAAAGAGAATTAACTGAAATATTTATGCGAAGAAGCGCATCAGGAGAGTTAAAGTGGGTTGTAGTACCTTATCCTACTAAGGCGCTAGCTCAAGAAGCTGGACTAAGCTATATCGATTTCGAAGACTTTGTGTATAGGGCATGTAAAATTTATGAAGAAGACCCTGTAGCAGCTTGGAAAAAACAAGGAAAGGAGCAAGAAAAGCTCATTGAATTGTTAAGTAAGGTTTCTGAAATAAGAATTGTTGATGAAAAGACTGACCTCACGTTAAGAGTTGATGGTAGGACTTGGATTAATGATGATGGCCATAAAAATATGCCTGGTGGCGAAATTTTTACAGCACCGATAGAGGATAGCGTTGAAGGTTATATAACGTTCACATACCCGGCTGTGTGGAGAGGTATCGAGGTTGAAAGTGTAAGATTGAAGTTTAAGAAGGGTAAGGTAATTGAAGCACTAGCTACTAAGGGTGAGGAACATTTAAAGAAAATCCTTGAAACAGATGAAGGAGCTAAACATGTTGGAGAATTCGCTTTCGGCTTAAACTACGATATTAATAGGTTTACAAAGATAATATTATTTGATGAAAAAATAGGAGGTACATTGCATTTAGCTTTAGGAGCAGCATACCCTGAAACAGGAGGTAAAAACAAATCAGCAATACATTGGGATATGATAAAGGATTTAAGAAAAGCAAAAGTGTACGGTGATGGAGACTTAATCCTTGAAAATGGCAGGTTCATTATAACTCAATTTTCTTCTTTCTCTTAAAAACCCCGCTAGTATTTTTACAGTCTATAATACATCATTATTAAAATTTACTTTAAGACTGTCAATAAGAATGTAGCACCGACTATAGAGGTTAAAATACAAGCCATTACAGCTGGATAAGGATCTCCTGGAATTAACATAGAATAGAGGAAACCAATAATAGGATTAGCTATGCTAAGTCCTAGAACCCTAACTACTCTGACAAGAGCGATAACCCTACCTCTCATATCAATTGATGTATGATCTCCTACATATGCTTGGATAGCTGAACCACTTACAACAATCGATGCCTGCTCAATGGTCATTAATACTAAGAGTGATAAAGGATCTCTTCTAACGTAGAGTAATGTATATGCGAAAAACATTAATAAGAATGGTATTGCAGCTAAGTATTTTCTAGGATATAAGTCTAGGAAAGGTAAGATAAATATTAAGGCTATTGTAGAAAATAACATCGACATAGATATGTAAGCCCCATAAGATAATCTGTTAATGCCTAAGTACTCTTCAGCAAATATTATACCATAAGTTTCAAGAAATACCATAGGGTATGGTATAATGAAAATACAGCATATCAATAACATCTTTATATTAGTAGGTAGCTCGGCGGCGAGCTTAATGATATTCCTATAGCTACCGATTACTGCTTTAAAACCAGGTAAACTAGTAGCTGTAGTTTCAGGAAGTGTTTCTTTAAGTAGCTTCAATCTTATGAAAGCAGCTATAAGACCTATACACCCATCGATTACGTACGCTAATCGTATACCATTCACTCCATAGATTTCGCTTAAATATCCACCTATAGGAGGAAAGAAAAACCATGGAATATTAGGTATTAAAAACGAGAATACAAGTCCTCGTGCTCTAACTTGGGGAGGCAAGCTGTCAATCAATACTACAGCAAGAGCTGGTGTATAGAAATGGAATAGGCTATCTATAAACCATATTATTAATAATGTTTTCCAGTCAGGTACTATTGCATATATGAAACTAAAGGAAACTATTACAAATGTGAAAGGAACTATTATCTTTCTTCTTCCAAGCTTATCAGTTAAATATCCTCCAGGAATTAATGCTATGGTCGTTGCTATTAAGCCCATCATCCTAACTAATGATACTTCGAAATCACCTGCTCCGAGCATTTTAATATATCGTGAAAATAGCGGTGATACAAGTGCGTGTCCTATACCAAATAATATCCATGTTAAAGTTAAAACAGCAACATTACCTTTTACTAAGTACCTTAAACATGATAGTTCACTTCTTATTCTCTCTGAAATACCCTCAACCATATCAATAATCCTTACTAACTTATTGCAATTATTCAAATATTTACTATGAATAAATAAGCCTTATGAACATACTAATGTGTTTATAATAATAAATACAATAATTCGTTGAAAAAGTGAAACTTATAACTGTTCTTCCAGAAGTTAAGAGTAACCCTCGGTGGTGAGAAATGAATCTTAAAGAAGTATTAAGTTATGACAAAGATCCTGAGCTTATAATGGGTGATGTAATTAGGGTCTTAGTATTGTGTAAAGGTAAGTTGTGGTTAAGTGAAGTAATCATGGAAGTAGCTGGTTTTAGAAGAACTTTAGGGGAAGATCCTCCAAAAGCTGATGATATTAAGGAAGCTGTAAGAAGGCTTGCTAAGGATAACTTAGTCAAAGTTTCCAGAAGATTAAGGGCCGATCTATCAAAATCTAGAGGTATAGCTGACTATATAGTTGAGCTTAACGTTCCGCCTTATATGATATGGAATATAAGTGATAATAGATTGAATAGGTACATAGTTATCAGGAATGATGTATTTAGAAGAGCTTTGAAGAGAGATTAAACCAGAGTTATTCTTTCCCAGCGGCTAGTTATTTCTTTAACAGTTCTCGTATTTCTTTCAATTTTATCTTCAATTATGGCTATAAGTTCATCCATATGCTTTCTCACTATATGAAGATAAAGTCCTCTAGCAGTAAATCCCCCTATACCACAGAAGGCGCATTTATAGGAATATCCGTTGTATATGAACAGTGGTAGATCTTCTTCTATATGCCTAAATAGTCCTACGAATTGTGTATAATTTTTATAATCTTCTCTTGAACCAAATATCTTTCTTCTAAGCATTAATTTAGCTATATCTGATAATTCTCGATATGTAAATAACATATTCCTCTACCTCTAAATACATAGGGGATCGTTAGGTATAAGTTATTGGGAAAGTGAATTCACCATTCCCACATGTATCCCCCAAGTCGAAGTCAAGCAGTTTATGGAGTAACACTTTTTAAATTCCTATTTTAGCTTATTACCGTATTACCGGTATTAACGTATTGTATTATTTAATAACCGCATTTGGTGATAAACTTTTTAATATTTCATGTAAATTTTACTCATCCATACCCGCATTCTTCTCTTTTCTTCGCTTCCATACGGAATAGTTTATGAAAATAGTCCTGCTTACTTCAAGTATAAAAGCATAGTAAAAGCTTTTATCTACTTGGTCTAGATCATCCATTCCAGTTGTAGGTAACATTACTGCATCTATGAAGTCCTTAACCTTTAATACTATTTCCTTGAGTATGATGCATTGTTGCCTAACAAACTCCTCTAACTCCTTCTTAGTCTCTAGGTCTAACTCTAGGGTCATTAACTTTTACCTCCTTTGTCTCTACATTTTCTGTATATTAAATAAATAATCTAGCGGTCACTAGGATGGGAGATCTAGAGGGTAAGATGCTTAGTGAATTTAGTAATACTTTTTAAATAAAATAGTATTTAAAAAGAACTTTATTTAATTTAGCCTTTAGCTACTCCTATAGGTCTTAATCTTGCTACTAGTCTAGCTATTTTGACTTTATCTGCTACAAAGGCTACTCTATCTACGTCTTTATATGCTCCAGGTGCTTCTTCTGATATAACACGTCTAGTTGCTGCTCTTAGATATACTCCCATTTTTGATAGTTGTTCTACAACAGTTCCTGGCCTAAACTGTCTTGTTGCTGCTTCACGAGACATCCATCTTCCAGCACCGTGGGGAGCACTATACCATGTTCTTAATCCTTCTTTTATACCTACCATTACATAGCTTGCTGTGCCCATAGATCCTGGTATTAATACTACTTGGCCAATGCTTCTATGATCTTTAGGTATTTCTGGGTGACCTGGTGGAAATGCTCTAGTAGCTCCTTTACGGTGGACTATCAGCTTTACTCTCTTATTGTTAACTACATGTTCTTCTATTTTTGCTATATTGTGTGCTACATCATATATTATGTGTAGATCTAATTGATCAGGGTCTTTATGTAGTACTTGTTTGAAGCTTTCTCTAACCCAGTGTGTTATGAGCTGTCTGTTCGTCCATGCATAGTTTGCTGCAGCGCTCATTGCGGCGAAGTAGTCTTGAGCTTCTCTTGTACTCCATGGAACACTCGCTAATTCTCTGTCTGGAGGTCTTATACCATACCTTCTCATAGCCCTCTCCATTACTAATAGGTAGTCACTTGCAACTTGATGACCTAGACCACGTGAACCTGTATGTACCATTACTGTTACCTGACCTTCATATTCTATGCCAAGGGCTTTTGCAATTTCAGGGTTGTAAATTTTATCAACAACCTGTATTTCTAAGAAGTGGTTACCGCTTCCTAATGTTCCTAGCTGTGGAGCTCCCCTTTGTTTAGCCCTATGAGATACTTTTGATGAATCAGCAGTTTTCATTGAACCCCTTTCCTCTATATGATCAAGGTCATCAGGCCATCCGAATCCTCGTGCAACAGCCCATTCACACCCCTCATCAAGTACTCTATCAAGTTCATTAATGCTTAACCTTAACTTACCAGTACTACCAACACCGCTTGGCACGTTTCTAAATATTGTATCTACAAGTGCTTTTAGATGAGGCTTAATATCATCATATGTTAGGTTGGTTCTTAATAATCTAACACCACAATTAATATCGTAGCCTACTCCCCCAGGGCTAATTACACCATCCTCTTCAATGCTCATTGCCGCAACTCCACCAATGGGGAATCCGTAGCCTTGATGTCCATCCGGCATTACATAAGATGCTACTTGGATTCCTGGAAGACAAGCTACATTAGCGGCTTGTTCTAAAGTTCTATCCTCTCTCATTTTCTTAAGTAAATAATCATCAGCAAAGATTACTGCCGGAACCTTCATACCTCTTTTTGCTTCCTTATCAATGATCCATTCGTATCTATCGACTTGTTTAAGCCTGATTACCACTACATTACACCCACAAATTCAGTGTTTATTCGGGTTTTAGGATATTTTTGTGCTAGCAGTACAAAAATTAACGCTTCGCCTTTTCATGTTCAAGAGCGATTAATCCCACTTCACTTAATTTTCTTATAACTATTGAGACTATGTTTTCTGCGTCTTGACGATTAATGTTTAGATTATTTTCAACTATTGATACTATATCGCTTACCGAGGATTCGCCGTTACATAAACTCCATACGTAATAAGCTATGGGTGATAACATGTATACGGGTTCGTTTTCTCCTCCTAAACCAACTACGTAGTTTTCATTATAAACTCCTAGTACTGTACCCTTCTTTACCGGTATTGCATCCTTTAACTCCTTTGACATAATTAACGCCTCCAAGATCTAGGTTTTCTTGATCTAGATGGTGGTCTTCTCTTGCTTGGACCCTCAGCTTTCGGTGATGCTGCTGGGATAGAAGATTCGTCAGGAAACTCTATGCTCTCTTCAGTAATTTTACCCCTACTACCAACGTTTAATTGAACTAGTCCTTTAAATGATGTAACCCATGCTCCGTTAATCCTAATTACTTGACCCGTCTTGACTTTACCTGCATGTCTACCCCATAAAACTAACTTAATTCTACCAGAATCATCTCCAACAACTGCTTCACTTATAGTTCTTAGTCCTGCGCGAGTTTGTATAACACGTGGTTGTCCTGCTTCTAAAACTCTAACAATGATGTTCACATTCTCCATTCCAGGCTTTAGACCTATTACCTTTATATTTTTAGGGGAACTCATTCTATTTCTACTCGCGTATTTTGGTTGCCTACAACTCTACTGGAAGCTTAATAAATTTTCCCCTTCCCTTGAACTGTGAATTGGTGACACATAGGAGTGATGTGATATAGTATTGAGTTAGAAATTAAATTTAATTAACTCTAAAACAATTAAATGAATGGTGTTAGTATTTGCGGAATCCTAAATTCGTACTGATAGCTCTTGGTGGAAATGCTTTTCAGTCTAAGAATGATAAAGGCACAGTTGAAGATTATTGGAGAAATGCATATAGAGCTGCAAAAGCCATTGTTAAGATAATTAAAGAAGGTTATAAGGTCGTATTAACTCACGGTAATGGACCTCAAGTTGGTAATATTCTTGAATGGATGGAGGCTTTAAGAGATAAAATACCTCCCATGAGCATGGATATAGCAAATGCTATGACTCAAGGATGGTTAGGTTATCTATTAATGCAGGCTATAGGAAATGAGTTAGTTAGAGAAGGTGTAAGGCATGTTAAAGGTGTTGTAGCAATAACAAATCAAGTAATTGTTGATGCTAATGACCCTGCATTTCAGAATCCAACAAAATATATTGGGCCTTATTATACCAAAGAAGAGGCAAAAAAGCTAACGAAAGAGAAAGGATGGTTCATGAAGCCCGACCCTAGAGGAGGTTGGCGAAGGGTAGTCCCATCACCTGATCCTAAAGATAATGTTGAGAAATGGGCTGTTAAAGCATTAGTTGATGCGGGATGGATTGTTGTTGCAAGTGGCGGGGGAGGCATACCTGTGGTAAGGGAACCTAATGGTACTTTAAGAGGTGTTGAAGCAGTAATAGACAAGGACTTAGCAGCAGAAAGATTAGCAACGGCCTTAGGCGTAGGACTATTTGTAATATTAACTGATGTAGATAAAGTATATCTAAACTATGGAACTCCTAGTGCAAAACCCTTAGATGTAGTGACCACTTCAGAAGCAGAGAAATATTATAAGGAAGGACACTTTAAACCAGGATCAATGGGACCCAAGGTATTAGCAGCAATTAGATTCGTTAGAAATGGAGGACTTGAAGCAAGGATAGGACACTTATACCATGCATATGATGTTGTTACGGGAAAATCTGGGACAAGAATAGTACCAGGCTAATTATCATTAAATAATGATATTGTGTGAATCAAGCACTTAAAGGCTTAATATACCTAGTTCTCTATTTAAGCATTCTAAAACTAAGGTTTATTTACCTCCTTGTATAGTATGGTGTGCTGGGGATCAACCTTTGTGGAACTACGTATAGATCCTTGGGGTCAGGAGACGATAAAAGAGTATGAAAAATTATTTGAATACTTTGGTATAAGACCATTTAAAGAAGTCCTACCCCTAATAGATAAACCTCATTACTATATGACTAGAGGGGTAATCTTCGGTCATAGGGATTTTGATAAATTCTGGAGGCTATATAAAGACAATAAGAAGGTTGCAATCCTTACAGGACTTATGCCTAGCGGTAAATTCCATATGGGGCATAAGATGGTTATCGACCAGCTAGTTTACTATCAAAACCTTGGCATAGACGTATACGTAGTTATTGCTGATGCTGAAGCATATGCCGTAAGAAAAATACCGAGAAAGGAGGTAATAGAAATAGGTATTAATGAATATGTAGCTAACGCCATAGCTCTAGGATTAGATCCTAAGAAGACTGTATTTTATTTCCAGACTAATCAAGACCCGAGATACTATAGATTAATACAAATGATTTCAAGAAAAATTACACTTAATGAACTTGAAGCTATCTATGGCGAATTAGAGCCTAGCAAAATAATATCAGTTTTAACGCAGGTCATAGATGTAACATTTCTTACACATAAACAATTTGGAGGATACGAATGTATACTTGTTCCTGTAGGAGCTGACCAAGATCCTCACCTTAGACTTGCACGTGATGTAGCTGAAAGATTTAGTGAACTAGGATTAAAACCTCCTGCATCAACATATCATAGATTTATGACAGGACTTGATGGAGGTAAAATGAGTAGCTCTAGACCTGAATCTGCAATATTCCTAACAGATTCAATAAAAGAGGCCAAACACAAAGTATTCAAGGCTCTTACTGGTGGTAGAGCAACAGCTGAAGAGCAAAGAAGGCTTGGAGGTCAACCTGAAAAGTGTACTGTCTTTGAATTATACGCGTATCACTTAATACAAAATGATAATGAATTAAAGAAGTTATATGATTCATGCAAACTTGGTTCAATGTTGTGTGGTGAATGTAAGCGAAGAGCAGCAGAACTATTAATTAAATGGCTTAAAGATCATCAAGAAAAGCTGGCTAAGGCAAGAGAGATAGCTAAATCATTACAACTTGAACCGGATTTCTAATGTCTAGTAATGCTTCTAATAAGCTTATAGAATTCCTTAACATTTAACATACTATTTATCCTTAAGACATAGTCCTGAAGGAGCTGATCAGCAAGATCACTTGGCATTTTAGCCTTCTTCAACCATTTTTTAAATTTTCGTATCCAAAGGGATCTCCTAATTGAAAACAGTATCTTTATCTTCAAGTACATAGTTAATAACATTACAAGAAGGTAAACAAGCTTGAGAGTTACAATAAGATATGTGGTAATTAATCTTACTCTCATATTCTAGCCTTAGGCTACTATGAAAAAATAAGTAGTTAACCTATCTTTTTCTTTCAACAAATTTATCAATTAATTGTTGAATTACATTACCTACGATCATTCTTTGTTCATAATATTTTCGTGTAAGCTCATTTATTAGTTCATCTGGTAGTCCTTCCTCCTTTAGTTTTTTATAAAACATAGCTACATCTTTACCGACAGCATCACCAGAAACTGTTGCTAGTAGAGCATCCAAAAGCTCTCTTAGTGGACCTGTTAATTCTTTTAGAAATGCTGTTATTGATGAGAGAACTTCTCTTAGTTCTTCTGCTTCGCTTGAAGCTTCACCATACATTTAGCTCCACCTTGAAGATAATTAATATTTTACTTAAATTTTATTTCTGTTAATTACTTTACGAGGGTTTTTCACTATTTAAGTCTATTACCACTTCAGATATATCAGCACTATAATCAGCTACTCTCCTTAAACTTTCAATTATTGTTCTTAAGGCTACTATAGCTCTAGGATCAGGTTTAAGCTCTACTATTTTTCTTAGAATCTTATATTCTATACCTCTAACAATAGCGACCTTATCTATCACATTGTGGGCTAATATAGGGTTAGACTTAAATAGTGCATTTAGAGATTCGTTGAATAAGCTGTGAGCTATATCACCCATTTTGATGACCTCCTCAACTATATTATTCCCTGGTACTCGGACATGATTTTCAATAGTAATTGCTAGAATTCGTCCAATAGAAGCTGCATGATCGCCTATTCTCTCAATACTTTTTGCAACTGCTCTAAGCAATGTAGCTGTTAATAAATCTTCGACACCTATCTCACTTGGTAAAGCTAATCCAAGCATAACGGCATTTATTTGCCTAGATAGAAATAGGTAAAATTTATCAACAACATTATCTCTCTCAATGATATCTAATAGTAATTGTTTTTGCGGATTTACAATATTCGGTAAGACGTCTTCAAGCATATTACTTGCAGTTCGTGCCATTCTTTGTAGGGCTTGTCTAACAGGTAAAGATCTGTAATCTGTAAGTACTTGGATAACGCATTCTGTAGCAGATTCTTCGACTATTTCAACTCCTATCATTCTCTTCATAACCGTATCTTTTAAGGCTCTTCTATGGACTTCAGTATTTTCGTCAAATATTATCCTGATAATATTAAATCCTCCAAGATACCTAGAAATAAATTCTCTTACACAAGCTCCGGGACTAATTGACCTAGAAATTCTTATAGTAGTTTCAAGAAGAGGGGGCTTAATGACTTTAGCTGGAATCACTTTAAGAGTGTTATCGGGCAACATGTAAATATGTACTTCATCACCTTGCTTAAGATTAACTATTTTAACCCATTCCTTAGGTAAGGAAACCGTAAGTGTTGATCCGCCAGTTAATTGTACTCTTCTTGTGAATTTAACAGGACCTAGAGCCACTTGAATCCCTAGGTTTTTATAGGTTTTTACTGGATTTTAACTTTATAAAACTATATATGAATCTTCACATGCAGTATGTAGACTATATAGGACAATTATAATCTAATTATATTCCTACTATTAATGTTTTATTCTCGTTATTGAAGCTTTTACTGCACCTGCAGAACAGCTAGTCATTACCTTAAGCTTTGACTTTGCTTTTTCATAGTTAGGGTCCTTGTAGTGAATGTGCTTTTCTCCATCAACTTCAATTATACCTGCACAGCTATAGTTAAATTCATGCTTAGCATATATGGAGGTATTTATGGGAACAGTTATTTTAATGTTCGTAGATCCTGCCACGCTTTCGAGGTCTATTATAGACTCTCCTTGAAATTCTCCAAAATCTATTCTACCTTTTAATGATCCTGCCTTGCTTCTTGCGTGGATCTTGCAAGTACCTATATCCTTTAACTCTATTAAGCTGCTACCTGCTGTAACGCTTATATTTATTAGATTTATGTCTCCCTCCCCATGAAGTTTAAGAGACCCTGCTTCAACATTAACTTCTACTTCTTTTAATGTATTAATAGGTAATTCCAGCTGCATTTTACATGCATTACCTCTTACTATTAAAGTCTTAACGTTATCTATTCTCTTCACCTCATAATTCCATGAACATTCTCTCAAGCTCTTTCCTGACCTCCATATAGTTATCTTAGGTTCTTTTACTTTACTAGAGAGTATAATATTAAACCCGCCAGCTTTACCATGAAATATTAGTCGCTTACTATCGTCAATGTCTATCTTCCCGGAATGTAGGATTTCCATTTCTTTATGAAGCTCAGGCGGTAGAATAGCGCTAACTATTGAGGGTACTATTGAGGAGACCGTGGATGTTATAATTGATATTAGTCCTCCTACCTTACCAGAAATTACTCTGGATAATTCTTCTTCAAAAGGGTGTTTTTCTTTTTGCTTCAACTTATCTAAAGTCGATATAGCACCTATATCATGCGACTTAAGCTCAATTATATCTATTAAATCCCTCGGAGCATAGATTACTACTACATCTTCAATTCCTTCAACGATTTCATCAAACAATTCGCGAGGAACATCAGATTCTATAATAACTCTAACAATATTAGAAATATATAGTTTCGTTCTTGATTCTTTCAACTTCTCTAATAAACTTTTAGTTATTGTGAAGGAAATTCTATCACTAATTACCTTCTTTGCCCATTCTTTTTCTTTCTTCTTAACTTCTTCTACCTTACCTTTGAGGATTTTTAGTACATCATATGCTTTCCAACCCAGTTGCGTAAGTTGATATTCACCCCTCTCATTCTTCTCAACAAGGCCCTTAAGATTTCTTAAATGAAAACCAAAGGTTCCAGAATCACTAATGCCAACTCTATCCATAAGCTCCTTATAACTTAAACTACCCTCTTTAGCTAATTCTTCAATAACTCTTCTCCTAATTGGATGTGCTAATGCCCTAATTACTTTATCTAGATCCTCAAGATCTTTAACATTATTTCTTGCTCCCAATACACTTCCCGCATAAATATTAAGCTGCTACACATTAATTAATACTATGTGAAAGGATATTAGTCGTTAATGTGTGGAGAATACTCCATATATAATCATTATATGGTTAAGTAATCGTTATATATAGCTAAAGCAGTACATATCCATGTGGAAAATTTGAAGGTCAGCGTTTATGAATTTAGAGATTTAATAAGATCTTACGGTATAGTCGAATTAACTGATAAGGAGTACAAAGCACTAATAGAGATACTAGGTAGAAACTCAAAGAATATAGTAAATGAGTTTAGGAAGATTTTTGGAGATATAAAATGCTTTAAAATCGGCAGGGGCTTAATGATCTATGAAGAAAAACCATACGATATGGTTTATATCATGATAGAACTTACTAACGGGGATCAATACGTATTTGAAGTATACCCTAACTCTATGACCATTGCTTCAAATACCAAAGCACAACAATTATTCAGAACAATATACATATTTGCCGAGACTTTTATAGGTGATGTATTAGAAAAACCAAAAAGCATGCTTATAGGGTTGCTTTAACTAGACTTTTATTTTGAAAATGTATTGTGTTCTAGGTGCGAGAAGAGATGCATGAATGGGCCCTTGCTGAGGCTGTTATAGAAACAGTCCTTAACTATGCTAAAAAGAACAGGGCACGAAGGATATTGAGTGTAAAGGTTAAAGTGGGTAAACTTCAATCCATAGATATGGAAATTTTTAAATACGCTATTTCAGAACTTGCTAAGACAAGTCTTCTCAAGGATACGCATTTTGAATTTATAGAGGAAGACGCTTTATTTAAATGTAATCTATGTGGCCATGAGTGGAAATTAAATGAAATCAAAATAGATAAAGATACTCTTGAATCTATTCATTTCCTACCAGAGGTAGCACATGTATTCATAAAGTGCCCTAAATGTGGTAGCCCCGATTACAATATTATTAAAGGACGTGGAGTATTTATTGAGAGCATCAATATAGAGGTTGACAATCATGGATCCTAGGGTAGCAATAATCAATAAAAGGCTAACAGAAGTAAAGAGGGTATTAGCCATAGGAAGCGGTAAAGGAGGTGTAGGTAAAAGCCTAATAGCAACATGTTTATCACTAATTCTATCAAGGAAAGGCTACAAAGTAGGTTTAATGGACTTAGATTTCAACTGTCCGTCATGTCATGTAATCCTAGGTGTAGATGTAAATAACATAAAGCCTATGGAAGAGAAAGGAGTTATACCTCCTAAAATCTATGGAGTAAAGTTTATGAGCATAGCATATTATGTAGGTGATAATCCAGTACCATTGCGAGGTCATGAAATAAGTAATGCCATTAAAGAATTATTTACTATTACGAGATGGAATAATATTGATTATCTATTAATAGACTTACCTCCAGGAACAAGCGATGAACTACTTGATGTACTAGAGCTTATTAAAAATGTAAATATCGTAGCCGTAACAACACCCCATATAACATCGATTAAAGCTGTTGAAAAATTCATAAGAATAACAAACTGGCTTAATAAGAAGGTAATCGGAATTATAGAGAATATGGGTCAAAATCTAAGACCCAGAGCTAACAGGTTAACCAAAGAACTAAGTATTCCACTTCTAGGGGTAATACCCTACATACCAGATGTAGAGAATTCCATTGGAAACCCCATAAAGCTACTATCATCCGTTTTCGCAAAGTATTTAGAGGGGATCGCAGAGAAAATACTCAGCAGGCTTGATCACTGAATATTATATACTACATCAGAAGATCATGATGATGAGGATATCAACTTAAAAAGCCCCCAGTACTCTACTACTCAAACAATAAATGGTGTAAAGTGCTGTGAAAACGAAAATAATCAGGAAGGTGTTAGCCGGGATTTAAAGTTGAAAGTACTCATACTCTCCGATATCCATGGAAATTTAGATGCACTAAAGGCTGTGTTATCGCATGCAAATAGATGGGATGAAATATTCGTTCTAGGTGATCTAGTTGATTATGGCCCTGAACCCCATCATGTAATTGATGTAATTAAGGAGCTAAAGCCAAAGATAATAGTTAGAGGAAACCATGATCACGCCGTGGCATTTAATACTGACTGTAGGTGTATGCATGAGGTCCACGAATTAAGTATCTATACTAGGAAGAACATTACAATGAAAGTACTGTCACGAAATCAAATTAAATGGCTTGCAAGCCTACCTGTAAGGACGAGAATAGATTTAGGAAATCTAATGTTCTACATAGTTCATGGGGCACCATCCGATCCGCTCTATGGCTACATAAAGCCCAAGATCAGCGATGATGAATTAAGAAATGTAATAACAAACTCTATAAGCTTATTTAATCAGGATAAAACTTCTGGAGTTGTACTAATAGGGCATACGCACATACCATTTTATAGAGAAGTATCTAAAATCAAAGTATTCAATCCAGGAAGTATAGGTCAACCAAGAGATGGTGATGCTAGAGCTTCCTATGGAATATTAGACTTAGAGAAAAAGATATTTAAAATACATAAAGTTGAATATCCTATCGAGAAGACTATTAGGAAATTAGAATCCTTGAAGCTTGACAAGAACTACCTAAATAAGCTAAAAAGGATACTCTTGACGGGTATAGTATAATAATTACGCTTCTTCGGTAGCGTATTCCTGATCTAATCCTGTATGTCTAATGATATCAGTTACACCTTCGAATTCTTTCATGTTGACCCTAATTTCAAGGGGTGTTCTAAACCATACATCTCTTTGAGGGAATGGTATCTCTATACCCTCTTCGGTTAATGCTTTCTTTATCCTCCAAAGTATATCAGTATATGCTTCAAGCCATAACCTACTAGGAACCCATACATAAACCTCAATATTAACTCCACTATCACCAAGCTCTTTTACATATACTATAGGTTTAGGCTCAACGAGTACCAAAGGATGCTCAGTTATAACTCTTCTAATTACTTCACATGCACGTTGTACATCTTCTCTATAAGAAATCGATGCTATGAAGGTAAGTCTTCTAGCTACATGTTTAGAATAATTCATTATCTTAGCTGTAAAGACCTTTTCGTTAGGCAGCCTGACATGAACACCATCCAATGTTTTTATTCGTGTCGAGAGAAGTGATATCTCTATTACATAACCTAAAGTATTATCTACTTCAATAAAGTCGCCAATACTAAATGGTTTATCCCAGTAGAGAAATAGTCCAGCAAATAGATTAGCTATAATGGTTTGCGTTGCAAAGCCGAGAATGATACCTATAATTCCACCAGCAAGTGCTATTCCTGATATATCAATACCTGCACTACTAATTGCTAATAATATTACTATAGTTGATAGTGCATAGAATACTATTTTTTCAATAGCCTTTAACGTAGTATATTCCATTACCTTTATTAAAGTTCTTCTCATTAATAGCCTTATCAGGTAAGCCAATGAAATACCTGCTGTGATAAAAATTATCATCCAGAATATTTGAAGCCAGTTTATCGACATTAAAGCCGTTATAGTTTGATTAACTACTCTTTCAAGAAAACTTTCATTCAATATTATACACCCCATTTCATTAAAGTTCCATGTAGAGTAAGATAAGATTTAGTAAATCTAAACATAGGCGGTCTTTGAGCCTCTATTACAGCTGTTTTAAAAGGTGTAGAATATATCACCTTTGCATGTCTTCTTGAGGTGACTACTATTTCTAAGGCCTGTGCATAAGCATTATGAGGAGGATCATAATATAGCTTAAGGTGTTTGCAATCTATTAGTATTTTTGATAGAGTAATCCAATAGGTACTCCTATTGCTGATAGTAATTCTAACTAATGCTTCGGTAAAGGGTTTAGTTCTAGGTTCTTGTGAGTAAAACCTAGTTCTATGGTATCTAGCAAGATGACCTCCTTCTAATGGTCCATACAAAGTGTACTTTATCTTTCCCTCAGTAAATATATCAATAAGTGTTATGGCCTCATTGTACTCCTCTACATATACTGCTATATCTACTGGAATTGTGATATAGCCTTCAATTATATCTCCCGGTGCTAAAGATACGGGATTCTCAATAATTACTAGTATGTGTCTAGTCATACATATAGGTAATAATATTGGATGAACAGGGTTTATGTGTAATCTAATTCCACCGCTAATTACCTTGTTTAAAACTGTTTCACCTTTACTTTTACTCGTTCTACTGTATTCTACAATACCTGAACGCTTATTGTATTTAGTATTAACTATATATGATGGAGTTTCAATAGCTAAATCATTAGTAATGTCATAGATACCGTACACTTTATACACCATAATCAATAATAACTGCTTTTATATGAAGAATAGGTTATAAAATTCCCGTCTAATGCACCATCAATAGCAT
>Ga0180301_10000186_pt1 | contig 46923 bp, 14 predicted proteins | sample GuaBasSediGuay16_FD_121797 | JGI IMG/M metagenome (GOLD analysis project Ga0180301, IMG submission 121797) | Subseafloor sediment microbial communities from Guaymas Basin, Gulf of California, Mexico - Guay16, Core 4569-2, 12-15 cm | ecosystem: Environmental > Aquatic > Marine > Hydrothermal... | reverse complement strand
TTTAAAGTCAACATGAGCGTTTTGACACCCATGCGCGCTGCTGCCAATGCCGCCTCAATACCGGCGTGCCCGGCACCGATAACTATAACTTCGTATTTATCCATTGAGCTTTATTTTGATTGCTTGTTAAACAGTTAGGGGCGGCTCTGAAACCAAAGCAAAAGCGTCCCCTTTCCCTGTATTATTTGTGTTAGAAATTATCTTATTATTCGTCTATTATATTAGGAGGTGATAGATATGCCAAGAACTGCAAGAATAACCTTAACAAATGCTTGCTACCATGTTATCACAAGGGGTAATCAAAAACAATCTGTTTTTATTAACACCCTAGACTACCAGCAGTATTTATCTCTATTAGTTAAATACAAAAAGCGTTTTAGGTTTAATTTATATTGTTTTTGCCTAATGCCCAACCACGTACATCTGCTTATTAAAGTAAAAAACCCGATTCTTTTAAACAAAATTATGCGTGGCCTAAATCTAAGTTATACATTATATTTTAATTCAAAATACGGGAAAATTGGCCATCTTTGGCAAGATAGATTTAAAAGTAAAATTATTGAAAGAGATGCTTACTTAATAGAATGTATAAAATATATAGAAGCTAACCCTGTGAGAGCCTCATTAGTAAAACTCTTGGAAGAATACCCGTGGAGCAGCTGTAATTTTAAAGCAATAAATAATGGGCTATTAGATAATTTATTCTCTCTTTAAGGGGACACTTTACGAACGACTTCAGAACCGTCCCTAGGGATGGGCGTATCTAACGAGGAGGGGCATAATCTCTTGGCCCTTAATTTCGCCAAGCGAACCTAATTTAGCTGTCTTTTCCGAAAAGCTCATTGTTCCGTCCGGCTGGATATTACTACCGCAAACCAAAATTGGTACCGGGTCGGCTGAGTGGGCTTTAATCGCACATACTGTTGAGTGGTCAGCAGTCACCGTAAGTACAACATCTTCCATATTTAAGTTAGGCAAAAGGTTGCTAAAAAAGTATTTATCAATTGCCTCTATAATTTCTTTTTTCTTGGCAAAATCACCGTCATGCGCGGGTTCATCAGGACCCTTTATATGAATATATATTCCGTCATATTTTTTTATTGATTCCAAAGCCAGCTTTGCCCAAATAGGATAATCCACGTCTAAATGCCCGCTTGACTGCGGCACATCAATAACTTTTATCCCGGTTAAAAGAGCAATCCCTTTTTCAACAGGCATCTGCACAAAGGAGCCGAATTTCACGTTATATAAGCTATCGATTTTAGGAAATTTAGGCAAAGAATCTCCGGCATCACGCGATAATATTATATTCGCAGGTAACTTCCCATCAGAGATCCTTTTTTTATTTATCCCGGATTCATTTAATACCTTGTGTGATTTCTGGGTAAACTCGTTTAAAAGAGCTGCTGCCTCTTTAGCTTCATTTGAATTTTCATATCCTGGCATTGGCACAGACTGCGCCACAATTTTCTCAAATTTTTCCTTGGCTATTCCAAATACCCCCTCCCGTTCATAAGCCGGGTCAGTATTAGTCACCCATCCGGATAATTTTGAGCGTGCGCCGCGAATCACCAACACTCCCCGGTGGCCGATGGTATTCTTAAATTCAAAAGTGGCAGTGGAAAGCGTTGTCTTTGCGTTTATCTCTTTAGATAAGGCGGCTGCCTCTTCGGTAGTCAAATTTCTTCCTACCCGGCGGTCTTTTATAGACTTTCCGTCTGCATCTACCGTGGCAAAATTCACCCGCAAAGCCAAATTCCCGTCTTTTATATCTAGGCCTTCGGCAAAAGCCTCTAACGGCCCTCTTCCGGTATAATACTTGTGTGCATCATAACCCAATAAACTGATTACTGCGATGTCCGATTCCGGAGCAATACCCTTTGCCACCGGATAAACAATACCAGTCTTGCCCTTTTGGGCTAAACGGTCCATATGCGGGGTGACAGCGGATTCCAACGGAGTTTTATTTTTAAGCTCTTTTAAAGGTAGATCGCCTAAACCATCAAGAACTATATAGAGTATCTTTTTCATATTATTATTTATGAACGGTTAATGCAAATGACAATTGTCATTTGTGCTTTGGTATTTGTCATTAAATTTATTTTAGCACTTAGAATACCCGCAGGCGTGGCACTTAAGGCATCCCTCTTCGTGGCGCAAAGCCCCTCCGCAATCAGGGCAGACGCCGATTATATTTGCATGGTGTTTTTTTTCGGCAACCTCAGAAGTGCTGTCATTAGAGGAATGCTTCATTGCTATTTCTACCGGCTCTTTAATTTCTACTTTCACTACGGCGTTATTAGTTAATCTTTTTTCAACCACCCGCGCAATCGCATCAGCGCAGGAGAATATACGTTTTCCTTTTTCCCAGGAAGGGCTGGGGCAGCGGATATTACGCAGTTGCTCAACAATAGATTTTACTTCAATACCCGAACGAAAAGCCAGAGAAACCAACCTCCCAATTGCTTCCAGCTGTGAGGCAGCGCATCCGCCGGCTTTTCCCATCTGGGTAAATAACTCAAACGCCTTGCCTTCTTCATCAAGATTAATGGTTACATAGAGATTACCGCAGCCTGTAGTCACTTTAGTAGTGGTGCCGGTAATAACCTCAGGTCGCGGCCTGGGAGCAATTGGCCCGGGATCTACCGTTTGCTTCTGCGCCTCCTTTTTCTTAGGGCTGCTGCCTATATTCAAAACCTGTTCCTCCCTGCTCCCGTCGCGATAAATAGTTATTCCTTTACAACCCAATTCATAAGCCAAAAGATATACCTTCCTAACATCTTCTTCGCTGGCCTCATGGGCAAAGTTAACTGTTTTTGATACTGCATTATGCACGTATTTCTGAAAAGCCGCCTGCATGCGCACATGCCACTCCGGAGAAATATCATGCGAAACTACAAAAACCCGGCGTACATCCTCGGGAATCTCTTTGAAATTCTGTATTGAACTGCTTTCAGCGATTTTTTGCATTAATTCTCTACTATAAAAACCGCGTTTACGCGCTATCTCTTCGAATAAAGGCTCTACTTCGGCGAGTTTATCCTTATCCATTACATTACGGTAGTAAGCAAGAGCAAAGAGAGGCTCAATTCCGGAAGAATATGGCCCGGCAATAATACTGATTGTCCCTGTGGGGGCAATAGTAGTTAAGGTAGCATTGCGCAGTTTAAGATGATTCTTCTTTCTATTATAAATACTATTTTTATAAGCAGGGAAGGTACCTTTTTCTTTAGCCAGCTCTTCTGATTTCTTGATTGCAGCGTTGAGAATAAAAGACATCATTTTCTCAGCTAATGCCACTGCCTCTTCAGAATTATAAGGTATATTCAAGCGAATAAGCAGACTTGCCCAACCCATTACCCCAAGGCCTATTTTTCTGGTCAGTTTTGTTGCCCTTTCAATCTCAGGTAGAGGAAATTTATTTACATCAATAAGGTTATCCAAGAAATGCACGGCCAGCCGGGTTACCTCTTTAAGTTTATCCCAGTCAATTTCAAAACGCCCGCTGGCTGTTTCCTTATACATCTTGGCTAAATTAATCGAACCTAAATCGCAGCTCTCATAAGGCAAAAGGGGCTGTTCGCCGCAAGGGTTAGTGCTTTCAATAGAACCGAGTTTGGGAGTAGGGTTATCTAGGTTAATACGGTCAATAAATACAATTCCCGGCTCTCCGTTTTTATGCGCCTGTTTTACGATTAAATCAAAGACTTCTCTGGCATTAAGGCTTTTAACTTTCTGATGGGTATGCGGGTCGACTAAATCGTAATCCTCTGCCTTCTCCAGTTTTTTCATAAATTCATCAGTAACGGCAACGGAAATATTAAAATTATTAATCTGCTTATTCTCTGTTTTGCAGGTGATGAATTCCATAATATCCGGATGGTCCACCCGCAATATACCCATATTTGCGCCGCGGCGCGTGCCGCCCTGTTTCACTGCTTCGGTTGCCGAATCATAAACTTTCATAAAAGATACCGGCCCAGAAGCAATTCCTCCGGTAGTTCTTACCACTGAGTTTTTATAACGCAGCCGCGAAAAAGAAAAACCTGTGCCTCCTCCGCTTTTATGTATCATCGCGGTAGCTTTTAAAGTCTCAAATATAGATTCCATTGAATCGTTTATCGGCAGGGTAAAACAGGCACTAAGCTGTCCTAACTCTTTGCCTGCATTCATTAAGCAGGGTGAATTCGGCAAGAATTCCAACCGTGTCATCACTTCATAAAAAGTCTCGGCCAATTTCTCTATTTCAGCCTCGCTCTTGCCGTAAGCACGCTCTGCAGAAGCTATTGCTTTTGAGACGCGCAGAAAAAGTTCATCGGGCTTCTCAATGACTTTTCCTTTTTCGTCTTTTATCAGGTATCTTCTCTCTAATACTTTTAATGAATTCGGCGATAATTTCAGTTCCATTTCTCTCTCCCTAAAGCTGAATTAAAATTATTTTTAAATTTTTCTTGGCAACTATAAAGTATAGCACTATCGATTTTGCTGTCAAGAAAAAAAATACAACATATAGTATTATAATTCAGATGGAAACACAATAAGTTGTGTTGATGCTTTTCCTTCTTATTTATTTTTTCAGTCGATAAGCGGGGGTTTTTTAAGATTTGGCGTGCTGGCAAGACTCCCTGACCACCAACTCCGTTTTTAACAAAATCTTTTTTACTTTTCTTTTTTCTTTATGCTGCATTATAGAATTTAAAATCTTAACTGAATCCTGCGCCATCTTAATTAAAGGCTGCCTTACGGTTGTTAAAGCAACCGGCCCGTAAAGCCCCGAGGGGTTATCGTCAAAACCGACGATAGATAAATCACGGGGGATATGTTTACGTAATTCCCTGGCCACTGCCATCACTTCTAATGCCATGGAGTCCGAAGCCACAAAAACCGCGCTTGGGGCATGGCGCATCTTTAATAATTTTTCTGCCGCCTGCCTAGCCTGGCCGCGCGAATAATCTGTTTTAAATATATACTCGTGCTTAAAGGGTATTTTTTTTGCTTTTAAGGCTTCCTTATAACCCTCCAAGCGCTGGGCAGCTGCCTGGGTAACAATATCTCCGGTGATATGGGCGATTTTTTTATGCCCTAAGCTTATTAAATAATTAACTGCCTCTTTCGCGCCTGATAAATTATCTACAGCAATGCAATTTACCGCAATATCATCGAGATAATTATTAATAACTATACAGGGAAGTTCTTCTTCTAATGCCAGCTCCAGTTGTTTACGGTTGCCGATAATATCGGCAAAGATCACTCCGCCGATACCCCGGTAATTAATCGGGCTGCGGCTATCAGTCAGGTGCAGCAGCAAATCTAATTTTAGTTCCGCACAAAGCGTGCCTATGCCGCGGATTAACTCCAGGGCGTAGAAGGAATAAAATATGCCTTCATAGCGCGGGATCACTAACATCACTACGTTGCTCTTTCCGGTAGCCAGCCTCTGAGCAACCAGCGAGGGTTGAAATTTTAACTCTTTGATCGCTTCCTGGACCTTCAGGCGATTACTTTCTTTTACCGAAGGAAATTTATTGATTACTCTGGAGACTGTGCTAATGGAAACACCAGAAAGGCGAGCTACATCCTCTATAGAAACGGTTTTTGAAGAAGTTTTCTTATGGCGCACAATTATTAACGGATCACATCGCCCACTTTCATGGGCATAATCTCTCTCTTGATATCGCAGGCGGCTATAGACTTGCGTACCTGAATTACTTTAATCGTACCCACGGATGCCGGGCCTCTATATACGTTGAAGGTATCGCCTACCTTTACTCCGGCAGCATCGCCGACATCAATAATGACAAAATCATTCTCTTCATTTATAGCCAGGATTTTAGCTAAATAGGGGCTGTTCTCATCGACCATGCCCGCCTGAGGGCGTACTACTATCGGCGGCAATTCCACCACTTCTTTTCCTTCTTCTTGAGGCTTAGTCCCGACATAAGCGCTGCTCTTGATACTCTCCATTTGCTGTTTTAAGTCATTTACCTGTGATAGCCTATATTCTAAAAGCAGGCTCATCTCGTTAAACTTACGCTCAACCTCATTTTTGTCTTCCTGCAAAGTGAGAATTTTCTTCTCCAGCCGGGAATTTCTGCTGGTGAGGGCCTTGAGCTGGCGTTTTAAGTTTCTGTTTTCCTGCTGCGTAGGTTTAACCACCTCCTGGTATTTACGCTTGGCGTTTTTTTCCTGCACCAGCTCGGCAACCATATTATCGAGGATTTTGCGGTGGTAGTTAAGCTCATTCTCCAGGCTTTCTTTTTCCGAAGCCAGATCTTTTAATTCCATACTTGCAAAATCTTTTTCTTTTTCCAACTGCGAATGCTCCATCTTCAAAGTTCGCAATTCCTTAAGCATGCTTTCGACTTTTAGCTCTAGCTCTGTCTTCTCCCTTAATATCTTTGCCCAGTAAGTATCATCGGTAACAGGGGCTTCTTTTTGTGCCTCGGCCCTGCGCTTAGATAATTCCTCTGCCAGTGAAGCCCTTTCTTTATCTAATAAAGCGATTTTTTGTTCCAAATTTTGTTTATCCTGATTAATCTTATTTAATTCCGAGCTTAATGATTCGATGTTACCTTTCAGGCGTTCGCTCTCGCTGCGCACTGCCTGAATTTCCTCGGAAAGTTCTATATTTCTATTTTTTAACTCATTTCTTTCCTGCTCAACCGCCCTCTTTGAAACATAAGTCTGCAGGTTAAAAAAAAGGCTGGTAGCCAATAATACTGCCAGCCCAACTATGATAAATTTTACTTTATCCTCCATAAAGACCCTTTATTTTTGCTCTATAGCAATCCGGCGAATATCTTCTGGGTTAAAAGGCTGGCTGCCCCTAAAGCAACCGCGTTTTCCCTTAGGTTTGAATAAATAATTTTTAAATTTTCAGTAGATTCTCTAAAAGCCCATTCCTTTACAGTAAGAGTAAGCCTGTTTAAAAAAGCAGAACCTGCCTCTTCCAGGCCTCCGCCGATTATCACAATTTCCGGATTGAGTAAATTGACTAAATGAGCGACTTTTATTCCCAGCCTTTTAGCTGCCATATTCAAACTGGCAACGGCTAAAGGGTCCTCTGAACGGGCAGCGATAAACACGCTTTTTAAATCAACGTTGTTTATATTACTTAAGGTTAACTTAAAAAATTTCTCTGCCCCTTCTTTATCTTTTGCCAACATTGATTTTATATCGTCTATAATCCCTAAATCTGTTTCCCAGCGCTTAAGAAAACACCCGCGCGCCATCTCGCAGTTAAAGGAATCCTGTTCTTTAAAATTATAAATAGATACTTCTCCGGCAAAGCCGTCTGTACCGGTATAAACCTCGCCGTTTATCATAATGCCGCAGCCCACGCCGGAAAATAAATAAATCAGGTTTTTGACATCCGCTTCCAGACCCAGCCAATGCTCGCCGAAACAGGCGCTGGTAGCATCGTTTTCGATTATCGCAGGCAAATTAAATTCCCTCTCTATTAATTCTCTAAGGGGCAAATCTACCGAGGCATAAGTATAGTAGTGATCCATTTTTTGCGGCCAATGAATGGAGCCTGTATTTTTATTTATTAGTCCGGCAATACCCACTCCTACGCCTTTTATGGTGGGAGTATAATCTTTGGAGCGCCTGAGGATCTCACGGATAATCTCCAATAAAGATTCGGCGATTTCTTTTACCGATGAACGCGGCCTGGCGATTTGAGTTTTGGTAACAATGTTTCCTTTTAGGTCTACAAGCAGCCCGACCATATTCATTAAATTTAAACCCGCGCCGATAACATATCCTCCCTGAGGGTTTAAATCCAGAAGCACCGGCCTTCTGCCCCCTTCGGAACGGTCGAGTTCTCTTTCAAAAACTAGGCGCTCTTTTATCAAATCGTCGATATAGTTAGAAATGGTAACCACATTTATTCCCATTTCTTTAGAAATATCCGGCCGGCTTATCGGCCCCCGCCTTCTTAAGATTTCTAAAATGTCGATGTTTCTTTTTTCTTTTTCAGAAAGTTCTTTTTTTTGCAAATTCGCATGCAACATCTGGCTATCCTTTTTAGCTTAACTTTAAAAAAAGATTTAATTAATTATTTGGCTTAGTTATACTACTAAATATAACGTAAGTCAAGAATTTTATAAGAGTTACGTATTATTTAAGAACAAAAAGGGGAAGCATCTGATTCCGGGAAGGCTTAATAGACGTCTATTATATCAATACTTCTATCAATAATACCGCTGGGTGAAAGCGCCACTACGTTTATTATTTTAGTGCCTGGTTCAGTGTAGGTTGTTTGAAAAGTAGCAGCATCCATCGAAGGCTTGGCGCTCCCTAAATCGCCGGACCAGGAATATTGCACTGCAGTAGGCAGGCTCCCGCTTTCTAAGCCGAAAGTAGCCGCGCTGATTGTAACGCCAGTATCTTTTTCTATTCTATATAAAGAAGAATTTAAAGCCACTTTGGTAACGTCAAATAAATTATTCTCTTCTTTTAAAGAAGCGTCCATAAAAGTTCTTAAATCATAATCTAAAGGCTTTGTCTCCTCTAATTCTTTAAGCCTCTTTTTAGCCAAGGCGGATGTTTCGGGGAAACCCTTTCCTGCTGATTCCAGTAATTTATCATAATATATTTTTGCCTTAGCCTCATCCTGCTGCCATTGGCTTAACAGGCCTAATTGATAAAGGCTTTGAATTTTATGCGTATTTTTATTTTTTCTTTGCGCTAACTCTTCAAAATATTTCTTTGCGCTATCTATGTCGCGCATTATATAAGCAGAAATTACCCCCATCTTAAATAATGCCTCCTCGCTAAATTTACTCCGGCTAAAACGCTCTGTTAAAAGAGCATAAATATCTTTTGCCCGGGAAAATTCCTTTATTTTCTCCAGGTTGAAAGCGCGCAAATATATTAATTCTTCGTCAAAAACGTTCTTAGCACCTACTTCTCCCAATTTTTTAAATATTTTTTCAGCATAAAAAGGATCGCAGGGAATTTTATCTTTGTAAGAAAAATCCCTGGCAATATTAATTAATATCGGGACTAATTCCTCTTTAGGGCGGGAATCCTCTATCTTATCGATATAGGCATCGTAAATTGCCTGGGCCAGATTAAGGTTGCCTTCCTGATAAAATCCTGCGGCGGTTTGCTTAAGCTCCTCTTCTTTGGTATCAGAAGCAACCATATATTTTACGTAAAGGTCATAAATTTTTCTTGCCTTTGTTTTCTCTCCTGCAGAAGAAAGTTCATCAGCTACCTCTTTTAAGGGCAAAAGGTAGGTGGCGCCCGGAGGATATTCCAAGATCGCATTCATTAAACTATCCAAAGAAGAGACTCTTTGCGCATCCTGCTGATGGTGGTGGAATTTCCAGAGGAGTAATCTAGCGTAAATACTTAATGGGTCTGTAGAGGCGAGTTGGGCGATTGTGCTTTGCGCTTTCTCCTCTATTTCCTGACGGTAAAGGCTGCCGCTGCCAAAATATTCATCCCAGCTCTTTGTATTTTCTAAATGCAGCAGCTGTTGATAACGGGTAAGCGCAGTATAATAATCTACGAAAGGCATCAATTCTTTTTTTTCTTCTGCTAATGATTTTAATAATTCTATAAATTCATTATACTGATTTTTCTTAAAATAGAAAATTCTTAATTCTTCGAAAGGCTTATATAGTTCTTTGCCGGAGCTGCTCTCGATGATTTGCTTGGTCAAAACAGTTAACTCTCCGCTATCATCAGCCGCTAATAAAGGAGCGCTGAACTTCACTGGATAAAAAAGACTTAAAATTAGAATAATAAAAATAGGACCCCTGAGCTTAAGGGTTTTTTGCGTTCTATCGGTCATTTATCGTCCTTTTTCAACTTGGGATTCCTCCAGAACTCTTTTATCACATAATAACTTTTTCTAGGGGTGCGCTTGTTCAGACCGTTCTCTAGCTCTTCGGATAATGCCACGATGCCAAACCACTCCTCATTTATATTCTTGCCAGCCTTTGCATCAATATAATAGCTTCCCTGCCCCCAGAAAGATTCCGTATCGTGTATATTCCATCCTTCCGGGTCACTCTCGTTATGCTTCCACCATTCATCGCTCCATTCAAAAGAAGTCCCGCCCAGACAGTTTCCTGCCCCCTCTTCATTAGCTAAATTCTCATAGATGTGGCGCCACTGCGATTCCAGGAAGAAAGCCTGCATACCCTCATCTTCTTTTTTATCGTAGGCATTATAGGCATCCGCGCCAAACTCCGTAAGCACTATAGGCTTATCAAAGGTCGTGCGTAAAGAATTAAAAAGGTTACCGAAACTTTTACCTCGGTAAATAATACAGGCTACTGCATCGATATCCTGGCAAAACTGATTTGCCACATCCAATAACATTAATTCTCCGTTTCCTAAGGCTACAGGATGATCCGGGTCTACCTCGTGTATCTTCTTAGTCAACTCATTTATAAAAGAATAGTAGATTTTTGCGCGCATAAAAATCTGCGTCTGCGGGTCAGGTTCATTATCTATTTTCTCGGTTGACCATGGCCTGACACGGCCTAAACAGGAATAATTATTTTCATTGCCTAGAACCCACATCAAGACACCCGGCTCATCCTTGTAAAGCTCAACCACCTCTAAAACTTCTTTGGTAATTTTCTGCTGAAACTCCTTATCTCCGTAAGAAGGGCAGGGATAATTCCATAATCCCACCCAGTGGCCGACAATCACCCGGATATTATACAATTCATATAAATCCCGCATCACTCTTTTTACGTCTTCCGGATTTTCGCCGCAGGAATAGATCCTGATGGTATTAATTCCCATCTCCTGCATTAATTTTCCGTCCACTATCCAGGGTTTATTTTTATCAGACCACCAGTCATACTCATGACTTTCACCGATGGGAATAGGGTTGTAACAGACGCCCTTGACAATATAAGGCTTTCCTTCGACAATTAACTGATAGTGCTTGTTTTTAAGCGTCCTTATATAAACCCTTGGCTTTGGCCTACTGGTTAAGCCTAATAGAAAAAACAAAAAGAATAAGCTACAGGCCGCAAGCAGAATCCACCTGCGGCCTGTAGCTTTTAGTTTGTGACCTTGTGACTTTATGACCTTGTGACCTTGTTTATTCAAACCTGATCTCATCTAAATAAAAAGTTGCTCCTTCGGGATTAACGTCAACATTGGTCCCCCAGCAAAAACCGCCGATAATATAGGACATGTCTTTGCCTTTCAAATCAATGGTGTATTGCGTCCATTCGGGATTCAAAATAACCGGGCCGATACTGGCAGAGTCAGAATCCGAATATTCACCCATTATTCCGCCGACCTTAAACTCTTCAATTCGTTCTCCACCTTTTGCACCTTTAGCCCAAAAGGTGAGTTTTGTAGCCTGGCTTAAATCAAAACCTTTATCTTGATTTCCCCAGTTGTTCGGTGGATGTTGCCAATATAAGCCTGCCCAGCGCGCACCCTGGGAAACTGCGCCGGTATAGACGATTTTTATACAGGTGTCCCCTAAATAAGGGTCTTCGTTAGAGCCGCCGTTATATTTAATATCTCCGTAATCGCCCATCCATCCCGAAGGAATAAAATGGTTGTTAATAGAGCCCCTGTCTGCAAAGACATAGAATGGCATATCTTCCTTTTTGCGGCCCTGCGGTTTAACATCAGGATCTGCTTCGTATTTTATTTCATCTAAATAAAAAGTGGCGCCGTCCATATTCATATCTGCGTTCACAACAAAAGCAAAGCCTGCGCTGATATAAGAAAGGTCCTTTCCAGCCAGGTTTATGCTATATTGCTTCCAGGTGTCAGTGAGCTCAATCGGCCCTTCTTCTACTTCCGCAGAATCGGGATAAGTTCCCTTGATTCCGCCGACCATAAACTTACTGATTATTTCACCGCCCTTGGCACCTTTAGCCCAAAAAGTGATTTTGGTCATCCCGGTCAGATCAAAACCGCCTTTTTTATTTCCCCAATTATTGGCCGGATTCTGCCAATAAATTCCTGCCCATCCCTGGTTCTGGGACTTTTTGGCAATATAGACAACCTCAATGCAGGTCTTCCCGGATTGGGGCTCCTGCATGGATTGGTCGTTTAATTTCAGGTCTCCGTGATCGCCCATCCAACCCGAAGCAATATAATGATTATCCGAAGAGTTCTTATCACTATAAACCACAAACTCCTCACTGACAGCAAAAACACAGGTTGTTAAGGCAACCAGGATACATAAAGTTAATGCTAAACTCTGTATCCTTTTCATATTCTTATCCTCCTTCTCTGTTTATTTATTATTATTTGTCTGTTGAACATAATCTAATTTTACTTTTAATTTTTTAACACCCCCCTTTCCCCTCCGCTTACTCCCATAATTCTTTATATAAATAATAAGATTGGCGTAATTGCCTCAAAAAAGGGCTTAATTTGCCGTTGCCCTGGCCCGATATCCCCAGCCACTCTTCATGCATCATACCGTCTGGGAACGGGCCAATCCAGGTCCCCTTTTTATCATGTATATAAGGCTCATATCCTTTCCACCACTCATCCAACCATTCAAATATTACTGCACCCAGGGCATTTCCTGCTTGGCCCCTAAAAGCCATGTTATTCTCTATATCCTCCCATGAGCCAAGATGATAATCTGCCTGGGCTATCTCTCCTTCTTGAAGGCTCCTGCCTTCAAAATAAGCCGGGCAGCCAAATTCGGTAATAAACGCCGGCCTCTGGGTTTCACTTCTAACCTTGCGCCAGAAAAATCCAAAACCGTAATTACCGCGATAGGCATTAGCGCCGAAAATATCTATATCCGGAGCGTACTGGCCGAATTTATCCAGATATAAAATATCGCCGTTACATATTGCAACCGGGTGCTCAGGATCAAGAGATTTTATCATTTTTGCCGCCTCATTGGCGAATTTGTAAAAGGCAACCGGATCCTGGTCAGCGTTACAGGCATAACCATAGACGTTTTCATTGCCTAAAAGCCAGAATAATATAAAAGGCTCATCCTTAAACTCCAATACCATATTCCTTACGGATTCCAGCATATTTTTTCTATGTTCATCATTAGTATAGTCTGTGCCCGGATTCCAGGCAGCGCCTGAACCAATAGTATACTTTCCTAAGAAATCGCCCATAATCACCCTGATCCCGTAATTATTATAAAGGTCGCGCAAAATTTCCTTGTTCACTTTAGGCGGATGATGATAAAGCCGAATGGTATTAACCCCCATTTCTTTCATCAATCTAAAATCGCCAAAACCCGGCTCATCGGCATCCTGCAAATTATTTTTGTTTCTGTCAACGAATGCGTCATAAGGACCATCTGCCTTCCCGTTATTATTGAAATCTTCCTCCATCCAGTTACCCAGTGTGCCTTCATCAGGAGACTGTCCTACCTTTGTCGGGGCATAAGTAATACCCTTGATAACATAAGGCTCGCCCTCTACCATCAATTGCCAATCTCCTGTCTCATATTGCACCAGATGAACCTGCCCTTCGCCCAGCTTTCGTTTAATTTTAGGCTTTTCTTGTTTAAATGTAAACTTCTCTTTTAATCTCTGCCAAAAACTTACTTTAACGAATTTACCGGGATTAGTTATTACTATGTCATTTGAAACATCATTATCGTATCCGTTAATTATAGAAATATCTGCGCCCTCCAGGCGGTAGCCTAACTGCGGATTACGGCGCAAGAGGAAATTTATCTTACTAATGGCTGCCTGGCCTATGTACCAAGGAGTTTTCCAGTAGGTCCAGCCGTAGCTACCCGGAAAGTGCACCACAATAGAATAATAACATTTTATTGCTTGTTTTACCAGTCCTGATTTCTCTAAAATCATTCCTGTATAGAATAATTTGACTCCTTTCGGCTCAGGAGAGAGCGCCCATTTGAAGAATGCCGCCTGTAAATCCGGAGAATTTACAAAATCCCAGTGGCTGCTTGTTAATCTATTCTCCCTCTGCGCCTTCTTAAACGCCGGGTCCCAGCGCACAGAGGTTGTATTCGGGAAGACTCCCTCTCCTACGGCTAAAATTAATCCCTCCTGATCTTTAACTACATAGCGGTAATCCTCGGTGCCAATATTTTGAAACTCCCCGTATTTGGTATAATCTACAAAATCTTCTTTTCCCGGATCATAAAGAACGATTCTTGTGGAAATCTGGCTTACTTTAGGTTTGGCCTCTTCGTCAATAGGTTCACGGTGTATTCTTTTAATAGTTTTGGCGGCAATATCGGCAACTGGCCAATACCAGCCGCGCTGATCCCAACCTTGAGCATAAGGATATTTATCAATGATTAACCGGCAGATACGCTCTGCCTCTTCTAATTTACCCTGGCGCTTATAGCTCTCTGCCTGAATAAAATAAGCCACAGCTACATCATTTAATATCCGCACCTTTTCAATTGCTGTTTTATCTTCAGGCATAGCTTTCAATGAAGCCTGCTGCATATCCGCTTCTTCCTTATATAAATCAATGCACTGTTGAGTATATTTAAAAGTGCCTTCGATATCCCTATCTCCGTGCGCCTTCCAAGCCTTAGAAATCAGCTCAGAAGAATCAGGCATTTCCTCCTGGCAAAATCCGGATAAATTCCAAGCACCAAGCACCAATAACCAAACAATAACCAATAACCAATTTCTAATAACCAGACCTTTGGTTATTTGGGTATTGGATATTGTAATTTGCTTGGTGTTTGAAATTTGGAATTTGGAATTTAACCACATCATCCTACAAGCACTCCTTCCGTAACACCCTTATTAATATATTTCTCCATGAGAATATAAAGTATTATTATAGGTAACGCGGTAATTGTCAAGCCTGCCATTAAAAGCGGATAGCGGGTAATAAATTCTCCACGGAAGCTCATTAATGCCACCTGCAGCGGCATCAGGGCTTTAGAATCAAAAATAACCAAGGCTAGGACATATTCATTCCAGACAATTAAAGCATTGAATATCACGACTACCGCCAAAACCGGCCTGGCTAAAGGTAAAGCTACATGCCACCAGATCCCTAATTTAGAACAACCGTCAATCTTCGCCGCATCTTCCAGGTCCTGCGGCAATTTATCAAAGAAAGTCTTGAGCATAAAAATACTGGTGGCTAACCCCACATTAATCATACAAAGAATATATCCTAATGCCGTATCCCTTAAATGCAACTTATTCAATAATACGTATAAAGGAACAAAGCTGCCAGGTATCGGTATCATCATCGCCGCTATAAACATAAAAAATAAAAGATTTTTTCCGAGAAAACGCAAGCGCGAAAAGGCATAAGCTGCCAAGGAAGAAACAAGCACAATCCCTAAAACCACGCAGACAGTATAGAAAATACTATTTAAAAAATAACGACCAAACCCCCCCTCCTGCCAAGCAAGGCAATAATTCTCAAAGTGAAATTCTTCGGGGATTAAGGACATATCTTTAAATACCGTCTCCTGCGTTTTTAAACTTGAGGAGACCATCCAGAGAAGCGGAAAAATACAGGTTAAAGCAACTATAATCAAAAAAAGATGAATTAATAAATTCAAAGTGGTTCTTTTTATTCTGTGATAAATCTCTGCCTTCATCTTTATATCCGCCTGTACTGCCTGGAAAATCTATACTGAATAAATGAAATTATTACCAGGATCATGCCGAAAGTAATGCCCTGGGCGCAGGCATAGCCAAAGCGAGAAGAACCGCGCATAGACGCCAATATCCTTAAGACCGGAACCTGCGTGTGGTAAGCCGGGCCGCCCTCGGTCATAGCAATAATTAAAACAAAAGCCTGCATAGTGCCTAAAATAGTAAGGATGCCTACTAAAACTGCTATCGGTATCATCAAAGGTACAGTTATGCTTTTAAAACAATGCCAGGCATTGGCTCCGTCTACCCGCGCTGCTTCGTAATATTCGCGCGGTATGGTTTGTAAGCCCGCTAAAAATATCAAAAATCCCCAGCCAAAGCCCTTCCAAGAATGTGCAATCGCTACCGTAGTCAAAGCAGTTTCGGGATTAGAGAGCCAGTTTCTGGCCAGGTTAGCAAATCCCAGCTGCGCTAACCAGTTATTCAGTAAGCCGTAGTGCCCGTCTAAAATCCACTGCCAAACCAGGCCTACGACTACCTCGGATAAAACCGGGGGTATAAAAAAGATCAAGCGGTAGAAATTCTTCAGGCGGATTTCCCTGGCGCAGGCCCAAGCTAATAAAAATGCAAGGGCATTTTGAAAAGTAAGCGCAATAAAAGTAATATAACCTGCCTGGCGCATTGACTGCCACCAGATTTTATCCTGGAATAATATTTCTTTAAAATTACCCAATCCCACAAATACCCGGGTAGGCGATATGCCATCCCATTGGAATAAACCCAATTGAAAAACCCAGATAAAAGGAATAATATAGAAGACAGCAAAGATTAAAACCGCAGGAAGAACGAACATATAATTTTCTAACGTGGGTTTGATCTTCATCTTTTTTTGGCTAATTCGCGTTCTTTAATTTCCTGAACTTCCCTGGCTAACTCTTCAGGTGTTTTTTCTCCGATTATTATCGACTGGATCCCCCTGTCAATTGCCTCTATAACTAACGGAAATTCTGAAACACCCCAGGTGTTGGGGTGAGTTACTAAATCCATATCATCGCCGAATTGCAAGAGGATTCCCGGAATCTTCTCCAAACTTTCTTTATTCGCCGGCAAATTCATTGTGGCCTCAGCCAGATAGGCCTGCTGTTTTTCGGCAGTAAGCCATTTCAAAAATTCGACTGCTTGCTCTTTATTCTTCGATCGGGCATTTACCATAAAGGAAGATCCTGCCCCGCCCCAGATTGCTATCGGATACTCATCTGCTACTTTAGGCGGGAGCATTGCCGCGTAATTTAAATTAGGATTCATGCCTTTATAAACGTTAACACACCAAGAGCCGTTAAAGGCAAATACCGCCTTATTATTTGCAAAGAGCTGCTCTGCGACTTTGTTTATCATCGTTACTATTCCGCCGGCTAAAACTCCGGATTCCTGCATTTCCTTAAAAATTGTAAATACCCTAACCCAATCCGGATCAGTATAAAGAACTTCGCCGCGAATAGTAGCTAAAAATTTATCCTCTCCCATAACATTAAAAGCATAATTAGTAACCAGGCAATCAATCATCCAGGTCTCACCCCACCCCGAAACCAAGCCTTGCATATCTGCCTGTTCTATTTTCTTACCTATTTCTAGAAATTCCTTGAATGTAAGAGGAGGTTTTTCCGGGTCAAGACCTAACTCAATAAATAAATCCTTATTATAGAGCATCTGTATAGTCGTGACATCTAAAGGTACACCGTAAACGCCGGCACTAACGCCGTAACTATTAGCTTCTCTAAATTCATTCACTGCTAAAGCTTTATTAAAAAGACTATTACGCCATGCTCCTGAATGCGCATCCATATACGGGGTTAAATCTAAAATATGCCCTGCCTTAATGAATGCGGCAAAATCTCTGGTTTCGCCTAATATGCCGAAAACATCGGGAAGATTCTCTCCCTGGGCTGCTACGCGGATCTTCTGAGAATATGCGTCCGAGGGGGCATAGAGTTCAAAATTTACTTTTATTCCGCTCTGGGCTTGGTAATCCTTTGCTAGTTTCTGAAAAGCCGGTTCTCTGTCGGTCATCCAATGCCAGACAGTAATCGTAGGGGGGGCCTCTACTGCCGTTGGTTTGGACGCACAACCGCTAAAAATAAAAATAAAATTTAAAACGACAAATATACAACGCATGAGAATATTATGCCTCATTTTCCTTAACTCTTTTTTGATTATAATGTTATCTATGATTATGCTATAGGAAAGCTATAGGATAGCTCCTTGAGTGTATAACTCTGGACTTATCACTAGTTCCTAAAAGGGTCAAGGTTATTATATCTTGTGACGCCTCATCCATAATACGCGCGCCAGGCCCATAAGCTCGGCTTTTTCTAAATGTACGCCTATACGCCTTTCTTTTACTTCTGGGGATGAGCTGGACCAGACAACTTCTCCGCGTGTATACAACGGTTCGCGCTGGTCAGGAATATCCATCCACATTTCCAAAGGCGTACCCGCAGACAAAGCCCTATTGGTCAGGAAGCCTACGCCATTGGCGCTGATATCCACTGTTTCAGCCTTGCCTTCGCCGCCACTTATCGGATCCAAAAACCTCAAAGGAAAACTTGTCTTGATTCTTTCGAATATCCTACGATCTTCCATTTTACCCTTCCTTTTCTCCGTGGCTTCCCGTAGCTTGGGTTGATATTATTTTAACACAATTTTTTTTATTTTCTACTAAATTCTTCATGCTTCTCCTTTCGCTAACTGGTTTTAATTATTAAAGTTGTATATCACCCTATCACCTCCTTCATAATTTTAATTTTAACAATCTCATCTCTTTATTTAGACTTTCTTAAATAATTTATTAAAGACTAAACTTGCTTCTTTATATATAACTCTCAAGGCTTCCGGTTGCCCGCAGTGCCTCTGCTCGAGAGGAAATTTCTTCTTTATACGAATCATTATCGTTGCTATTTAGCAACTTAATAACTAAATCGCCTACGGCATAATCTTCTGTAGTTATTGTTCTGCAGTCGATAGTATCGCTATTGTATATTCCTGTATCCTCCATCTTCGGCTCAAAATCTTTTTTAAATATAGGGAGTAAGGTATGCGTTTCTGAGCTAAATGGTTTGCCATAATAGAACAATTGTTGAGCGTTTTTACTATTCGATGCAGCCAATGAATCCGCTGAATCTGTACCTAGTGAATTTAAGTTAAAATCATAGTTATTAGAAATTGTTGGATTCTTTCGGTAAATAAACCAGCCTTCAACTCCACCTATGCTTTCCAATCCGTATGCGGCAATATCTCCTAAGACAGACTCAGGCAATACTTCGTAATGATTTTTTAAAAACCAAATGCCCGGCTTAACAAGGAGCAATCCTTCCTTCTTTATGTCTCCAGCAATCAACTTCTCATAAAACCATTTTTCTCCTACTATCATTCCCCAGAAGTCGGGCTGCTTAACGATAACCACACTAGGCTGTTCTAATCCATCACTAAAACTGATTTCCCTGCAATCCAAAAAGCGATATTCAGAATGAATAAGCCTGCCTTCATGCAATTTAAAAAACCTGCGCTTACCCCCGTAAAATGCTTCAAAGATATATCTGTCATCATACCTGGTAAGCGTTTTTATGGTAAACCCTGCCTTTTTTAATTCGACTGGAAAATCTCTGGGATTCTTCTCCTTATCCCTTAACATTTCCGGCATTTTGTTGTAACTCAAAGGGCCACACAATACTACCTTATCAATATTAGGCAACCTCTCTAACCAATAAGCGATTATCTCAAAATCCAATCCCGCAGCCGGATAATATAATATTCCTCTTATTGCCTGCATTTGCGCAATCCAGTTATTTTTATTTTGCAGCTCTATAACTTCATCTTGCTGCACAGGCAAAGACACAACAAAATCTGAATCCATATTTTTGGTTTTTATTTCAGGAGGGCTACTCTCGCTAGTCTGCTGGACGCTCCTTTGTGAAACCCGCCTCTTTCGCCATACATCTGCCTGTTCTATTGTTAGCTGCGGCAACTTATGCTGAAATTTAATGAATTCTAACAACTTCAAATAGAAATTCATATGGTTATATCTTTGAGTTTCAACCAAAAATGTTAACAAAGGGAAGTAATAATCGATATTCTTTTCAGCTATACCGACTTCTCTTAATAGCTGCCTGGAGTATTGATAATTGTCTGCCTCTAAAGCTATTTCGGGAATCCCGTTTTTCTCAAATTGCTCAACAGTAGTATAAAAAGACAGGCAAACGCTGAATTCTTTCCCGGGATAAGGCCTCTCTTGGGCTGTTATGGTTCCGTCCAGAAAAACAACGTAATTGACTCTTAAGCTAGTAAGTAAATCTAAAAATGCCCTGCCAAAATGACGCTTATTAGTTCCCGTATAATAAATGACCTCTTCAATTATAAGGATATGGATAGGGATATTTTCCTTAATCAGCGCATAAAATAAAGCAATACGGGATGCATCCAAAACGCAAAGATCATATTCTCCGCCCGTAAGAAAGAGCTTAACCTCACCGCTTTCCTTAAGCTGGTCCATAAAATTATACAATTCTCTGAAATGCTCAGGCCTTGAGAAATCTCTCAACTGCCTTTCTACATCAGCTTCGCGCTGTACCCTAAAGCCCATTAGATTCTCTAATATTTCTATTACGCGCCGCTCTGCTGCTTTATGCTCATCTTTATAATCGTTAATGGTAAATAAACCAACTATGCCCGGCCCCCTGTTATTGCTATGAGTTTCTTTGGAAGCGCTGCTGGTGGCAGTTATAATCAAAGAGTCGGGGCTTGATATATTTTGGTTAAATGTGCCACTCCAATCCACCGAAGCTGTGCCGCTGCTGTGGCCTTTTATTCTCGAATCAAATGTATCTCTGTCTTGGCTAATGTCCTCTGCTTTTGCTTGGGCTTTTTCCCATTCTGGAAACCGGCCATAAATATCATATGATTTATCTTGCTCTGCTGCAATTTCCTCTATTTTCGTTATAGAATTTCCGGCTGCTCTGTTAATTACTGCTACGCCATCGAAACCGCTGCGCCACCACACCCTTGCGGCCATACAGCTTACCTTTCTCACCTTCACCTGCCATCCGGAAAATTTGCGGAAATCCGAATGTGCTGCTATCCATCGGGTCAAAGGAAAAACGCACCTTCCCTGGAATTCATCAAATAATAATGCTTTGTGAAACTCAAAATGAGACTCTTCTGCTCCAACAATTTCAAAACTAAGGCATTCTATGATACTCCCAGTATCTTTATGAGTAATTGACAAAAGGGATAATTCTTCTACTCCTATAAATTCCAACTCCAAACCCCTATTTATAAGCACTCTTTTTATATTTGAAGAAGCTGTTTCTGGATCGCGAATCTTATCCAACTCTAACAAGGCCCTCTTGATTTCTTCAGCATTATCTGCGGATAAGCGGTTAATCAGTCCAGACTTTTCTCTTTGCTGCTTTGAATCCGCCCAAGCTATACCTTCATTAACCGAGACGATAGCGACTGCGCCCGGGCTAACCTCAGCATTATCGCTTTCTGCCGAAGCAGCATCCTTAGCCTCTATTTTGAAATCGCCGTAGTCTTGAGTTGAAACAGTATAAGATGCATTATTCTCACTATTATTTCTAACGGTAATATGAGAAAACCTGGGATCGGGATAATAAGCTACATCCCACCGCAATCTTTTTAGCTCCCCTTGAAAATCCATAGTTACCATTAACCCTTCTGGCTTATCTTCAACTCCAACAATAACTACCCCCCTAAACCGTTCATGACTGATTTTATCTCCGATCTTAGGCGTTACTATTATTGTTTGTTTATCGCAATCAACATCGGGTAAAATCTCCTGCGTAGTGAGAAATTCTAAAGCCTCCTTATCGCCTTTCTCACGAAATAGCTCACGAATGAAAACTTTACTTAACCTGGATAAATTAAGATTTAAAGTTCTGTATTTCTTAGATCTTTCTTGATTGCTTATAAACATCGAACCGAAGAGCTCTCTAATGCCCGTTTCATCTTTGTTTAAAATATCGCTTAAAAATCCAATTACATTAGGCAGGCCTGAACGGTAAAGAATAGTTCCTCTATAAGAATAGCGTGCCGGCCTTTCGTTACTGCCGCTACCCGAAATCTCTAAATACACATTCATATAAGCACCGCTTTCCTGACTAATGATGCGGATTGCGCTGGCGCCAATCCGCTCATTTACGCATTGGGCAATATTCTTATTTGTTTCTCTTAACAACGGCTTATACGCTACTAGTATTAAGCGCCGTTTCTTTTTATTAACAACTAAGGTCTTTAGCTCTAAATCCTGTAGTAAATTACTTACATCGCCTTTTAACTTATATAACATATCGTAAATTGCTAAAAATCCGCCGGGCTTTAATATTCTAGCGGTCTCGCCTAATAATAATTGCGCCTGCATCGGGGCTACGCAAGAACTATTTAGCATGCGCCCAATGCTAAGTACGGATATTATTACATCAAAAGATCCTCTATTGATATAAGGCAGGCTCTCCCTGGCATCCCCAAATATTCCATTCATCCAGAAATCAGATTGAGCACGGCTATAAAAATTTATACCCCAAGGTTCAAGGCCTACGTTAACCGAGAACGCTTCTGCAGACCGCTCTTCGCCATAAACTAAATCCAATAATCTCTTAGATAATGGAAACGGCATGCCTTTCTTTTTTATTTCTTTTTTAACTGCTGATAGTAATTCTTTGTATTCGTCTCGCTTAACCTCTGGGCTGGCAATGTAATTCCAGGAGGTTGCTTTTTTAATAACCGTATCCGGCAACGGCTCTCTCAATATATTTACACACCCCTGCGAGGAAATATTTAAGAAAGTAAAAAAGAGGGTGAATACATCAATGAAATCTCTGATCTTGAAGGATTTCCTGATATTTCTTTCTATATCTATCTTGCAGCCGCTCTCCAGACAAATGCCTTCTTGCCCGATAATAAAGTTGTCATATGAGGTAAAACCGATAATATAAACTTTGCCCTCAAAATTTAGCTCTACTAGAGTAGACTCTACACTACTAAGCTTGCCGACAGGAAATTTATAAGATATATTTATTAACAGAATACGGATATCACTTTCAGCCGCGCCCCATTCCATCAACCGCGCTAAGACATAAAAAGCTGAAATATCGCAATCACCGTAGCCAGTGCTTTTATCGACTTTTTTGGTATTAGCTTCCTGGCTAAATATATCAAAAAGTGTATATAGGCTGTTATCTTCTAAATTTATGTATCCCCATTTCACATACTCTTTATAGCCATAGCGCCCTTTAACCTCTTGCTTTATTTCCCTAGCCAAATCTAAGAGTTTAAAAGGAATATTATTATCCTGCCCAGCCACAAGCGCCGAATCTAGGCCATCGCAGATATAATCCTTTTCATTTAAATATATTCTGATTAACTCTTCAAGAGTTACCTCCTTCCTGACAACTCCTCTTAAACGCTCTTCGGTAATACCTAAGCTACCTACGGCAAACCAAAGGCTGGGCTCTTGAGCCAAACTTCCCACCCATATGGTGCCGCTATCTTGAGATGCGATACTAAAAACATTCGACTTCTCATATACCTTATGTTTAAATGGTCCGAATTCCTGCTCAGGCAATCTTAAAAGAGGAATCACGCGGATGGAATACGAAATATTATCGTTAAACAAAACCTCTATTATTTCTCCGAACCTAAGCCTTTTCGCCAGAAAATAGGCCAAGTGTTTAATCTGCTTTTCTCTGGGTAAGGCACCTTTTCCTATCTCCCCCTCTATACGTTTATCGTTAATCAATAATGTTGCTTCTTGAATAAAACAGTTGTTTACCAAGGAGAATACTGAATCTCCAAAATCAAAATCCTGATGGACTTTAAACCAGGTTATTGCTTGTCTGTAAATACGGGTTATTGCTGCAAACGGCTCACCACTAAAATCCTTAGCTATTTTCGGAGTAAGTAAATTATCTGGATTATTCAAAAGAACGGTTTTAAGCTGCCCGGTGTTAACACTACCCTCTTCTAACGCGAGCGTTAAATCAATATTAAAACGGCCAAAAGACTTTAAATCCATTATCGGACGGATTAGCTGCTCTTTTCTTCTTTGCTCGCTACAGAATTTCTTCAATAAATCCAAGGTGAATATTTCCATAAAAACCAAGATTACTTTTCTAATCTGTATCCTTTCGTACTGGCATACTCCAGCTAAATATCGCCGCGCTTTTTCTCCGCCCACGCTCTCAGCATGGGCAGTAAATAATAATTTATTCATTGGGTCGGTTAAATCAGCATCCATAGCTTTTTCTTCCCAATAAGACTTGCCTCTCTCCAATTCAAGATATAACTGCTCCTCTGTTGCCTTAATTAATCCATCAACAAATTCGCAACCTTCCTCAGATAAAGCAATTATCACCGGATTATCTTCATAATATAGGTGTAGAAGGATATTCCGCAGCTGGCTTTGGGTATCATCCTCTGTAACTTCAGGCTTAAGGTATATGGTATAAGAACCCGCTGAATTAACCTTAAGGCTAGCGCATCGCTCAAGAGAAAGCGGGGCACTCAAAAATTCAAGGCTACAAATTTCCTCTAAGGCTATTCCGTTTTCAGCCTTTATCATTTCCTTTGCATCATCTATCCTTTCCTTCCCCCCATCCTCAAACTCGCTCCTGCCATTGTCAGCTGAAACAGAATAGGAAACAGGACTCCACCAAAACGGCCATTTTACATCAGAAGAAAATTGCACTACATAAATAGCCCCTCTCCTGGAAACTCTTCTGTAACCGAATTGCTTCAATATCTTTTCGGGAAGCTGCTCAACCGGAACTTTTACAGCCTTAAGTTTTTCTTTACTGCAAAATATAAGTTGAAAGCCAGAATCAATACCAAGAAGAAACATGGCATTCTCCTCTGTCAAGCCATAAACTTGCTTAAGATTCCTTATCCCCCGCTTTATTATATTGAGTTTCTGGTGATGGATGCCTTCAGCCTGTTCAAAAAACTTAAATAACTTTCCGTTACTTAATCTTAAAATTTGATCCATATCTAGCGCCTTAGGATTAAGCCCGATATATTCTAGAATTTTAATCCTGGAATTAATCCTTGCATGGCTATTGATTAAGAATCGAAAATGGCTATTCAATAAACTCACCTCGTCTATCCCATGATCCCGCAGGATTGAAATGATACCGCAACTCCTATCATTGCTTAAAGTTAAAACTTGAGGGATTTCGTTTATTAACCTTACTGCTTCCAGGCCCGCTTGAACTAAAATTTCTATCCTGCTTTGAATCTTTCCCTGCCTGAGGGTTAAAACCTGCGGACAAGAATTAATTACCTTCGCAGAATATAATCCGCTTGCTGCTAAGAATTCAATTCTGCCTTGGACTTTTTTAAACGATAGATTTAAAAGCGAAGGGCAAGCTCTAATTACCTTTACTACATCAAGGCCGTTTGCTTCAAATAGCTCTATGAAACTACGGATTCTTACATGGCTCATACCTAAAATCGAAGGTTGGGTATTAATTACTGATACATTCAATCCTCTTTCTTTGAGAATCCCAATAGTACCCTCAATCCTTTTACTACGCAAACATAAAGCAGAAGGAAAGGTATTGGCTATCTTGGCTGTATCTAAGTCATTGCCCCCTAAAAACTCTAACTTTGCTTTGATTTTCCTTTGATTGCAGCATAAGATTGTCGGATGGGTATTAATAATTTTTCTTACGTCGAGCCCACTTTCCCTGAACAGATCGATTATGCCCTGCACTCTTTGATATCTTGAATTCAAAACCTGAGGATAAAGCTTAGCAATCTTGATTAAATCTATACCTTCATTCATGAAAAGCTCAAAAAGCATTATTTTCTTATTAGTTGCTATTTCCGGCCTCTTTTCTCTAAGCCGCAAAAACGAAATGCGGACTCTTTCGCTTCCAAAGTTCTTTATAACTTTCCCCAATACTGAAAGAGTTGCGATATTGTTCGCCGTTTTGCTTGAAGCCAAAGTTAACAATAAGCCGCCGACTTCTGACTCGATATCCTGGTAATCGCCGACTCTTTCAATCTTAGCTTCTATGCCCAGTATTTCTGCTATTTCGTAAATCTCTTTTTCGCTCCTCCCATTATCCGTCGAGAGGCCGGACGTAATGGTGTCTCCAGAACTACTTACACTATGGCTTTGAGCCAGTATTTTGGCGATTATTTCATATGCCCCGGGAGAAACGATGATACCGATATGGCCGGTTTTTATTTTGCAATTCTTAAGCGAGTTGTCCTCTGGCTGCAAGCAGGCTTCAGGAGACACAACACCGTCTATTTCAGAATATTTAGAAAATGTCGGTACGTCGATTGGCTTCATGATGCTTCCTAATTGCCTATTGGTTTCCAATTCCCTGATTTTAACCTTAACTATCCATTCAAAGAAAAACTCTATCCGTGTTGACCGAGGATAAGCAAAAGGCGAAACAATCGTAATAACCTGCTTTGCTCTTCCGTGCTTCTGCTCTGCGAATACCCGTGCGTATATACCTCTCAAGGACCAACCAATAAAAGTTACCTTATGTCCGCCGTTCTTTTCATAGATTAAATTAAACCGTTCCTGAAGACGCTTCAATTCTATCTCAAGCCCTCCCAGGTTATGGCCAATTTTCCAGGTTTCTGCTTTATAGCCTAAAAATATAAGGTATATCCTACGAATCCAGAACGCATAATCACTCATCAAAAATGATGGCAATATTGAAACCGGCTTCCCCTGGCCTCTTTCTTTTCTAAGCAACGAAGGCAACATCAGAATAAAATCGTAGACTGATGGGAGCCAACGAGGGATTTCATCAAGCATTAAAAGTAGCGACAGCAGTATAAACCTGTACTCCTCTTCGCTCCTACCGTTATCAACCGAATACCAAGATGTTGGCAAAGAACCTTGCAATTCCGGCATGGCGCGCAATTCCGCAAATACCTTCTCTTTGATTTCTACGGGAATGCGGCTTGAAGCTTTCAAGAAAGGAATAAAGCTAACCTGGGTTTTTTCTATATACCCAAGCATGAATTCCAGGTCAACGTTTCTTAATTCTCTTAAATTAGCTAGGCGGTCAGCAAGCTTAATCAACTGTACGCGCCTGGGCGCATTCAGTAAATTGATAAAATATGCCCGGTTGCGCTCCTGGTTGCTGGTAATACCTTTTGTTTTTGGATTAGAAAGCCATCCGACCATAATGGCGATGTCAGAACCAAATAATCTTTTGATTTCTTCTATTGTTATGTTCGTATCTTCAACTACATCATGTAAGAACGCAGCTGCTAGCGCTTCTTCATCAATAAGACCGAATTCAAATAAAAGAATCCACGCTACCCTTAATGGATGGAGAATATATGGTGTTTTACCGTCTTTTCTATAAACTTCGGCGTGAGCCTTTTTAGCAAATTCATAAGCATCATTTATTATTCGTAGCTCCGCCTCTGTTACCTGCACAAGTCCAGATTTAGGTTGTCTTGACCTTAGTTCTGCTAAAAGCTGCCTGAATAATTTATCAGTTGAATTTAGTTCAGCCTCAATTGCTCTGCCGTTATCTACCGAGCAACCAAATGCCTCTTTGCCCTGCAAAGAACCCCCGGCATTATCTCTTTCCTCTCTAAGCGCGCCAGCCTTATCCTGGGTAGGGCGATATATTTCTATATGATTCTGCAACTTATTGAAATACATCCAGAATCTTTCGGAATTTTTAAAAAGCAAATCATAAGGAATTACTGCTATGCCTGTATCCCTCCAGGCACCTTCTCTTACCGGCTCAAACTGGTCAGTGCTTAAGTCTATAATAAAACTGTGTCCGGCAACCTCACAGATGACATATTTATGATTATCAAATCCGTTGAGTTTAATGATCCCTGTGCTTAAATGACAGGTAAAACCATGGTGGTTAAGGGCATATGCCGCCCCCAGACCGTAAATGTCGCAGAGTTGAGGAATATTTAATTCTTTTGTTTTTTGAAGGTAACCCTGTTTTAACTCGGTAAGCTTTCCTAATGCCTGCTGAAAACGTAAAGCTTCTTTATGTTGCTTGCGGCTAAGGACTTTATCCTGCTGATGTTCTGCTATAAGCTCCCTGAATTTTTCGGGATTCATTTGGGTGTATTTTTTAAACTCGCCGCTAAAAACCGAATCTCCCAAAGATCTGCCGTTATCCAAAGAAAAGCCTGCTTGGGTTTTCATTTTCCTCGTATCAGAATTATGGATATGCATTTTACTCGAGCCAAAAGAATTATGGTTATCCGCCGTAGTTGCTCCCTCTGCCAGGCGTAGCGGCTGCCTGGCCTTTTGTTCTATTTCAGAGATAACCCACTCTATCCTTGCCATATCTTGCTTTATGTCTTTATCTGTATCCGTAGCCCTTTTTATACTTTTGACTAAAGGGATGTATTCAATTAAAAGTAGCAATAAGGGCCTGGGGGTAAAAATATCTAATTCGAGCTGACGCCGCCACTGGACCCATAAAATATTCTTTATTGCCTCTTGGCTTTGTCCGTTAAAATCCATGCGTCCTTTTTCCTTTTCTATAACCTCATCCCATTCCGTAAAATGCAAATCTTTTATGGCCTTTTCATAATCCTTACAGAAGATCTTATCCTCATATTCTGCTTCAAACTGTCCGTAAGTAGGATCGATAAGCAAGGCCGGCTTATTATCATAATAGAGGCATATCCAGCGGTGCCCCGCACTGATTGAGAAATTATTATTTAGCGCCACCCCCTGGATTAATTCCATCCTGCAGGCAAAATCTGTGCCGATAGGCAAATTAAATTGTTTGCTAATCAGCCGTGCTAAAATGTAGCTTGCCTCCCTGCAAACTACCAGTTTTCCTCTTCGCTTATATTCTGCAGCTAAGTGATTTTCTAAGGCAGCAAATAAATATTTTTCTATTTTGCCCAGAAAGATGTGGATTTTTGATATGAATCGCTCTTTTCCGGCGGCAAAAGAATGGGGTGCTTCTATATCCTTAATCAACACCTCAGGTCGATGGTATCCGCGCATTCTTCTATGCATTCCTTCTTCACTTATTTTTCCTGAAAAACTGCACTCATCAAATTCGAACAATCTAAGCTCTTTGGATTTTTGCGACTCAGGTGGTAAATCACTATCCGATTTCTTGGCGCAGCGCTGGATACGAGAACCCAAACCCCGCCTCGAACCTGTTTTTGGCGAAAGCGATGTATCTGGATGGCCGGATGAGATATTACCTTCGTCATTAAACCATAAGCAACCTCGAAGCTTTGCTGCATTCTCTTCATCAAGCTCAAAATCTTTTGCCAATGCTTTGACTAAACCCGCCATATCATCGCGCATGAGATAGGTTTTTGTTTCTCCCTTAACCAGTCTTAGGCGTTTTTTAAACTTTTGATTCTGGGCCCGCACGCCTTCAATGAATTTTCTGGTATGAATAAGCTGCTGAGTAAGAATAGACTCATTCCTAAGCAAGTTTTCGATATAATTGAATTCTAAAATATCAATATATTTAGAAGCGGCTTCAAAAACCGGATTTTTGGTTTTTACGCGCCCTATAACAGTAATTAAAAGCGGGATATTAGCTGCCTGATAAACCCTCCCCCACCAAATAGCGTATTTTCTTGGTGAAAACCCCTGGGTTTTAGCAAAATCCAAAAATGCCTGTTTTAACAACTCATCCTTGTCCACAGCCTTATCAGAATTTAATTCTTTAATAACGATGCTGTCGCGGTAGTTGGCAAATATCTCATGCAGCGAGATTGCCTCCTGGGCAATCCTGGCAACCCTCTCTATCTGGCTGATTACTATTCTGCTGGCTACTTTCTGGCGCAATAAATCTTTGGCCTTACCCAACGGCTTGTACACATCTTCATATAAAGGTTCTCCTTTTATTGCCTCCATGCGCATTAATCCGATAATACGCTTTATTGCTTCGCCGTTCTGGCCTGTGTTCAATAAATCTATAATGTTGCTTGCATCAAGATATACACCTAAGTTTCTTTGCTGGGCATATTCCCGTAATTCCCGGATAACCTTTTGGCGTGCGGAAATAATTTTTTCAGTATTTTCTATTCTTATCTCTAAGTTTGCAATAGCATCCTCCAGGAACCTGGCTAATTCTGCGAAAGGTTTCCGGACTTTTGTAGTTAATTCTTTAATTGTCTTTAATAGACTCTCGGCGACTATCTTTTCATCAACCCTAAGTATTCCGCCAGGCTTTACCATCGTAGCAAGAATTATTCCGACACTACTTAAAATATCATCCCGTTCGGATTCATCTAATTTACAATCTTTTTCTTTAACCATTTTTAACGCCCCGGAAAGTAAAACAATACTTTCAATAGCCCATCTACGCTCATATAACTCAACATCTATCTTATGGTCTTCGCTTCTTAATGCCTGCCAAAGTAAAGTATGAGGAATAGCTTTTCTGACTAAAGAAAATCTTCCTGTCTTAGGCTCTATTCCATAAACTAATTGGGAAGTGTAAAGTACTCCCATTTCCCACCAGGCTTTTTTATTCAAAAGCGCTCCTGCTATCCTGGCTGTTTGGGGATATCTCTGGCCTGCATCTTCCCAGGCTTTATCATGGGCTTTCTGGGCGCTGTATTTTTCTTTTAAATATTGGTTTTCGCAGTATCCGTGGTAGGCAAAGAATTCGAGGGCGAACTTGAAACGCTGATACATCTCTTCAGAGGAGAAAACTATCTGTAGGGTCTTATTCTCGGATAGATATTCACAGATGAATCCTTCCGGCGGCGCACGGGTGATTTGCTTAGTTAGAACATAAACATTTACAGGTATGCCTTCTATTAGCTTTAAGGTAACCGCCTTTTTCTGTGCCTGCCTGTGTTTTATCAATATTTTAATTTCGCTGATATCATCGTTATCAAGATTATTCGTCCCGCCCTGCGCTCTATGTTTTTTATTATTCAGACACAAAGTACTCTCTAATTGTAGCTGGATTCTGTGCCGCTGGGATTCACACTCATTATCCTTAAGAAGATGCGCTAATGCCAATCTGAAAGCAGCGATTGCGCAAACAATATCCTGGCTTCCTGAAAAAGCAATCCCTGCTTTTTCATGCTCTAAAGCAAGCTCTAACTTGTCTACTCTTAAATAATCCGCGGCTACTTTCTGATACGACTCTAACTTAACAGCTGTAATTATATCCAAAGGCCGGATCGCATCCGGAAAAACGCTATAAAACTGCCGCTGATGTTTTATATCAGCGTATGCGCCGCTAGATCTGACTGCTTCAATAGTAAAATCCACCCTCTCTTGGAACCAATCCATCCGCCTCCAGGTTTCTCTTGCCTCACTTTCATAATGCTCGTTGTTGAAAGCAATAAATAATTTTCCTTGCGGCTTAAATAATTTAGCCACTGCCTTAAATAAAGATACAGGATCATCTAAATACGCCATCCCAGAGGTCATAATAATAGCGTCAAAATAACCCTCTTTTAAATTTAGGCCGGGTTTCCTATTTAAATCCTGCACTATAATAAAGCGAGTAAGTTTTTTATTAACGTCTAATTCTTCCTTGTTCAAGCTTACTCCCATAGCCTCTGCTAACTCAATCTGTTCCGGAATATATGTATTTACTCCGCTCATCAGATCTATTATCCTGGCTTTAAGAGGTAAAAATCTAACTAAAGCCTCTTCTATAATCCTTATTGCCTTATTATCAAGGTAAAGCCGCGCTCTGGTATTTGCTATAAATGATGGAATGCCTTTTTCACTCCATGTCAACTGCTCGCGCTCTCTATTAACCGAAACTGAGCCTTCTGGCAAGAATACCTTTATCTCTGAATCATTTATTTTGGGAATTAAATCAACGCTGCTAAGATTGACGCTATCGAGCCACCTGAGTATATTTCTTACGTCCTGCGAGGGGGCTGCTTGAGAAGTAAATAAGCTCCTATTGTGCTTTGCTTCATGGACAAAAATATCGGCAAGTAATTGAATTTCGCCTAAACGCTGCTTGCCGAACTCCTGCTCTTCTCGGGCATTATCTTGGTTAATTCGGCGCTTGAGCTCTTCCTTCTGCTGTTGATTTAGCTGCCTGAGTGCGTCCTCAATCATTTCTTTAATGACTTCTTTTTGCTCAGGGGTAAGTGAATCATAATCCGGGAGCATTCCGATAGTAATCATTTGCTGTTGTCGGCCGGTAAGTGGAACCTTATTTTCTTCAGCCATCTGCTCAAATATTTTCTGCGACATTGCTGCCTCCTGCGAAAGCTGATAAAGTTTTTCGAATTCCGGCCAGATTTTTCCCTTAACGATATTGTAAAAATCTTGCTCGCTTTTCGCCTTGATTGCTTCTTCTCTGGCCTTGCCGGTCTTCTTTAAAGACGCGATGACTTCCTTCTGGATGAAACGGTTATCTGTCTTTTTTCGCCTGGCTTCGGAAAGCGCTGCCTCCAGGAATTGCAAATAGTAAGGCATCTGGTTAGCCTGCATCTTGCTCATCAATAAAGAAGCCTTATCATATTGCTCGCGGTAAAGCTCCTGCAGCCAATTATTAATCCCCGGGTATCTCTTTAGGCCTTTATTAACTGCCCGCGGCGTAAAAAGCACCTGAATTAAGCTTAAAAGGGGGCCGTTGTTGCTGAAATTTTTTTCAATAACCTCAGGGTCAAAATGCAGCAGGCGCAAGAGTTCTTCCATAGCCAAGCCTTTTGCTGCTTCAGGTTTAAGATATGCCAAATCTTCAAGTACAAACTGGAATTGATTTAAGTCCCTGATAATACGCCAGGTAGGCTGGTCAGCCGGCCAGATTTTCTCCCAGGGAACCATTCTTAAAAAGTAATTGTTACTTAGGAGATGGACTAAATCTTCTATCTCCCCACTTAAGCGGATTATTTGATTGAAGTCCTCACCGCTAATTACTACCCTACCCCTAGGCTTGCTTAAAATATCCTTGGCAAAATCTAACAGGCTTAATAAACTATTTTTATTGGTCCGCGTTTCTATCTCCTGTGCCCAGCCGGCTAAGGTAGCTCCGGCAAGACGCTGGGCAGTTTCAGGAGTAATACTAGCCCTGCCAAACTCATCTACCCAACCCTTCTTAAGATAATACTGCTCAGCGATACTTAGGGCAGTCTCTGAGAGAGTATTTACATCGCGCAGCTCATCTCCCTGCCTTGCTAATTTCTCTCCGGCAGCAAAAAGCATAGCATCTAAATCACTCAAAAGTATCTCTAATAACTCTCTACCTCCCTGTTTATAAATTTCCAAGGGGCTCACTGCTTGTGGAAGAACCTCTTGATGAACTTTGATCGGGATATATCCCTCGCTACATAAAAAGTGGGAGATCCCATGGCTTAAAAATGCACGGAATAACTTTAAATCCGGATAAGCCTGCATAGCAATAATATTTTCTTTTAACTTATAGGGAATGGTGACACTGCGTTTTTGTATCCCCAACCTGCTCAGGTAAAACAAGTATTCTCTGACCAACGGCTCTAACATCTTGGTCAGGCGGCTGGACAATAAGTCTCCGGCAGAGATTGCTTTTGTGGAATTAACGATTTTTTCTTCTAACTCCTGGCGATGTTGGGGTTGTGCCACTAAATCTGCCCATTCCCGGGCTAAGTCAGCGATAATCTGATTATGCTGAAGGCTGAATCCTACTCCGGCAGCATGGATGATTTCGTCCCAGTCTCCGATTTTGTCTTCTTTGTATTCGTCAGCGTGCCTTAGGCTCTCTACAGCCTCGGCTAAGTTTATTCCTTGCGCTGTTAATTTTTTGGCTCGGGCAGCCCTCTCCTTAATCTCTTCCAATGCCTCTTCGTATTTTTGGCTGTCAGCGCTCTTTAAAATTGCCCCGGTTAAACTATCAATCTGAGCTGAAGCCTGGAGCAATTTTTTCTTTGCTGCGTAATAACCTTTTAGTTCTTCAAGCAAATCATCTGAAAAGCTATTCTCTAGAATAATACCCTGAGAAATCAATCGGGCAACGCGTTCATCTAATGGGGTAATAATTCCTTTACTATCCAAAAGCTCCAGGTTCTCCTGGTGTAATACTACGGTCTCAGTCTTATACTGGGCAACTAGTTCCTCAATAAATTCCATCTCATCTTTATATTCTCCGTATTGATTCTGAAAGTTTTCACGCAGGGCCTTGTATCCGGCAAGCGTAAGTATCTTCTTTAATTGCTCGCGGATATAGACAACATCCTTTCGGGACAACTGTGCGTGAATCGCCTCATGATAATTAATAATCTTTTTAAGCTCATCGGCGGTAATCGTCTGGAAAGTTACCTTACTTAAAGCAAGCGCTGCCGCCTGAATAACATCTTCTGGCTGCTGGCTGATTTTACCAGTAAGTTTATTAATCCATAATATGCCTCCTTCGCGGATTCTTTTTATTTGTTTTTTATCAGTGATTCCGATATGCTCAAGCTCTGCTTCGAAGATCTTCCAGAAATCCTGGCCGTTGATAATTTTAGCAAACCTATGGGCAAACAAAGAATCAATTAAATTCGAAACGGGAACTAATTTAACCACATGCGTATACCATAAAAAACTTTTTTCTCCTTTAGCGCTACAAGTCTCAAGATGGTCAACAAAAACTTGAACTGGGGCTTCCTGGTCAAGTAGGAATCTAAGCACTAAATGCGGTGATTCCCGGCTTACAAGATATGGCAGCCTTCCCCCACGGTCTAAAGGAACCGCTTTTCTACGAGCAATAATATCACCCGGGACAAAATCATACTGCTGGCCAAAAGGAAGACTTTGATAATCTTCACTTGAAATGCAAACTATATAATTTGCCTGTTTTCTTTCGTATAATTCCACAATTTTATTCCAAGCCTCCCTGGGATTAGGAAATATCCCGATTCTCTCTTCGTGGCTGCGGTCATAAAATTCACAGCATTCTCCGGGAACGCAAACCCCTTCTTTATCATTTTGGGAAAGAAGGATATCGTAGGTGTTAAGTATGTGGTCCTGCCTGATTATCTTTCCAACCCGTAAATCCAAAGATAGCTTTATCCCTGTGTGGTCTATGAAGAAAAGGTTCTCTTTATTAAGAACTGTCGTCTCGGTCTTATATTGCGCGATTAATTCTAAAATAGTCGCTACTTCGCTGGTAAATCTACCGTAATAATTCTGGAAGTTTCTTAGTAATTGCGCGTATTCCTTTTTAGTCAAAACAGCCTGGATTTGTTTTCGGATGCGTTTGGCATCTATCTCGGTGAGCTGTGCCGAGAGCGCATCATAATAAGCATAAGCTCTCTCTAAATCCTTAGCAGATACTTGCCCCTGAATTATGCGCCTAACCCACTGCAGGATTACCTGGGCTACGCGTTCGTCCAAAATAACAAGGGTTCCCTCTTGATCAATAAGTTTAAAGGAGGGATTATTCCAGCTTACAGTCTCTGACATATACTGGACAACGAGTTCTTCGATAAGTTCATATTCATTGTCGTATTCTCCGTATTGATTCTGGAAATTCTCAATAAGTTCTTTATATTCGCCTGCACTGAGTACATCCCGTATGCATTTATGAATAAGCATTATATCTTCTTCATCTAAAATGGCGTGTATTGTTTCATGATACTGCAGTGCCTGCCTTACGTCTTCAACACTTATCATAACAAAATAAGCTTTGCTTAGCGCATTCGCTGCAGCCCGGACGATTTCATCGCGTTCTATACCTATTTTTCCGTTTGATTTATTTACCCAGGCAAGGCCCTCTTCTGTAATCTGGCGGATAAACGCCTCATCCCTGATGCCAATTTTTTTTAATTCTACCGCAAAGATCGTCCGGAAATTCTGCCCAGCAACTATCTTGGCAAAACGGTGGAAGCGGCGCAAGCTAAGAGGTTTCTCCACTCCATTTAAACCGCGCAATTCCTCGGCAGTTTCTGAATCAAGCAGGCCCTGCAGTAAATTTACCCGAATTACTCTTTCCAGTGTTTGCGGCTCTAACTGCGCTATAAATTCCTGGCACTCTATTCCTGCCGTAGGATGATATATATTTTTGTCAGTAACCATACTGGCAACGAGCACTTCATTAGGATTCAGCTCACTTAAAGCTTCTATTTCTTCTCTTTTCTTTATTTTTCTTTTAATATCAAACTTCTGCTTTCTGGCAACGGACCTTCTTCTTTCAGAGTAACGCCTATCTTTGGTGTAACGTATAAAGTTTTTAAGCGGGCTTGAGAGGAATTCCTTAGCCAGGGCTTTTATACTCTCCTCTTTATACGCAACTATCCCCTTCCGGGTCAGGTTTATCTGCTTTTTCTTTTCTTTATCACTAGAATCCGGATAACGAATATACCAAAGCTCTACGAACCTGGCATATTGTTTATCTACGGATAACAAAAGTATATCCAAATAGACGCGCAGCTTTAAAATCAGCTCTAATTCCAGAAAGGTCAATTTCTCTTCCTCTAGAAAGCGCTTACATTTTTTTGCGCTAAATAAGAAATTTTCGCAAGAAATAAGTTTTCCTCTTCTCTGGGATTTTTTGTTGCTGCTCTGCCTGCCTAATTCGATAAAGACTAAAGACAATACATCAATCATTCCCGCTAACATTGAAACGCTTATCCCTAATTCTTGAGCAATTTCATAAGGCATAAGCTCCATACCCAAGCGGGTTCTTAAGAGGGCCTTTGCCGCCTGGATATCCTTAGCAACATCTTTAAACCCAAGGTTTATGCGCGGAATAATTAATTGCTGCGCCAGCCCTTCTTCCCTTAGTTTCTCGGCAATGCCCAATCCCTCTATTGCCCGGTATAATATTGTCCCCTCTCTTATCGTTTCGTTTACAGAAGCATAAGGTACGCCCCACCATCTTCTGCTGATTACAGCTTTGATTAAGATATTACTTTCTTCTTTGCTCAACAGCACCAGGGATTCTGTCCTGCGATTAAGATATTCTTCACTTATTGCATGTTTGCGCTGGCTGATCTTAAAAGAGAGGTCTTCAAAAAGTTGTTGACGCTTATCCGCCTGACTGATTTTCACCATTCCTAACAGGCTTAATCCGCAGAAAGGTAGAATAGTTTGCGCCAAAGTCATCAACCCTAAAGATTCGGATAAAATAAGGCTACTAAAGATAAGCGCGGCGAGACCAACGCCCAATATTGAAGGTAATATTCTACTATTAGAAGTCTTCTTCTTCCCAGGCTCAGCACCTACCTTAGCCTCCGAACCACGTCTAAATTCTTCCAATTTGCCTCTGATATAATTTATAAGCTTCTTCTTTTCCTCAGGGTCCCGTATACCCATACGAGAGAGATTAAGAAGATTATATTCTCTGGCCAAACGCACAGCCTCTCGGCGACCCTCCTGCCTAAGCTGCTTAATATTTAAGATTCTGCGGATATCTTGCCAGGTAACAATGACTGTCTGCTTAGTGGTATTTAATGCCTGCTGAATCTGGTCATCATTTAAACCCTTTTCAGCTAATTCAAGAATCCGAATAGCCAAATCGCTCAACGGATATTTTTGACGGGCTTCCCAGAAATAAATACTTAGGATAAATCCGTTATTCAATTCGTCCTCTAACCAGCCTTTTTCATGAGCAATTATAGCTGCCTGGGCCCGTTTTAGGCTTGTTTTGCCTGGGTGAGGGGAATCTTCCATTTTTAGTTTAAGATAAATTCCTATCCATTGAAGCTTAATATATCTTATAGAGACTCCGAGCTCTTGGGCCATATCCTGAGTTTTGCAATCAAATAGCGCTAATATCAGACACATCTGTTGATTAAATGTAAATGGAGTCCTCTCCTTCCAGGAAACAGCAGGAAGGATAAATTCCTCTCCGAATACTCCTCTATCAACAGCTTGGCGCAGTTCCGTCAATATAAACTGTCGTCCTATACATTTAGTCCGAACGTATAAACCATTTATTCGGGCCTTAATACCTGCCTTGTGTAATATGCCGGTAATTTTATATGAGATAACCCTTGTTGTATAACTAATCTGACCGGAAATCTCCTCAATAGTCAACCCTTCAAGCAACAACCTGGCAATCTTAAGTTCTTCCTCGCTCCAGATAATATCCTTGGGGATTATCCTACGCCTGGTTGCTTCTTTTACTGCAAGGGCGCGCCTACGATAACCTTTTCCCTTGATAGAAAGCTTGGCATAAATAGCGGTTTTCTTTTTCTGCAGCATAGCGACAGAAACTCCTAATTTAGATGCGATATCACTATTATCCATACCCTGCTGAATCAGCCTTAAAATCTTACGGTCATTATCAGAAAATTCCAAATCATCGCCTTTATTATTGCCTGAAACTACGCCAAGTATAATTAAGCTAACTCCACCAACAAGCGAGATAATAGATATCTGTGGCTGGAATAAGAAAGATAATCCTTCCCCTGTTAAAAGCAGAAACGCCAAAACAGATAACAATATCGAGGTTAAGAAAATTGTTGGAAGCGAAATCCTGCCTCTTTCAGAATCATTTTTGCCTTTATTGCCATTACCCAAAAACTTACCGATCTCTAACAAGGCCGCTATAACATCTTCCCGAACGCGGGTATCTGCCAATGCCTGCTTTAATGCTAAAACTGCAGGCCTTCCGATTTTGGCTAAAGTATTTTTTACTGCCTGGCGCGTATGCCAGTCCTGATCCTTTAATCTCGCTATTAATCCCAGAATTGCCTTTTCTGCGCTATCGCTAAAAGCAGCTAAAGCAACGGCTGTCTCTATACGCTCTAATAAAGAATCTCTTCTTAATTTATCAATAAGATAATTAATATATCCCTGCTCCTGTTCATCGCCACCCCAAACCATCACTAATATTCCCGCCAGGCCAAGTAGCGGGAGCAGGGTTTGAGAATGGGTTATAATTATTGAATATATGAGTAAAGCGATAACCACAACTATCGCTAAAGCAAGCATCTTTTCCGGAGAAAAACTTCCTCTTTGAGAATTATCTTTTGAATCCTCAAAAACAAACCCCAGAGAGCCTCTTTGGTCTTTAAGCGCGCCCCGCCAGGAAGAAAACAGTTTCCGATCCCCACCAGCCACGGAAGGTAGATCAGAATCCGAAGACATTTCTCCCCGGCGAAGCACAGAATCTAAATTATCATTATCTTCTAAATCGTAAGATCTGCCGTTATCTGCCGAACTGCCTTTGTCAGAAGAAATCAGATTTCTTGCCCTGCTTAAAGCTTCCTGATATTTATAGGCCAATTCCCTTCTCAGGCGGCAATTAGGGCAGGCCCAATGATAAAGTACCTCCTGCTCTGAATAAGCCAAGCCATTATCAACGTAACCAAACTCTATGAAATATTCAACACAGCATTGCGGATAACCAAAAAACTTAGCATATTTACGCATCTGCTCGGGATTATTATCGTCAACCTTCGTCCCTCCGAACTCGCGCTTATATTCTTCTATTAGGTCTTTATTTTTACTGTATACAATATGCCTGACCCTCTTCCCTCTTACTAATTTTCTTTCAACCACAACCCAATATAAACCGCTCTCCTCGATCTTCCTTTTCGACTCGGAAGAATCTCCTTCCCAGCGGCTTAAAGGCTTAAGGCCTTGGCTGGTAAGTATAATCAATTCTTCCAGCTCCCGGCACAAATCTTGATTAATCCTCTCTCCCCAGGGGATCCTTTTTAATTGCGGCATAAAAGGCTCCAGGGTTCTAAGCGAATAATTAAATAATGCCTGGCACAGAATCTTCCAGGTATCCGCTTCTGACTTTGTACGTTCAAGATCTTGGAATAACTTTAGTTTTGTCAGCGACTGCCCATACTCTAAACTACGTTCCTGCCAACAATGTAAACCTATCAAACTTATTTTCACCAGCGCTACTGGCTCTGGATGAATAATTACTCTAGTGCCATCGTAAGTCAGGTTTCCAGCATTTTCCACAATCACCAACGCACCCATAGGTACAGATTTATGGCAATATTCACAACTGTGATATCCTGCAATATGCTCCTGCTGCAGCAGCAAAGGATATTTCTTGGTTTTACTCAACTCAGTAATAATCTTGCTAACGTAAGATTCATACTCTAGTAAACTTCCATTTTCTCTTATTTCTTCCCTTGCCAATTCTCTGATCTGCCTGTCGGGATCCGGAATAGCGTTGATGTATCCCATAAGCTGGCGCGGAGATAAATCAAATCCTTTAGTTAACCCGCCATTCGCTTTGCCATTATTAAAATCTTTCTCTGTAGAGCGGCCGTTATCCGCCGAGCGCCCGGGATCGAAGGTACTGTCAGGCTGCTCTAGGTCAGTAGCCTCGGTCTCATAACCGTACCGCTGCAGGAATTTCTCTCTCTTACTCCAGCTATAAGAAGAATCCCTTACCTGGTTTGCGGCTATTTTCTTTTCTACCATTGAAGGCTTCATAAATAAGGTCAAAGGATATAACCAGGTCAAAATTTCTGTCCGGGAAAGGCCCCTGATTTTGCCGCGTGAAACAAATGGCAATTCCTGAAGCAGTAATTTTGGTTGCAGCAATTCCTCAATACTGTAACCGCCTGACCTACCTTTGGCGCTAAATACCCGTCCCCAAAGATTGACTGAGCGGCGCTCTGTAATATCGAATAAACGCTGAATGATATTAGCGGAGACTTCACTTTGAATATTCTGACGGCACTCTGCCAGCAGCCTGCTGTATTTTGTGCCTAGAAAATCGTGTTCTTTTTTAAGGCGGATATTATCTAATGCGCCAATGATTTGGTAATTAAGCAGATACTCCTGGAAATATTCGGCTAAAGTTTCTCCTAATTCCGCATCCCCCCCTGCAGCGGCAATAGCCAATAAGACGCGGTTCTTTAATTTATCCTCTAATTCCGTAAGCATATTCAGGATAATGGAATCTGTAACCGGTGATTTTATAGTACGCTCTTTATGTGTTAACCTGTTTTGTTGAGTGATTGGTGCGGGGAACCTGGCCAAAACATCGCCCCCCATATCCAACCCGATTACAAAAACCGCATTTGTTTTTTCCTCAAAATCCAGCCAGTTTAAATAATCAGTAGCTAATTCTCTGCCGCTGCGGCTGACATCAAGCATTATTAATTCTATTCCTTCTCTTGCCAACAGATCCACTACCCTGCCTTCGGATAAAGGAACCGAAGTACGTAAGCCTTCAGGGATTTGATAGAAATGCCTAGAGCCTGCCTTGACACTTAGATTCCTACCCTCTCTATCTCTTAATTTACTTATCGGTATAGGCCTGCCGCTGGCATTTTCTTTTCCGCGTTTTAAATTGGAAGTGAAAATCTTGATTTTCGGCTTATTGTCCAACAAATATTTCAATTCTAAGGCCAGGAGTATCGCGCCTAATACATCTCCGCCTCCCCCGGTAACAATAATATGTATCTCTTTGGTATTTCCAGATTCCAATAAAGACTTCCATGGCTGATAAAGATAGGCTACTGCACCGATAGTAAAGGTATCAATCATCCAAATTATGGTTGAATCTTTGGCCTGTTTTTTGTTTGTTATTTTATAAAAATGGTAGCTGATTAAAATCTGATAAAGCACCTCTATCTGCAGAATCGGAGGAAGGTTAAAGTAATAAGTATGAAGTACTGCGGTTTTTAAATGAGAATAGTAAGCGGCAACTTTACCGTTAGTCAAACTTAAATCGTTAGTAATAATTAAGTCCCACCTCCCTATCTGGAAGCTTGGAGTTGAGGACTGGGGATTTTCAGGCGGCGCTCTGGCTAATAGCTGTTCCAGCTTTTCCAAGCCCGGCTTTAAGTATTTATAGTGTTTTGCCTGAAATCTGCTTGCATGAGGTAAAACAAAACCATCTACTGAGACATCGGCTAAAATCCTCCTCCTCTTTCCATATTCTCTTTGGGTTTCTCTTTCGGCTTGGTGGCTTACAGAGATGAAAGAAGTAAGAGGATCATTCCATGAATCAAAACTATCTGCCCTGCCATTATCCGCCGAGCGCCCGGGATCAGAAGAGACCTGCTTTTTCTCTGCCGACAACTTTACCACCTTACTAATAGCCTCAGCCATTGTTTCGGCAGGAATCAGGCCTTCTAAACCTGCCTCATTTAAAAGACGCCTGCCTTCTTCTTCATTGGTACCGGTAAGACGCACTACTATCGGAACAGGAACCTCCATCATCTGCTTAGCAATAATGATTCCCTTGGCAATATCATCGCACCTGGTAATTCCTCCGAATATATTTACCAGGATTGCTTTTACCTCCTTATTGCTCAATATCAAGTTAAATGCCTCGGCAACTCTCTTGGGGTCAGAACTGCCTCCTACATCCAGGTAGTTCGCGGCTTTGCCGCCAAAATGCCTTATTGCATCCATGGTCATCATCGCTAAACCTGCGCCATTAACCATACAGCCGTTATCTCCATCCAGCTTTACAAAACTTAAATTCCGCTCCTTTGCCTCTGCTTCCTCTCTATCCATCTGGGTAGCATCAAAGAATTCCTGGAATTCCGGATGGCGCATCAGGGCATTCTCATCAAGGTTTACTTTAGTATCTAGAGCTAAAAGCCTGCCCTCTTTAGTCACTACCAGCGGATTAATTTCTATTAAAGACAAATGATATTCCAGGAAAGCCTTATATAAGTTTTGGGCGATCTGAATGAGGTCTGCGATTAAAACCTCATCTTCAAAGATCTCGGCGGCCAATTGACCCACCTCATTATCTTCTAAACCTTCCAGAGGGTCTATGGCGAGCCGATAAATCTTCTCAGGATTAGTCCTGGCTACTTCCTCAATATCCACTCCGCCTTGCGAGCTAAGAATCAGCGTGGCTTTCTTTACGCTCCTGTCAACCGTAATACCTATATATATCTCTTTATCTCTTAAGTATGCTATCGCAGGAACTACCATTACCTTATTTACTGGTAAGCCCTTTATTTGCATACCCAATATTTTTTTGGCTTCTGCTTGCGCCTCTTCGGGTGAGTAAACTAATTTAATACCTCCGGCCTTACCCCTGCCGCCTGCATGCACCTGCGCTTTGATGACTACAGGCCCCCCTATCGCTTCGGCAATCTCTCTGACATCCTCAGGAGTTAATACTACCTGACCTCTTACCACCGGAATTCCGCAGCGTTCAAGGAGTATCTGCGCCTGATACTCATGAATTGCCGAGAATGAATAAGTGCGCTTTGCTTCTTCTTTTTTGGCGTGCTTCTTGGCTTGCACACCCTCTCCTTCAATAGCAGTCTTCTCTAATTCAACCCTAATAATCCCCTGCCCAGCCTCACTCCTAGGCCAGCCTTGCTCAGTAGCAATAATATCTATCGCTTTTGCCACGTCATCTAAGGTATCGACTACTTTAACCCCTGCGTCCTTTAAAGCCCTAACCTTTGCTTCTGGCCCGCCCTGGCCTCCGGAGATAATTGCTCCGGCATGCCCCATTCTTTTTCCCGGCGGCGCATTCCTTCCGGCAATAACCGCAATCACCGGCTTAGTAACATGCTCTTTGATAAACTCTGATGCTTCCTCTTCTGCGTGGCCTCCGATTTCACCGATTAATACGATTGCCTTAGTATCCTGATCCTTTTGGAAGAATCCTAAAGTATCAATAAAGCTGGTGCCGATAATCGGGTCCCCTCCGATTCCGATAACCGTTGACTGGCCTAATCCTAAATCAGTAATACCTTTGGCTACTTCATAAGTAAGTGTTCCACTGCGGGAAACCACGCCGACATTGCCCGGACGGAAGATATGCGCAGGCATAATTCCGATCTTAGCTGCACCCGGTCTGATAAATCCCGAGCAATTCGGGCCGATTAATCTCACCTTCGGATAATCTCTTTTTAACTTAGCATTTACCTCCAGCATATCCTTTAGCGGAATACCTTCGGTAATTACCACGATTAACTCTATACCTGCTTCAGCCGCCTCAATAATTGAAGAGGCAGCAACGCCTGCCGGAATAAAGATTATAGAAGCAGTTGCTCCGGTAGCCTCTTTTGCCTCTTTGACGCTATTATAAATAGGGATCCTGTCACCCTTATCAGGTGTGCCCACTACGAATTGCCCTCCCCTCTTGGGAGCTACCCCTGCTACGACATTTGTCCCGTATCTCTTCATCAACATGGCATGAAGCTGGCCGTCTCTACCCATACCATGGACAATGACTTTAGTCTCGGGAGTAATTAATAAACTGTTATCGCTGACGATAGGCTCTTCGGCCCTGCCATTGTCAACCGAACGTCTGTTGTCACTACCCGCCACGTCTCTCTTCTTGCAGTAAATAAAATATGCGGCTGCGCCGCAGAGCGCTACAAAGGCGCCTACGCTAATAGCAATCATTCTCCAAGTAGCCATGCCTTTAGATTCCGGCTGAGGTTCGGGCTGGAGTTCTGGTTCGGGTTCTGGTTCGGGCTTGGGCGCGCCTGTCCATATTTCAGAAATAGTAGTTAGGACAAATTTTGCGTCGCCGCCTATAGTTGTCCAACCCCAGAATTCTTCATTTCCGTAATTATCAGGGGGAACAGAAAAACTCGCACCTCCTATATCCTGGGTATCAGGATTACCGGCTTTCCACCATTCATCCTGCCAGCTCATAAAGGTGATCCCCAAACAGCCTTCTTCATTTTTGAGAGAATTCCAGATGTTTGTTACAGCCTGAGCCTGTTTTACCTGATTCTCCTGCCCTTCATTCATATCATAGGAGTCCGCGCCACCTTCAGAAAAATACATCGGTAAGTCAGTTAATGCCTGCACGCTGCTGATTGCTCCGGAATAATCATCCCATCTGTAGCAATTTAAACCTAATACATCGACTCCTGCGGCCTCAACCTGCGGGATATCTGTAGATAAACACATATCCGCTAGCGTGGTTGATACCGGGTGGTTGGGATCGATTTTCTGTATTTCTGTAGTTGCCCCTGCTAATTCCTGCCACCATGCCTCTAATGTGCACCGCTCAGGATGCTGCCTGAATAATGAATTGTATTCATTGCCTAATTCCCACATTAAAACCGCGGGATGCTCTTTATATTGATTTACGTAATCTTTATATCCGTGCCTATAGATATCCGGGCCGGCATTATATCTGTCGTCGTAATGCGGAAAACCAACAATTACTCTAATTTCATAAACAGCAAGGGCATCCAATAAATCTATTTCGGGAGCAACATAGGTCCTTACGGTATTCACTCCGCTATCTTGCATTAATTGAATATCCTCTTCGCCGACAGAATCCAGGTCAAGTACGAAATCCAAACGATCCTCGCCCTGCGCAACCGTGGATAGCGTAACTCCTTGTACTTGATACGCCTCATTTCCAACTAATACTTGATTGTTGGATATCTGAACCGGTAGATATGTCGATTGAGCATTAAGCTCAGCGCTTAAAAATAGAGCCGACGAACCTATTACTACCGCTATTAAAGGTATAATTAATAGTTTCTTAGACAATTTTGGCATTAGATTGCGCCAGCCGTAGTTAAGTAAGTGTAACCTCAAAGCTAAATCAGAGGATTTAGCCCTGGAATTAACTTTTAAGTAAGCGCTTTCTTTTTTATTGAAAATAACAAGCGCTAAGATAGAATTGATAGTTTTTAACGTTGCTGTGGTGGCGCTAACTGCGAATCTAACATTTTTCCAGAGCTTCTGATAGAATCCTTTAGATACAGGTATAGGTAGAATAAGACAATAGAACCCTTGGGCGTTTTGAGTGGAGGTAGGATTACGCTTGTTAACCTCTCCTACTACTTCTAAGATAATGTCATCGAATTTAGCTTGATGCATGATGAGCAGGCTTTCAGCTTCTTCCTGGGTTCTATCCTCAAAGAAACCTTCCTGAAGTAAGGTAGCAAAGGTAGTGATAGCTGAAGCAAAATCTTTTTGCTTCAGGGATACTCTTAATTGTTCCTCGCTTATGCCAAGGTTTTCTACATAGAACTTAAGCATTGGCTCAACCACTAAGTGCTCGAATATCTCAGGAGACTCTACTGCCAAAGTAACTAAATAAGCAATCCTGGAGTAGTCGCCTGGGTATTGATAAAGAAGTTCCTGTTTTCTTTCTTGGCTCTGCTCATTGATTACTTCAAAGAGTAAAGCCAGCATATGGTAGTTAAAGGTCATCTGTTGGTGTTCGCCAGTAACACTGCCATTCTCTACTGTCTGGCTAGTCCTGGCTTTGACTGCTCTCCAGGTCATTGCTCCTGGAAAACCTAAGCCTTCCTGATCAGTGGAGATAACCTCTCCTTGCGTAAAGGCAGATTTTTCTTTGCCTTGGATTAGTGTCCTGTCCAGGAAGAAGCTTGCTGCTGCCAAGAACACCCCCCGCCAATCCTCTATCTTTCCTTTTACTGTGGTGGCATAGTTTGCGCTGGCCAACTCTTCCTGAGTGAAAAGCTGAAATTCCTTGATATAGAGATCTAAAATTCTAATAGTGTTTTTATAATGAGTGGGCAAAATCCTTAGATCCATTGATTCACCGGCATCCTCATTAGATGAAGGCCTGACCCCGGGAATCTTATCGTCTTCTAAGCACATAAAGAAATTAAAGATTTTGGATAATAAAACTGCCCGTTTTCCTCTTAAGGATTCTTTTTCTTTTATTGCCTCTGCCGGAGCTCTCCCCTCCAGCTGGGCCTCTAAGGTAACTATTCCTTTTTCATGCTTACTTAAAACCATAGGCACGCCGATCTCGCCGCCGGTAGTAAGTAAATGCCTGTATCTTCCTTCTTCTTCTCTTAGTTCTTCTATCTTTTGCTCTATTAAGGCTTTTATTTCCTCCAGGCTCTTTCCTTCTAAAATCTGCCACTTAAAGATAAGCATCTTAATTAACTGTCTTGTTCCAATAAGTAGGTCTTTTATTTCCAAGCTTTTAAAGAGAGTGTTTAAGGAATTGAAATCTGCAAAAGTCTTTGGCTGCCTAGTCTGCGCCCTAGCTTCTCTTAGTAAATTTATGAATAAAAGTATAGCGATTTCTCCTAAGACAGAGGCAGCTTCAGAATAAGCATATGAATCTAACCCCTCGGTCTTAAGAATAGTTTCTAAAGAGGAGACTGTACTTGCGGTAATTAGCTCGGGTTTGTTTTCAGCGATTTTTCTTAAGGCAGAGGCAGCTTCAAAATAGGCATCTGAATCTAACCCCTCGGTCTTAAGAATAGTTTCTAAAGAGGAGATTACCTGAGTGCTTAGCTCGGGTTTGTTTCTAGCGATTTCTCTTAAGGCAAAGGCAGCTTCAAAATAGGCATATGAATATAACCCCTTGGTCTTAAGAATAGCTTCTAAAGAGGAGATTACCTGAGTGCTTAGCTCGGGTTTGTTTCTAGCGATTTCTCCTAAGGCAGAGGCAGCTTTAGAATAGGCATATGAATCTAACCCCTTGGTCTTAAGAATAGTTTCTAAAGAGGAGATTACCTGAGTGCTTAGCTCGGGTTTGTTTCTAGCGATTTCTCTTAAGGCAGAGGCAGCTTCAGAATAAGCATCTGAATATAACCC
>Ga0180301_10000185_pt1 | contig 46943 bp, 39 predicted proteins | sample GuaBasSediGuay16_FD_121797 | JGI IMG/M metagenome (GOLD analysis project Ga0180301, IMG submission 121797) | Subseafloor sediment microbial communities from Guaymas Basin, Gulf of California, Mexico - Guay16, Core 4569-2, 12-15 cm | ecosystem: Environmental > Aquatic > Marine > Hydrothermal... | reverse complement strand
TCCAATCATTTTAATAGCTACATCAAATTCTATTTCCGCAATAGTCTTTAGATTTCTCGAAACAATGTAAAATCTATCTAATATACCCCTCATAATAGTATATGTCTTATTATGTTTGAGTTTTCTTGAAATCATAGCATCATATCTTCCTATGTGCTTATTTAGCTCATTGGTATGTGATATTAATTCATTAATTAACATTGGATCAAGAGTATCAAAGGCTATTATTATTCTCTCTATTATTAATGAGATGGTATCTGTAAGCTCCCTTAACATGTCATTTATCTCTGCAAACTCTTTTTCTAAATCTACGTAAAACTCTATTAGTATCTTAGCGGCTTGATTTACAGCATCACCAGAGTCTTCAAGTGATTTAGCTATAATTCTATACTCTGTAGCTAATGGTATACCTAGGGGTGACTTCCTAGGTATATGTGTTGAGAGTAGTAATTGTCTTACAGTTAAAGCATAAAGCCTATCTATTTCATTTTCAAGCTCTTTAACCTCGTGTAGTAAGTAATATTGACCATCTACGATAGCTGTTGTAAAGTGCTCTATCATGAATTTAAGTAAATTACACATCCTTTTAAGAAGCTCAACAACAGGATATCTTGTAGGATCAACAAATACTTGCATTGTAATTCTGTTTGGAGAATATTCAACTATCTCTAGTCCAATAAGATTTCTTATTAATTGTCTAATACTCTTTAATTGGTATTCACTTAAATAACCATCTTTAGATTCAATAACTATTCTATCATATCCTAAGATATATGTAGCATATAGACATCTTGTTAAGGTCTCCTCTGATGATGTTCGGCTGATTAGTATTCTGACGCTCTTTTCAGGGAGCTTACTAAGCATTGAAAGAGGAGTTATCCTTAACGATACATTATTAATTACTTCAATAAGAACTTCGTCACCTGGCTTTAAGTTAACTTGTTTAACCCATTTAGCAGGTAACGATACCATAAGTGTTGATTTACCAAATTTCTGGACTCTACGGGTAATAGCATCCATTATTTTATCCCCTCTCTAAAACCTAAAAATAAAGAATTTAAGTATATAAAAGCTAGATTAAGAGTTAAGTAATCCATTTATTGTCTCAAGATTCAGTTATTATAGTAAAAATGATACATGCTTGTTCACTGGGAGATAACTTAATCTTCCTTCCATTAGGAAGACTTCTTAAGTATTGCAGGTTAATATCAGTTTTAGTTGAAGGAGAAATGTTAAATGAAGCTACTAGAAGTATAAAATTATTCTAGCTTAGGATAGAATCTACATCTACAAGCAATATCTCTAACACATTTACTAATGGTCGTCCTAGCTATGTCTAAGCTGTTATTTATTATTAAGTTAATTTCATTAATAATGTTAGTTAGTTCTTTACCTTTAGTTAATTCCCTTATATAGCTTCTAATAGGGGCTTCTTTACTTAATATCAATAATGCAAGGTCTATGTCATGATTCATGTATGACGAAATAGCTCCAAGAGATGTTTCTCTTATAACCATAAATAACCTGTATATACCGCTTTTCTCTTCCTTATACCTGACAAGAATATACTTAAGCTCTTCCTCAAGTCTGATAAAGGCGTTTGCTATATCTCTTAAGTCTCTAAGGACTATGAGCGTGTCTAGGGCTGAAGGTATATCAGCTACATCAATATTTGCTAAGGAGGCTCTATGAATTCTAAGTCCTAAGTAATATAATTTTTCTACTTCTTCTTCAATGTCTTTTAATGACTGCTTAGGTAACTTTGTTTCTTGCTCTATATCAGCTCTAATGATATCCAATATCTCTGTAATTAATGAAACAAGTCTTTCAATGATACTCTTTAAATCAACGTTTACATCCATAAACACTATTTCATATACGTTTTGCATTGGTTTTAGTAAAACTATACCTGCAAGTCTACGCTTAAGCTTATTAATTAGTTCATTTATTTTCTCTGCCGTACCTTTAATTAAGCGGACCTTCATGACACCTTCGGTGTAGCAAGCAGTTATTTCTTCAACTAATTGATCTACAACCCTTTTACTTACATCAACAGCTATGCCTAAGCCAGCACCTTCCTTTCCTGTTTCAGTTCGAGTTAATGGCTTTATTATAATTGTGTCCTTACTGTAAATTAAGCTAACAACATCTCCAGGATGTATTTTTAATTCCTGGCACCATTTTTTAGGAATAGTAATAGCTAAGGAGCCTTCACCTACTTTTATTATTTTTCTCTTGTCATACTCTGGCATTAGTGAAAGCCCCATACACTAGTAAATTTTCCACGGTTTAAATTTCAGAGCTATACGTTGGTATTAGATGTACTAAAGGGTACTTAAGCTTATTAAGTTTACTTATACAACATATAAAGTCCTCCATAATAATTATATAATCATAGTGTACAATATGTTCACTAAACTCGATAAAAGACTCTAGGCAAGGTGGTACCATATTCCGTCTAGAAAATGGTATTATATAAGTTCTAATGAAGCATATGATCACTTATTCTATGTGCTAAAATGGATGAAGTACAAGATAGTGGCACCTATACAGCAAGGAAATCAAGTTGTATTTACATTTGCTGAGACACCTAGAAAAATAACCTTTGACTACATTAGAGCAGTTAATAGCCCTAAACATTTCCTACTACCTAATAGGGATATAATCCTTAAGTGGAAATTTCAGAACAACACTATAGCTCTCGAGCAGCCTAAAATTGAGGAAAAATATGCTTTCATAGGCTTACATCCATGTGATGCTAATGCTATAGCGGTATTGGATAAAGTTATGCTTGAAGAACCTATAGATCCCTATTATCATGCTAGGCGAAGAAATAGCTTAATAATTGTTGTTGATTGTATTGAAAGTGATGATTACTGTTTCTGTGAATCAGTTAACGCTAGAACTCCTTGGGAAGGAGTATATGATTTATGGCTAGTACCTCTTAGTGAAGGTTATGCCATTACATATGGTAGTGATGAGGGAATTAAGATAATTAAACAACTTGGTTTAAGTGAAACTACACCTCCGAAGATACGAAGGGGTATAAATAAGAGGCGTATGCCATCAATAGATCTAAAAGCATTTGAAAAATTATATGATCATGTAGTATGGAGTAGGTTATCAGATGATTGCTTACTTTGTGGTTCATGTATGGCGGCATGCCCTACATGTACATGTTTTGATGTTGTAGATGAAGTTAACTTAGATCTTAGTGAAGGCAAGAGAGTTCGAATATGGGATTCATGTATATTTAGGGTCTTTACTATGGTTGCAGGAGGTAGAGTTGTGAGAAGAGAGCCTGTGGACAGGTTTAAACATAGATATTATCATAAATTCCTTTACTTCAAGGAAAGGTATGGTATTTATGGTTGTACTGGATGTGGAAGATGCGTATCAAGTTGTCCTAGGCACATAGATCCAATAAATGTAATTACAGAGGTTATGAAAAATGTCTAACCCGTATATACCTAAATTAGCTAAAATAATAAAGATAGTTGAGGAGTCAAGGGATGTAAAAACCTTTAGATTAAAATTTATGAGCAAGAGTGATATGGAGTCCTTTAGCTTTAAACCTGGACAATTTGTTGTAATTTCAGTCTTCGGTATTGGTGAAGCACCCTTTGCAGTATCCTCTTCACCTCTGGTCAGAGAGTATTTTGAAGTATCTGTTAGAGCTGTAGGTAATGTTACAAGAGCATTACATAGGTTAAGTGAGGGAAGTATTGTTGGCGTTAGAGGACCCTTAGGTAAAGGATATCCTTTGAATGAGCTTAGAGGTAAAAATATAGTATTTATAGCAGGTGGTACAGGATTATTTGGTATTTCTGCTCTCCTATGGTATATCTATGAAAATAGAAAGCAATTTAGTAATGTAATGTTATTCTATGGTGCTAGGACCCCTAAAGACTTTATGAGAAAGTATGATCTAGATGCGTGGAAGGAACGTATAGATGTATATTTAACTGTTGATAGAGCTGATGAAACGTGGAAGGGTCATGTAGGTCTAGTTACATCGTTTCTAGACGAGATACCATTACCTAGAGAGGATGTAGCATTTATTGCATGTGGTCCTCCATTAATGTTAAAAGCAACATATAATAAACTACGATCACTAGGTTATTCTCCAAGCCAAATATATGTTTCACTTGAAAGACAAATGAAGTGTGGTATAGGTAAATGTGGAAGATGTATGCTCTCTAATGGTAAATTTGTTTGTAAAGATGGTCCTATTTTTAGATGTGATCAATTACCTGAGAGGGATATAGAATGAGAAAGGTTAAGGTAGCTCAATATAGCTTAACCTGTTGCGAAGGATGTACTATTATGCTTTTAAATGTTATTGCATCTAATCCGAAAATACTTGAAAGAATAGAAATAGTATCTTCAAGAATACTTGGTTATCCCGAACCAGTTGAGGCAGATATAGCATTTGTAGACGGCTCTATTATTACACAACATGATCTAGAACTCATAAAGACTATTAGAGAAAAAACAAATACAGTTATAGCTCTAGGATCTTGTGCATGTTTTGGAGGAATAAATGCATTAAGAGAATTAATGAAGTTTAATGAAGCTGCAAGATTAGTTTATGGCTACTTCCCGAATATGCCGCATATTAAGGATGTTAAGCCCATTGATAGTACTATCAAGGTTGATTACTTTCTACCAGGATGCCCACCGCCTAGACATGAAGTAGAACAATTCATAATGCATTTACTTCTCGGAAAGATCTACCGCTTACCTGAAAGACCTGTATGCTTTGAATGTAAGTCAAGAGGACTAACATGCTTTTTAGACAACGGAATACCATGTCTGGGGCCAATAACTAGAGGAGGCTGCGAAGCAGCATGTATTAAAATAAACATGCCATGCTGGGGTTGTAGAGGTCCAATAGATGAATTAAGGCCAGATGTATATATAGAAGCTATTAAAGATCATAAGTTAAACCTAGCTGAAATTATAGATAAAATAAAGATATTTATGTACAAAACCAAGGCATCCACCATTCTGGGTGAAAGCAAATGAAGAGGATAATGAATATACCAGTTATATCTAGAGTTGAAGGACATGGAAGCCTAGTAGTGGAAGTTAATATAAAGGAAAGACGTGTAGGTAGGGTTGAATTTAAAGTAACTGAAGGAGCTAGGATGTTCGAAGCAATGTTCATAGGTAGGAGAATTGAAGAAGTACCAACAATAGCAAGTAGAATATGTGGAATATGCGGACCCGTTCATGCAATATGTGCTGCTAAGGCAATAGAGGAAGCAATAGGAATAGAGAATGAAATACCAGATCATATTAATGCCCTTAGAGAGATAATTGCGGGACTAAATGTTATAGAGAGCCATCTACTCCATGTACTAGTGCTATCACTACCTGATTTCTTAGGATATAATTCAATACTTGAACTACCCCAAGAGATTAAGGACAAAGTGTTCAGGGTATTGAAAATAAGAGAGCTAGTCGGTAAATGTCTAGACCTATTATGTGGTGAAAGAGTTCATCCAAAAAATATTATACCAGGAGGTTTTACAAAATTACCATCCAAAATGCTGTTAATTGACTTAGTGAATAAACTCGAAAGAGAGTATGTAAGACTTAAGGAGTTTATAGAATTTCTTGGAAATAAAATGGTTAAAGAGTTCCCAAGAAGTACTCATTATGTGGCATTATACGCTGACAATGATTATCCAATAACGTATGGAGACTTAATGTTAGATTCATTATTTAAAATACCGCATTATGCCTTTAGAAAGTATTTCTCAGAAATAGTAGTGCCGTATTCTACGTCAAAGAAGAGCTTAGTATATGGTACAGAAGGCTATATGGTTGGAGCATTAGCTAGAATAAATACTAATATGAAATTCTTGGTCAGCGAAGTTAAGGAGATAATTAAGGACCTCGAAATTAAGATCCCATCAACAAATCCATACCTAATACCTCTATCGCAGCTTTTAGAAGCTTTACATCTTATAATGAAAATACGTAATCTTGCTGAAGAGGTTAGAATGGAGCCTCATAAAGTAACATATAGGGTAAGACATGGTATAGGGAGTTATATAGTTGAGGCTCCTAGAGGAGTACTATATCATCATTATGTAATTGATAGTGAAGGAAAAATTCTGTCTGCAGATGTCGTTACACCTACAGCGCAAAATGCAGCTGATATAGAGAATAGTATTAAAATGATATTATTAAATGAACTACAGCGTGTAGTCGATGTTGATAAGCTTAAGAGAATGTGTGAAGATATAGTTAGATGCTATGATCCTTGTATCTCGTGTTCAGTACATCTAACGGTTATTTAAAGTGACATAATATGAATAATGAAGGGGAAAGAATAAAGTTTACACAGAGTCCAAGAGCTAAGATAATATACTTCATTTATTGTCTTTCAATAACTCTAATACCATTAGCAATCTCATTATGGTTTTTAGTTCAAGGAGTAATACATTTAGGACTATTGTTGCAATCAATAATAGCATTCACTATAGTATTCTTAACCTATTATATCGAGAAACTTGTTTCAAATACTTTATACGGACTTACAGATAAGTACATCTATGTAAAATCGGGTATTCTTCAAGCTAATGAAAGAAGACTGCCATACAAGTACGTTACTATCATGAGGATTAAGCAAAATTCACTACAAAGAATACTAAGATTAGGAACACTTGAACTATATTCATTTAGCATGGATAAACCAGCTTTAACGCTCTCTAATATAGATTACAATGATATTCATAAAATATTAGAGATAATAGAGAAAAAGATTATCTAAGAGTATCCAAATAACCTATTAGCATTATTTAGTATTATTTCAATAACTCATGTGCGGTCGATAGCACCATAACTACCATGTCTATTTTTACTGGTCTATACTATAGCGAGCTATTTTTACTGTAAGAAGCAAAAGTAGATCCAGATATAATAGTTGAGGATTACATTATCATAATTCTTTAGAGGATGACGGGAATTTTATATCAAAGTAATAAATCTACACTACGGCAGTCATGTGTTTAATAAGAGAATCCCTATTACAATGTTATATATCATCGGAAGTATTGCCCTTAGTATTATTAATTTCGATACAATGCTTTTTGGATAAATGCTTATATAGAAAGGTATTATCCTTACCCATAGTTCATTTAACAATAGGTATAAGGCATTACCTAGGAATATACATCCTAATATGTTGGTAAAGCTATACCCATTATCCAGCATTATTCTCGCAATTCCCCACGCTATTCGTGGACTCATTATTGATGTGATAATGTACGTTAATCCTAGTGAATTTACGTTAATTAGTTCTAAGTATGGCTTAAGGATACTTGATATGTAGCTAAGAACACTGAGGTTCATTAGAGTTATTACTAATGCGAATAAGGGCGTGAATTTGTATAGGAATGTTATGGTGTCTCTTATCCCTACTTTTATGCTATTTATTAGTACTCCTTTGGTTAACTTTATCACCATATTTTGTAGCTTTGTTAATGTATTCTTCGTGTTCTTGTACTTGTACTTCCCATATACTGCTACTATAATGAATGGTGCTACATCGAACAATAATCTTAATGCCATGAAGTATACCGCTATTACTCCAAGCAATGGAAGCATCATTGGTATATATATGTACATTATTCTCAGGAATATACTTGATGCAATTAAGGCTATATACAGGTCTATTGGTTTTATGAGATTTTGCTTAAGTATTTGACTGGCATGAGCCGCTCTTGGACTTATGAGATATAATAAGGGAATTGACGTTAATTCTGGATGAATGCTTCTTCCCAGGATCTTAGATGTCTTTAGGTTTACTACATTAATTATATGCGTTTCTATTAATAGTCTAGCTAAGATATTTCCAAACAATACTGCTAATATTATGTAAATATAAGTAATCAGGAATGTCTGCAGCAGCAATTATTATCTCCTAGACTTTTGAGACATCTTTTGGTACTACAAAAATCCCGTTGCCACGTCTTATGATGTCAAATTCTATTCCATAGACCTTATACAGGTTTTCAGGTGTAAGTACTTGTTCCGGCCTTCCTTGAGCTACCATTATTCCCTTATCCATTAATACTATCTTGTCACTAAATAAGGTTGCCATTATTGGATCATGAAGAGCCATTATAGCTGTATCCACCATTTTCTTCTTTACTAGGTTTCTAACTATACTTAATACTTTTAGTTCATTAGCTATGTCTAGGTGAGCTGTCGGCTCATCTAATAATAGTATTTTTGCTTCTTGAATTAATGCTCTAGCTATTAATATAAGTTGTAGTTGACCTCCACTAACTTCAGCTATTGTTCTATCTGCTAAGTCTTTTATACCGAGAATTTCTAGTATCTTAAATGCTTTCTCATATTCGTCCTTCGATGGCAATGAAAATATGTTGTGATGAGGTGCTCTTCCCATTAGTACGAAATCTATTACTTTATATGCAAAAATACTATGGTGTCTTTGCGGTACGTATCCTATTGATTTTGCCAGTTCTTTACTAGTTATCCTCCATAATTCTTTTCCATTAATATATATTGCCCCCCTTGGCTTTAATATTTTTAACAAGCATTTTAGTAACGTTGTTTTTCCAGCTCCGTTAGGTCCAAGAATGCTTACTACTTCGCCTTTTGAAATCGTAAAAGATATTCCCTTAAGAGCTATAATTTTTCCATCATAAGCATAGCTAAGGTCCTTAACCTTAATTATAGGATTTTCCTTCTTTATCTCCATACTCTACCAGCCTTTCTTAGTAAGTATATGAAGAGAGGTGCACCCATAAGTGTTGTTAATATTCCTATTGGAATTACTTCTGATGTAAGGCATCTTGCAAGGTCATCTGCTAGAACCATGTACGTTCCTCCAAAGAATACTGTAAAGGGAATTACATGTCTATTATCTGTTCCTACTGCAAGCCTAATTATGTGCGGTACTAATAGTCCAACCCAACCGATTATTCCAGCATACGAAACTGCCGTAGCGGTCATAAGTGCACATAGCATTGCGCAAAAACTTCTCTCAACTGTAGGGTTAACTCCAAGTGCACGTGCTTCCTCATCACTCAACGATAATATGTTAAGTCTCCATCTCAACAATACTACTATTATACTACATGGTATTATTATCAATGCCATCCTGTATATATCACTCCATTTAGCTGCCTGACCTATATCACCCATAAGCCAAAAAGTAATTGATGCAAGCCTATGAGGATCTGGTGTTAGGAATTTTGCTAGCGATAACGCTGCCGAGAATAACGCATTAACTATAACTCCTGATAGCACAAGTGATATTATTGATCCTTTACCCCAACCCCATGCTATGGTAAATACTAATAAAAATGCAATAAGGGCAAAGGTCATTGCCATAAGCTCTATGGGTACGTACCCTGGAAGAAACGCTAACGCTATTGCAGCTCCAAATGCTGCTCCCGAGGTCACTCCAAGAATATGAGGACTTACAAGAGGATTACGTAACATTGCTTGTAAAGCAGCTCCAGATGTTGCCAAGGCCATTCCTACAAGTGAAGCTGCTATTATTCGTGGAAGCCTGTATAACCATATAATTCTATGTAAAGCTTCGGGAGGACTACCTACACTGCCAGGTACAAGAACCGAGAGTATGGATTCAAATACATGTATTGGATTTGTAGGATAACGACCTAGAAGGGTTGAGAGTATTATTGATAAAGGTAAAGAAAAAATAATTAAAGACTTAATTAATAATGATCTACTCAATATCAGCCACCAACTACTTGAGTGTATGTTACCCCATACCACTTCGTATAATACTCATTAGCTATTGAAGTGAAGTCTATGTCTCTAAACTTATCTGGATAAAGCTTTTGTGCTAACCATAGTATAAAGAGAGCAGCATCCATATTCCAATGCTCATAGTATGGTTCCTTATAGACTCTCTTTTCCTTGACAGCGTTTATTGTTGCCCACGCTGGGTCTTTTAGTATTGTTTTTACATCGTATTTTGCATGATACCATATTACTATTACTTCTGGATTCCACTTAATTATGTCCTCTAAATCAACATTCACATACGTCTTATTCGGTAAATCTTTTGCAGCAATATTAATTCCACCTGCAAGTACTATGAACTCATGTACCGTTCCTCTTCCTCCTTGCACTTTTGTAGGCTTACTCCATAGGTATAGTACTTTTACACGTTTATCTTCTGGAATGTCCTTTATTCGCTCTTGTACTAGATTTACAATATAATCCATATCGTTGATTAATTCTTTCGCTCTATCTCTTTCATCAAAAATTACTCCTAATACCCATAGTAGTCTCTTAATATCATTGCAACTGTATAGCGATACCTTAATAACCGGTATTCCAAGAGCTTCTATTTGATCTACAATCTTAGGCTTATATGGCCAAATTATTACAATGTCTGGGCTTAGCGATGCTAGTTGCTCTATATTTAGCGAAAACGAGCTTCCTGGACTAGGTATATTTGTTATATTTGGATAGGCTGTTTTTACAAGTATGTTCTTTTTGGCATACTTTGATACTCCTACTAGCTTATCCATAACGTTAAATGCTATTAGCGTTTCATATGTTATTAAATCAACTACTCTTTCAACTTTTCTAGGTATCTTTACCTCACTATCAGTTAAGTCAACTATTTCCTTCCACTTAATGTTATATACTGCAAAGGCTTGTTTGGGTATGAATAGTCCATAGAATTTCGTTAGCAGGGTCTCCATGTCATTTCTCCAATCAATGTCCTTATATATCTCTGGATATAGTACCTTGGCTATGTATTCACGCCCAATAATGTCTCTTGGACCCCAGTCTAATACTCCTCCTACCGAACTCCAACAAGGAATCACATATATTCTTGACTCCTTGTAGGCTTTAAGTATATGCCATTTAGCATCTCTCTCAATGACATCTAGTACTTTATGCATCTTAGACACTGATGATGTAATTAATATGACATCCGGATCCCATGAGGCTAGTGTTTCAAAGTCTATTTTAGGCCACTTCTCACCTGGGAATTCCTTTAATGCTATATTTATAGCCCCAACATCTTCTATTGACCTGCCCCATGAGGTATTGGCGTATACGCTTAACTGTCCTCCTTTAATTATACTTGAGCCTGATATCATTACTACTTTTAGTTTTTTGTTTTCAGGTATCATTGACGCTTTTGATAAGAGGTACTGATATCTTAATCTTATGAATTCTTTTAATGCACTTGCTTTTTCCTCCGCTCCAACAACTTTACCTAGAATTTCTATAGCTTTAAGTTCATCATCTATAGTCTTCATGAATAATCCTATAACTGATATTCCGATGTTTTCTATCTGTTCAATAACCTTATCCGCCTTGCTATATCCGCAATCACTAATAACTACATCTGGATTTAGAGCAACTATTTGTTCTATGTTTACTCCCTTAAATATACTTCCTACAACTACCTTATCCTTAACAGATTGAGGTAAGTAGTCATCATAGGCCACATAACTACTAATGCCAACGATTTTATCGCCTGCTCCAAGCGCAACAAGTATCTCTGCCCAGTACGATGTAAGAACTACTATCCTCTCCACTGGTTTCTTTAATGTTATTGTTTTCCCTCTAAAATCTGTAATTACAATCTCCTTTTCAGTAGGTTTTGTAGTCATAGTTGTAGTTGTTGTAGTTATTGTGGATGTAGCTGCTGGAGTTGTGATTGAAGTTGGTGAAGGACCAGTTGGGGTTGTAGTTGGAATGGTCGTTGGCGTAGTTGTAGGTGTTGTAATTGGGGAAGGTGTAGGTTGCTTAAGAACTTGTAAAACATTCAAAGCTACTATACCAGCAATTATACTAACAATAATCGCCAAGATTGCAAGAATAATAGGAGTTTTTGTAGAGGACTCGCTAACCATACAGGTGCACCTCACATGTATGAACTGTGTACTCCAGCTTTACATAATTAGCCTAAGGTTAATAAATCTCGTGCACCTATATATGTGGTGGGTGTACTTCATGGAATTAAAGCTAGGATTTGTGCTGGGCTACAGTGGTTCAATGATTCCAGCATTCATAGAAGTTCTTGAGGATTTAAAAAAGACGCACCCTTTTGAATACATCATAATCACACCATACAAGTTCTCTAAAGACGATCTAGAATTCCTCATGAATGCTAATGTAATTTTCATATACTCCTCTAGGCTCCCTCATGAAGTTGAAGAAGTCTTGAATAAATTACCAAAGGAGGTTAAGGTTATAGCCGTTGATGAGAATCATGTACATCTTTCAACAGTAGACCCTTCTATTGTACATAAGGCAGCAGAATTTATGAAAATTGGAGGTAAGGAGAACCTTAAATCACTCATATTACTCATATTGAAATTAGCTAATACAGAAGGAATAAACATACCAAAGATTATTAACGTTCCATGGCATGGAATCTACCACCCAAGGTATGGTGTGTTTAACGATATTAAAGATTATCTTAAGGTGTATCCCTATTCTTCTAAACCTCTTATAGGAATGTTATTCTATAGAAGTGATTGGCTTTATGGAAGGACTATTCTTGTAGATAAGCTTATTAATAAACTTGAGGCGTTAGGTTTAGGTGTTATATCTGTCTTTACATATGGATTTCGTGATAATAAACTTGGTTCACCTAGTCATGAAGATTCAATTCGTAAGTTCTTTTTCTTGGACAGCAAACCAATAATTGATGTTCTTATCAAGCTTACTTCATTCTTCCTCTTAGATCATGGTAAAAGCTCTAAATGGGCTACTGAAGGATTTAGAGTTGTTCATGGAATTGAATTGTTGAAGAAACTTAATGTCCCCATAATACAATGTCTTATAACCTATTATAAGAGTCCTGAGGAATGGCTTAGAGATGAACACGGAGTAGATTACATGACTATAGTATATCGTATTGCGATGCCTGAGGTCGATGGAGCTATAGAACCTATTGTTATAGCAGGTACAAAAATAGGTGACTACGGTGATAAGAAGATAATCCCTATTGATAAACATATAGAATACCTTGCAAGAAGAATTAAAAAATGGGTTGATATTAGAAGGAAAAAGCCTTCAGAAAGAAGAATAGCTATAATTTTAATTAATCCTCCATGTAAGGGTCTTGAAGCAAATGTTGCTGTAGGATTAGGCCTTGATGTCCCTGAAAGTGTTGCTAGATTATTAAAACATCTTAAAATAAAGGGCTATAATGTAGGTAATGTTATTCCAAAGAATGGTGAAGAATTAGTCAAGCTGATAATGGAAAGAAAAGCAGTTAGTGAATTTAGATGGACTTCTGTTGAAGAAATAGTTGCTAGAGGTGGTGCTTTAGACTTTGTCGATAAAGAAACTTATATGCAATGGTTTAATGAATTACCAGATAACGTCAAGGAAAGGATGATTAAGGAATGGGGTGATCCAAGAGATATTCTATCTGGTAAAACAGATAAGGCTCTTGTAGGCATGATTTACAATAATAAGTTTGTCATCCCTGGATTACGCTTTGGAAACATAGTGATAATTCCTCAACCAAAACGTGGTTGCGCTGGAGCAAGATGTGATGGCAGAGTATGTAAGATACTCCACGACCCTACAATACCTCCACCACATCAATGGCTAGCTGTTTATAGATGGATCACTAGGATATTCAAAGCAGATGCAATAATTCACTTTGGAACCCATGGTTACTTAGAATTCTTACCAGGTAAGGGCGTTGGCCTATCCTGGACTTGTTGGCCTGAAATATCAATTGATGATGTACCCCACTTATATGTTTATGTAGTTTCTAATCCTATGGAGGGCGTTATAGCTAAGAGAAGAAGCTATGCTGTACTAGTAGATCATCTATATCCTCCAATGAAACTTGCAGATGTATTAGATGATATAGATACCCTTTTAACACAGTATTCTCATGCAAAAATAATGAACGATCATGCTAGAGCCGTGGTAATATATAAGCAGTTAATTGAAAAATCAAAGGAGCTAAATATACCCTTACCAAAAAATATCAATAACCCCGATGAAGTTATAGAAACTATACATAAACATGTTCATACAATTAGAAATACACAAATAAATATGGGACTACATATTCTAGGATCTCCTCCTACAGAGCCTAAGAAATTAGCTGAATATGTAGCTACAATATGTGCCTTTGACAGCTACAAGGTTCCATCGCTAAGGAGAGTTATAGCAAGATATCTGGGAATAAATTATGATGAACTTAGAAAAAAGCCCATGGAAATAAATAAGGTCTTTGGGATCAGGAATGGTGAAGTCCTTCACATACTTTATGAAATTTCTGTGAATGTTTTAGAAAAGCTAATTAGACTGGAACACGTCCGTGATGAAGACATAATTTCCATTCTTAATGAAGAGGTGGGAAGGTGGTTGAAGTACAAGTAAAGAAGATTATTCAAACTATACACCTTGATGAAGCCACCATAAGGGAGGTCGTTAAAGCATTCAGATATGCACTAGACATAATTGATTTAATAAAAAAGTGTAGTTGTGAAGTAGATAATCTCATAAAAGGTACTGAAGGATTCTTCATAGAACCTGGTGCTTCGGGCCCCCTTACTAGAGGCAAGATAGAAGTCTTACCTACAGGTAGAAACTTTTACCTCATAGATCCACGTACATTACCTACGCCAGCAGCATGGAGCATTGGTAAAGAGACTGCAGAGAAGCTTATCAAGTATTACTTAGAAAAGCATGGAAGATACCCTGAAAGCATTGGACAAGTATTATGGAGTATTGACGCATATAAAGCTGATGGAGAACAACTTGCCCAAATACTATATCTAATTGGTGTAGAACCTGTTTGGGATGATACTGGAGCTGTAAAGGATGTGCGAGTTATACCGTTAGAGAAACTAGGTAGGCCACGTATTGATGTAGTCGTTAGGATTAGCAGTATTGTAAGGGATACCTTACCAAATTTTATTGAAATTATAGATAAAGCTATAGCAAAAGTTATTTCTTTAAATGAGCCTCTTGAAATGAATTACATTAAGAAGCATTATATTGAGAATGTAAAGAAGCTTGTAGGAATCGGTATAAAACCTGAAAGAGCAAAAAAGTTAGCTAGGTATAGGATTTTCGGCGCACCTCCTGGAGCTTATGGGGCGGGCGTAAACCTTGCTATAGAGGCCTCTGCTTGGAGAAATAATGAAGATTTAGCTAAGGTGTGGATTCAATGGAGTGGTTATGCATATGGAATAGATACATATGGTGAACCAGCACATGAGTCTCTCATGATGTCCTTAGAGAAAGTAGATATTGTAAATAGAAATCACGTAAGTGATGAACATGATATACTTAATTGTTGCTGCTACTTTGCATATCATGGTGGATTCTATAATGCTGTTAAAGCTTTAAGTAAGCGAAATGATGTTGAAGTAGTTACTACCGATACACGTGACATTTCATTAACTGATATAAGGTCTATGGATTTAGAAGTGGAGAGAATTGTTAGAGCAAAGCTCTTGAACAAGCTTTGGATTGAGGAAATGAAGAAGCACGGCTATCGTGGTGCTAATGAGTTTCAGAGAAAAATCCTGCATCTATATGGTTGGGCAGCAACAGCTAAGGTTGTTAAAGATTGGATATTCAATGAGATTGCAAAAACATATGTACTCGATGAAGAAATGAGGAAGTGGTTTATGGATCATAATGTATGGGCACTAGAGGAAATTACGAGGAGGCTTATAGAGGCTGCTGTTAGAGGTGTATGGAGAACTCCTAAAGAAATTCTAGAAGAACTAAGAAGAATTTACTCCGAAATAGAAGGTGCTCTAGAAGATGATATAACAGCACCAGCTGATATACAAGGAGGTTCAATAGATATAGTAACACCTGAACAAGTAAGCTCGTGGTCAAGAATGTTGGAGAAAGTAGATACCTTATGGAATAAAATCACGAGGTGCAAAAAGTGACTAATAGAGAATTCTTAAGAAGAATAGTTTATCCATTTACTGCAATAGTTGGATTGGAAAAAGCTAAACAAGCTCTACTCGTCGTATCCGTGAATCCCCTGATTGGGGGAGTACTTCTTAGAGGTGATAAGGGTACAGGTAAAACAACGCTAGTACGTGCTCTTGCTAATGTTTTACCTGAAATCGAAGTTGTTAAAGATTGTCCATTTAATTGTAATCCAAGTAATCCTATGGAAATGTGTGATAACTGTTATAAAAGATGGCTTAATGGTGATAATCTTCCTGTTGTAAAAAAGAAGATGAAGGTTGTTGATTTACCTTTAAGTATAACTCCAGATAGGCTTATTGGAACAATAGATATTGAGAAGGCTCTCAAGGAAGGTGTAAGAGCTCTTAAACCAGGTATTCTTGCTGAAGCGAATAGAAATATACTCTATATTGATGAAGTCAACCTCCTTGATGATTATATAGCTGATTTAATACTTGATGCAGCTGCATATGGATGGAACATTATTGAAAGAGAGCACATATCATTTAAACACCCATCAAGATTCATACTCATCGGCAGTATGAATCCTGAAGAAGGTGAATTAAGACCTCAACTTCTAGATCGCTTTGGACTTGTAGTAAATGTTGAAGCACCCATGGATCCTGAAACTAGAGCAGAAATTGTAAAAAGAGTTGAAGAATTCAATACAGATCCTATATCATTTTACAAGAAATATGAGGCCAAGGAAAAAGAGCTTAGAGAAAGAATTATACAGGCGAGAAGGATATTACCTAAAGTTACAATAGATGACGATTTATTAAGAATGCTTATCAAGACGCTTGTTGAAATGAAGGTAAAGACCTGTAGAGCTGAAATAACCACCGTTAGAACAGCAAAAGCGCTAGCAGCCCTGGAGGGCAGAACGCGTGTTACAATGGATGATTTGAAGAAGGCTATGGAACTAGCATTACCGCATAGAATGTCACTGAAACCGTTTAAACAAGAATTACATAGAAAATCCACCAGCTCCCTCAACAATAGGCATAAAATCCATGAACATAGAGAAAGTGATAGACATAAACATAGCAACCATACTAGTAGTACAAATAACCATATACGAACTAGTAGGGAGCTTAATTCTCACGTAAAGCCTATAGAATCTAATAAAATTGATTTAAATAAGCCTGGAGAAGCAACAATAATTATCCCACCAATTGAAGACGATTTAAATGTCACGGATAATGTCGTTAAGAAAATTAAAGAAGAAAGATCATCCATTAGGGGATCTCGTTATACATATTCAACTATAATAAACAAACCCTACGGTGTGCCCATATCCTATGTTTTTCCGGTCTGCAATCCAATTGACATAGATATCGTTGGTACAATAGTCAATTTATCCGTAAACAAATTAAGGACCTTAAACTTCATCAAAGATGATCTCCTTAATGAAATACTTGCTGTAAGAATTAGAAGGACAAGAATACCAGAATTAGTAATAATAGCTCTTGATACCAGTGGTAGTATGAATGTGTTTAAGAAAATAGCTATTGCAAAAAAGGTTGCGGAGGAACTTATTGAAAAATCGTATACTAAGAGGGCATGGATTTCACTTATAACCTTTAGAGGTAATGGAATAGAATACTATATCCCAATAACGCGTAACTATAATAAAGTTATAGAGCTCTTACCTAAAGTACCAACTGGTGGAAGAACGCCATTATCAGCCGGACTAAAGAAAATAATTGAAACAGCTAAATTATTTAAAACAAAGTACAACAACTCTCACGTTACAGCGATATTAATAACTGATGGAAAAGCCAATAAACCTCTATTAACCGATATTAATGAAGAAATATCAGCCTACTCAAGAATGATTTCAAGAGAAGGAATAGAATTGATAATATATGATATAAGACCTACAGGTATAGATCCATCAATTTCATATATTGACCTAATAGCTTCAATAACAAATGCAAAGGTCTATAAAGTCTAACTATAATCCTTAAATGCCCACGTCACTCTTTAATAGTATTGCTCCTCCATGCTCTGCCCATATCCTACACGTACCTTCAATGCTTACCATACATGGGCCATAGGGTGTTTGCGGCGTACACTTCTTCATGAAGAGGGGACAATCTGTAGGCTTACTTAATCCTAGAACTATTTCATGACATTTACAGCCTGGAGGTATTTCTTTACGAATATCGATATTTTCAGGTTCTTTAAGTCCATACCGATAGTTAGCATCATAGCTAGCATATTCTTCCTTCAAAAGAGCCCCGCTCTCTGGGACTACCCCTATACCTCTCCAAAGTGAGTCATATACATTAAATACTTTATTAATTAGCTTCTTAGCTTCAACATTTCCTTCAGGTCTAACTACCCTATTATATTCATTGTATAGTCTAACTTTACCAGTAATTAGCTGCTTTAATATCTCCATAATAGCTATTAGAACATCTAGTGGTTCAAAACCAGCTACAACAACTGGTACGTTATAGTCTCGTGCTATGAATTCCCAAGCACGACTACCTATAATTGTAGATACATGTCCTGGAGCAATAACTCCATGGATTACAGTTCCTTTAACATTATCAAATAAGTATTTTACTACTGGCGGCGTAAATCTATGGGCAATCTTAAAACTAAAATTACTTGATACTGTACCCCTAGCTAACGGTGAAGCTGTTGAAGGCATTGTCGTTTCAAAACCTATTGCAAAAAATACATACTCTCTAGACCTATCATTTAATGCCAATTTTATACCATCCAAAACACTATAAACTACTTCAACGCGGCCACCAGCACTCTTAGCTTCTTCTAAACTATAAACACCATTAACTCCTGTTCCTCTAAGTCTAAAAGCATCACCATAAGTTAACACGCTCACTCCTTCAAACGATAACTTAATTAATTGATCAACATAGAATGCAGGCGTTATACAAACAGGACATCCAGGACCAGCAACAAGTTCAACATTATCTGGCATAAGAGATCTAATACCATAATGTGTTATAGTCCATTCATGTGTACCGCAAAAATCCATAACCTTAACAATATCATATTCTTTCTTGAGTTTCTTAGCTAAATCACGTATTCTATGTACTATCTTAATGGCAAGAGGATTTCTTTCATAAAGCTTCTTCAAGTTAACTATGAAGTCGCCTGACATTATTATACCCTAATAATGTTGTATCCACTGGCCTTTCTTAATCTATTCATAATTGTCAATCCTAAACCTTTTTCTTCAAATCCTTCACATATAGCTATATCAACCCTTAATTCATCCAGTTTTCTTAACGTCTTGAACAAGTTCTTAGCAACTTCATATAAGTTCCTTCTTGAACCAAGCGATAACACTCTAAATCCTGCCTTAATGTAATAGTTGCGGGTTTCTGTTGATGCTAATATACATGTCTTAAGCCCCTTCAATGAATGCCTCTTTGCAATTTCAATAACCTTCAACGCGTATTTTTCAAAATCACTATAGTCTTCAGCTTCAACTAACACCATTGGGGTATCGGGTGCATAATGTCTATACTTAACACCAGGAGAAAGCGCTTTTTCAGCCTCCATAACACCACGAGCGAAGGCAGGTATCTTTATCTTAATACCTAATATCCTTTCAAGATCCTCTACAGGTATAGGGCCAGGTCTTAAGAGCACTGGAGGTTTACGTGTTACGTCGATTATAGTTGACTCTACTCCAAATAATGTTTCACCTGCATCAAGTATAATATCAACTCTACCATACATATCTTTAATAACATGCTCAGGCGTTGTTGGCGAAGGCCTACCAGCTAAATTAGCACTCGGAGCAGCAATAAGTACCCCGCTTAACTCTATCAACTTTAATGCAACAGGATGAGCAGGCATACGAATAGCGACTGTCGGCAATCCTGCAGTTACTTCATGTGGTATTCTATTAGACTTCCAAACAATAACCGTAACAGGACCAGGCCATAACTTTTTAGCAATAATGTATGCCTCTCTAGGAATCTCACTTGCAGCATCTTCTAACTCACTAAGCTTACATATATGGACTATTAATGGATTATCCATAGGTCGTTCCTTAACTTTAAAGATTTTAATAACAGCTCTAGAATCATAGGCATTAGCTCCAAGACCATAAACAGTTTCTGTAGGAAAAACCACTAGACCACCATCCCTGATTACATTGGCTGCTTCTGCAATCGATTTTTCATCAGGATTTATGGGATTTACCTTAATTACTCTAGTCTTAACATTCATTAACTGTACTCCTCATCTGCAAGAGATAAACCCTAATCTCCCCTAAATATATTAAAACTAATTAGTACATCCCTGAAAACATAGATAATATTTTGATGGTCATCGAAATATAAACAAAAACTTTCTCATTTCATTTCCTTGACGGCTTGACTGAGTACTGACCAAATTTCCTGTAGCTTCCTTTTTGATTCTTCATCGTCCTTCTTAAACAGCTCTAGAACATCTTTAGTAGTAGATCATACTTCTTACTAAGTAGCTTAAAAGTTTCAAGTATAATCATATCAGCTGACCGACCAAATAGCTTCTTTAACATATCATAAAAAATCTTAGGTTTTTCAAGTAATGCTTCAGCAAGACTTACGCCATAGTTTTTCTAATATGAAAATCTTGTACAGCATAAAATGATGGTGAAATTGCTGAATTCAATGCCTCTTTAATGCATCTAAGAGTCCTTTTAATAGGCATATTCATCCTCTCAATGGCATATAATCCTCGATCAAGAGGCATCTCTTCGGTATATGCGGGTTCTCTTTGTCTATTTATGATAACTGCTATTCCTTTTAAAGTTAGTTCTAGGGGAGTCTTTTGATAAATTGCTAGCCATACACTTAATTATTTCACGATCGTATATTGTTTCAATTCCTCTATGAGATCTTGATTTAATCAATGTAATCTTAATCCTTCCCTTGTCATCTCTATCGATCTCTAACACTTCATCACTCCACTCTATATAAAATCCAGGAATTTCAAAGTTCTTACGGATTACATAGTGACGTATAGTTGTTATACCCATGGCTTTGGTGAATTGAATTATGTATATTGTATATTTCTTTAGAGCATTAGCTGAATATATATTGGCGATTTTCTGTAAGTTTAAAACAAAGCTTAACATTTGACCAATTTCTTTAGATAATCTTATACTTAGCTTAATGGCGTGGTTAAGAGCTGTTGTTTGAGGATTCGGTGTTAATATAATTAATCTCTTTTACAACTTTTTATCTAAGTTCATAGATTCCATGATAGATTTTATCTTCTCTATGTATATGGTGTTGTATCTTGTAATGCCAATGGTGAAGTCTTGTCTTAGTAACTCTACACACTTTCGTAGTAGGAATTTTAATAGGTTTGATTCTAAGAAGATTTCCCCTTTATCAATTATGAGGATTTGAGTTCCAGGATTAATGGTCTTAGGTAAACTCTTTGCACAATGGGGCATTCAATTTCTATAATCTTCCTTTTAGACCTACCTGTATTAAGAAGCTATTCTTTCACTAATGTAGTTTAGAATAACTATGCCTCCAACACCAATTTCAAAAGGAATGGAAGCTATAGGTATTGATCTTCCCCTAAATTTTTAGCATTAATAAATCTCCCCATTATACCTGCAACGCCTATCCTATAATTAAGCTCTATAACAATATCTGCTACAAATTCTAGCAGTCTTAAATCAACATCTTCTGTTTGCATAATATCTGCAACAAATATTAAGATTCCCCTCGGTTTACTTGCAAGATCGTATAGTATGGTTTATATCCAAGCCCTCTTACTAGCATAATCCTTTAATAACTTGATTAATGGGGTAATGTTATCAACTATAATTATATCATAATAGTCTAATCCTCGAGTAATAATTGATGTTATATGATCGATTAATTCCTCGTCCCTAATCATAGGTGCTCTAACGATCCTTATCCTACCTTCCTTCATTAGCTTATCAATATTAAAGCCTAGATTTTTAGCATATTTTGATATTTTTTCTGAAACTTCTCCAAAAGCTATGTAAAGAACCTTACTATTCCTCTCAACTGCATTTCGATAAGCAATAATTAGAGCAAAAGTAGTTTTACTGGAACAGGAACACCTTCAATAACCATTATACTACCAGGCTCAAGTTCACCTAATAGTTTATCTAACTCCTCAACACCAAAGGAGTAAAGTTTTCTCATTATAGCATCCATTACTGATGTTATAGTCCTTGCTATAATTTCTTAAAAGCTTTAATGTTTCTCATAAATGGAAGATTAATTACTTTTGATAATAATATGTTTAACCTAGGAAATGCTAATGAGTACTAAAAAGGACGTAAAAATAATTAGTATGGTTTTTATGCAAATCTAGGTCTAGCATATGCGGTTTTTCTACCCGCTATGAACCCTGCTATTAATCCTATTATCAATAGTATTACTGCAACAGTGATTACGGTAGTCCATTCTGTTACTGGAACAGTTGTTGTTATAGTTGTTGGTGAAGGTGTAGTTGTTGTTTCTGTTTTGGTGGTTGTTATTGTAATTGGACTAGTGGTTGTCATTGTGGTCGTTTTAACTGCTGTAGTTGTAAACGTCTCTGTCTTGGTGGAGATTTCAGTTGTTGTATAAATTATCGTTAATGAAGTCGTGGTTGTCACTGTCTCTGTAGTTGTTGTAGTTGTTGTAATGATCTCTGTAATTGATGGAAGTTTTTCTAATGCTTCAAGTATTGGTAAACCTGTGGAGTTTGCTGGTTTACTAATACCTAATATTACTGATATAGTTGGTGCGATATCTATAGTTCTTACGGGTGGTATGGTTTTACCCGCTACTATACCTTTTCCAATAATACCGAACATCGCATGTAGGTCGGGATAATATGGTAAATCGCCATGTGTTCCAGTAATAGTCTTTAATGGGGTTATGTCTCCAAAGATTACCGGTTCACCATTCTTCATCATCAACTTAGTACTAGCAACGTATCCAGGTTTCATAGAGAACACTACATCACCAACCCTAGAACCCGTTAATCCAAGGGCTTTAGCCTGTTCATTAGTAGCAATAAAGCCTATTACTGGTTCTCCCGTATCAGGATCTCTTAGACTTGATAGAACTTTAATTACCTCATTAACTACTTTCCCATATTCTTCTCGATCAACAACTCCGCCCTCCTCTCTATCTTTAAGGTTAACCCAAATCTGACAATAACCCACAAAGTATGCTTTAGTTTCATTCCATAGTATATTGCCCTTTTCATCATAGGCTATTAGTCCTGCTTCAGCTAGTGCTGAGTTTATGTAGACAGTTTTCTTGACAGGCCACTGCCCATGGTCGGATACTACAATTACAACTGTATTCCTTAGATCAACCCTCTTTAGTACCTCGAATACTATTTCATCAGCCCATGAATATGCTTGTTCAATATATTTAGCATATATTTCAGCCATACCCGGGTCATAGTATGGCATGTTAGGATAGATCAACCCTAAGAATTGATGCTGTACATTATCAACTATTGGCGTGTAAGTTAAGAAGAGATTCCATTCGGTATTCTCGAGCAAATATATTGTTAGTTCTTTAAAGAAATCGTTTGCCAGCTTTACGGTCTCCATATATGTTTCTGGACCATACCATTTATTAACTAAGCCCCACCAATCACCATCGGTAACCATTCCAACTTTAAGTACAACATTTTCCCAAACCTTCTTCTTCAATTCTTCATCGGTACACCACATTGCCTCCAATGGCCTTATAATTGTTCTATACAATCTAAAGTCATCTAATGGTGTAATCCTTAATACCTTAAACCTTGGAGCAACCGTGTAGGCTACGCCTTTAACATGAATAACGGCGTTTATTGGCTTACTCCACTCATCTTCACTTAACACTGCAGCAGCTTTTGCCGCATCTTTTTCGGGTCCAGGAACTATAGCAACTTTATCTTGGATTCCATCTCCATCACTATCATATACTAATATCCACCATTTATCTTCACCAACAGTTATTTGCGCTTCAAGGGCCTTAGCAACTTTCCCGAGAACATTAAGGTTCTTCCAATTGGTGGCTTCAGTTAACGTTATATACTCCGGATATCCTTTAATTGAAGTATTTGTTGTATATAGCTCTGAATTGCTATATGCGCCTAACCATGCATCATAGGGGTTAAAGAGAACACTATTCTTAACCTTATCTTTCCAATACGCAGGAGTACTTTGTGGGAATGAAGCTACAATAGCTTTAAGTCCATGTTTATCAACGGTCATCCATATGGGTTCAGCAAGTAGATATTCGGCACTGAATCCTGTAACGGCTTTATATACAGGTAACCCAGGAAGATGAATCTTATTACCAGTTATTCCAGTTATTGATGGAGGTGCACCGGTACTAATAGTTGCGTGGGCTACAGCTGTTGCACTTGGAAATGATGTTATCATATATTCTGCCCAAACACCCTTATGAATAATCTCACTCATTCCTGGCATTTTGCCTTCTCTAATATATTTTAAGATAAAGTCAGGTCTAGCTGCATCGATGCTAATAAGGACGACCTTATCAGCAATTTTAGGAACCTTTCCTTCAGCTATAACTAATGGTGATGATGAAGCTATAGATAGTACAATAAGGGTTATTAATATAATAACAAGTTTTCTCATCTTGAAATCACCCCTAACCCTATAAGTCAGACCTCCTTACTTAAAATACTTATTATAATAATTCATGTTATTAAGATAGTTAAAAATTCATTTAAGTTGATGAGACTTCTCTTAATCCTTATTTTAAGTCAACTTAGCTTCAATACTACTATATTTCTGATTAACATAATCTAGAACATCTCTTTCACTATTCTTTAATGGTCCTGGGTATTGTAATTTAAGTGATGTGGCAGCTGCCGCAAATTTTATAGCGAAGTCAAAGCTCCAACCCTTAAGCCTTGCATGAACATAAGCACCAGTACAGGTATCACCCCTACCAACCCTACCTTTTACAGCATCAACTATAAATGGTGCAAAGAAGGTACCAACCCCCTTAACATGGAGGTAAACGCCTTCAGTTGATGTGACAAGTACTTCTCTCGGTCCCCACGAAGCAATGACCTCTGAGGCTTTAGCAGGATCTTTAAGTCCTGTAAGGAGCTTAGCTTCCTTTGCATCAGCTTTGAATATGGTAACATATCTAGAACCTTCAAACTTCCAAGACCAATCAACATACTCTATTTTATCACCTACAACCTTTCTAGTAAATCCTTGAACATCAAATATTATTGGTGCGATGCCATATGCTCTCTTAAAGAACTCTAAGCTGAAATCTTCTGTAGTAAGTGGTCCAATATAGATATACCTGCATGCACAACAATAATTTAAATCATTAGGGGTAAATGGGTCGCCAACAGATATTACCTTAAGATATCTTTCATCTAAGCTCTTACCATATGTTGTATGGAAAGATGTTGTACGTCTACTAGGAATAACAGTAATTTTAATACCTAAATCCCTAAGCTCATTAAGAATATAGTCGTCCTCAAGATTAAGCCTAGTGACAATCATAATATCAGTACCGAGCCTCTTCAAAGTTATTGAGAAGAAATATGGTGGACCAGCAGTAAACTCTCTATAAACGCCATGAAATTCCTCTGATTCGTGAGTAACATAACCTATAGCACATACATCAACCATGATCTATAAGCACCCCATTACATCAACTTAGATTAGGGTAAGTAATATAATATATATTTAACACTCTAGAGGGAAAAAACTAAGTCAATAATTATTACATTAGACAACGTAATACGGACATGACCTTAACTCTTCATCGAGTGTTCATTGTATAAAAATCATCTACGTTTTATTAACACTACTATTAAAACAGCCAGTATGAGGCTTGCTATCATAAGAATGATCTTCATATCCAATGGTGGGAGAAGCTCTTTTACTTTTTCAGTTGCAGCAGTCACTTCCTCTGTTGTAGTGTTTAGCTCTTCTGTTGGTGTTTCTCTTGTTGTAATAGTTGGTTGAATTTCCTTCTTTTCACTTATAGCTTTAAATAGAGACTTTTCTTCAATTTTCACGTCCATAATATTTCTATCAAATTCTATCATTATTGTGTGAGCACTCATGGAAATAGCAGGTACTGAAATGAATATAAATTTATTCATTATCTCTGTTGTCTGAAAGACCGTTTCTTCACCATCTATTTTAATGCTCTTTATATTAATATTAATAGGCGTGATAATTGTTAATGAACCTATACCCTCACCTGATGCTACTATTGTTAAAGTACTTTCTTTCTTTTCAATACTTTTTAACATGGTATTTCTTGAAATGAGTATCATATGACAGATGCTATTATTTGTTAATTTTATTGTTAGATACTTTGCTTTTAAGTTTAATGATATATGTTCATAACCTTTAATTAGTTTGGTAGAGGTCTTAAGTTCAAGATGGCCTTTAATACCCTGTTGCCCTCCTTCAACGTTTATACGTAAATGGGATTTCATGTATATTGGTGTAGAAAATAGTAGATCATAATAACCTTTAAAATCTATTGAATAATTTCCAGGAGCACCCCTATAAAGGAACGATCCTTTACCTTTAGCTGTTACATTAATTATAGGAATATCTTTAAAGACATCTACACTTATAGATATTGGTATATAAACTCCAAGACTTCTTTCGAGATTTTTTATCTCATTGATGATATCTCTTATATAAGTTCCTACAGCATTAATGGGTAGAGAACGTTCACCTTTTTCTGAAGCTTTTAAGCTGCTCTTAACGTTCTCTTCTATTTCAGGATTATCAGCATTAACTTCAATATCCGTAGTCCATATCCTAACCCTAGCCTCCTTAATTGATAACTCTAATACCTTGAAATGAAGAGTATAAGTATAATTTAAGAACTCTCTAAACTGCTTACCCTCTTCTACTCCCTCTGATCTTCTATAATAATTAACCTTAAAGACAAGCTCCTTACCAACTAAGGGATCTTCAATTACGATTTTAGTTTCTCCTGTATCCGTGTAAAATGATATTCTTTGAGGGTTCTGTGTTTCACCTACAACGATAATAACATCTAATTGAAAGTTCATTAACATTAATAGAATGATTACTGTCAAAACCAACACGATTTTACTAATCTATATTCACCTCTTAGTGGGCTAACTTGGTATCAACCTTTATAAATTTATAGTAGGGAAATGGTAACTTTCAAACCTAAACAATGATAGTATCTATTAGACTAATCCTTTCTAGCCACTAGCTTTAACCTTAGAAGATAATATAAAATACAAGATCTTATCTCAATTATATCGAAATTATATTAGGAGAGGGGGCTGCGGTGTAAACATGTCAATGGATATTACTAATAAAATCCGCATTCTTGAGACTATAATTAAGATACCGTATTATATGGTTATAGGTTATACTCATGGAAGGCTTATATATTACTCCACAATTGAAGGTATTACAAACATATGGTCATTAGATGTAGAGTCAAAGGTTAAAAGAAGACTTACGAGAGAGCCTATCAGTCAAGTTGCAGAGCCAAAACCTGATTCTCCTTATGTCATATATACTAGAGATGTCACAAAAGGAAAGGAGCACCATAAGATTTATTACGTAGATTCTAAAGGAAGAGAGGAAAAGTTACTCATAGACACTCCATCGATGAGAATATTTAGTATAGCCTTTGATAGCGAGAAAATAGTATTTACAGGTGCTACAACAAAGGACATGGCATTATATATAGGTAAATGGAATGGATCATGGGAGAAGGTCCAAAAATTAAGTACATTAACTTTTGTAGCAGACGTTAATGACAAATATATCGTAGGTCATGGAACACTAAAAAATAATCCAAAAACCCTTGAGATATTCATTTATGATATGGAGACAGGAATTATGAAAATATATACGCCAAGAGAAGGCTCAGTAAACAAGGAACCTAAACTAATGGGAACAAAAGTACTTTTTGAAAGTAACTTCAAAGGTAAGAATAGACTTTACATATACGATATTAATGAAGGAACATTAAGTGAAGTTAAATATAGATTCAAAGACTATGATATATTTGACCCGATAGAGCATGTAAACTACGGATGGACTAAGGATGGAAGAATATGGGTTATAGGGGAACGTGAAGGAAGATCAAAACTATTCATAGATGGTAAAGAAGTTAAAACTCCTCAAGGATTTATCAATAATGCTGTTATTGTTGAAGATAAAGCATATGTATCACTATCTTCACTCAGAGAACCACATAGAATACTTGAAGTAGATTTAAAGACAAATAACATTAATGTGGTTATAGATAATAAATTACCTAAAGAAATAGAAGAGAGAATAGGAGAAGTTAAATTTATAAGATATAAGTCATTCGATGGACTAGAAATACCTACATTTATCATAGAGAGTTATCTAGTTTCGAAACCTGGACCAACTATAATCTATGTGCATGGAGGACCTTGGAGCGAGGTAGTTGATGCATGGAATAGGGTTATAGTATCTTTAGTTGCTTCGGGTTACCACGTAATTGCACCAAACTTTAGAGGATCAACAGGTTATGGTGAAGAATTTAGGACATTAGATATTGGAGATCCAGGTGGAGGAGATCTCATGGATATAGTTTATGCTAGGAAATGGGCTATTGAAAATGGACTAGCAGATAAAATAGCAATTATGGGCTATAGTTATGGAGGATACATGACTTATCTTGCACTAGGTAAATATCCCCACCTCTGGAGCTGTGGTATTGCAGGTGCAGGTATAGTTGACTGGGAGGAAATGTATGTATTAAGTGATGCAATTTTCAGGAAATTCATTGAAACACTCTTCGCTAGTAAAAGGGAATTATTAAGAGAAAGATCACCAATAGCCTATGTCGAAAAGGTTAAAGCACCATTATGTATCATACATCCACAAAACGATACAAGAACTCCGTTAAAACCAGTATTAAAGTATATGTCAAAGCTTTTAGAACAAGGAAAAACATTTGAAGTTCATATTATACCAGATATGGGTCATAGAATACTAACTGTAGAGGATGCTCTCAGGGTACTTTTGCCGACAATAATGTTCTTAGAAAAGTACATGAAGCCGTAAATGGTAAGATAGATCAAGTGAAACATATGAGTATTTTGAACATTAAGATGTCGAAAACATTACTTAGCTTAAAAACAGAATAGTTAAGTCGTTAAAACTTTAGTGACTTAAGGTCTGGTTCTATATCTTCTTTCTTAAGGATTTCTATGAGTTTTTCAACTGGTATGATTCTGTATGTTACAGTTCTTATTGTACCTCTCATATTTAAGTTAACAACAGCTCTGATAAGATCCTTTTCATCATTAGCCTCAACAATATTTATGAAATCGTAGTCTCCGAGAACAAAGTATTGTTGTAAAACTCTAACACCCATGGCTTCAAGTTCTTTATTAACCTCCTTAATTCTTTCAGGTCTTTCAAATAAAGTTGCAGCTCCTTTATCGGTCAATTTAGATAAGATGACGAAGAGAGCCATCCCACCACCACAGGTATATAGTCGACTGCTCAAACTAATAAAGTGTGAGGAAATAAATATTGCGTCTCTTCACTCAATGAAGAAGGTATGAAAATACCCTAAAATATAAGGCATATTATATATTAAGGTCTTATAGTATAGTATGCTGTGAATTGGTGTGTACGTCGATGGGAAAGAAGTTTAGGATAATAGTCTCGCTTCCAGTACACCCTATTATCATGGCATTTTACATATTCTTAGCGATACCGTTAATGCTCGTTGCCCAAGTAGTTATTTCAAAGATATTTACGTATTTGGGCATAAATGTCGTATTTGGCTTTATGATGGCATTTAGTATGATATTTTTGAGCTTAATGTTGAGTCCATTTAACATATTGTTAAAAGAAATTGCAACAGGTATATACTCTGTAAGATATGAGACACGATATGTATCATTCTTTGGAATACCCATACCAGTTATTGATAGAAAAATTGTGGAAAATAAAATACTAGTAGCTATGAATATTGGAGGAGCAGTTATCCCGATATTAATTAGTAGCATTATAATTCTAAGAATGTTAATGAGCAACCCTAATACTATGGCAAGTTTATTAGTAGCAATATTGGTAACTGCTCTCATAACCTATATTGCATCTAAGCCTGTACCCGGTGTAGGAATAGCCGTACCAACCTTTATCCCACCAATAATAGCTTCATTAATGTCGTTAGTTACATTATATCCTTCAAAGCTTGCAATCCCTGGAGCTTATGTAGCAGGCACTCTTGGATGTCTTGTCGGAGCAGATGTCTTAAGGTTCATTAAAGACAAGGATAAACTAATAACCATCTTAGGTCCAACAGTTTTAAGTATAGGTGGTGCTGGAACATTTGATGGGATATATTTATCAGGGATATTAGCAACATTAATGACATTAATATTAACTTAGCTTAACTTTAATCTGAGCCAATGTAATCTTATGAGATACCCTATCATTCATTGTTGCTCACTACATAGAATTATGTGGAGAATTCTTCATACAACATAATTAACTTCTCTCCACGAAAGCTTTATCCATATCTAGCTTTATTCTCAAAGAGTATGGAAGGTTAAGGTGCTGATGTTGGAGGCTGTTATTGCAAGTCATTTAGCAAAAATATATCGTAACGGAATTTGGGGTGCTAGAGATATCACATTTACGGCGAAAAAGCATAAAATAACAGTCCTTCTAGGACCTAATGGCGCTGGTAAAACAACGACGGTAAAAATGCTTACAACAATACTTAAACCTACCAAGGGTAAAGGTGTGGTATTAGGATATGATATTGTTAAAGATTCTTGGGAAGTTAGAAAAAGGATTGCATTATGTCCTCAAGATATAAGAATAGACCCTAATTGGTCTCCATGGGAGGCCGTTAAAGGATTTCTCATGACCCGTGGATGGAGCATTAAAGATGCCGAACGAGAGACGAGGAAATGGCTCGAAGAATTGGAGTTATGGGATATTAGAAATAGACCATCAATACACTTAAGTGGAGGTCAGCGAAAGAGAATAGCCGTTGCTATGGTATTAGCAACAAATGCTGAAGTCCTATTCCTAGATGAACCTACAACAGGTCTAGATGTTGAAAGTAAGTATAAGGTATGGAGAGCATTAAGAACGGTTGTAAGAAATGGTGGTACAATATTATTGACAACACATGATATGAAGGAAGCAGAAATAATAGGTGATAAAATCGTCCTCATATCCCAAGGCAAAGTAACTGCTCAAGGTACTGTTGAGGAACTTATTTCAAGAATACCATATCAATATAAAGTAATTGCAAAAAACGTAAGAAGTAATCCACTTGTTTCAGGAGAAGATAAGGTACTAAACCTAGAAGATAGGTTAATAGTGTACGCTAAAACTAGAAATGAAGCATTATCAATAGCTTCTCAGATAGAAGCTGAAATCATATCAATAAGTGAGGTAGGACTTGAAGATGCATACATGTACTTAACTTGAAGGAGGTAATGCTCATTGATCATACCCTTGAGAAAGGTATGTGGCATAGCGTATTTATGTAGTAGATGGATATTAAGACAACCAGCATGGCTTATACAGAATGTTCTCACTCTCATAGGATTCTCGATACTATTATATGCATGGGGTGGAGTTGAGGGTTTAAGGTACATCATAATTGCATGGATCATTGGCGGTCTATGGAGTACAGGTGTCAATATTGTTGCTCAAGAAGTAGGATGGCATAGGATGATGTATTTACATGATATGCTCATAGCTAGCCCCATTAAACCCGTACATTACCTTATAGGAATGTTCATTACATCACTCATATTCCCTGTAATAGGACTTTTAACTATGATCCCGTTAGCCTACATATTAAATGCATGGAATATAATGCTAATATCGTTAATTATGGGCTTACCCGTACTATTGACTAGTATAATGGTTGGATTGATCATTGTCATGAGAATTGAAAAACCAGTTAATATATCTGCAATAACTAATCCAATAGCATGGCTATTAGTAATACTACCACCAGTATATTATCCTGCATGGATACTACCTCAACCATTAAGATATGTAGCCCTAATAATACCTACATCGGCATCAGCTGAAATATCAAGACAATTAATTGGTCTAGGCGCTTCAATAAGCATTTGGTACCCTTTAACAGTAATTACGGTATGGATCATTATTGGAATATTACTAGCTTCAAGAACAATAAAATGGGGATTAGAGTAAAGCCTATATTCATAATTTCCCAAACAACTACTAACTATGCTTAATAATAGTTTTATGCCTGCTTAGATAAATCCTATTTCAAAAGGACTCTAACTTCAGGATTGGTTTAGAATTCTAAAATGTCGATAATGGGAATAATGTACTTGGTATTTGTGATTTGTAGAGCATATGTGGTTACTAATTAAAAAGGTTATTAAAAGCTAATGTACTTCTCTTTCAACTTCTTTAATGGTTTCAATAAGTATCTCGAGACCCTTTTGTAAAAGCTCTTCAGTTATTACTAATGGTGGTAGGAGTCTTATAACATTAGAGTAGCGACCTGCTTTCCATACTATTACTCCTCTTTTGAAGCATTTGGTTTGGATTTTCTTTACCATATCCGTAGCAGGTTCTTTGGTATCTTTGCTTATGACCATTTCTATGCCTATCATTAAACCTCTTCCCCTAACCTCACCCACGCATCTTGATGTTTCTGCAAAGTCTTTAAGATATTTAAGAGCTTGTTCACCTAGCTTCCTTACATGGGATAATAGTTTAGTTTTTTCTGCAAATTCTATAGCTTCGACACCTGCAGCCATAGCAACTACATTACCTCTGAATGTACCTACATGTCCTCCAGGTATCCAGGAGTCAAGTTCCTTCCTATATATTATTGCTGAAAGAGGTAAACCTATACCCCCAATAGACTTGCCAACGGTTATGATATCAGGGTTAACTCCTTCGTATTCACATGCAAACCATGTACCTGTACGACCCATACCTGATTGTATTTCATCAACTATCAGGATAACATTATGTCTTTTTGCTAACTTTTCAACTTTCTTTAAGTACCCTGCAGGTGGTACTATAATACCTCCCTCTCCTTGTATAGGCTCGATTATTATTGCTGCCGGTTTTGGAACACCAGAACCTGGGTCCTCTAATATATGCTCTAAGTATGTAAAACACCTCATATCGCAATCTGGATACTTCAGTTTGAATGGACATCTATAACAGTAGGGATATGGTGCGAAATGTACTTCAGGACCTAATGGTGAGTATATCTCTTTATATTTTCTGTTACTAGTTACTGCAAGCGCCATAGTAGTTTGTCCATGATATGAACCTTCAAAAGATAATATTATGTGTCTCTTAGTAATGTATTTAGCTAGCTTTATTGAAGCTTCAACAGCGTCAGATCCTGTAGGACCTCCAAATAATACTTTAGCATTATCTCTTAAATCCCCCGGTGCAATACTTATAAGTCTCTTAGCTAATTCCTCCCTTGCTATTGATGGAAAGTCGAGTGTATGCGTTATCTTTTGTAATTGTTCTATCGCCTTCCTGAGGATTAATGGATTGCTATGGCCGAAGTTTAATACTGAAATTCCTGAGAAAAAATCTATGTATATATTACCATCAACATCTTTTATGGTAGCACCTCTAGCTTCGTCGGGAACTAATGGTATATGTCTTGGGTATAGAATAGCATTACTTTCTAATTCTTTCTGTAGTTCTAATAATTTTCTAGCTTTAGGGCCTGGAGGTTCAACTAATATATATGGAGCTTTTTGAAAATGAAAATCTCTATATGAGGACATGTTTCCACCTTGTGCAAATACTTATATGTATAAAATAACTTAGAGAAAGGCCTTTATTGAGAAATGAGAAACTTAATTCCCTATTAGCGATCTTTATTAATAGATCTATTATTGGCCAAGTCTCCTCCCTTATTTCTAAGTGAACACCTACAAGGATTACCAAGCCTTTACCATAAGTTCCCAATACTATAGCAGGCTCTTTATTATCTAAATAACGAGCTAATACTACGACTTCCTTGCCTAAACACATAAATTCAGGTCCACCATAATAGAAAGCAGAAAATATGCTCTTGTTTGAATTCAAATATTTAGTAAACTTCTTTTCTAGAACTATATTAACGAGGCCATAACTAGGCCAAGGATAATTCTTTTTTGGACCAATAGCTATTACATTTAGTAGTCCAAGAGGATATGTGTACTCCTTTCCTTTCCAGATAATTATTTTAGCAAGATAAAAAGCACCTGCACAGATACCGATGATTGATTCTCCTTTAGCAACATATTCTTTAATAACATTTTCACCTTGACTACCTAATGTTACATGATAGTCCCAAGCCCACCCCCCTGGAATGATTAGGGTTTTAATGTTATATAAGTTACCATTTATTATATCAAAAGCTCTAACTTCCTGAAATTTAATTCCAAGATTATTTAATAATAGTTCTAAGGCCTCTATACCATCTCTCCATGTACCCGGACCTACATATAATCCTACAGTTATCTCCTCCCTACATAAATTAATTAAACCATATATGGATAAAACAACAATTAACAAGAAGGTGCATGTAAAGATTATTAACGTAAAATGTTTCTTATTCATTTTCTCATCTCCTCCTAAGTCTAGGATTGAAGTATTCTTCTAGACTTGATCCTAAGAATAAAAAGCCAAGGCTAGTTAATGTTATCAATAAGCCCGGTGGAAATACCCACCACCATAAACCTTTAGCAAAAGCTCCTCTTACCTGTGCATAATATAGCATGATTCCCCAGCTTATTTTAGTTGGATCGCCTAGGCCAAGAAAGCTAAGACCAGCTTCAATAAGAATTCCATCAATTATTGTTAATACAAATATTGGTATTATGAGTGGAACAAGTCCCGGTATTATATGTTTTCTCATTATATACAAGTTACTACACCCTATAGCACGAGCCGCTTCTATATATAAGCTCTCTCTTAGTGAAAGGACATGTGAGCGCACCATTCTAGCTATTGTTGGCCAACCCAGAATGGATATCGATATTATTATATTCCATATGCTTGGCCCTAAATACGATACAAGAACTATTATGAACACTATATATGGAATTACAAGAACTATGTCCGTAAGCCTCATTAGAATTTCATCAATCCAGCCACCTAAGAAACCAGCAATAATACCTATAATTGAACCTATTAAAACACAGCCTATAGCACTCAATACTCCTACAAGAAGTGATATTCTGGCACCATATATTAATTGACTAAGTATGTCATGACCAACATCATCTGTTCCTAGGAAATGCTTAAAGCTAGGAGGCTCGTAGGGATCACCAACAAATTCATAAGGATCATATGGGGCTAAGAAGGGAGCTGTAAGTGCCATAAATACTATTACTGCAATAATTGCTAGCCCTGTCCTAGACCTTTTAGTTGCAAAAACACTCCTTAGCTCTTTAAGCTTAAATAACACCATTTTCCACCATAGTATATTATTGTAATCTAACCCTTGGATCTAGATATGCATATAGTACATCTACGATTAGATTAGCAACAAGAACACTTACACTAATGATGAAGAAGGCCCCCTGGATTAATGGATAATCCCTCCTCATTATGGCTTCATAGATTAATCGCCCAACACCAGGCCATGAGAAAACAGTTTCAGTGAATACAGCACCTCCAACCATATACCCGAGCAGTATAGCGGTATAAGAAGATAGAGGTAATGATACAGGTCTTAATGCATGTCTGAACAATATTATTCTAGGAGGAAGTCCTTTAGCCTTAGCTGTACTAATGAAAGGCTCAGTGAGTAGGTCAAGAATTAATCCCCTAGCTATAAGAGCCGGAGGTCCAAGTAGAAATATGGTTATAGTTAATATAGGTAATATTGAATGCTTTAAAACATCTAAAGCAAAGTCGAAGAAACTACTATACGAAGTACCTGGTGTCACAGCTCCACTTAATGGAAACCATCCTAAAGTTGCGGAGAATACGTATAAGATAAGCATACCTAGCCAAAATATAGGCATACTTCTCGTTACAAAGGCCATACCAATAGTTATTAAGTCTAGCTTGCTATCCTTTCTCCAAGCAGCATAGGCACCAATTATTATTCCTATAAGTGTAGATAAAGGATATGATATACCAAGTAAGTATATTGTCCATGGAAGTCTAGATAAGATAACCTCTATGACTGGTTTTGGATAGTATCTAAATGATATTCCTAAGTTACCTGTAAATAAGTTTCTTATGTAGAGAATATACTGAGTAAATATATCTTTGTCAAGACCAAATTGCTTAATTAAACGCATTCTCTCTTCAGGAGTTATGGAAGGATCTTTTAAGAAGTAATCTACAGGATTACCTGGCATTAATCTAGGAAGGAGAAAATTTATTGTTATAATTATGTAGAGAGTAATTGTAAAAAAGAGTATTCTCTTTACAATATACCTCTTTAAATCTGCTTTTTTAACTGCTCCCATGAACTACTTTCACCTTCTCTTAACAAATAATGCTATTATAGCTACTATAGCAATAATTACTAAAACAGCTATAACTCCATAAACCCATGCAGGTGTTACAGGAACCTCAACAGTAGTAGTCAGGACCGTAGTGTATGGCGTGGTTATGGTTACAGGTACTGTAGTTGTAGTCACTATAGTTGTTGGTGTACCACTTATGGTTGTCACTATAGTTACAGGTGTAGTTGTTGTCTTTACTATTGTCTTAGTTAATACTTTAGTTACTACCATTGGCGTTGGAGTTGTAAGTACTACAGGTTTAACACTAAGCCAGGTTAATTTATTATAAATACCTAGAATTCCCATAGGCATTGGTATCCAGTCAACGAACTTATCAGTCCTGTAAGCTTCTATGACGTATGCTGCCCATATAGGAATTATGGGTAGTTCCTCTGCAAGAATTTGTTGAAGCTTGAATATTATTTCCCTTCTCTTATTGATGTCCATTACGCTCTTTTGCTGTTCAAAGAGCTTATTATAGGTTTCATTTTCCCATTCACCCATACTCCAGTAGGGTGGTGGATTATTTGTGAACAGTACCAAGAATTGCGATGGTTCAGGAGCAACCGTGAAACCCCATATAGCAACATCATAGTTTCTCTCATGTAGTCTCTTAGACTCTTCACCCCATTCTACAGCTAATATCTTTACCTTTAATTCTATGTTTGTCCAATACTTAGATAACATATCAGCTAATCTTACATAAGGAGGCCAGGTTGATAGAGTTAATATTTCTATCTCTAACTTAGTACCATTAGGTGTTTCTCTATATCCATCACCATCAATATCCTTGAATCCTAACTCGTCAAGGATTTCTTTAGCTTTGTCTGGATTATATTCATATTTAGGTACATTGGGATTATGCCAAAATCTATGAGCAGGAGGTATAACACTACAGAGTGGTTCACCATAGCCTAGTAGTATTCTATCTATAATCTCTTGCTTGTTAATTGCATATGCTAAGGCATATCTGAATTCTTTAATACTAAATGGATACCTTTTAGTATTTAGTACTACATAGTCAAAGTAAATGTCTTCTGATAGAATTACTTTAATGTTAGGATCTTTTTCAGCTTCCTTTACGTATTCTGGAGTTAACACCATTATGTCTAACTTACCTGCCTTAAGCTCTAGGAAGGCCGCATCTGTAGTTAAACCTATTTTAGCTATTATTTCATCTATATGAGGCTTTCCTCTCCAATAGTTTTCATTAGCTACAAACCTAAGGTATTCTCCAGGTTTATATTCTACTAGTTTAAATGGGCCATTACCAACAGGTTTTTCGTTAGGATAGCGTTCAGGATCAGTAATCTTCTCCCAAATATGTTTAGGTAATATTGGTAATCTGGGGAAGACGTAGGTATCTAGGTAAGCTATAGGCTTAGAGGTCTTTATGATAACCGTATAGTCATCTGGTGCTTCTACGCTTTCTATATCAGCAACTTCATCAAGCCACAATGCTACTTCATACTTCTTTATATACTCTATTGTGAATTTCACGTCTTCAGCTGTAAAGGGATGCCCGTCATGCCATGTAGCGTTCTTTACTAGGTAAAGAGTCCATGTACAACCATCAGGACTTACTTCCCAGCTTTTAGCAAGCCATGGCATGGGTTTTAGATCTGGACCATATATAGTTAGTTTATCGTATATCAGGTTAAATATAAACCAATCAACAAGGGAGTTACCGACTAAAGGATTAAGTGATGAAATTTCTTCTGCTACGGTAATTGTTAATACAGTCTTCCTCTCAGCATTTAGATACATTGATACAGGCGCCAGAGACGCCACTAGTATTAACATTAGAAATATTACAATTGGCTTAGAAATAATGTTAGACATTTTCCTACCCTTATTTGGAAACTTTGAATACTGGGTAAAAAAATTTAATGTTCAACAATGTTTTATTTAATGGGCGTTGCCGTGGCTAAGCGCATAGCCATAGTTAATGGTTTGATATTTACAGCTCGACCGGATCGTATGATCGCAGATGCTGTATTAGTTGTTAAGGATAGAATAGTACATGTAGGCACTACATCAGCTATTCTTTCAAGGTCTGAGGATTGTATAGTTATTGATGCTGACGGATATTTAGTGACTCCTGGCTTTATAGATACCCATTGCCATCTAGCACAAGCTGGCTACTTAAGCAAGTATGGAGTTAATCTTGTGGGCATTAAGTCCCTTGATGAAATAATTGACATAATAGCTAGGAAAGCGAAGAAGATAAAACCAGGAGAATGGATTTATGGTTATGGATGGGATGAAAGTCTCCTAAAGGAGAAAAGACCTATATATAAAGAGGATTTAGATAATGCTAGTTCTCAACACCCTATAGTACTTGAACATATAAGTGGACACCTTATAGCTGTAAATTCTCTTGCCCTAAAGATAGCAAAAATAACCAAAGATACCCCTGATCCACCTGGAGGCATTATTGAAAGAGATGAAAGCGGTAATCCCATAGGAATTTTAAGAGATTCCGCTATGAGTCTAATAACACAATATATGCCCAAACCTACATTAAATGATTGGATTAAAAGTATAGAATCAGCCCAGATGATTTGGATTAAAAAAGGTATAACAGCTATTGAAGATGTAGGAGTTTTAGGACAAGGCGGTAACATCCTAAAAGCATACAAATACTTAGCAGATTACAATAAACTATTATTAAGGGTAAGGTTTTCTTATCCTATTACTAAACCTGGTGAACTTAATGAGCACTTAATAAAGGTTTTAAAGAGCATCAATACCTCTAACCTAAGGATATCGTCGATTAAAGTGTTCTATGATGGGTCGGGAATAGCTAGGACTGCGTTGATGTATGAGGATTGGTGTGAAGAATTTAAAGTCTGTAAGGGTAATAAAGGACTTCGTTTAATTACAGTAAATGAACTAGAAGATATTATTGCATTATCTAATGCTAAGGGCCTAAGAGTTAGCATTCATGCAATAGGTGATAAAGCAATAGATGAAGTTGTAAAAGCTATTTCAATAATTAAAGCCTTTAGAAAGGCTCAGTATAGCATCATACATGCCATAGTTCCTACAGAGGAAGCTGTTGAATTAATGGCGCAATTAGGTATAGGAGTAAAGACTCAAACATCATTCATATACTCATATGGACATGTTTATGCTGCTAATTTATGTATAGATAGAGCTAGAAGAGCCTTCCCTATAAAGACCATGTTAAGAAAGGGAGTAATTGTAGGTAATGGATCAGATGCTCCTTACTTAAATCCTCCTGATCCTAGTTATGGCCTTTATGGCGCTATAGCTAGAAAGCCTAGAATTAAGACTATTTTAGAACATCCCTTTGGTACTCAGGAATGTATATCATTCATAGAAGCTATAGAAACATATACACGATTAGCATCTATAACAATAGGCTGGGATGATCAAGTAGGATGCCTTGAGAAAGGAAAGAAAGGAGATATAGTTATATGGAATATAAAGTCACTCAATCCAAGCCCGCAGGAAATACTACACCTTAAACCACTATTAACTATGATAGATGGTAACATAGTTTATATATCTAAAGAGTGGAAAGAAAAGTTAAATAAATATAGCCTCCGCTGAGAACTCAATAAGGTACTAGGTAAGGATAGGTGTATATCTTGAGGAAGATTAAATTAGACGATAAGGATATTGAAATACTGAAACTACTACAAAAGAATTGTAGAATGCCTCTTGAAGAAATGGCAAAAATACTCAATATGCCTAAATCAACGATTCACTACAGAATAAAACGACTTGAAAAAATAGGAGTTATAGAAGGTTACTACGCAAAAATAAATGTAGAGAGCATAGGTAAAGATTACATAACTGTAACATTTGTTAGGGCAAAATATGGTCCAGGATACCATGAAGCTGTTGGAAGAAAATTAGCATCCATACCAGGTGTCTGGGCAGTCTACTTTGTACTAGGAGATATAGATTTCATAGTGCTATCAAGAGCTAATAATAGAGAGGACTTCATGAGAATCCTCAATCAAATGATGAGTATGAAGGAAATAGAAAGAACTTCAACTCATGTAGTTATAAAAATAATAAAAGAAGATCCTAGAATAGAATTCTAAATATCATAGTCAAAAGTAGAAGTAGATACTGAATGAGAAAAGATGTTTACACGAGGACAAAGCTACTTCACTTATTGATATTAAATAAATGTGGTTATGATTCGAAGTCCTGGTGATAAACGATTTTTCGCCGATTCTAAAATTAACATATAGAATGTATTTTGCCCTCATCGAACTATCTTATTGATGATATTCACTATACTTGACAAGAACGTCCGTTAAGTATGATTACTTTTAATTATCTAGATATTGAAGATAACCAATTCTTATCTACTATAATATCCCAGAAGTTTTGCATATCCTATTACATGTCCTTTGCATGCCTTTAACACGTCATTTATCTTTGCTCCAGGTTCTAAAGTCAATTCTTTATCCAGAGCTAATAATAGGAATATATATCTATGCCTTGTACCTGATGGCGGATGGGGTCCCCCATAGCCTATGCTCCCATAATCATTAACTCCCTGAAGGCCATAAGGGGTTACCTTCTTAGGAGGTATTCCTTCAGGCAATGACGTTATTGTTGATGGAATATTATAGAGTATCCAGTGATAGAATATTCCTTTAGGAGCATCAGGATCATACATTATCAATACGAACGATATAGTATTCGGTGGTGCATCCCTCCATTGTAATGGTGGCGAAAGATTTCTTCCTTCAAGGGAATATTTCCTAGGAATATTTTCTCCGTAACCAAATGCAGGGCTTTCAAGAGTAAAGGTCTTTTTAACATTAATGATAAGGTCTTCAGGCATTATTATCTCCTGTGGTTTTATTAAGAGCAAGTATACTCCTATGCAAACAGCAATTACTACTATAATTACTAGTGAATACAGTGCAATCCTACTCAACTTTATACACCAAATATGAATATAGTGTTTACGAATTTAATGTATGCTTTCTCCTATGACTCAAGAGAAAAGGATATGACTTAGAAAGAAATATGATATTATATCTTCGTTATTGCATTAAGTGCGGCCTTCACTATGATCCTCTCTGTTCTTTTTAACTTCCTTGTTTTAAAGCCTGGACGCCATTCCTTTCCATAAAGTTCATCTGATATTGAGAGAACTACTGCCAAGTCTACCTTACGATATTCAGCAACAGTCATTAGCGCCGTGGCTTCCATTTCGACGCCTAAAACACCCATTTTACTATACTCTTCAACTTTATTTTTCGTTTCACGAAATATTGCATCAGTAGTCCATATCCCACCACGAAGAATTTTTATTCTTCTTCTCCCTTTAATCCTCCTCACTTCCTCCTCTAGTACATGAACCAGCTTAAAGCTAGGTTTTGGAGTATAATCTGGAGGCATATAGTGATAGCTTGTTCCTTCTTCTCTAACACCCCATGTAGGAATCAATACATCACCTATTCTTAATAATGGGTGAATAGCACCTGCTTCACCAACAACAATAAACTTCTTTGCACCAGCTGCAATTAGAAGCTCTAACGCAGCAACACTAGGGGGTGCTGAAAAATAAGGCTTAACTACACATACTTCAACACCATTAAATAAGCCCTTCATAGAATCTAATACCGGAGCATAGAGCTTAACTTCTTCAATATCCTCTAGTAAATTCTTAGCTACCTTAAATGGATATTCTGCAAGAATAAAAACAAATTTCTCACAAGGAACCCTAGCCTTCCTGGCTTTTATTCGCTCGAAGGGATCTATAATAGGCTTACCTTTACCAGGACTAATACACAAGCTAAATCCCTATGGAGGACTTGATTATGGTCTATTATATATGTTACCTGATCCTACCTACATCTATAATCCTTAACCTTAATTGTACTAGAAAGTCTTAGTCAATACCTTATATCTGTCAGCTGTTACCAGTATATGATGTTCTATTCTTACTCCACCCCTCCCTGAAATATATACTGCAGGTTCATATGCAAATACCATGTTCTCTTCTAAACCATAATCTACAAAACCTGCTATTGTTGGTTTATAGAATCCCCCTATAGGATGACCTGTGAGGTGTTTATATTCAGGTAAGCCATGTTCTTTAATTACCTTATGAGGTATTTCATCTAATGTTCTAGCTGATGCATTTAGTTTTGCATATTTTAAGTCCTCCTTTATGGCTTCCTTAATCACCTCTATTATTCCCTAATACCTATTCTCTCTAACAACGGATTTATGCTATACATCCATCATATCCCATCCATATAGGGCCTATGTCTATAATAACGGGCTCCCCATACTCTATCCTCCTCTGCAGAATACGTGCATATGGTATTGAAGCTCGAAGGACCAGAGGCTATTATCGCTGAAGACCATACTCTAACAATCACCAAGAACTTTACTGGTAATAGCTACAACTACATACTCTCTTAAATTTAGCTTAAATCCTCATAAACCTCCGTCCTTAAAACTTTGAACGACTTATCGAACGTTTATACAAATAGTGCTATCATATAATTAACTTTAAATTTATTTTTAATGAGCATATTAAACATGTCAATATATTTAATTTAATATAGGTAACCTCCATTGAAATAAGTATTAATAAAAGACGGAGGTTACCTATTAAGTATACTCCCTAATATCTTTGCTATGTATATTGAATTAAAATCACTAATTAAAATATATTTCATGGAGTCTCATTAAATAGTCATTATCCTATAATGTTTGATAGGATAGCCATAGCTTCTCTCATATGATGCTATGATAATATTATATCGTTCATTACATGCAATTCTAGCTACTACAAGGTCTCTCTCAAATAGCAATAAATATTTGAAAAACTAAATGTTTAAAGCCCCTATTCATTACCTTTGATAAATTATATTCATGATTATATAGCCATATATGATCTATCTGTATATTTGTCATTACCAGACCCGTTTTGAGGATGACTAACTTGGCTAACATTTACTAAAATTAATGTCTTATATAATTCGAAGGAGATTTTAATAGTAATGTGTGATTTGCTTCTTAGAAAATTTACATAAAGTCAATCAAATCGTTAATATAAGTAACGATATAACGGATATAATATAGGACACTATTGATAAGATGGTAATGATCCAAGAACACTTAAACGCTGAAGTAGTATATGATGATACATTTAGATGATTGCGTAAAAAGCTTAATAGCTATTATGACAGAAGATAACATCTTCAATGATTTCTATGAATTATTGAAGTCAGAAAACAAAAATAAGTGTAGAAAGTCAGGATAGATGATGATAATCATATAATCTATATAAATCTTTCGCACATTTAATGGCACTTTCCTTTAAATAAAAGTTTAAAATTTCTCTTTTTACCCCTTAAGTCAGAAGGAGAAAGGTGGGACACATGAGAACGTTAGGACTACTCTTATTCCTAACCCTGCTTTTAACGATATTGGCTCAGGCAATATATGCCACATACTGTATAAATTCTAGTGAGGGGACATTGACCATCGCTACAGCTGAAGCATATATTTCAAGTGATGGAACCTCGGGATGGTGTTCAGCTGAATCAGGGAAAAAGTATACAACCTTAACGTACTATATAGGATTGTACTATGAATTTAGCGCAGATAATAAAGTATTTGATAGGGGATATATACTCTCTCTAGATCCCACGGTTGCTGATATACTCTATAAAAAGAATAAACCTTCTGGAACACATGAATCAGTGTACTCAATAGCAAGAAGCTACTATTCATATGATGGAACCACTTGGTATTTAGATGCTTCTACAGGTATTGGAGCTACTATTGCTGGATATTGTATAATATGACTTACGTTAACTTAATAATATTATGTAGAGAATATATTTAAATTGAGTTAGAACGGGTAAAGGTGATAAACATGTATAAAATATTTTTCATTACTCTTATATTTATGCTAATAGTATACTTAGTATCACCATACTTAAATGCAAGCTATTATTGGCTAAGCCCCGGCGTATACATGGTATACGGTTTTGAAGTTTATAATACCAAATACAATGCTAGCATAAGCATGATTAATGTAAAAGACCTTATATCAGGCAAAGACTATATAATTAATACATCAAATATATTACTTAACCTAACAGTATTAGAGGTAAAAGAGCCATATATCAAAATATTAGCCCAGTTAAAGTTAATTAATGCTGAAGATATTGAGAAGAGAGAAACAGTCAATATTACATTAAGCCAAGAGTATTTGGTCAATATTAAAACGCTCGATACGTATGTAATTAATGTAAAGAAAGGAGAAAAAATATGGGTTACTGAATGGCCATTTTTATTACAACCAGACCTAACTAGTAAGAAAGGATTAAAACTTCTCATGATTCATAGAGGTAAGAGTTTCTCCATGGGTATCAAGCTCAGCAATGAAAATATCAGAATTTTAAAGAAATTAGCTAATAAAGTTAATGAAATAGTTCAAAAACTAACTAATGGAACTAAATCATATAGATTAAAACTAGAGCAATCCCCTGTAAAGATGTTTAAAACAAGTAGTACAAGTGATTTCAGAATTATCTTATTAGCCGAGAACACCGCTAGTTTCTTAGAAATTAGTCCTCCCCCAACAAACACCTCATTTAGTAATAAGAGGATATTCTTGGGAGGCGAAAGAATAGCGTTTAGTTCTTTGCAGCCCATGTTTATGGCAACCATACCTGAAGGAGTCATTGAGTTATTTAAGAAGTTATATTGTACTGAAAGACCATTTATTATATATAATTTCACTTTACCTAATATCAAGAAACCCGGATACTTTTTAATAACGCCGCAAGGTGATGTCTGTTATGTTATGATTATAGGGGACGAAGTAAAATATGACGCCATAACAGGTTTATTGTTAGAGCTTAATAGCCTTAACTTATACGGGAATTTAATATCATTTCTTCCAGTGATTAGCGATAAAATTAGGATTTATGTTCAAGATCCTAATACTATAGTTAAAGTTCAGCTAAAGGATACCAACGTTCCTTTTGAAAGACCAGTACTAGGTGGCAAGGAGTTAACAATAGAAGGAATAAAGATGGATCATGTAATACCTTTCATTATTGCTATTACGATAATAGTGATTATTTTATCAATAATTTTATACATTAGAAAGTATAAGAAATAGATAATAAAATCTGCTTTAAGCACCCCCTTATCACTAATACATATAGTGGTAAGCTCTATAGTGCAAATTAGACAATAGATATAGGGTGGAGTAATGAGAATCCTAATATGGATCATGCTTTCTATTATGCTTTTAACTTCACTATTTATACCGCTTAGCTTGAGATATACTAGTACTAGTATTGTTGGTGGAGGAGAAATTATCAACATAGGTTTCGGCAATTTTACTAGATCTTATGTAGGTTATATGTTACTAGGAGTTGGTGATAGAGTTTCTTTTGATGTTACCTCAGATCATATACCATGGACTTATATATTAAGTATAGTAAAGGTTGATGACGGCGAGACCTATAATTACTCCATGACATTTTTTGCTTCTAGAGCTCCTACACCTGTTTTTATCGCTCCTGAGCCAGGACTATATTTTTACAATCTTACTATAATTATTAATGCCCCCGAAGAGAAACATTATAACATCAATGTTAAGATTGCTGGTACTCAATGTGCTAGATATAACATAATTACTAGTGTATCGACAGCTATAGTTATATTACTAATTTTAATCATCTTAGTCTACTACAGCTCAAGGCATTCTATGCCAAATTACATAGGTTTTATTGGATTAATTAAATGGGAGATAAAGTGTATGTGGAAATGGATCTTCATTATAGCTGTTATGTACATATACTCCTTCTCAGTTATTGATTTCTCTTCACTTATTGGTAGTAGTAGGTATGTATTATTAAATCCCATATCATTCTCCAGGTGTCCTAATTTCTTTGTGCTATATCTTGTTCTTATAGCTTCTTTAGCATCAATTACATATTCCTATGAATGGGAAATTAGATTAACTAGAACTATAGACATGCTCCCCATGCCTAGATGGATTATCTTCATAGTAAAATTAATATCTATCTGGATCTTAGTTTATCTTCCACTATTTTTAATGAGCTTACTTGCATATATCTTATGGATGCCTTTATTTATACTCAAAGCTCCGCTCCTATTTCTAGAAATCTTTTGCAGTGAAATGTTCTTTTACTTTATATTGCTATCCTTTATCCTCATATTTGTTTTGCCACCTGTAATTCTTATTCCAAGAACAGCTATTTCCATTTTAGCTTCCATAGCTCCATGTCTTATGATTTTCCTCGATCTTATCCCCTTCTTAAGATCATTTAACCTACGTTTATTCATATTAAATCTTGAGCCTATGAATGCCTTAAATAGTCTATATCCTATAACTTATAATCCATTATTAACTAATTACGAAGAGTATTTAGAGCAATCTTTATCAGTTAAAATTTCAATTATTTACACTAATAGTTTATTTCTAATTC